>Ga0306922_10005157_pt1 | contig 12448 bp, 8 predicted proteins | sample sta12Cox44000082_FD_203758 | JGI IMG/M metagenome (GOLD analysis project Ga0306922, IMG submission 203758) | Lab enrichment of tropical soil microbial communities from Luquillo Experimental Forest, Puerto Rico - statoxic.12C.oxic.44.000.082 (v2)... | ecosystem: Environmental > Terrestrial > Soil... | reverse complement strand
CGCTGCACCCGAAGCCGTCGCCACCCCGGCCGCCGCTGCGGCTGGCGGATCTGCCCGCGGCGTGCGCCGCGCTCGTCGCCCCGTCGGCGGGGCAAAGCTTACAGGTCCGAGGCGGGGCACGATGAGAATGTTTCACCCGCGAGCAGGTGCTTGCTGGGTGGCTTTCGCCACATTGCTGTTGAATTTCCTGCTTCCGACGGCGCTTTCGATTGGCACTGAGCTCGATCCCAGACCGGGTCTTGTTGTTTCGAGCTTGTGCGGCAGCGGGGATGCTCCCTCCAAGGCGAAACCCGGACTGATCCTGCACCATTGCGTCCTGTGCACAGTACCGGCGGCGCTGCCGCCTGTGCGCCAAGGCAGTCCCGGGTGCGAGGACGAAATCACCGCGGCGGCTTACCCGAGCTTCCAGCGGGCATTAGCTCCTACTCTCTTTCGACACAGCCCACTCCAGGCGCGGGCACCTCCCGTCCTGTCCTGAGTCCTATTCCTGCTCCCGACCGGGAGCAAGCGTCCGAATTGTCGAAAGGAAATCAGATGTCGTTGAAATTTTTCGCCTTGGCGGCGGGTCTAGTTGTGGCGGGTGCCGCATTAGCGCAAACCGGCCAGCTCGAGGTCAACAATGCCTGGGCGCGTGCCACACCGGGGAAAGCCGAGAACGGTGCCGCCTATGTCACGATCGCGTCGCCGACCCCCGACCGTTTGGTCTCGGTCTCGACACCCGTCGCGAATAAAGCCGAGCTGCATACGATGGAGATGAAAGGAATGGTCATGGAGATGCGGCCGGTCGCCGGCGTCGATATTCCCGCAGGCCAGCCGGTCAGCTTGAAGCCTGGCGGCGAGCACATCATGCTGCTCGGCCTCAACCAGCCATTGCGCGAAGGTCAAACCTTCCCGCTGACCCTCAACTTTGAGAAGGCGGGGCCGCGCGCGGTGACCGTGACCGTCGAGAAGCCGGGCGCCGCCGGCCCGACCGCGGCTGCACGGCATTGACGGAGGACGCAAAGATGGCCCGCACCGCCCGCGCAGGCTCCCCGGGAAAGCCGCCACCAGCCGCCGGTTCGCCGCGTTTTGTCATCGCTGCCGCCGTGCTCGCCGGTCTCGTAATCCTCGGGGCCGGTGCCTTCCTCGCTCTCGATATGCGCGGCAACCCGCGCGGCGCCGGCGGCACAGTGCTTGCGAATGCGATCGGCGGGCCGTTTCAGCTCACCGACCAGAACGGCAAGATGGTGACCGACGCCGATCTCAAGGGAAAATGGTCGCTGATCTATTTCGGCTATACCCATTGCCCCGACGCCTGCCCGACGGCGCTGAACGACATCTCGATCGCGCTCGAAGAGCTCGGGGCAAAGCGCGACGAGGTCCGCCCGGTCTTCATCACCGTCGATCCCGAGCGGGATACGTCCGAGGCCCTCAAATCCTATGTGACGAGCTTCGACGCCCCGATCCTGGCGCTGACCGGGACTACGGACCAGGTCGCTCAGGCGGCAAAAGCCTACCGGGTCTACTACGCCAAGCATCCCGAAGCCGGCGGCGACTACTCGATGGACCACAGCTCGGTCATCTATGTGATGGACCCGCAGGGCCGCTTCACCGCCAGCTTCACGCATGAGAGCAGCCCCGAACAGATCGCTGAGCGGTTGAAGAAACTCTTGGCCTAGGTTCCGCCCAGCCTCGCGAGGCCGAATTCCCGATTTTTCCCGTGGAGACGGGAATTTTCTCGATCTCGCCTGAAAAACTGCCATTTCTTGGTGAAAATGGTGAGATAAATCAGAGGCTTGCAGGAAAATTCCCGTAGCGTCCCGAAACGGGAATTCTCTGGTCTAATCGGGAATTAAGAGAAACCTCGCCCTCTCTTCGCTACGTGAACATCGTGCAACGTTTACCACTCGAGTTCGCCTTTTGTAAGGCGAGCCCGGACGGGGCGCTCGATCAGAGCGCCCCTACCCCGGCCGTGATTAACTAATGCAACGTGCCGTCGTCGGGACCGAGGCCCGGCAGCACCTGGGTTCCCTCTCGCCGAACCGAGATCAGCTTGTCGGGGTCGAGGCCAAGTGCGGCCAGGATGGTCGGCGCGATCTGCGCGGTCTCGACCGGGCTCGTCACCCTCTTACGGGAAAAGCTCGGGTTCGAGAGCAGCATGATCACGTTCGTGTCATCGTGCGAGAAGCCGCCGTGTTCGGCGAGTTTCTTGCCGCTCCCGGAATAGGTCACACCGATATTCGGCGTAACGATGATATCGGGAGTACGCGGGTCGCCAGTCGGCGGCAGCCCCGGCAAGTTGAACATTTGCCCGATTGCCGGACCAGAAAAGATCTGGCCTATGCCGGCAATGTTGCCCGTGGTCGGCGATGTACTTTCGAGCATTCCGACGGCACTCGCGGTTTGGGTCGAATCCGAAAGCCAAATGAGCGAGATGTCGTCTTCAGTCGGCCCGATCCCGTCGGGGTTTGCTGGTGACTCGGAGTCGGGAAGCAGAGCCTCCAAGATCGTCGCCGGCGATGTCGTGATGGGACTGTTGGACGGAACCCCTATCCCCAAATATCGGGCGGAGTCGATCGGGCTCTGGCCATGTTTCGCCGAAATGATGATCAGGGTCGACTGATAGAGGCCGCGCTTTTTGAGTTCAGCCACCATGCTGCCGATCGCATTGTCGGCGAACTCGATCTCGCCGAGCAGCGCCTGGGTCGGCGTCCCGATATTGTCCATATAGCCGCCCGTCATCCCCACGGACGGTTGAATCAGCTTCTGGCCCACGCTGACCACTTGAAAATTCATCCCGAAGATTCTCGGTACCGGCTTGTTAACCGTGCCGCCGTGATCCTTGCCGTCGATCCAGTTTAGGACTGCCTGCACCTTGAGGCTGTCGTAACACTGAATGTTCAGGAAGCTATCGGTCCAGGCATTCGACGGGCTGACTGCGGTCTGATCCGGCAATGGGCTGCAGCCCGACACCGTGGGCAGCGCCACTGGTATCGAGTTGATTTCCGGCGAATAGTAGTCGTCCACGTTGGTCCCGTTACCGGGGCCCGAGACCGACGAGTAGGAAGGATGCTTGTCCGACCAGGCGGTGTAGCCGCCCGCCTCGTGTACGACGCCAAAAATCGTGTTCGTGCGGACGAAGTTCCATGGATAGATGGGAGCGCAATTGTGCGCGGGATCGCGCGTAAGCTTGTTCGGATCGATGGACTGGATTCCGCCGCTCACGCTGGCTGGTGCTCCGCCGTTCAGGAGGGTCTTGTCGATATCGATTCCCTCGTCGAATTCCGTTGTCGTGCCGGTCGCAGTTGCCCCGGGCGTGCAAAGTCCCGGCGCTCCGGCGACGCCATTCCCGGTCGTCGTTGCGGGCGGATCGAGCGAGCGGTCGTAGGCAACATCATAGAATGCGCCGACGGTCCGCGGCGAGCCTCCGCTCACCAGCGCCATCAGTCCAGGGAATGAATCGGAGGGTTTCGAGGTGGAAGCCTCCAGATAATTCACACCCGTCTCGGCGAGTTCGGCCAGATTCGGGCAATAGGGGGCGCCGCCGTTGACCCCGCTGATGCCTTCCGCGCAATTGATGAAATCGAGGGCATGCATGCCGTCGATGCTGATCAATAGCACCCGCTTGATGCCGTCGCCGCCAAAACCCAAGTCGCCGTCGGCGTGTGCCGGCAACCCCGCCGAGGCCGCCAACAAGCCCGCGCCCAGAACCGTACTTCGCCACAACATGGGCATGATCCCCTCCGTCATTGCCGATTGCGCCGGCAATCTAGGCGCCGGGGATGACGTTTCGTTGACGGTTCGATGACGCTTGCGTTTCGAGGCGCTACACGCGGGGAGGACAGTCACGGGCTTTGTGCGGGAGGGGCTGGCAGCGCGTCTATCATACTCCAGCCGCGCCATACTCCAGCCACGGCGGCACCATAGTCAATGGCACTCGGGGCCGCTCAAAAGGCGCGCAAGAACATCAGCGAGTGAGGATTGGAATGACACTTGGGGCCGGCAGGTCTTTCGCGGAATTATTCAACGCCAGCAATTCCAAGACCAGTTCGAGCACTTGAGAGCTTCTATCGCATCCCGTCGGATCGGCGATGATGTGGTAGTCTTTGCCTTGATACGACGTCGAAATAGAGGATTCTTGGCCGACTCCCTGCTCCAGCCGGAACAGGGTATTCCGCGCTTCTTTCTCGCAGCGCTGATTTTTGTCTTTTATTGTCGGCGGCTGCTTTGCGCTCCCGCCGATGCCCTCGATTTCTTCACGCGCCCACTCGCCAAGGTAATAGATTACTCCCTCGACCGATCTCACGTGAATCCCTATCTTTTGTCCTCCCAGCTTGACCGCGTATCTTCCCATTTTTCCGCTGTTGTCGGGAGCTGGCGCGTCGCTTTGCTCAAGCGTTCGTATACAGGTCCCGGTTGCGTCGCTAATTGGCGGCTTCAGGCAGAAGCGATATACAATATTGTTTTTCTTGAGCTGGTAATGCGTGCCTTCATGCGCGATCGTTATTTGTTGAGCGTCGAGTTTGGCGATGTCCATCGGCCGAATTTCCTTCGCAGCGAACGTCGGTCCCAACAGAATATCTTCCGTCACTGGTTGCACCGTCAGCCCTTGGTCGATCAAATCTTCTAGTTCTTTTATAAAATCATGATAATATCCAGGTACATTATAAAGAGGTGGTTGGTTTTCTTTCTCGATTTCAGATATCAACAGCGTAAACAAGACATTGCGAGGAAATCCCTGGCTTATGTAATATGAAATAAGCTGCGGCGGTATCGGTCTTAATATTCCGTTGTAAAATTCCTGCGTGTTCAGCACCGCGACGGTAAAATTAGGCGTGTCCGATTCCGTCACACTCGGAGAAAAGAGGAAACCCGAGCGAGGACCGCCAAATGGCACCGTGAACGCTGCGGTCCCAGACACGCTTACTTGACCGGTGATCGTACTGAGATCGGTGAACTGGAGCGGCTTTCGATATGCGGACCGGATAATGTTGTTTAAGATATTCTGGTTTTTGATCGATTCTGCCTGGATATTATATTCAACGGAATGGTCCGAGAAGCGGTCAACGACGCTGCAGCTTGAGGCTATACCAACCATTATTACCGCAAGGATATAGCTTCCCAGTTGCCCCGCTGTTCGGTTGGGCTTTTCATGCTCACCGAATACCGGCACGGCATCCCCCCGTTACCTCTCAATCTTCGAGAGATTGAAGCATCAAGTTACACAACTTTCAAGCGGACGGCAGGGTTTAACCCTGCTGGACACCGCATCGCCGTCGTGCTGACCTCGTTCGTCCGCTCCCTATGCCTCCGAGAAGTGAGGAGCCAGTGTGCGTGCAGGAGATGTCGCTGCAAGGCCCGGCTCTTCCCGCTGGGGCCTGTGCAGCTGAGGAGATTTGAGGATGATAGAACGGCGAGCAAGAAATGAAGAATGGATGTAGTATAGCACTAGAGAGCTTGTTGGGATCAGCAATCATTTCAATGATCTTAGGGGTCATTAGTTGTACTTCTGGAGAAAATCCAGATGCATTATGGATGTTAGTCAGCACCCAATGCGTTCCTAACCAGCTACAACATGGTGATCCCAAGCCGTGCGCGTCCGTCGATTTGAACGACGGATATGTGATCCTCAAAGATCGCCGGGGGCTGACCCAATATCTCCTCATCCCCACCATGCGTGTGAGCGGGATCGAAAGCGCGTATCTGCTCGCGCCAGGCGCACCCAATTACTTTGCCGACGCTTGGCGCGAGCGGGGCTACGTTGAGCGTGCAGCGGGGCGCGCCTTGCCGCGGCCGGCGATCAGCCTCGCGATCAACTCTGCCGAAGGGCGCTCGCAGAACCAGCTCCACATCCATATCGACTGCATTCGCGCCGATGTGCAGGAGGTGCTGGGGCGCGAGCTCTCAATGATCGCCGACGCTTGGGCGCCGCTATCCGAGCCGCTGGTAGCGGGCCATCACTACCGTGCGATACGCGTATTGGGCGACACGCTCGACGGGACGAACCCGTTTATATTGTTGGCGGATGGCGTACCAGGCGCCCGTACGGCTATGGGCCAGCAGAGCCTCGTCGTTGTCGGGGCCGAGTTCGCCTCCGGGCGGCCGGGCTTCATCATCTTGAACAGTGAGGTCGATCCTTCGAGCGGCGATAACGGAAGCGGCGAAGAATTGCAGAACCACGACTGCGCAATCGCCCGTTCCTAGCAAAAGCGAACACGTATCCGAGCCCGCGGCGAGCGGCGGCGGGTGCTCTCGGATTGGATGGCGGTCGAGTGCCGGCGCGGCGTCTCGGTCTCCTCAGCAGTGATGAGCTTCGAGCATCGGGGGCTCGCCCTCAACCTGTTCGACATGCCGGGCCACAAGGATTTTGCCCCGTGGATTTCAGGGGACACCTACCGCACGCTGGCCGCGGTAGACAGCGCGCTAGCGGCGACTCAATTCGGCTGCAAGAACGCTTGAGCGCGTGCCCAGAGGGTCTCGACGCCTTTCGCCAGAAGGGTGCCGTAGCCTTGGTGCTGGGTGGCGTTCTCGGGCAGCTTCAATGGCTCGGGCGCGTGAGGACCCAGGATTGCTCGGATCTCTTCCACGAGCGCCTGACCGGTGGGCGGTACGCGCCAGATGCGGGCTGTGTGGTCTGCGGACGCGGTGACGACCTCCTCGCCATTGGGGTCGAAGAGCGCGGCCAAAACGGCGTCTCTGTGGCGAAGCGGTTTGCCGAGCGGCTCGCCGGTGCGGACATCCCAGATGCGCGCGGTGTTGTCTTTTGAGGCGGTGACAACGCGCTCGCCGATGGGGTCGAAGGCGACGGCTAAAATCCAGGTTTCGTGTTGGATGGGCCTGCCGATTTGTTTGCCGCTGAGGGCATCCCAGACCAGGGCGGTCTGGACCGAGGCGGTAACGACGCGCTTGCCCTTGCCGTCGAACGCAGCTTTGTAGATTCGATTGCCGCGTCCTAGCTCGCGTGGCTTGCTGAGCCCCTCGCCGCTCTGCAGGTCCCACAATTGCGCAGGGAAGAGGGGATCGGCGGTGATCACATGCTCGCCGGTGGCGTCAAACGAGGCGTCCCAGGCCAGAGCCGGCAGCTGCCGGGGTTCACCAATTGGTTCGCCGCTTCGGGCATCCCAGATGCGGATAATGTCCGCACCCGCGGTGACGACTCGCTCACCCGTGGGATCGAAGACCGCAGCGAAGACATCCTCTGCATGTTGTAGCGGCTTGCCGATCGGTTCCCCGTTGTGCGCGTCCCAGATGCGCGCCGTATTGTCCTGAGACGCAGTGACAATGCGCTCGCTCTCAGCGTCGAATGCGGCCGTGTTGACAGTGCCAGCGTGTTGCAGCGGCTTTCCGATCGGCTCGTCACTGTGCGCGTCCCAGATATGCGCGGCGTTGTCTCGGGAAGCGGTCACGATACGCTCGCCCTTTCGGTCGAAGACGGCCAACAAGACGTCGGCTCCATGTTGTAGCGGCTTGCCGATCGGCTCGCCGCTGCGGGCGTCCCAAATCCGAGCGGTCCCGTCCTTGGAGGCGGTCACGATACGCTCGCCCGTTGTTTCATAGGCGGCCGTAAAGACAGCCTTCGCGTGCTGAAGTGGTGTCTTACTGGACGCGCGGTCGCGAATATCCCAGATACGCGCGGCGTCGCCGGACGCAGTGGCGACGCGTTCGCCTTTCGGATCGAAAACGGCAACCAAGACCATGTCTAGGTGTTTTAGTGGCTCGCTGATCGGCTCACCGGTGCTCGCATCCCAGACGCGAGCGGTCCCGTCTGCGGAAGCAGTGACAATTCGCTCCCCCGTGGCGTCAAAGGCCGCGGTGAAGACCGTGTTCGAGTGCTGCAATGGCTTACCGATCGGGTCACCTGTGCGCGCATCCCAAATCCGGGCCGTACCATCGGTCGAAGCGGTGACGATGCGCTTGCCCTTCTGGTCGAATACCGCGCTGTTGACTTCACCCTTGTGTTGCAGAGTTTTGCCGATCGGGGTGCCGGTGCGCGCGTCCCAGATCCGAGCGGTCTCGTCCCTAGAGGCGGTAACGATACGCTCACTCTGGGGATCGAACATCGCGGCAAGCACCGGACCCGCATGTCGTAGCGGCTTGCCGATCGGCTCGCCGGTCCGGACATCCCAAATGCGCGCGGTCTTGTCGTATGAGGCAGTAACCACGCGTTCGCCTTTGGGATCAAAGCGCGCGGACGTGACTGTTGCATGGGGTAGCGGCTTGCCGATCGGCTTGCCAGTTCGGGCGTTCAAAATGTAGACGGCCAGGCCGCTGCCCGTGACGACTTGGTCGCCCTTGGCGTCAAAGGCGGCGTAGGTAGCGATTGCGTCCTTTAACGGCTCGCCGATCGGCCCTTCGGTCCGGGCATCCCATATCTGCTGCGCGGTCTCTTCGCCGGAAGCGGTGGCGATACGTTCGCCCGTGAAGTCGAAGGCCACAGCCTGCACCTGGTTTCCGAGTTGCAGCGGTTTGCCGAGCGGCTCGCCGGTGCGGGCGTTCCAGATGCGGGCAGTCTTGTCGTCGGATCCGGTGACGACGCGCTCACCGGTAGGATCGAACGCGACAACGCGAACCGCTCCCGCATGTTGTAGCGGCGGAACCAGGAGCCCGTCTGCCGAATAAGCGCGCACCAGCTCGGTCCAAAGTTCCGTCTGACTGAAGTCCTCTCTGTAGTTGAACGGCAACACCATGCCGCGCAGGGCCGCCAACGCCGCCTCGAACCGCCTTCCGCGTGCGTTCTCGAACCGAGCGACTGATAGCTGCGCACGGGCAGACTGGCGGGCTGACTCGCGGGCAGCCGTGTTGGTTGCCTGCGAACGCTCGTCGGCCTCGATGGACGCGCCCACCAGGCCGACCGCGAGCGCAGCGGTGCCGAGGAAGAGCACGAGGAAGACTGCGGCGGCAATCCGGGTCAGGAAGGTGGCACGCCGGGCCTGCCGCTCTTGCCTGCTTAGCGCCTGCTCGGACTCGTCGATAAAAGCCTGCTGCTCCTGCGTGACCGTTTGTCCGGGCCGGTTTCGCCATCGCCGCAGCAACTCCAGCTCGGTCGGGCCCCATAGGCTTCCTTGACCTTCCCGCCAATCCTTGGCTGCCGCCGCGAGGCGTCGACGGAAGCGTTCGTCATCCCGCCAGTCTCGCAACCATTCGCGCAGCTTGGGCCAACGGGCGATCAGCTGCTCATGAGTAACCTCGAGGGTAGTTTCGCCGCGGTCCGAACCGAAGGTGATCAGCCGCTCGCCGGGGCGCGCGAAGCGGCCGAGGATGGTCGTCACTCCCTCAACCGTCTCTCCAGGTGTCATGATCTCGGAAAGCGTGGCGCGGCGACGCGTGTCTTCGACCCCCTCACCGAGCTGCACCATAGCGAGAAATGCTCGACGTACGAGGTCTTCCTTACCGGCTTCGGAGAGCTCCTCGAGGAGGCGGTCCGCTTCCGCGGCGAGCGCGCCGCCGACGCCGCCGAGCTGCCGCAATGTGTCGGCGGGCGACGTTCCGATAGCGAGCCCCTCCCAAATGCGACTCAAGCCGAATTGCAGGAGCGGCAGGGCGCCTTCGCGCCCGATGGTCTCCCGAGCGAGAAGCTCGACGGTGCCCTGATCGAGCGGGTTGGGTATTCCAGCGTGCTCGACCGCGCGCGCCGCCGGAAGCGAGATGGTCTCCTCCAGCTCGGCCACGCTCATCGCCGGCACCAGCTCGCCACAGGCGGCAATCGCCGCGTCCAGCGCCGGATACCGGGCGGTCGCTCGGAGAAAATCCGAGCGAAGCATCAGCACGACTGTGATCCGCCCGCTAGCGTCGCAAGCGGCATCCAGCAGGGTTTCGATAAAGAGCGACTGTTCTGCCTCCGCTGCACCGGTGAAGACTTCCTCGAACTGATCCACCAGCACGATCAGTGGATGGCGATCGGCGCCCGGCAGGACATTGGCGATGCGGCGCAATCCGTCCGGAGCCCCCGACGGATCGGTGCGCCTGATCTCGTCGGCGAATTCGCGGGCCTTTGCTGCGGGCGCGGGATCATTTGTTGCAAGGCGGGCGAGCACGGTCGCCAGGGCCTCGATCGGCTCCATCTGCGGTACGACCACCCCGACGCGCGGATTTGCCAGCCCCGGGATGGGTCGTCGCGCGAGCTCGGGGATGAGCCCGGCGCGGGCGACCGAGGATTTGCCGGAGCCGGAAGGCCCGATGATCGCAAGGAGACGCGTCTTCGCCGCCTGGCCGGGTAGCGGGCGTGTTTGCAAGTCCCGCAGCCGACGCCACAGCGTTTCCACGACCGCATTGCGCCCGAAGAAGCGATCGGCGTCTTCTTCGTAGAACGCCTCTAGGCCCTTGTATGGGTTGGGCGGAAAAGCGGCCGGGGATCGGGCGGGTTGTTCGGGCTCCGGTTCGGCGCGGCTGTACTGATGGATGATCGTGACGGTGTTGCCGTCGCCCGAGATGATCGTGCTGTCGACGACGCCTTGCCTGACCGTGACCTGCCGGACGGCCGAAGCGCCGGTGGATTCGGCCGACGCGGTATTGTTCAGCTCAGCAGGCTCGACCATTCGCTGCCCAACCATTCGGCGAGCTTATGGACGTGCGGCGCGAGCTTGACCGCCTCGTTACCCAAATTCGCCGCCTTTCCCGCGTAATCGAGGGCGCGTTTGAGCGCGCCGCCGACCTCGGCCTTGTTCGCCTCGGGCTTGACAAGCTCCTCGTGGGCATCCTCCAGCGCGCGCCGGATTTTGCCTTGATCCGGGGTTTGCAACTGTTCGAGGATTTTACGCAGCTCGGCAAACTCGGCGCGAATGTTGACAGGTTCGGCAGTCGGCGGGGGCTCTCTGCCGAGTTCGACGCGGAGCCTGGCGTTGATCGTGTTGCCGCTCCCGGCGACGACAACGCTGCCGGTTATCGAACCCGCACGGATCTCATTTCTTTCGGCCATAGGAATCTCCGGCGACGGGATCACTACTTTATTCTACTTCTGGCATCACGCGGAAAAGTGCTTCCGTGGTTGGAATGACAGCCTGCTTTCGAGCGGATGAATAAAGTCGCCCAATCGGGAAGGGCGTGAAGTAGCTCACATACGCCGAAATTCCCGCCTCATTCGCCCGGGCATCCATCATTGGAAAACTGCGGCCCCACGGCCATATAGGCCCAGGACCCGAGGTGGCGGATCCCCGGCGAACCGCCCGTATCGTAGCAAGAACTAAAGCGGATTGATGAGTACCCTGACGGACGAGATTTTGCGCCGGCGGACGTTTGCGATCATTTCGCATCCGGACGCCGGCAAGACGACCTTGACCGAGAAATTACTGCTGTTTGGCGGCGCGATCCAATTGGCGGGCGAGGTCAAGGCGAAGGGCGAGCGGCGGCGCGCCCGCTCGGATTGGATGGCAATCGAGCGCGAGCGCGGCATCTCGGTGTCCTCGGCGGTGATGAGCTTTGAGCATGAGGGGCTCGCCTTCAACCTGCTCGACACGCCGGGCCACCAGGATTTCAGCGAGGATACCTATCGCACCCTGACCGCGGTCGACAGCGCGGTGATGGTCTTGGACGCCGCCAAGGGCATTGAGGAGCAGACCCGCAAGCTCTTCGAGGTCTGCCGGCTGCGCGACGTCCCGATCATCACCTTCATCAACAAGCTCGACCGCGAGGCCCGCGACCCGTTTGACCTGTTGGACGAGATCGAGCAGGGCCTCGCACTCGACGTGACGCCGGCCTCTTGGCCGATCGGCATGGGGCGCGATTTTCTCGGGACCTATGACCTTTTCGCCGATGCGCTCCTCTTATTCGAACGGGGCGCTCACGACCGGGTCACGGAGCCGGTCCGCTGCAATGGTCTCGACGACCCGCAATTGGCACGGCTGTTGCCGAAAGAGGCGCTCGCGAAATTGCGCGAGGAGGTCGAGATGGCGAAGGGGCTGTGCCCACCCTTCGACCTCGAGGCCTATCGCGCGGGCCATCTGACCCCGGTCTATTTCGGCAGCGCGCTCAACAATTTCGGCGTGCGCGAATTATTGGCCGGGGTCGGTGAACTGGCCCCGCCGCCGCGCCCGCAGCCGGCCGATCCTCGGCCGATCTCGCCCGACGAGCCTTCTGTCGCCGGTTTCGTCTTCAAGGTGCAGGCCAATATCGACCCGCAGCACCGCGACCGCATCGCCTTTGTGCGCATCGCCTCCGGCCGCTTCCAGCGCGGCATGAAGTTGAAGAACATCCGCACCAACCGCCTCATGTCGGTGCAGGCGCCGGTGTTTTTCCTGGCGCGCGAGCGCAATCTCGCCGAGGAGGCCTGGCCCGGCGACATCATTGGCATACCCAATCACGGGAGCCTGCGGATCGGCGACACCCTGACCGAGGGCGAGCCGATACGGATTACCGGCGTCCCGAATTTTGCGCCGGAGATATTGCAGCGCGTACGCGTCACCGACCCGATGAAGTCGAAGCATTTGAAGCACGCGCTGGAGCAATTGGCCGAGGAAGGGGTGACGCGCGTCTT
>Ga0306922_10005150_pt1 | contig 12454 bp, 13 predicted proteins | sample sta12Cox44000082_FD_203758 | JGI IMG/M metagenome (GOLD analysis project Ga0306922, IMG submission 203758) | Lab enrichment of tropical soil microbial communities from Luquillo Experimental Forest, Puerto Rico - statoxic.12C.oxic.44.000.082 (v2)... | ecosystem: Environmental > Terrestrial >... | reverse complement strand
GCCGAGCACCGCCGCCAGCATGGAAATTGCGATCGTCTCGCGCGCGATGCTTTCGCCCTGCATCCACGCCGGAACGAGCGCGTAGAACGAGCTGCTGATGAGCCCGCTCAGCGCGCCGCCACCCCTCACTGCCCGCAATACCCCACCAGCAACCCCAACCCGTTTATACAGCAATGATCGGACTTGACCCGGCATTGCCCTCCATAATGGCGACCCTCGAGATCGCCGAGATCAACAAAATCTCGAAGAGCCACAATGTCGCGGACCTGCTCGACAGCCCTCCGAAGCCGACAATGATGAATGACGACCTGCCGCGCGATGCCCCACACGGTTGGAAGTTCCTGACTGTCTGGCCGGACAACTGGACAACCGGCTCCATTTCAACATCGCCAGGCAAGGTAACATCGTAACATCTGCATGCCATCGGACCGTCACGGCAGATCGGCACATCGGCAGATCCGCCGCAATTAATCGTTTTAAATCTTTATAAAGGATTCCATTAAGGATCGTTAATAGGCTCAATGAAGCATATCAGCGAGAGCGTGTTGGCTGCCGCAGGGACTGACAACGGCAGCAGCATCACGGCCGCGACCATCATGCCGGTTGCCCATCCGATCGCCGCCCCTTCGAGGGCGCCTGCCCAAGCGCCAGCGGCAAGACAGGCCAGTTCAAACAATCTAGCTCCGAAATAACGTGCGGGCTCACGACATCAGCGACCCTTCTCGGTCCCGGCCTGCGTTGCCGCGACCATACGAAGCACCCGCTCGAGCTCGGTGAGCTGCTCGGGCGTGTAACGGCTCGGATCGAAGCGAGGGCGGATCTCCTCTTTATCCGTCGCCGGGTCGTAGTCCTTCGGCTTGCCCAGGCGCGATCGTAAAGCATCCCAATCGCAACGATACGGGTGCGCGCCTCCTCGCCTGGGTCGTTGGCGATGTCGATCAGAATTTGCCTCGCCTGTGGTGTGAACTGGCGCGCCAACCGCCCGCATTGAGTATGCTGCCGAGCCTTATCGGCTGGCCCTCGCGCGGTCATGCATAACGCCCTCGATGAGCCGTCAAGGCGATTGTCTGGACAACTCGCCAATGGAAAGCTTCTTCCACAGCCTCAAGACCGAGCGGGTTCACCATCGGATTTATTGCACCCGCGGCGAGCCTCGCAGAGACCTCTTCCAGTATATCGAAGTCTTCTACAATTCCCGTCGCTTGCATTCGGCCCTGGGCTACGTCAGCCCAGCTTTCGCTGAGCGTATGGCGGCCTAACCCCGTCCACTTTTTTGGGGGAAGATCAAGAGAGCAACCTCCATTGGGTTGGCGGCAACACTCCGGAAAAACCGGCAATTTACTTATTTCGTCCCCGTATTGTTGCCTCCTGGATGACATTCCAGAGTGCAGTCTCCTCTCTGTGAACATCGAACTGCTCGACGGGATCTACTGGATATTGGCCGTTCTCTTGGCGAGAGACGAGACGCCAGATTAACCATCCGGCACAGTTCCGATCTTCTGCGATCGTTTTGAGCCATTTTGCATATGCCGCAGCCTGATTGGGATTAGAGCGCGCCCACCCAAATTCTTCGAGCAGCACGGGTTTTTGATACGTTACTGCGGCATCGCAGTACTGGCCAATAACGTTGTCAAATTGATCGACTCCAATATTGAAATATTTGGGATATCCATGCCACGTGCCGAAATCAATCGCCGGTAATGATACATCAAATGTGTTAAGATCGTTATTAGCATTACCGGAGCCAACGAGATGGTTGTGGTCTTGTTCCTTGATGTATGAGGCCATTGTTTGTGTCCACGCGAGCCGTAATTTATCAGGTTTGGCGTTGGCTTCGTTCGCCAGTTCCCAGGCCATAATCGTCGGATCGTTGCGATAGCGGAGCCCGGTTCGGGAGTTCACCCGGTTGACGACATATTCGACCCAATGCTGATAATCCCGGATCGCTCGAGAGTCGGAAAAGAAAAAGTAAGCGTCGCGTGCACGAGTATCCTTAATGAAAGGTAATAAAAAATAATGTTTGTTGTACCAAGCTGTCATTTGCTGAATACCGCCCGTAAAATCCCAGAAGTCAAGAAGGGCGATGATTAGTTTGAGGTGGCGTTGTTTAGCCTCTGCAATTAGAATATCGATCTTCTGCATACCGTTAGGACGTTCATTGATGGCCATCTGGTTGGTTTTCTTATCCCAAAAGAGCAGGAAATTACCGCGCACATTGAGGCCGTCACTTGTATTGACACCGGGATTACGAAATTTCCAAATTGTCGTACGGTCGTCATCCGGCGATCCGATAACCGGTTGAAGGAAAGTGCGGACGACATTGGCCCCCAGCGCGACCGCATCATCCAGAACCTCTTTGACCTCGGTATCCGTGCCGTAAAGCAGGTAATGGTTGTTCACGCCCGTGACAAAGAATGGTTCCCCATCAACAGTAAACGACGTGTTGTTGGTTTTTACAAATGTATCGTTCGGTTCTGCGGCATTCGCTACCATGACGTAGAGTAGTATAATGACAGCGACGATTAATCCCATCGGCTTAACCGTTTTACTGCTCCCTGGAACAGCCCTATGATTGCATACGGGTAATGTATGAGGGCCGGAATCGGATCGTTGCGACGCCAATAACCATCGACAACAGGTGCCTTGCGAGGAATATTATGCAACCCAGCCCATGCCCGCATTCGCTCGATATATGATTGCTGCCACACTACCCCTGGAGTGCCTTCGCGGGCCGGGATTGGCAGATTGCATTCCTCACAATATCCTATGAGGGGTATGTTGGTCCCTGATAGCGTGGCGATTTCTTCTTGCCAATCGGTGCGGCCTACTGTTGGTTCGATAATCAGAAAGCGGGCAGTACGGGTATCCCATTTATACTCGACGCTACCCAAACCTACATAATTGGAGGCCGCAGTGAACTTTTGCGTGATATCTTCCAACTCTGTACGCAAGTCGCCTCGGGGGACTTCCGCGCAAAAGGCGGTGCTCCCTATTCCGTGCGGAATACTGACCAGTTTTCGGCCCGTAAACATCGCCTTTGTAGCATTGTCTTTTCGATAAAAAAGACAGAAATAAATGTCGCTGTCGGGGCCTTCAATACATTCCTGGACAATCACTTCCTGGATTGTTTTGAGGAGTTTCTCACAGGCGTTTATGGCCTCTTCTGGGTTATGCGCGAGCACTATTCGGGAAACGCGTTTGATGTGATGATCCTGTTTGTCAGCCGGTTTGATTACGACCGGGAAGCGCAGATCGCGGATACTGGATACTTTTGTGTCGTTGCGGAGAATGACCGCATCGGGAACCGGTAATCGGTGCGCCATGGCGAACTCGTGGAAGAGCGCCTTGTCCTGTAGGGTCAACACCATGTCATGGGGTGGCAGATGAATTCGAAACGCTAACTCGGCCCGATATTCCGAGATGGTGTACACGGCCATCTCATCCGTGATGATCACCTCAGTGTGTTCTGGTAAATCGAGTTTATGGAGAGCACTGAGCAATCCCGATCCGTAAATGGCGTCGGCCTTGATTGGTGTGACATAACGCGACCATAAGGCCACCTGATGCCATTTATTATCGAGCACATAGGTCTTGATCCCGGCTTCCGCCAGACTGCGGCAGACACCCAGACCATTGAGTTCGCCGCCGATGACCAGGGCTGGAGGTTGGCTTGTCATGATTTCGACAGATGACGGGCTGGGTGGAACGAACCAAACACAAAGCGGCAGACCGGGCCGAAGCTCGGTGCCGCTGCTGGGCCGATAAAGTGCAGACCCGGCACTGACGATTCATAATGACGCGACAGACGCGGTGCCTTTCTGGTCTGGCGGATCTCTGATGTGATTGCCGGATCAAGGAACCCAAGTTGGTTGAGATCTGGTTTGTATCCCGTCGCGAAAACTACGTGATCGGCGCTGACGACCTCATTCTTTTTGCCGCCATACAGCCGGAGGTAGACCTTATCCCGGGCCTTGATCTCGGTGATATCCCGTCCCAACAGGGTTGGGAATTTTCCGATTACACGATCCTTCATAAAGGTTCCGCCGAGTGGGCCGAGGGCCTTTATGTAGGCGAGGTGGAACCGGATATCCTCCGGCATCTTATTGATCAGCCATGGCGCTTGGGCGCAGATATTCAATCTCCAGCCTTCACCAATTCCGCTATCGGGGGCGATGGCTCTTTGCATCCGACTCCGCATCTTGATGGAACCGGCGAAGTTGAGTTCCGAGCTACGCGCGATAAGAGTCACGGTGATGCCGGTTTCATGCAAAAAGGCGGCAAGATCGGTGGCCGACGATCCCGAACCGATCACAACAACTCGCTTACCAGTAAGGCGATCGAACGGGCCGTAGTCGCCACTGTGCGAGACGACTTCCGTCGGAAGTCCATTCGCAATTGGCGGCAGGTATTGAAAGAGCGAAAGCCCGACAGCGATGACAATCCGACGCGCACGAACAGTCTCATCATCGTCAAACCGAGCCAGAAACCCGCCAGAGATCTTCTGTAGCGAGACCAACATGCGGCGTTCCACAGACGGCACATACCGTTGTTGAAACGCTTCGCCATAAGCAATAAACGTTTCTAGCGGTACTGCTGTCAAGTAATTGTGATAAGGAATATCCTGTTTGGTGCAAAAATTCTTGACAGTAAAGTGGGACTCGGGGTCTGCTATATTGCTTGCCCATGGATACGATTTGAGCAACATGCCGGCCGGCATGTTGTTTTTCCACGAGCCCATCGGCTCCCCGAAGATTCGGATCTCGCGGCCTGTTTTGACTAGATGGGCCGCGAGCGCCAGTCCATAGGGACCGGCTCCGATAATCGCTGTGTCAACACCCTTCATGTTGCCCTCACTATACGCGAACGGGTTCCCGTAAGGTTCTTGCCAATCCGCCAGCCAAATCCATTGCGGCCCGAAACCCCAAAATACACTGTGCTTTTTCGGTGGCGCCGACTGACCGAAGTGGATCGCCCGGTCGCGGCGGACCGTAAGTTCTACACGTTGTTTTCTCTAATACAACACTAATGTGATTGGCCAGGTCGATAATGTTGGTTTCAATACCTGTACTAACGTTAAAGACTTCGTTGGTGTGATTAACGTGGCAATAACCCATCGCCATCAACAGCGCCAGAACAATGTCACCGACATAAATGAAATCTCGGGTGCAACGACCATCACCATTAATGGTAATCGGCTCGCCGTTCTTGATCCGATTGGAAAAAACCGTAATTACGCCCGAATAAGGAGAATTTGGGTCCTGACGTGGCCCATAGACATTGAAGAAACGTAACCCACAATTGGGAACACGATGAACACGGTGCGCGACCAACCCATGTAACTCACAACCAAGTTTGTCTGCGCCATAGGCAGAGATTGGGCGGAGAACGGTGTCTTCGGTCAATACGTCTGGGTTATTGCCATAGACCGCAGCCGATGACGCATAGACGACCGGGGTGGACCGCATGCGAGCGGCGTCGAACACCGCGACAGTCCCGGCGAGATTGGTCCGATGCGTTCCAGGCCAGTCGAGATTGCAACGTTCAACCGAGGCGACGGCGGCGAGATGGAAGCACCCGTCGACATCCCGCATGGCGATTTTCACACTGTAAAGGTCGGCGACATCATCCTGGATGACCTCCACATTGCGAGGCGTATAGGTGAGTGAGCCGCTCGACAGGTCGTCAAGAATGCGCACTGAATGGCCCGCTGCGCACAGCGCGTCAACGAGATGCGAGCCAATGAAGCCGCAGCCGCCAGTGACTAGGTATTTCACGGTTCCTGGCCCGTTGGGAAAGGACACAGCCTGGCTTGCCGGGGCCGCAGCGACCCAAAGCGCTCACGCAGTATTGTGCGCAAGATGCGTGTCCCATCAGGAATGGCACGTAGATTGCTCAGACCATGGATTCGAGAGGATTCAAAACTGGCGACTTCAACAATTCGTAATTTGCTTTTCAAGGCCCGGAGATTGATCAGGGTTTCGATTTCGAAACCATCGCAAGTATCGAATAAGTGAACGTGCCTGGCCCAGAACGCAATGTACCCATAGCAAAGATCGCTGAACGAGCACCAGAAGAGCCAGCAAACGGCCTGGGTCAGACCCCAATTGCCGAGCGCCCGGAAAAATGACAGATCTGCACTACCCGAACCCTGAATGGTGCGTGAACCTTTAACGAGATCCGCCCCCGCCATCAGTGCAGTCAGAAACACCATGGCTTCCTCCGGAGCCATCGAGTTATCTGCATCGAGCATGACAATGACATCGCCTCGGGCCGCGTTAAACCCGGCCCGCAGGGCGGCACCCTTACCGGGTTTTGGCTCCGTCACTATAATCACGTCGTGGCGCAACTGCCGCGCAATTTCGACCGTCCGATCGGTGGATCGACCATCGACGATGATGACCTCGTAGGCCCATTCGGGCAGTCTCGGCATTAGATATGGAAGATTCTTTTCTTCGTTCAGAGTCGGAATGACAAAACTGACCCGAGGTAGCACAAGTATCGGGGACAGTTGCTGACGTAGATGAGGATCTTGAAGTTCTTGTTGGTGACACAGATAATGTTCTTGGTGGTAAGACGGATCAAGTTCATGTTGTGAATTGTGGGTCGCTGCTAGTCCGTGTGTCATAATGTGACCAACTTATATTCATATTACAACTAATACAAGGCATATTATGGCTTAATACCCGCAATGATGGTTAAGCGAGTTAACGTTAATCGAGTTGATGATAAAGACCGATATAAGTGATCTACTTATTGGGTAGAGGTGCGGCGCTACAGCAATAAAATGTTATAGTTCTTTAGTGCTCAACGTCGCTGCGGAAACCCCTTCAGTTCTGTAAACAGGATTGACCGAAGCTCCGAAACTCGATTCCGAGTTCCTTGAGTCGCTTTGCACCGGGAACCTCTGCTGCAGGGTGCACGAGCCCAAGAATGGAGTCAGATCGGAAGGGTAGGGCGACATGCAGAACCTCAGCTACCCTGAGGAAGGCACTCACAGGCTGCCAGGTCACGGCGACGGCGCGCAGTTTTCTGCCTTGTGACGCGGCGATCTCTTTCATGAGCCTTCGGAATGGCACCGGTTCGGGGTTGGCCAGCCCTAATGGTTCCGGCAGGGGCATGTCCGACTCGGCAATACGCACCATGGCGGCTGCCATGTCCGCTTCATGCACGGTGAACTGATAGGAGCGCGACCCAATGATAGGTGTAACCGGAAGATTGGTGAGCTTACGGAGCGCGCCTGCCATCCCGCCCCAACCGGGGCCGTACACCAGTCCGAGGCGGGTGGAGATACCTCCCAGACCGATGGCGGTGCGCTCGCAGGCCAGCTTCGCCTGACCATACAACTGTCGGGTTCCCTTATAAGCGGACATCGAGGAGATAAAAATGACCCGGCGAACCCCCGCGTCGGCGGCATTGCGGAGGAGATGCTGCGAACCGGACACATTGACACCCCATACATCGCCGACGCTGACGAGACTCAGATCCCATGCACCGTGGATGAGTACATCGAGATCGCTTAATGCGGCCCCTGACGGCGGGCGCTTGATCTCGTATGGGCGGCACTCGGCGACGCCGACCATTGCGGCCGCAAATTCGGAGGTCACCGGCTTAGGACGCGCGAACGCAATGACCTCATGCCCTTGTTTGGCGAAGGCGGCACGCAAGATGGTCCCGACATATCCGTTGGCTCCGGTAATACCGATCCGCATTGATTGAACGCCCTCAATCTGTCAGCTTCATCGCTTCACAGGCGATGCGATGAGAATTGGCCATCACCGTCAGCGTAAAGGTAGTAGCTGGGATATTTGGGAAAACCGATCCGTCGATAAGATGAATTCGGTCCCAACGCGCCAGCCGCCCGAGGCGATCTGTCGTGATAGCATTCGGCTCACTGGCGTGAGGAAAGCTGCCGCCAAAGTGGTAGCTCTTGGCCCCGCCCGACCACAGCATCAGCGGTGTGACTGGCCACAAATCAAGGTAAGGTGCCGCCCTCCAGATTCGCTTTATCACGTCAGGGAGCATTGGAGGCACGTTTTTACCCCTGGCCTTGGCCTCACTGAAACCCTCCGAAGTGAGGGTGATCTGGGGTAGCTCATCAGGAGCCGCAGACGGCTGGGCGGAGACCCGGACCTTGGGTGATGCCCATGACGGCAAGTAGCCCAGACCTACCGTCAACCGGCTAAGAAGCCGATCCGTCGCAAAGGCGGCGGCGCGGTGTTGGAGGAAGCTGGGTAGTGCATCGTAGTATGCTTGGTTGAACGGATAGAAGTGAATTTGTGAGATATCGAGGCCCTCGTCATCCCGAGCGATGACCATGTTGAACTGATTGAGTGTGAATTCGCGCCTTGTACAGGGGTTGGGGGTCGGCTTCACGGACATCATTGGAAGAACAAACTGAGCCGATTCCGAAAGATGTGCCGGCTGGTCCGATCCGAGCGAACCTAGAATCAGCCGGGTGGTCCCGATTGCTCCGCAGCCAACGAAGACTCGATCGGCTGTGAATCGCTGGATCTGGCCAGTGGCCAGATCTCTTGCCTTCACTACGGCCGTGTCGGCTTCCTGGTCGACTCGCACCGCGAGCAGTCCGCTGTAGTAGTCGATCCTCCCGCTGCGCCTGAAGTGGTCGAAGCTGTGCGAGGCCGAAAAGATTAGCGACCGCGGGCACCCGGTCATACATAGGCTGCACGGTTGGCATTTGGGCGCGGAGAAGGCGAGTCGGGCGCGGCCTATCGTTATTCCCGCGGAACGGATACGATCGCGGTGCCGGTCATAATTGGCTAGGACCATCTGCGTCCGTGGTGCCAGCGGCGGAAGCGGGTCCGGAGATCCGATGAGCGGGAACCGTTCTTCGAGATCGTCGGATTCGCCAGCGAAAGGAATGTGGCCCAGGATCGTCCGGTAGTGCTTTTCCATATCCGAGAAGGCGAACGGCCATCTCTTGAACGTAGCGGCGCTGAAGGGCATGATCTGGCCCCCCCAGACATTGCTGAACCCCCCATAGGCGCTTGAGATGACGCTTGAATTGACTCTACCCTCGGAGTGAACGCCGTTGAGTTGGCCCTTGTTGACAAACGGAAAATCAGATCCGTAACTTCTCTTTTCGGGCAGCGAATCGGATTGAACCTGCTTGGGTTGCAAGCTGATCCGGCGTACATCCCCCTCATTCCAGTCATCGACGCGCAGTTTGGCCAGCCTGGAGATTACCTCCTGCGTCTCCGCGTCCAGCAAGGTGCCCGGATCGAAGACGGTTATCTTCTCATCCGGCTTCTCAGACAGCGCCAACACGGCGGCGGCCGCTGCCGGACCCGAACCAATGATTATCGAAGACGGCATCTACTTCCCACTGGGTTTGCGCGTCTGTGTCCAATACCGGGCACCGGCTGCGCTGAGCTTGGTTGCTTGGCGCGGGCCGACACAAAATGGCTCGATCCGACCGGCCACGTGGCCCGCTGCGGCCAGCCCCACACCAGCGATGATTGCCGCAGACCGGGCCAGCCCGTGGGTATCACCCTTGGCCGCTTGTGAAATTTCCCGCAGTACGCCCGTGGTCAATGCGTACCAGACGAAGCGGGTCTCTGCACCCAGCGTGGCGGCGTCGCCCATCTGGGCAAAGGTCGCGACCTTCCCCTTATTGACGAAGAAGCAGCGCCGCCAGAAGTACGCCCAAGTCAGCCGTGAGGCGGATACGAAATGGCGTACGGTCGCTGCCGGTTCGTAGATGACTGCCTCACTGCCCATGATTCGCGCCACGCGATGGCACATGTCCATGTCGTCGTGATTGTCGGAGTGAAACCCGCCCACCCATTCGAGGAGGGTCCGCCGTACCGACATGTTTGCTCCTATGAGGTGAGCCAGAGCGCCTCGCCTGGTCGGAAGACCGTCATAAGCGCATCCGAATACCCAATCGAACTGCACAGGAAACCAGGAAGGTCGGCTAGCCTCGAAAACCGGTATGGGACGTCCGCCAACGGCTCCGATCCGTTCATCCTGGTACGGGTCAGTGAGAATCGCTAGCCAGTCGTTGTCGGCCACTGCATCGTCATCCAAGAACGCCAGGATCTCTCCGGTAGCTATCTCGGCTGCTGTGTTTCGGGCCGACCCCAGGTGCCCGCCGTACCTGTTCTGAAGCACCCGTATCGGGGGGGTCGATGCGCCGAAGTCACCCCAATATGCGGCACAACGGTGGAACAGGCTCTCATTGTGGTCGATGCATACGATGATCTCGCAGGGTTGCAAGGTCTGCTCTTGAACCGAAGCCACCGACTGAAGCATCAGTTCCCATCTATCCTCCGTGTAGGCACAGATTATTACTGAGACTGTGAGTTTTCGACTCATGAGCTACTGCCTACACTCTTCGATAAACGGTGCGGTCGTCTTAGCTCGCAGGTTTCCCCGTAGACGGGATTGACCAGCAGGAGCACCCCTGCCTCGATTAGGGTCGCAATCATCCATGCCCAAGCGAGCCCTTCGAGCCCACCGAAATGCGCACCAATGACGACGGACATCAGTTCGAACACCGCAGCCACAAATATCGATACCGACGCTTGGCGCATGCGATTATTGAGCCGGGCGGCGGCGACAATATGGGATCTGATGACGGACCCAATCATACCGAACCCTAATATGCGCAGATACTTACCGCCGATCACTGCATAGCCGGGATTGAACACTCTGAGAATATCGCTTGAAAAAACAAAGATAAAGATGCCAAATGCTAACGCGAATACCAGTGATACACCGAGCGAAACGTTCATCCGGTTCCGGTAATGGTGTGGTTCCGCCTGGATTACTGGAAAGAGGACAGTTGCCAATGTTGATGGGACGATCGATGCAACACCAAAGACCATCCAAATCATCGTGAACGCCGCGTTAGCACTCGGTGACAGAAGGACTGTAACCAGATACGGCAACAGTGTCGATGGTGCCATCGTTCCCAAGTCAAGCCGATAGTGGTGCACCACCTTGTACCTCAATAAATATAATAATTTGAAATTAGGCCGATTTAGCAGTGTGTAATTACGCCGACGCATCAACAATTCGCCAGTCATTATTGATATCACTAATGACGTAACCCAACCAGCAAGGATGACCGAGATGCCAGAACACCATATTACTCCTATTGCCAGAAGGCCTAGTTTCGATACCGCGAATACAATCTGACATATCATGCGGAGATTACTTTCCAGCATTCCGAGCCATGCCTGATTGATTACGAGCCATGGACCGGTAATACCAATTCCGAGGATTAAGCTCAGATTGACCAAGGGCTGGTTTGTGAGCAGATGCAATGCCTGCTCCGAGATCACCAAGATCCCGATTCCTGTGCCGAGTGATAATACGAATGCTACCAAACAGACGGCGCTAATGAGACCCCGTTCACGACCGGGCCATTTTACGATTTCGCCAACCAGCAGCGTTCCAAGACCGGCGTCGCCTAGCAGACCCACAAAACTCATTAGGGATAATAATCCCGACGCCATACCGATGACTTCGGGTGACAACCACCGCGCTGCTAAACACCAATACGCAAAACCAAGAATTGCCCCAGTTCCACTGCCTATAATGATGGCACCGGAATTCCTCACGAGGACGGCATGCTTTTGAGTTGCGGCCCGAAGCCGTTCGACTAGACCGAACATGTTGAAGCCACGGTATGGTAGACATGTTCGATCCGGGGTACCACGGACCCAGCCTTAAACTCTGCTATACGTTCCAGGCTGGTCTGGCCCATGCGGGCAATGCTTTCGCGCTCTGTCAGTAACTTCTCAAGCGCATTGCGCAGTGCGCTAGCGTCATTGGGCGGAATAAGAAGTCCGGTTGATCCATCGATCACAATATCGGGAGCACCTCCGATATTTGTGGAGACGACGGGTTTGCCACATGCCATTGCCTCCATTATGACCGTTGGGCATGCATCTAAGCCCGCCGAGGGTGCAACTCCAAACAGGCAGTTGTGCCACGCGTACATGATCGCCTGATGCGACCATGTGCCAAATTGATAAACATTAGGTGGCAGAGTGTCCGGTATATCCATTGGTCGCCCGATTAACACCAGCGGTGGCGCATCCTTGAGACCCGCATAGGCATCGAGCAGAACCGGAATACCTTTCAATCGTGTCAGATCTCCGACAAATAGGATATATTCAGCGGGTAGTTGCCCAACGCACGGCTCGATGTCCGGGTTCAATTCTCCAACATTGTCGGGAATGAAGTTCGGAATCACTTCGTGGTTGACGCCAAATTCGGCGAGCCGGTTGCGTCGAGCTACCGAACGACTGACAGCTAGGAATTTGTCAACTGTTCGTCGCGCAAAATGTGCGGATGCAAAAATGCTGAGGGCCGTTACTATACCTTTGATGGTTCCATAATGAGTCGCGGCGCAATGCCAGCACTTCGCCATATGCGGGCCACCACAGACTTTGCCGACATGCATAAGGTTTTTCTTTGGACAGAT
>Ga0306922_10005146_pt1 | contig 12459 bp, 11 predicted proteins | sample sta12Cox44000082_FD_203758 | JGI IMG/M metagenome (GOLD analysis project Ga0306922, IMG submission 203758) | Lab enrichment of tropical soil microbial communities from Luquillo Experimental Forest, Puerto Rico - statoxic.12C.oxic.44.000.082 (v2)... | ecosystem: Environmental > Terrestrial >... | reverse complement strand
CGCATCGGCATGGGCATTGAGTTCCTCGATCTCGAGCAGCCGCACTATGGCGTGCTGCGCCGCTGGGTCGAACAGCTCAGCAAGATGCGCTGAGGACTTTCCCGTGGGTTTCGCCGGCGGGTCTACGAGCCCCCGGACAACTTCTCCCTTGCCAGAACCAGTGCTTCTTCCAGGTGAGACGAATCGGCGACCTTCCCGCGCGCGAAGTCCCTGGTTCCACCGCCTTTGCCGCCAAGTTTCTCAAGCACCTCTCGGATGAGTGCGTTCATGTCTTTTCCCGACGAAGGATGCTGCGCAAAGAAAATGTGGCCGCATTCCATGCGGCCGAGCAGTGCGATTGTGTTTTCCCTCTTCGCGAGCTCGCCCGCGAACAAACCCAGGAACTCCGGTGTCACGCCCGAGAAAACACGGTCGATCACGCGAAGGCTGCCGGAATCAGACGGAGTCGATTGCAACGCAAGCGCTGCTTCCGCTGCCGCCAGGCGTTCGAGCAGCTCTCGATAGTTCTTGAAATTGGCATCGCGCTCCGCAAGCGCCCGCCCAACCGCGGAGACGACTTCCTCGGGAGCACAACTCAGTTTTTCGGCAGCTTCGCGAAGCGCTCGAAAATCGCGACGCGCCCTTTCTTCGGCGCGACCGCCGCAAACGAATTCGACGCGCCAATCCTGACGAATCTTCGTGCAACGCCGCACCAGGATCATGCCGACCTGTCCGGTGCTTTTTAGGTGCGTCCCACCGCACGGTTGCAACTCCACGCCTGCGATCTCGATCGCCCGCAGCACACCCTGGCGGTCTACTTCCTTTCGCACGCCCAGCCGCGACAATTCCTCCGCGGTCCCGTAGCGAACGCTCACGCCGCGATCTTCGAAAATCATCTCATTCGCCGCGCGCTCCGAGTCCTCGAGAATTTGTTGCGATGGCTCTGGTCCACGCAAGTCGATGGTGCAAACGTCCGTGCCAAGATGAAACGAGATAGTCGGTAGACCAAAATGTTTCTGAAACACCGCCGACAACAAGTGCTGGCCGGTGTGCTGCTGCATGTGGTCGAAGCGGCGCGGCCAATCGATAAGACCTTTTACTTCAACGCATTCGAGCCTGCGGTCAACAACGTGAACGATTTGCTCCTCGCGGTCGCATACCTCCAAAACCTGCGCATCACCAATCTTTCCGAGGTCGTGCGGTTGACCGCCCGAAGTAGGATAAAAAACCGTTTGATCGAGGATTGCTTGCCATGTGGAGGCCCTGTCTCCCCGGGAGGGAGAGACGGTGGCGGGATCACAACTCAAGACTCTAGCCGTAAACTCTCTTTGGAAGGAGTCGTCGTAATAAAGCCGGCGTGTTGCCATGATTCTGGTGGGTGTGCTGTGCGGTTTGATTGAAGCGTCGCTGCTTCAGGCCTGCAAAGCCTTCTGCCATGCCTCCGAGTATTTATACCCTGTTCCGGTGTTGAACAGCACCACCGTCTCATGCGGCTTGATCCACCCGGACCCCGCAAGGAGGCGCGCCCCTACCACGGTCGCAGACCCTTCCGGCGCCGCCAAGATGCCTTCGCGCGACGCCAGTTCCCTTCCCGCGTGCAACATCTGGTCATCGGTCACCGCCACGGCGGTTCCCTCGGTCTGTCGCAGCATGGTGAGAATCAACTGATCCCCGAGCGGCCCCGGCACTCGCAACCCGGAAGCAATGGTCTCCGCGTTTGGGAAGAATTGTGCCGAACTCTGGTGTGCTTCCCATGCCTTCACGATGGGCGGACAGCCCGCTGCCTGCACCGCTACCATGCGCGGCCGCTCCCGACCGATCCGCCCCATTTGCTGCAGTTCGTCGAACGCCTTACACATCCCGATCAAACCTACGCCGCCTCCCGTGGGATAAAAAATGACATGCGGCAGTTTCCCGTCAAACTGCTCCCACAACTCATAGCCCATGGTTTTCTTGCCTTCCACGCGATAGGGCTCTTTCAGCGTGGAGACGTCGTACCATCCTTCGCGGTCTTTGTTCTCCGCTACGTATTTTCCGCATTCGGAAATCAGGCCATCGAGCTTCACCACCTTCGCGCCAAACGCTTGGCACTCCATCACGTTCGCTGCGGGAGTGTCCGCCGGCATCACGATCACCGCGGGAATCCCCGCCGCCGCCGCGTACGCCGCCAGCGCCCCTCCAGCATTACCCGCGGTGGGCGCCGCCAAAGCCTTCACGCCGAGCTGCTTCGCTCGCGTGACCGCAGCACTCATACCACGCGCTTTGAACGAGCCCGTGGGATTCAGCCCTTCGTCCTTCACATAGAGATTCGCTAGGCCCATGGACGCCCCTAGGCGTTTGGCATGGACGAGCGGAGTCATGCCTTCGCCGAGCGACACCGGCGGATCATCGGGAAGCACTTCTGCGTATCGCCAGAGGTTTCGCGGGCGATCCTTTAGCGTCGCGAGCGTAAACGTTTCAGCGGCGCGCTTCAGATCGTAGCGCGCCAGCAGAGGCTTGCCACACGTACACAAGTGCTGCTCTTTCGTCGCGTCGTATTTCTTCCCGCACGCCGAACACTCGAGCTCGACCAGATTTGAACTCACTGTCCCAATTCCTGCATGTTCACTCATGACTCGGTCAGTCTACCATCTTCACCGCATCGCACCGTACTCCCCTGATACCCGAGCTCAACCTTGACGCCTGATTCCACAGATGGCGCAGCGAGAGATCGTGGCCGGATCGAAGCGCTCGAACGCTCATTCGGGCACGCCACGCCTGCTGGTCATCCTCTTTTCTTGCCAGGTCTGCTCCGAGGCGCCACCCGCGAACTTTTCAACCCGCAAACCCTCCCGTCCCGTTAGAATAGAGGGATGTCCGTACGCCTCATTGCCCTGGATATTGACGGTACGCTTCTCGACAGCCGCTGGCAGGTTTCCGATGCCAACCGCAACGCGATCGCCCAAGCTGCGCGGCGTGGTATCGAAGTCGCTCTCGTCACCGGGCGCCGCTACGACTTCGCCATGCCCATTGCGCGTCAGCTCGAGGCCCCACTAACCATGATCGTTAACAACGGGGCCCTTGTTCGCTCGAATGATGGCCGCACGCATTTGCGGCACCTGCTTCGGCGCCGCGTCGCCAGGCAGGTTCTGGAACTGACCAAGTCCTGGCGCGACGGCGCCGCAGTGATTTTCGACCGCCCCGCCGCAAACCAGCTAATGCTCGAGCGGCTCGACCCTGATGACTCGCTTCGGTACGCCTATTACTCACGAAACAAAGAATTTATCGGCTTCGCGAATCCGCTGGAGACGTGCTTGACCGAAGACCCAATTCAGGTGATGCTTTCCGGGAAGGTCGCGCCCGTGCGCGACGCCGAGCGCGCCTTGCGCGGCGCGCCATTTGCTGAAGGGTATGCACTGGCTGTCACCATGTACGAGCGCCGCGAATTCGCAATGATCGATGTCCTCAATCCGATCTGCTCCAAAGGCGCATCGCTCGCCGAATGGGCCACACTGCGCGGCTACGCTCGCGACGAAATCATGGCCATCGGCGACAATCACAACGACCTCGAAATGCTCACCTTTGCCGGCATCCCCGTGGTGATGGGCAACAGCGTCCCGGAGCTGAAGGCCTTCGGCTGGCACGAGACGCACACCAACGACGAGAATGGCGTCGCCCATGCTATCGAGCACTTTGCCCTGCGCGAGGCTGCCCCATGCGCCTGACCGCGACTTCTGAACCTGTCATTCCGAGCGAAGTAAGCAATCTCCCGCGGGCTTTGGTTTTTCGATTGCGTTCGCGTGTCGTCGCCCTTCCTCTCCTGCTCGCGCTTCTGGCTGCCCCCTCGGCTCGCGCCGAATACATCGTTCTCCGCAGCGGCGAGCGACTGCACGTCACCGCGTACCAGCTCCTTGGCGACAAGTATCGCTTGCAATTACAAGGCGGTTGGGTGGATGTGCAAACTGCCGACGTGCTGAAAATTGAGCCGGAGGAAGTCTTTACGCCCGTGGCCCCCGATCCACCGGCCGCCCCGCCCGCGGCGCCCGCGCCGCCTTATCGCGAACTGGTCAGCGCCGCCGCGTCGCGCTATGGCGTCGACGCTGAGCTTATTTCCAGCGTGATGGAAGTCGAGTCCCATTTTGACGCCAAGGCCATTTCGCCCAAGAACGCGCGCGGATTGATGCAGCTGCTACCAGAAACTGCCGCCCGTCTGGGCGTGAAAAACATTTTCGATCCGCAAGAAAATATTGAGGCGGGGACGCGCTATCTGAAAGAACTTCTGCAGCTGTACAACAACAATCTAACGCTCGCGCTCGCGGCCTACAACGCCGGCCCGGACAAAGTGCAGAAATACGGCAACGTGCCGCCCTACCGCGAAACGGTTTCCTACGTGAATCAGGTCACGCGCAAGTACCAAAAGTCGAAGTCCGCTGCGCCCGCCAAACCCGCTACTTCGGCGGCTCCCAAAGCGTCGGCGGGCGCCCCTCCTCCGGGCAGTTCGGCAACGCCGCCTTCCGCTCCTTCTGCACCCGCACCCAAGACCCAAGACCCCTAGGGGAAGCTGTTGTAGAGCAACGGCCTTGTACCCCCGTCTCCTGTCGATAAGGTCTTGGAGGCCTCTCGCCTCAGTGCTGAGCGTCCCGCGCGCCCCAGATTTTGGGGGGCCCGCCAGGCAGCGGCGGAGTGTCCTCTTCGCGTTCTCTGGGTGTTCGCGGCGGTAACAGCACCGGTTCACGGACCCTCCTGCCCTTCCCTTTGAGCTTTTGCGCGAGAGCGTTCCAGCACCCGCTGCAGATGTCGTACTCCCTGCCGTCAATCTCTTTTGCCAGGCAATCCTTGGCTTCTCCGCAGAGATCGCAAGTAATCATGGGCTCCTCACGTCACGGCTGTGTTTGCCATCCTCCACAGCTCTGGTCGGCTTCATTGTACGCCTCGCAAACGAATCAAGGGATGTTGAGGCTAGGACGACGGAATTTAAGCAAGTGATCACTCCGGCTCAAAGACGACGGCTTCTCGCGGCACGCATGAGACGGCATCCTCTACGTTATGCCGCGAACGCCCGATCCAGGCGCTAGCGAGAGTATACAAAGAACTTCGGCTAAGGCAAACAAAAAGCGAAGCCGCCAAAACCGTTTTAACGTTACGAATATGCAAAAAAGGCCGCATTCCCCTTTCGCCCGAAGGCGACAGTCCCTGCGGTAGAATCTATGGTTATCCCAGAGGTTGTCGTGGCCGGTATTCAGACCGTTGCGGTCCTGCCAAAGGGTCCGAAGGGAGATGCGCGGGCTTTGAGACCCGCCACGACCTGCCCGACGCACGGCGGCTCATGCGGCGTGCTGGTAGAGGCCGAGGACGTTGCCTGCGGGATCACGGAAGCGCGCGGTGATTTCGGGCGCGTCCGCTCCGATGGGCTGCACGATTTCGCCGCCCTGGGCAACAACCCTGTCCACGGTCGCAGCAACGTTGTCGACCAGAATGTACACGAGCATGCCCACCTGGGACGAAGGCGGACGGCCCAGCACGAACGCACCGCTTACTTCGTTGACGCCATCGTCAAAGGAGGTGGAGCCGTCCCCGCGCTTCCGGATGTTCCAGCCGAAAACGCTTTTGTAGAAGTCGGCGGCGCGGGCAATGTCCGTGGCCGGCATTTCGATGTAGCAGATTTTTCCGTTGGCCATTGTCGGCGGCATGGATATTCCCTCCTAAGAGTTAAGAAATTGTACTGCGCAGGCGTTTCCGTTGGCAATCGCGGCCAAAAAAGTAAGGATTAGCTGGAGACTTGAGGGCGGCTGTAGAGGGAGAACGACCAGAGGAACGATTCGCGATGCGCGGCATGGACAAAGCCGGCCGCTTCCAGGACCGAGGCCATCTGCTGCGGCGGGTGAACGAAGACGCGAAAGGGGATTCGTCGGAGCCATAAGAAAAAGTTCACCAACGAGAATCCCGCCCGAAGGTACCAGCGGTCAGGCGGGTGGGTGAAGGCCAGCAAGCGGCGCGATCGCGCGGCCGCCGCGCTGAGCAACGCGCTCGCGTCCGGATAACAGCAGACGACGCGGTCGAGCGTGACAAGGTCCGCCCCGGGCAGCGAGGCGGAGAGCGCGGCAAAATCGCCGAGGATAAATTGCGTAGGACGCGAGCCGTAACGGGGGCCAACGTTGCGGCGCGCGATTTCGAGATAGGCGGGCGAGGCATCCGCGAGCGTGGCGCTGGCCAGGCCGGCGGCCGCCAGTTCCGCAGCGACTACGCCAATTCCTGCGCCCACATCGAGAAGCTCGAGATCCTGGAGCGGCCAGCGGCGGAGTTCGGCGAGGAGCATACGCGTGCTGGCGTCTGGGCCGCGGCGTTGGTAGCGGCGCAAATCGCGATTCGCAATGTGGGAGTCAAAAAAGCCCGCGGCAGCGCAATGACCGGCACAGCATGTCATGCAGGTGCACCCTTGGGACGGAAAGCGTCGGTTTGAGAGTCTAACGTAAGGCAGCAAGCGAGGGAATGCGGGAGGCAGAGGCCGACCTAGGCGAGAGGAATCCGGCGAGCAGACTCCAAAGGCCAAAACCGAGACGCAGAAGGAAAGGAATGCTCCCTGCGCGCCGCAGAGATTTGGAGAACTGCGGGCTACGCCTCGGGGCGAAGTTCCTGTGGCCCCCGGCAAGGAGGCCGGTTCGAGATGGCGTTAGAGATGGAGGACAATCCCAAGCGAGACGCGCGTGCAATTGACGGTTTGGCCCGAGTTACGCAGGCCGACGTAGTCCACTTGCGGACGCAAAGCGACGTGCGGAACCAAGCCGATGTCGACGCCGCCGCCAAAAGCAAAAGCAAACTGATTGGAAGCGGCCGAAGTGCCTGCGTACCCAGCGCTGAGCCGGGAGCCGCCCACCAGACCCTGCACGAAAGGATTGATGTGGGTGGGGTTGCGAAGCGTCAGGCGTGGACCGAACAGGAAGGTGTAGCTGTTCAGTGATACGCCGGAGGGTGTGCCGTGATAAACGCCAAAATCACCAACGATGCCTAACCATAGGTGGTTAAAGGCCAGCGAGCCGCTAACCCCATTCTGGTTGACTGCGTTCGAACCGCCCAGACGGAAATAAGAATAGCTAACCGAAGCGTCCACCGACTGTGCGTGTGACGGAATGGCGAACAGGGATATCCCTACCGCAAGCAAGATCAGCTTTTTCATTCGGTTTCCCTCCTATCGGGGGACATCGAGAGTTGGAAAAACACCAGCCGCCGCGACCTGTCGGAGGGCTGAGAACGGTAGCGCCGAGGCTTGTCTTTATTCTTGAACACCAAAGGGCAAAATGTCGGAAAACAAAGGCAAAAGTTCTACGCCTGCAACACCAACTAGGACAGAAGAAGCGACCAGGAAATAACCGCGGAGGTGAAGAAAAGCAATTCCCGTGTTTGTCGGAGCGATCGATTTCGTTCGCATCAGAGGTCGCGACGCAGGCGGTATGCGTGGCCGCGCCGAAGTCGATTCGCGAACAAATGTTTCGCGCGGATTGTAGCGAGTCGCCCAATCAACTCGGCGAACTGACCCGTGGTGGTGGCCGACTCTAAACACACCACGATAGGCTGTCAAACCGTTTTCCGAAGACACACTTGGGCTGGAATCGTCCTGGTAAGTTTAGTCGAGGAGGCGGCCTGGAGCGAAGAGGTTCTGCGGGTCGAACGCGGATTTAAGGCGGCGCATGAGGGCGAGGTCGCCAAGAGCAACCGCTGGAGTCGCGCCTGAGACAGCGGAAGGAGAAACGGGCCGCCCAGAGGCCGACGCCGCATAATCAAAACCCCAAACGTTCACCTTCCGTTTGAGCTGGGTGGGGCACCAGTGGAGCGTGGCGGAAGCGTTTTCCCGAGCGCCGAGTGAGAACACGGCCGAAGAGACCCCGGCGAGGCGCTGGAGGGAGTCAGAATCGAGCGAAGCATGCCGTCCGGATCTTGGTAAGAGAGCGAAGTAAATAACCCCGCAGGCGCGGGCGAGGATGGCGTGGCGGAGAGAAGCCTGGTCGGCGAGGACAGGCAACTGCTCGAGAAGCGGGGCAAGGCGGCTGGGAAGAATTGTGATTTTGAAAACAGCGGTATCGGGAGAAGCTTCGAGCAGAAGCGGAATGGATTGGCCGAGGTAGTGCCAGAGGTCGCTTCCTTCGGTTTCGTTGAGAGTGATGAGCTGCGAATGCTTTGCTTCGGGAAGAGCCGCGATGCGATTGAATTCCCGAGAAGCGCGATCGCACACCTCGGGAGTGCCTTCGACGCTGACGCAAAGATGCCAGGAGTCTGCGGGAAATTTGCCATCAAGAGGCGCTGCCGGAGGCTCGGCAGAATTTCTCTCGGCTTCGAGGAAGAGTTGCAGAAGCTGGGGGCTGACTACATCGACGGAGGCAGGACGGAGAGGAGAGCGCTCGACGAGATGGCGAACTGCGAGCGCGTCTTCGGGAGCGCGAAAGGAAATAACATAGCCGCGGCTCGCGGGCGCTGCGGGAAAGGTGCGGAAGTTGAGGCGGGTGATGACGGCAAGCGTACCGAGCGAGCCGATCAGGAGCTTGTGGAGATCATAGCCGGTGACGTTCTTGACGACGCGCCCGCCGCTCTTGCAAACGCGGCCGGTGCCATCGACAAACTCCGCGCCAATAAGGAAGTCCCGAGCCGTGCCGTAAGCATGGCGAAGCGAGGAGTCCACGCCGGAGGCGATGATGCCCCCGATCGTGGATTCGAAGTAAAACGGGACAGCGAGCGGCAGGAATTGTTTTTGTTGGTAGAGAGGCGCGGCCAGGTCGTTGAAACTGGCTCCGGCATCGACGCTCACGGTAAGGTCGCCCGGATCGTAATGAGCGATTTGCTGGAGGCCGGTCATGTCGAGGGCGATGTCGTAGCGCGAAGGGGGCATGCCGATTTTGAGTTTCGTGCGATGACCGCAAGGGATCAGGGAGAGCTTCTCGAGGGCGGCGAAGCGGACGACTTCGGCAACTTGCTCAGCGGAAGCTGGCTTCGCGACGGCCGCAGGCGTGATTTCGTCGACCGCGTATTCGCAGCAGAGGGAAGGCTCGGCCGAGACGTGGGAAGCGCCGACGGCGGATTCGAGACGGGAGGTGAAGTTGGAAATAGCACTGGTCATGGGATGACCCCGGCAAGAAGAGGTCGGCAAGTCGAAGGTTCACAAAAGAAGGAATTCATACAACCGATAGGGGACGCTGAAAGCATAGAGGCCGCCGAGAAAACGGCGGAGAGTTTTTGAAGAATGCAGAAATGCGAGCGAACCGGCAGAGATCGGGAGAGCCGACGGTCAACGAGGCGAACTGGGACAAGAACCATCATTTGGCGCTCGGGCGAGAGTGAGACTCGGGGCGGGGGCGGACGCGAATTTCGCCGCAGCCTTTGCCGAGTGGGAAGATCTTGCCGGGGTTGAGCAAGCAAGCGGGATTGAAGGCGTCGTGGACCCGGCGCATGAGATCGAAATCGGCGTCGGAGAAAAGAAGCGGCATCAGCTCCGCCTTCTCCATGCCGATGCCGTGCTCGCCGGTGAGCGCGCCACCAACTTCCACGCAATAGCGGATAATTTCGGCCGAGGCTTGCATGGCGTGTTCAAATTGCCCCGTATCGCGCGGATCGTAAAGAACGATCGGATGAAGGTTGCCGTCGCCCGCGTGGAAAATATTGCAAATGTCGAAGCCGTATCGTGCGCCGATTTCGTGGATGCGGCGAAGCGTTTGCGGAAGTTTGGTGCGAGGAATGACCCCGTCCAGGACGTAGTTGCTGGGAGCGAGGCGGCCAAGAGCGCCAAAAGCGTTCTTGCGGCCTTTCCAGAGAAGTTCGCGTTCGGCGCTGTCGCCGGCCACGCGGACTTCGCGGGCGTAGTGGGCGTTGCAAACCTCGGTGATGGCGGCGGCCTGAGCAGCGACGGCTTCCGCGAGGCCCTCGACTTCGAGAAGAAGAACCGCGGCGCTGTCGCGCGGGAAACCGGCGTGGACGAAGTCTTCGACGACGCGGAGGGTCCAGCCATCGAGCATTTCGCAAGCTGCGGGAATGATGGCGCGCGCGGTGACGTCCACGACGGTTTCGGCGGCGGCGTCGACGGAATCGAAGATCGCGAGGAGTGTTTTGACAGCTTCGGGCTCGCGGGAGAGCTTCACGGTAATTTCGGTGACCAGCGCAAGTGTACCCTCCGAACCGACGAAGAGGCCCGTCAGGTCGTAGCCCGGAGCGTCGCCTTGGGCGCTGCCGACGCGGACGACTTCGCCGTCCGGGAGAACGAGTTCGAGAGCCACGACGTGATTTGTGGTCACGCCGTAGGCCAAAGTGTGCGGGCCACCGGCGTTTTCCGCGACGTTGCCACCGATGGTGCAGGACTTTTGGCTGGAAGGGTCGGGCGCGAAGTACAGGCCGTGAGGTGCGGCGGCCAGGCTAAGATCGAAGTTGACGACGCCGGGCTGAACGACCGCGCGCTGATTCCGAGGGTCGATGGAGAGAATGCGGTTCATGCGCGCAAAAACGATCATCACGCCGCCGGTGCGGGCCAGTGCTCCGCCGGAAAGACCGGTACCAGCCCCGCGACCCACGATGGGAACGTCGTGTTTCGCGGCGAGTCTGGCGATTTGCGAGACCTCTTGCGTGGTGGCCGGAAAGACGACGATGTCGGGCCGGCCTTTCTCGACCGATCCGTCGTATTCGTAAAGAACGACATCTTCGGGCTGAAAAAGAACGGACGAAGAGCCGAGCAGTTTTTCGAGATCGCGAAGTAGGCCGGAATGCATAGCGTTCGCCTTTTACAGGACGCTCCAGGAAACATGGTTCGTGAGCTTCCAAGGCGTATTTTTCGGCAGCCCGCAAAAGGCCCACCTCGCACTATAGTGAGATTTCCGGCAGCCGTGCAACGGGAAGTTGCAAGTGGGGTAAGTGAATGTGTTAGTGTGAATGCCCGCGGACCGGTTGAGGAAAATGGCCAAACCGAAGGTTTTTGCCACACACCGATTGTTTGACCCGGCGAGAAAGATCCTCGAGGAAAACTGCGACGCGGAGTATTGGGAGAAGCCTGAACGCCCGCCGCGCGCGGAAGTGTTACGACGCGTAGAGAATAAAGACGGGCTGATCTGCCTGCTGACAGAAAAAGTGAACGACGAATTGCTACAGGCGGCGCTGAAATTGAAGATTGCGGCAAACGTGGCGGTTGGGTTCGACAATATTGACGTAGCGGCGTGCACGAAACGTGGCGTTGTTGCGTCAAACACGCCGGGAGTGCTCGACGAGACGACGGCAGACTTTGCCTGGACGCTGCTGATGGCCGTGGCGCGGCGGCTCGGCGAAGGTGACGCGCTGGCTCGATCGGGCAACTGGAAAGGCTGGGATTTGGATCAACTGGTGGGAACGGATGTGTGGGGAAAAACGCTAGGGATCGTGGGATTCGGGCGCATCGGCAAAGCCATGGCCCGGCGGGCGAGTGGCTTTCGCATGAAGGTGATTTACACGGATGCGGTGCGTGCGACCCCCGAAGCGGAGAACGAATTGCGCGCGGAGTATCGAGACATGAATGCCCTGCTGGCGGAGTCAGACTTTATCAGCGTCCACACGCCGCTGCTGCCGGAAACGCGGGGGCTGTTCAATGCGGCGAAATTCGAACGCATGAAGCAGACCGCGTTTCTAATCAACACCTCGCGAGGGCCGGTGGTGGATGAGGCGGCGCTGGTCGAGGCCCTGGAAAGCGGAAAGATCGCGGGCGCGGCGTTGGACGTGTTTGAAAAAGAGCCGGCGCTTCATCCTGGCTTGAATCGTCGGAACGTGGTGCTGGCCCCGCACATGGCCTCGGCTTCGCTGGAGACGCGAACAAAGATGGCGTGCATGGCGGTGGAAAACGTGGTCGCGACTTTCGAGGGGCGGCGTCCCGCGAACATTCTGAATCCCGAAGTACTGAAAGGGTAAACGAAGCTGGGGCCATCCTGCTTATGGCGGACCTGAAACAACTTGCCCGCCAAATCTTCCACGAGACCCTGGCCGCAATCGATATCCCTGCGACGATGCAGAGGAAGCTGCGGCGGCAGGGCGCGCGGATCGTGTGCGGTGAGAAGACATTCGACCTGAAGGATTTCGAGAAGATACGGGTCGTAGCCGTGGGCAAGGCGGCTCACGCAATGGTCGAAGGGCTGGTGTTTGCGCTTGCACCCTTTGTGGGATTCGAAGGGGTGGTCGCAGCTCCATCGCTTCCCAAGAAGGCCGTTCCGGGCCTGAAGTATTTTGCGGCGGGACATCCGATGCCCAACGAGGGGAGTTGGAAGGCGGCGGGGACCATTCTGGCTTTGCTCAGAAAATGTGACGCAAAGACATTGGTGATTTTCCTGCTTTCGGGCGGCGGATCGTCGCTGATGGACCTGCCCCTGGATGCGAAACAAACGCTGGAGGACCTGCAGCAATTGCACAAGACGCTGGTGACCTGCGGGGCAAGCATCGATGAGATCAACACGGTGAGAAAGCATTTGTCGGCGGTAAAGGGCGGGCGGCTCGCGGCAGCGGCCCCCGAAG
>Ga0306922_10005141_pt1 | contig 12465 bp, 11 predicted proteins | sample sta12Cox44000082_FD_203758 | JGI IMG/M metagenome (GOLD analysis project Ga0306922, IMG submission 203758) | Lab enrichment of tropical soil microbial communities from Luquillo Experimental Forest, Puerto Rico - statoxic.12C.oxic.44.000.082 (v2)... | ecosystem: Environmental > Terrestrial >... | reverse complement strand
TCCGATCTCGATCGTGGTCGTCTCGCTGGCCAGCCAGTTACTGATCACGGCGCCCCACAGTCCTTCGAACAGGCCACCCTTTTTTCCCGAAAAGATCGCCTCCAACTCGCGACGCTGCTCGGCATTTGCACTGTCGCCGATGTACAAACGAGCGGTTCCCTGGCCGCCAAAGAAATTACCTGGCCATTCCGCCGTGAAAGCGACCTTGGTTCCGTCGAGATCGATACCGTCCGAATTGCCGCGCTGAATGTCGAAACCAAGTGTGCCGCCGCACCAGCCTTGGTCAGGCGTCCCCTCCGGACCAAGCCAGCATGGGCACAACATTTTACAACTGCAGAGCTCCACGCTCCGCCCAGAAAGCTGCCAACCCATCGCCGTTGCCTCCTTCTGTAATCTTCTTTCCGCCGAAAGTATCACGCGCGGAAACGTGTCGCCTTTCGAGCATGCCTCCACAACGACCTAGGCACAACAGGGCGTCGGTGACGCGACCTAGAACGGCTCACGTCAGGCGCCGTCCGGTTCGGGTCAACGGCGGAGATCCAGCAGTTGCCACGGAGCGGCAGTTCACCCCACCCCAACGCTCCGGCGACTGCATCAATCGTTTGCTCTGTGCCGTAGGCCGATATTCGGCCTCAGCAGCCAGCCGGTCAAAAGCCTCCGGTCTTTGGCCAACTCGGCGAAGTATTCCGGAGAACCAAAAGTTCGTCGACCATCAAATGGAAGCATCGGCGAGCCCTCGCGGAAGGCCTGATCATCCGGCGGTAAAGAGAAGGCCCGGTCACGAGAGCCAGCCGGCAGTCTGGCTCCACCCATACAGGACGTAGCCTTGCCCAATCAAGGCTTCATTGCGCCCGTCGCGCTGGTATAGACAGCATAGAGCGATGTCGAGCCGCAGATGTAGAGCCGGTTCCGGAACATGCCCCCGAAGCACAGATTGGCGACAGTCTCCGGGATGTGGATCTTGCCGAGCAGCTCGCCGGCTGGGTTGTAGCAGCGGACGCCGTCCTCGTTCGGATCGCCCCAGCCCATCGAACACCAGATATTGCCCTCGGTATCGGCGCGCATGCCGTCGGTAATGCTGGGTTTGGGCATCTCGGCAAACACTTTGCTGTTCGAAACCTTCCCGGCTCCGATATCGGCGGCGAAGACGCGGATATGTGACGGGTTGTCCGGACCATCGGTGAAGCCTGTGTCGATGACGTAGAGCTTCTTCTCATCGGGTGAGAAGGTGATGCCGTTGGGCTCCACAAAGTCATCTACGACTACTCTGATGTCGCCGGATTTCGGGTCGACGCGGAAGACGTTGTGCTTTTCCTGCTCAGGCTGCTCCTTGATGCCCTCATAGTTACCGCCGATGCCGTAGATCGGATCGGTGAACCAGATCGAGCCGTCGGAGGCGACGGCGACGTCATTGGGCGAGTTCAGCTTCTTGCCGCTGTACTTGTCCGCGATGACAGTGATCGAGCCGTCGAGCTCGGTCCGTGTGACGCGCCGGCCACCATGCTCACAAGTGATAAGGCGTCCTTCCCGATCGATCGTGTTGCCATTCGAATTCATCGATGGCTGGCGAAAGACGCTCAAGTGACCGTCGTCCTCGCAGTACCGCATGATGCGGTTGTTGGGGATATCGCTGAACAGCACATACCGGCCGGCCGGGAAATATACCGGGCCTTCGGCCCAGCGCATGCCGGTGGCGATGCGCTCGACCGCCATAGTACCCGCGAAGCCCGGGAACCCGGTTTGTCCGAAGCCGCCCTTGGCCTTTTTGAGCGACTCGACATGCGGATCCGGATAGCGACCGCCGGGTAGCGGCCCCAATGGCAAGGGCTCGCTCCCTTGGAGCGGAACTCCAGTTTCCCCGAGAGGCCGTTCGGTCGCGGCGGCGGCTTTCAAGGCTGTCGCCGTCGCACCGGCCGCCACTGCCCCCAAGAAGGCGCGTCTATCCATCGTTTCCTCCTCTATGCGTTGCTTCTGAAGAGAGCTTTTGCTGATCTCCAGCGGAGCGACAGCGAGTGTGCCAAAATTTCAACGCTGCTGTCACGAGATGGAACAGCTCTACAGGGGCAAAGCCGAACTGGCTTTGCCCCTCCTTCAGCTTCGCGCCCTCGTCCCATAACCGGCCGATCTGTCAGTGTGCGCATATACCGCGCAGCTCAGCAGCCCGGCTTGACCACGAGCCTATAAGTGGGCCTACTAACGGGCCGAAACGGCGGTGGAACGCCGCAAGTTGCGAGGGAGGAATAATGAAGCCGCCGCCCTTCGAGTATGTTCGCCCGGTCGACTTGGACGGCGTTCTCGGCGCGCTCGCTCAGAATAGCGGCGAGACGAAAATTCTCGCCGGCGGGCAGAGCCTCGTTCCGATGATGAACCTACGGCTGGTTGCGCCGAAAAGGCTCGTCGACATCAACCGAGTCCCAGGGCTCGACCGGATCGCGCGCGATGGCGATCGGCTCTTGATCGGCGCTCTCGCGCGCCATACCGACGTGCTGACCTCGCCGGTCGTCAGAGAATATGCGCCACTCGTCGTCGCGGCCTACCGACATGTCGCTCACCGACCGATCCGCAATCGCGGCACGATCGGCGGCAATCTGGCGCACGCCGATCCGGCCTCCGAACTGCCGGCGGTGATGCTCGCGCTGGACGCCGAATTCGTGCTGCGTAGCCTTGCTGGGGAACGTCAGGTTGCAGCGGAGAGATTTTTCCTCGGCACCTTCGAGACCGCGGCGCGCGCCGCCGAAGTGCTGACGGCGATCCATATTCCGCTCGCTGCGGGAAGCCGTCGCTGGGGCTTCGAAGAGACGAGCCAGAGGCAGGGCGACTTTGCGCTGGTGGCGGTGGCTGTGACATTCGCCGTCGATGGCGGCCGATGCGCAAACCCACGCCTTGCCTATGCCGGTGCTGCCGACCGCGCCGTGCGAATTGCCGCTGCCGAAGCCGCGCTGGAGGGCCAGAGCCCGGACCAGACCCTTTTCGAACAGGTGGCGGCCAAGGCGGCGGAAGCCGCCGACCCGCCGGAGGATCTCCATGCCGACGCCGCGTATCGCCGCGATCTCGTCCGCGCCCTGACGCGACGTGCTTTGAGCGCCGCCGCGCGCGGCTGATCGAAGGAACGGAAATGCCGATCGCCAGTGAGAGTGTCCGCGTCACCGTCAATGGCACCATGTACGAGCGCAATGTCGAGCCGCGGCTCTTGCTCAGCGACTTCCTGCGCCATGAGCTCGGTCTGACCGGCACCCACGTCGGTTGCGAGCACGGGGTCTGCGGCATGTGCACAATTCTGCTCGACGGCCGCACGGCGCGCTCCTGCCTCGCGTTTGCGGTGCAGGCCGACGGGTGTCAGATCCGCACTGTCGAAGGCCTGGGCACTGCCGACGCCCTGCACGCGATTCAGGAGGCCTTCTGGGAAATGCATGGTCTCCAATGCGGCTACTGCACACCGGCAATGCTGATGGCGGCCGTCGAGCTGATCGAAGCAAACCCTAACCCGTCGCGGGAGGAGATCCTCGAGACCGTCGGCGGCATCCTCTGCCGCTGCACCGGGTATCAGACCATTGTCGAAGCGGTCGAGCTTGCCGCCCGGCGAACGAGGGAGAGGGCGCAATGACTGACGTCTCGAACCGCATCCCCAGAAGTCGACAGAAAGAGGCGCCACGGGATGCCTATCGCTGGATCGGCCGGTCGATGAAGCGGGTCGAGGACCCGCGGCTCTTGACCGGGCACGGCACTTATGCCGACGACATCCATCTGTCCGGGATGGCGCATGCCGCAGTGCTGCGCAGCCCGCATGCGCATGCCCGTATCAAGTCGATCAACACCAGCAAAGCTAAGGCCTTGCCCGGGGTCATCCTGGTCATGACCGGCGCCGAAGCGGCGGAACAGGCGGGTCCTCTGCCCTGCTTCGCCAACCCTCCCGTGAAGCAGATGTGCATCGCAGTGGACCGCGTGCGCCATGTCGGCGAGCCGGTAGCGGCCGTGGTCGCGGAAAGCCGCTATATCGCCGAGGACGCGCTCGAACTGATCGATGTGACCTGGGAACCGCTGCCGGTCATGGCCGATCCGGAAGCGGCGTCCCGCGCCACCGGAGACGGGGTGCTGCACCCCGATCGCGGTGACACAAACATCGCCTTTCGTCGCAGCTTCGATTTCGGCCCGGTGGACGAGGATTTCGCGCAGGCGGACCACATCATCCGCCGCAAACTGCGCTGGCCGCGCTCCGGAGCGCAGCCGATGGAAACGGTGGGGGCCGTTGCCGAATATAACCCCGGCACCGGCAAATTCACGATCTACGCCAATACCTCGATGTACAATTATGTCGGGTGGCTCGTTGCAGTGAGCCTCGGCGTCCCGGCGCATCGGCTGAATATCGTGCCGACCCTCGCCGGCGGCAGCTTCGGCAGCAAGATCTTCACACATCGGGTGATGGTCATCGCCGCCACTCTAGCGCGCGCAAGCGGCCGCCCGGTCAAATACATCGAGGATCGGATCGACAACATCACGGCCTGCGACGCCCATGGTTGCGACCGCATCTACGATGTCGAGCTGGCCGTCAAGGAAGGGTTGATGACTGGACTCAAATGCCGGGTCATCGACGATTACGGCGCCTATTTCCAGTTCGGCGTCGGCCATCACGGCAATTCTCTGTCGCAGATCACTGGGCCCTACCGCCTGCGCAGCGTGCGGCTCGATCTGACGGCAGTGCTGACCAACAAATGCCAGCAGGGTGCCTATCGCGGCTTTGGCTCGGATGTCAGCAATTTCGTGCTCGAGCGGATGGTCGACACCGCGATCGCCGAGCTTAATGATGACCCAATCGAGTTCCGGCGCCGTAACTTTATTCAGCCCGATCAGTTCCCGTATCTGATCCCGACCGGCAATATGTACGACAGTGGCAATTATCCGGCCGTGCTCGACCGGGCGCTGGGCCTGTTGGACTATGCCGGCTGGCGCAAAAAGCAGGCCGAGGCACGGCAAAACGGCAGATACATCGGCATTGGCGTCGCCACCTGCCAGGAGCGCAGCGTCTTCAGCGCCACCGAGTTCTGGATGCTCAACGAGGAGCCGGGGTTCGCACTGACCAGCTCGCCGGAGAGCGTATCGCTGAAGATGGACCCGACCGGCAAGGTCTATGTCGCATTGCAGGCGCCCTTCTGGGGAAACAGCCCGGAGACCGTCGCGACTCAGGTTCTGGCCGAACAGCTGCAGATCGATCCCCAGGACATCATCGTTACGTACAGCGACAGTGATCACGGCCTCAATGGCACCGGGCCTGGCGGCAGCCGCTTTACCGTCATGCTCGCCGGCGCCGTCGTCGGGGCGGCGCATCAACTCAGGGAGAAGCTGATCCGGGTCGCTGCGCACATGATGGAGGCCGACACGAACGACCTCGAGCTGCGCGACGGCAAAGTCGGCGTCAGGGGCGTGCCGGGCATGGAGAAGACCTTCGCCGAAGTGGCCCTCCATGCGCATTATTTCAGGCTGTCCATGCCCGACGATCCGAGCCTAACGAGCGGGCTCGACGCCGCACACGTCTATGACCATCCGGTCACGACCTTGCCGGCGGACGACCGCAAGGATCTGGGGATCTTCTATCCGATCATGGGACACATGTGCCATTTGCCGGTGGTCGAGGTCGACATCGAGACCGGCAAGGTGAGGTTTCTCGCCTATGCCGCCGTGCACGACTGCGGCACGCTCGTCAATCCGATGACATTGGCGGGCCATGTCCGCGGCGGCGTCGCCCAAGGCATCGGCACCGCACTGTACGAACGTTATTACTACGACCAGCAGGGCCAGCTGCTCACCGCGAGCTTTATGGACTACCTGATCCCAACGGTGCACGAGCTGCCCGATGAGATCGTCGTCGGCCATGTCGAAACCCCCTCGCCGTTCACCGAATACGGCATTAAGGGCGGCGGCGAGGGCGGCCGCATGGGGGCACCGCCAGCGGTTGCAAGCGCCGTCGAGGATGCACTCAGACCGCTGGGTGTGAAAATCGATGTTCTGCCACTGACACCGCGATACCTGCGGACCTCGATCCGGGAGGCGCAGCGACGCCAGGTTGCTGCGCCGGCTTAGTCACGTCCCAACGTAACTCTATTTTCGATACACATGCTAGGATGTCGCGGATCGGCATCGAGCTGTCCTCATTACCCACGAGAAACCGATACAGTCCAACTTATGGTCGAATGCTGGCAATTCCGACCCGACGTTATTTCAGAAGCAAGCTCCGAACTCAATGGTCGAGGGCGTCAGCCTCGCCCCAGTAAGCTGACTATCTGCCGTGGCAAATCAGTCATCTCTTCAGTGCCAGCAGCGGAAGTCACGTGACCGACCCTGCAGATTACATCTGTGGACGAGCGCACTGAGTGTGCGCCAAACGCGCGACTGGAGCGAAGAGATTTACGAGGACGTTCAACCGCTGCCCGATTATCAGCCTGCCTCGCCGCATGGTTTGGCTGTTCTCTCATGGCGGCGTCCCCTGATGATCGCCCTCGCGGCGCGCGTTATTGATGCGGAAATAGTGCTCCGCGTGCTGATAGAAATTCTCGGCGGCAATTCGATCGCCGCTCGTCGTCGCTTCGCGTGCCAGGGCGCTACGTCGATCGGCATCTTTCTTGTCCGTCTGCAGCGGTTGAAGCCGTTTCCAGAGATCTTCGAACTGATCCGCCCGCATCCCTGAGCCGACCCGGCCGGCGTTGACGAGCCGCCCGTCAGCGCCGCCGTACCCCAGCTACAACGCGCCGGGCGCACCGATAGATGTAGGTCAGCCGGCGCGCGGAGTTCATGTACGACAATTGCCACCGCGCGCTATAGTCACGGCGGCGGGGGGAACATCAACATCCCAGGCGGAGGAAACGATCGATGGGTCTCACCTTGGAAGAAGCCAATCGCATCCTACGGGGCGCCCTGGCAAAAGCACAGGAGCTGAACATCAAGATCAGCGCCGCGGTCTGCGATGCCGGCGGCCGGCCGGTCGCATTTCAGCGCATGGACAACGCGATATGGGCAAGCGCCTATGCGAGCCAAGGCAAGGCAGTCGCCTCGGCTGCATTCGGCCGTCCAAGCGGCGAGATGGCGGAGCGCGCTGACCAGCCAACGCCGCGCGGGGTTGCCGCGGCAGAGGGCGGCCACATGATCATGGGACAGGGAGCGGTTCCGATCATACGCAATGGCGTCATCGAGGGCGCCTGCGGCTTCAGCGGCGGCACCGCTCAGCAAGACGAAGACTGCTCTCGCGCCGGCGTTGCGCAGTTGTAGCCACACACGCCGGAAGGCTGGTTCCTCGGAGTATCACCGAGCGCGATTTCCACAGCACCAGTGCCGGTCTTACGTCCGACGTTGCTCGGACGGCGAAGGCACCGATACCGACAAGTAGGGCGCGATCCGGGCATCCGGGATCAACCGGATCAGCCTGATCCCTCGAGCCAATCTGGCACCGGGAGAACATCCTGCCGCAGCAATCCTTTATCTCTGCACCGCTGCCGCCGATGATCTTGTCGGCAAGAACCTGGCGCTGACCGACCCCCGATTTCCGCCGGCGGATCCGTCTCGTTTGATCGAGTTCAGCAATTCCCACAAACTCGCGCGGCGGGGGTGAGGTTTAACCAACGCGCGACATCGGACCCCTTTATGTTTGCCGCTCGCTGTTGCGGCGCAATGCCCTCGTTGAGTCCAATCGAGCTGGTCAACCCGCCGCGGCTGCAGATCGAACCAGAGAAAGGCCGCACTACCCCAGTAAGCGGACCGGCTGGCGGTGGCCAGTGCAGCCGGGTTGTGCCAATAGCCAACGTTCCTTGGGCCTCACCCAAGCGCCGCAGCGCTCGGTGCGGTCGACGGCGACGGCGGGGCATGCTCCAATTTGGTCATTGCCCGACGCCGGTTCCGGGTCTCACTAGGGTACGGCAAGCTGTAATTCGAACCACCGCCATCAGGCGGTGGAGATGGACCCATGAGAACCGCGGCTCTCGCGCGGGTGTGCGCCGCTCGGTTGGCGGCGCGGTCGACGGAGACGCGCAGGCCGGAGAATATCGCGGCAAAGAACAGCAATGTCTCTGTCGGGCCTTATCCTAGCACCGCGCGCCGCCGGCCACGGTTTGGGGGACATCCCAGGTACACTTGACGTCGGCGGCGGTGAACGGCGTGCCGTCATGCCATTTGACGCCGTGCCGCAACTTGAACGTCAGCTCCTTGCCATCCTCGCTCCACGCCCAGCTCTCGGCGAGGTTGGACACGATCGTGTCGATCGTGTTGCGTTCCTTGTGCTGATCGAACAGCACGAGGTTGTTGAACACCGGCATCAGCATCGGTCACCGCGGCGCGCGTCACCTCCTCGTGGATCGACATCGAGGCCGGACTGGCGAAATCTGGCATCTTAAGGATGCCGCCGGATTTCTGCGCTAACGCACCCTGGCCGCCCAGCCAGAGCGTCAGCGCCGTGGTAGCCGCAACGGCAATCCTGCACGAACGTTTCATCATCGCCCTCCGGGCAGTCGGCGTGACTTAGACCGTAGTAGCCGAAATCTGCCGGATTTCCCGCCAATTTTCGAGGCCAGCATCGCCGCGTCGAACTGGGCAATGACCAATCGCTTTCCGCGCGAGAAAAGGACACCCAAGCAGAAGGCTGGTGGAGCTGGGATCTTTGGGTCGAAACGGCGTTCGCCTATTGTTCATACGTGGTGCCACGTATTGTCCACTCGTACCAGTAGGGACACCATCCGAGAAAATGCCGGGTTAACGCAGACTTGTGCCACCGCCCGTTCTGCACTTTAGCAGCGAGTCGTGTCGTTGTGTTCCTGGACAAAACCGGCAAAGGTTTATCCGCAAGATAAAGAGGAACACGATGCAAATGCGTCTACAGAATCCCGCATGGATGCGCTGGTTGGCTGCAACCTTGGTGGTGCTGTGCTCCGGCCTCGCGCAAGCGCAGGAATTCGAAGGCACCTGGAAGTTGACCGCGCGCAAGCTCCCAAATGGCGCGACTTTAATACCGCCGGCGGTTCAAGGGGCGATCATGTGCCAATCGGGCATGTGGACCCGTGTCGTGTTTGAAGGCAAACCGGCCTCTTTCTCGGCGGTATCCACCTACAAATTCGCACCAGCCGAATACACCGAAACACTGCTTTTCAGCGCATCCGATGACGGAAGCGGTAAGCCGCCGACCTACAGCCAGACGCCCCAGACCAAAAGCACCCCGATTACGCATGAAGGTGGCCGAGTGGCTTTCAGATTGCCGTTTGATCCGCCATCCGTTGTCATCGAAGGTGGTAAAATGACAGCCACGGCGGAGAATCTGTTCATAGACTACTGGGAGCGCGTTCACTAGACTCGGGGTATCTCTATCCCGACAGTTTCCAATATGGGGCCGCTACACCCGTGCTCGATTGGCTTGTAACTCTGCGAAGGCTTCCAGCCGCGCCGCCACATTCACGCCATCGCCAAAAATATCGTCGCCCTCAGCGATCACGTCGCCCAGGTTGATCCCCATACGGAACTCGATCCGCCTGTCCGGCGGGGTGTCCGCGTTGCGCTCGGCCATCCCCCGCTGCACCTCGACGGCGCAGCGGACGGCATCCACGCCGCTCGCGAACTCGGCAAGAAAGCCGTCGCCAGTGGTCTTTACGACGCGGCCTCGGTGCTCGGCGATCTTGGGGTTGACCAGTTCTCGAAGGTGGGCTTGGAGCCGTTCGTGTGTCCTCTCCTCATCCGCGCCCATCAGTCGGGAATAGCCGGCCACATCGGCGGCGAGGATCGCGGTGAGACGGCGGACAGGGGGCATATCGCGCGGCGGTCGATTATCGCGACCGAACCTACCTCGAGATCGGCACCGGCCCCTAGCGTTCAGTGGGCCGCGGCGGCCTCAAGCGTGGCTCGCAGCGTATGTTGCCGCAGCGGGCGGATCACCAGCGCCCGCGCTACTCGGCCCGACCGAGGAGTGCCGGTGCTCTCTCCGGGGCGCTCGACCGCCTACATCATGTCACCGCCCCTGTCGTTCCTGTCCTCATGAGAATAGGGCGCGTATGGAGCCTAGACCTCTTGGGCGCACGCAGCGAGCGCCGGCAGCGCGATGGTCCAGGTGCCATGCGCGGACTACCGTGCCGTTGCAATCCTGGCAGCGGCGCCGCGCAGTCTCGTCGAGCACACGCGGGCGGTAGTAATCGAGCACAGTCGAGTGACTAGACACGGGCAGGCACTCCCCATTTCTCCTCGAACTCCCGGCTAAGCCGGCCGACCTCACGCTCATATATTTCCCAGCGTTCCTCGATCGTGGCTCCTTTCTGCCTGGCAATTTCCCAGGCGGTTACGACGATGGCGCTGCGGTCGGCATGGCGTTGGCGCTGCTCGTCCACGGGGAGCGAGTCGGTTGGCGCCACGTTCCAACTGGGCGCGATGTTCGGGGTCGGCCGATCAGGCGGGACCGCGAAGACGAGCTTGATCTCGCTGACATCGGAGGAGAGACGGACCCGGCCGCACATGCGGGCGAGCATAGCGCCGCGAGGTCGCAGGCCCAAGCTATAGTCTCCACTGGAAATCAGGGTCACCAAAAGGTCGATCTGAACCTCGGCGCGGGCTTGCCGGACCGCGGCCGAGTCGCCGTCGGCGGAGAGCGCCTTGATGATCAGCTGATATTTCTGTGCAGTTGCAGAAAATTCGTGCTCGGCACAATATCGCGAGTTGATGAAACCGACGGCTGCATCGACATCCTTGACCAGGTCGCCGGCGAGATGGTCGGGGGAGTGGTTGCTGAGCCTGTCGAACAGATCCTCCTCGCGCTGGTTCCACCGAGCGCGATAGTCGTCGACGCTCAATCCATGGCCGGTCGCCAGATGTCGTCTGACCATCAGGCCCCGCCATCCGCATTCCAAGCAGACGACGTAATCATGCTGAACGGATCGCCGGATCGGCACCGCGGGAGTTCGCGGTCCGCTACCATCATCGACGGATGCCCGTGCATCGCCGACGCTGAGCCGCACCGCGCCCGGCCGATCGGGATCCAGGTAATTGAGCCGCTGCTCATGAAGCGAGGATAGGACGTGCCGCTGGCAGCGTCAAAACACGGCAATGTCCCAATTTGACCGTAACAACTCGGCGATCGAGGCGCCCATCATGGTACGAACGGGCAATGTAGCGGCTTCGCGCGGGTCGGGTCCGGGGCTCGACGCCCGGCGCCTCGCGGCGTTGCTGCTCCTCGCTGCTCTGGCTCCGGCAACGGCGGTGGCGCAGCGGACGCCGCAACCGGTCTTTGCCGAGCTCTTCGCCTACGATCCAGCCGAGCCGTCGCAGTTGCTGGGGAAGTGGCGGATCTCCAGTCAGCTCGACAGCAAACTGCAGCCGCTGCGCGTTGGTGTCGTCGAGGACCCGATCGGTAAGACGGTTGGCCGGATCACGGTGCAGGAGGGCGACGGCCTCGGCGGCGTGAGCCAAGCGATGCTGCAGGAGGACAGGCGCTATGTCTGCGACAGCGAGGGCTCGCGCGCCAGGGCGCTGGAGGCCGAGCCCGGCGGCGTCGTGCCTAGTGAGCGGGCCGAGATCCAAGTGAGATCCGACCGTGCGACCGGCGCCGGCGAGCTCGTGAAATTCGGCGAACCCGCGTGGTACCGGTTTTCGTTTAAGATCCCCGGCGACTGGCCGCAGGACGTTCCGGCGGCTGGACGCCAGCTTTGCCGCACGGTCATCCACCAGATCAAGCAGGATTCCTTTAAGGGCGGGAAGTCGTGCGACGCCAGCCCCTTCTTCAAGATCGAGGCGCGGCCGCTCGGCGAGCGCGTGCGCTTCTTCGCGCAGGTGGCCGCCGGCACACCCTGTGCCCAGCCGCCGATGGTGAGGCGCGCGAAGTTTTGCCGGCGCGACCTGCCGCGGGAGCGCTGGACCACGGTGCAGGTGCGCCTCAATCCTGCCCATGACGCCAGCGGCCGCGCCGACATCTGGCTCAACGGCGCCTTCTGCGGCGCCTATAAGGGACCCATGGCCGATCCGGACTATGGCGCGCGCCGCGACGGCAAGCCCTTCATCAACGCACAACCGCGTTTCGGCATCTACCGCGACTGGCGCGCGGAGACCCAGACGATCTATTTCGACAGAATCATGTTTTGGAACGCAGACCCGGCGGGACACCCGGACTGGAGCGTGAGCCCGCCACCCGGATGATGAACATTACGCGCAGACTGATCTGTCCAATGGACACTCGGTAAGCATAACGGAGCAAATCGAAAGTTTTTCAATGCAATCAGACTCGATTTGAGCAACGACTGCGGCGAGTTTGTGACGCGCGACACCTCTCTTTCGCTACTTCGATCTCGATCGCCTTCTCGACCATGCGACCGCCTTGGCACCATAACCCGCGTGGCGCGTCCGGTAGTCGGCTGGCCGACGTGACCGGGAACCAAAAGTTTGTAGACTTGTATGGGGCTTTTCCTGTCAAGTAGTCATTTTTGGCTTTTTGGCGATTCTTTGTTCGGAGCGGGAATG
>Ga0306922_10005138_pt1 | contig 12467 bp, 9 predicted proteins | sample sta12Cox44000082_FD_203758 | JGI IMG/M metagenome (GOLD analysis project Ga0306922, IMG submission 203758) | Lab enrichment of tropical soil microbial communities from Luquillo Experimental Forest, Puerto Rico - statoxic.12C.oxic.44.000.082 (v2)... | ecosystem: Environmental > Terrestrial > Soil... | reverse complement strand
CCTCGAAGCCGAAGTCGTTCATCCGATGGTGAGCGATCTGAGCCTCCACTTGTATCCGGTGATTTTTGGCCAGTCATTAAACTTCAACCTGCCTCCCACGGCGCAGGGGCTCTGTATCCAGGCTACGGTCAACAAGCACTCTGTGATTTTTCCGATCGGACCGGACCTTTGCTTGAGTTGGGCCGATTGCACGGTATCTGTTGGAAAAGATCAGACGAAATCGTACCGGTGTGAACTCAAGCCACAATATCAGTTCGCAACGACGGCACAGTAGAACGTTTTTCGCTATGCGCTCACGCTCACGAGCAAATCTCAGTTGTTATCGATGGCAGAAGCATTGTCGAGGCTTATACCAAACGCCGATTGCCGCGTGATTTTGAATTCGCCACCCACAGGTAGAATTAGCAAACCGCCGCCTTCAGCCTCTCGGCCACCTCTCCGGCCTTTTGTTTCAACAGTTATGACGCGGGGGTGAAAGATCCTGAAAATTCGCACCGGGGCGATGAGCATCCTATAGAACTTTCGACCGTCATAAAAACGTAATACTAATCGTGATGAATCGCGGCGAAATGCGAATGAAAAGTGAACAAAGAAGGAGAAAATGATTCGTTAGGTTTCGTCGCAACTTGCTGACTTCCTTCGATTAGTGCCTGACTCCGGCAAGTCCTGATGAAATTAGTTGTCGGCTGTTAACCGAAGGGTTGCTAGTTCGAATCTAGCCCGGGGAGCCAAATTTCTTTAGGCTCAATCAATTACATCGATGACGTAGAGCATTCGGCTCCTGACCGAATGCTCCAGCATCGATTGTCAATCCACATCGCGGAAGTAGCTGAACGACCTGCCCTTCGCGGTGCGCTGTCTGGAGCTTACGAGCGGCGTCATAAAAACGTAATACTCGTGGGATGGGTACAAAATTGTGCCGGGCTGTCGTGGGACGCTCGGTAGCGTCGGTCAACACTACGGCGTTAGGGACTTATCCTCGCTGACGCTGCAACGTGGCCTCAGCTTCCGCATTGCCCGTGATCCACCCGGGTTGAAACAGCGTTTCCTCTGCTCAGCAATGCCTAGATATGGGCTTTAATTCCTGAGAGGTAGCAGGGTGTGGCGACAGTTCGAGATGAACCTACGTGGAGGCGGCCAGGACTTTGGTGCCGTAGTCGAGACTGGTGTACCAGTTGCCACGCCCTTCCGGGGTGAGGTCCATGAAGTGCCAGATGGGAGCAAGCAGATCGATGCCGCGCTCTTTGATGTCGGGGGCCATCCAAGGATGAGCGGTATAGAAATGTCGCCGCGTGCCGTCGGTGTCGCGGGTGAAAACGGAAACTGCCGAGTCCTGATGTCCTTCGCGGTCTTCGCTGCCAAGGTCGTACTTGAACGTGCTGTTGCCGGCGCTGAGCAGGCGCAGCTTGTCCCAGCCGCGAGCGCGAGCGTGCGCCCGGAGAGCGGGGACGTCGGCGGCGGCCACCACGGCGAAGTCAAGATTCTGAGCCAGGTGGTGCGCCACGCCGTTGGCGCCGTCGACCCAGGCGGTGCACATGGGGCAAGGTTTCGTCTCCCGCTTTCCATACATCAAGTGATAGATGACGAGCGAGCGATTGGGCTTGGTGAAAAGTTCGCTGAGACGTGTGGTGCGGACTGGCGCGTCACCTGCGCTGAGGTCGCGTGGGCCTTCTTGAAAGGCATAGTCCTGCATCGGGGCGCCCTTGGGGAGATGGCGGCGCAGCTCGGCGACGCGTTCGCGCCGGCGCATGAGCTCGACTTCCGCGAGGCGAAGCTCCTCGCGCTTGGCTAGATACTCCGGAGACTCGTTGGTCAAATTGGTTTGCCGAAACGTTCCGTCAACGATTGTCTTTACCATGGGCGTTATCTCCACGTGTCATTCTCTCTCCGGCAGCAAGGAGACGCAATGACAAGCAGAGTTGTTGCCGATTTACCCTGGTAGGGTCGAGGAATGGGGCTTGGACAAATCTAAGTCGATTCGCGGGCTCCGAACTGGGGCCTTTGCTTATGCAGCAGGATTTCAAGTTAACTCGAAATAGATAGCGCGCAAAGGGAGGAAAAGGTTATGCCCCTCGTTAGTATCAAGGTGTTTGAAGAGGAGCTATCCGAGTCGCAGAGCCAGGATCTGATTCGCAAGGTTACGGAAGCAATTATCCCGTTTGGCGGGGAAAAACTGCGGGCTAACACTTGGGTTCTGATTGAGGAAATTGCCAGTGGGTCTTGGGGAACTGGTGGCCAAGCGTTGGGTCTTAAAGACGTCCGCGCGATTCAATCACAGAAGCGGTGAGTGACCAAACTTCATTCCTGTGAACGTGGAGAGTCTGGGAAGGCCGATGAAGATTGTTTCCATAAACGTCGGGATGCCGCGGGAAACCGTCTGGAAGGATATGGTCGTTCGCACAGGGATCTTCAAGGAGCCTGTTGATGGTCCGATTGTAATAAACACCCTAAATCTTGCGGGCGACGGTCAGGCGGACCTCAAGGTGCACAGCGGAGAGGCAAAGGCGGTGTATGCATATCCTCACGAGCACTACAACTACTGGCGCCAAGAACTCCCAGATCTGTCATTTTCCTTCGGCATGTTCGGCGAGAATCTGACCACCGAAGGGCTCCTCGAAAATAGTCTTTGTATCGGCGACCGTTTGAGGGCTGGGTCCGCCGTTCTGATGGTCACTCAACCCCGGATGCCCTGCTATAAGTTAGCTCTCAGGTTCGGGCGAGACGACATGATCAAGCGCTTTTTCGCCAGTGGCCGAAGCGGGTTCTATCTTTCTGTTATCGAGTCGGGCGAGGTTCGTGCAGGGGCGAGTATCGAGGTCCTGAGCCGTGATCGCCATCGCGTCACCCGCGGACATCTCCACGCTGTTCCTGAACGAAACGCGCGAACCAGACCTGCTTGAACGCGCAACCAACGTAAGTGCCTTGCCCCAAAACTGGAAAGTCCAACTGCGGCTGAGGGCCAAGTCGGGCGTCTTCATCAGTGCCTGACTTTTGGACCTTTTATCGTGACAAACTTCGTTCCTTTCCCCGAAAGCGACCTTAAGTTGACCGACCCTCAATCTGATGCTAGCGTGCTCGCGACGAAAGGTGGTCCATGGCGGAACCTGCTCGAAAGCTGCGCTGGTTTTCCCTTATCGTCCTTCCCGCTCTTCCTGCGTCCGGCATTATTTTGGGACAGTCTTCCACACAGCCACCCCCGCTCGAAAGCTACCAGGAAAAGACGATTGGTATTTCAGTGAATCCGACGGACGGCACGTACACCATCTTCGATCCAGCTTCTAAAAAACCGATCCTGAATTCTCGCGTGGCTGCGGAAGTCGATCAGCACTGGCTGAGATCAAGCGACTACCCTCATCACACATCGACGCGCGACAGCGTGGCCGATGAACTTGGCTCAGGTACCCAACTAACGATTTCCAACACGGGACTCGCTGGGCAGCCCGACCTGATCTACTCATTGCAGCTTCATTCCGATCCTGCATGTGTGACGGTCACCGTCAAGCTGAACAACGGTAGCTCACATCCAATTGCAGTTCAGGCACTCCGCAGCGTCGAGGCTGTCGGGCCAGCCACAGTGGACCTCGGCGGCCCTGAATCCTCCGACCGCATCCTTTCTGACAGCTTTAGCGAAGATCGCCCCGGCATCACGATTCATGATCTACTGGACGCCGCAAGTGGAATGCATCGCGCGGTCGGTAGCCAACTGATTTACAACCGCGAGTCCAAGCGAAATCTCTTTCTGGGAACGCTTACGTCCCAAAAATTTCTTACCATCCTCCGCCTGCACGTCAGTAAGGAGCACATCACTTCCTACGAAGTGGATTCGGCGGGAACTACGGAATTGACCAAAGAAAATTCCCTTAAAGAGTCGCAGGCTGAAGACCAGATCGAGTTGAGCCTGCCCGTGGCGCCCCACGCGGATATCTCTTCCGAACGGCTTTTGATCAGCACCGGCACAGACTATCACCAGCAACTGGAAGCCTATGGCAGGCTCATCCGCCAGTTGCATCATGCGCGCGTGAAGGCTCCAGCCATCGCGGGCTGGTGGAGTTGGACTGCTTTCTATTTCGGCCTCAATCAGGGGGCGGCAATAACCAACGCGCATTGGCTGGCAGAGAATTTGAAGGATCTGGGCTATAGCTTCTTCCACATCGACGAGGGCTATCAATACGCGCGCGGAGAGTACATAACACCCGATGCTGGCCTGTTTCCCAACGGCATGGACGTTCTGGAAAGCAAAATTCGATCGCTGGGTCTGACCCCGGGAATCTGGACCGCTCCGTTTGAGGTCTCCGAGCGCTCCTGGGTATACGAAAATCACAAAGACTGGCTGGTCCACAATGCCGCCGGCAAGCCGATTCATGCTGGCTGGGTCATCGGAGGCAAGGCTCGACTGGATCCGCTTTACATTCTTGACTGCACCCATCCAGGTACGCAGGATTATCTGCGCAAAACCTATACGACTTTAAGCACGGTCTGGGGCATTCGCTACATCAAGCTGGATTTCATGGATGACAGCGCAATTGAAGGCTTCTACTACAAGCCGAATACGACGGCTCTTGAGGCCCAGCGCATCGGCCTGGGGGTCATTCGCGAAGCCGTCGGTGACGATGTGCTGCTTGATAAGGACGGGAGCCCGATGCTCAATCCTGTAGGTATTGTGGATGCCGGCCGCATCTCCGTCGACACCGGTCACACGTTCAAAGCCAGCAAGGAAGCCGCCCCTGGAATTGCCGCTCGTTATTACATGAATCGCAACTTCTTTGCCGCTGACCCGGACGCTTTCACCGTCTCCCTCCAAACTGTGGAGGAGCAGGAATGGCATGGAGGCAAACATCCGCTCAGCTTAGATGAAGCTCGTGTTTCAATCGCCTTGGCCGCCATTTCTGGAGGAATGTATGAGATTGGCGACGACCTTCCCACACTCGGCACCGATCCCGAACGGCTTGCACTGGTCAAAAACGAAGGTCTTCTGAACATGGCACGATTAGGTCGTGCCTCCCAGCCCCTCGACCTGATGAGCTATTCTCCAGAAGACGGCATGCCAAGCATCTTTCTGTTGCAAGAAAGCAAACGGGCAGCGATTCTCACCGTGTTCAATTGGACCGAGAAACCAACCGAGCACAGCTTCGATCTCATCCGCGACCTAGGCTTGCAGCTGCGCGGACATAATCAAGTCTCTGATGTTCTCGAATCGGCAACTTCTGCTCAAAACAATCTGGACATGATTCGATTGCAACTACCGCCGCACTCGGTGAAAGTGCTCAGGATTATTGACACATCCGTACCACCGGCTGCGCCGACGGTCGCTGTGCATGGTCCGGATAACGCGCGCGCAGGAGATACTCTTCAGTTCTCGGCAGAGTCGGATGCTGCATTAGTGCCGGTGCTAACATATGGTTGGGATTTTGGGGACGGCGTTCATGGTGAAGGAGCTACGACAAGCCATGCCTACACGCGTGCCGGGGACTTTACGCTGCGATTGGTGGCAACCGGCCTCGACGGTATTCCTTTCGAAAAGTCCTTGTCTGTGAAAATTGCCGGCAAAATCGATACCCGCTTCTCGCCGTCCAAAAAGAATCGCTTTCGCCAAACACATTAAACCTGTTGGCGTGGCTTTTCGATTGAGCATAATCAAGATGTCCTGGAAGTTGCTAAAGCACAGGGTCCATTCGCTGAGCTGCCCAGAGCTGTCATAAAAACGTAATACTAATCGCGATGAATCACGGCAAAACGCGAATGAAAGGTGAACAATGAAGGAGAAAATGATTCGTCCCGTTTCATCGCAACTTGCTGAATTCCTTCGATTAGCGCTAACTCCGGCAAGATCTGATTAAATTGGTTTTTCGGCTGTTAACCGAAGGGTTGCTAGTTCGAATCTAGCCCGGGGAGCCAAAATTCTTCAGTTTCAAGCAATTACATCGTTAAGTAGAGCATTCGGTTCGCGACCGAATGCGTGCGCGAAGGCGGTAAATCTGTTCCGTGAAATTTGTGGTAGCAGCGGACGGCTTCGGGAAATTTCCGACTTCTCCGATTCACGGAGGTTACTTCTACGGAAAGACGGAAAGCCGACTTTTCAAATACCTTGGCTGCAAACAGCGGTTCCGGCACGCGGTGAATGACAGAATCGGAATCGAGCCCACTAACTCGTCAAACTGAGTCGCGCTTATCCCTCGCCACCTTCATCACCTTGGCCGAGAGCGCAATAATGCCATGCCTCGTCGTCGGCGTGGGCTGCGCAGAACCACCTCCCGCAGATCTCGCAGTGATATGTTCCCGTGGCGTCGCATGGTTCATCCATCGGAGATACCGCCTGGCAGGTGCAAACGATGTCTCGGGGTTCTGTTTGATTCTGGTGTTGCAACATAGTCCCTCCTCCTAAGCGATTCTACGCGCGTTCAGCGATGTGGTTGGAGGACCTGGCGGACGGGCTAGTACGAACCTTTGCGATAACTTCCTTCAGAGAGCTTGCATCAAATCGCGGCGTAACTGTTCGATGCTCGCGTTGTTGCCATGTTTCCATTCCTGAAATGCGGGCAAGAAACGAAAAATCCTTGTACGTCGAAAAGGGCGAAACAATACGACCATGGGATTGAAATCCAGCCGACCACCAGTGTGGAAAACGCGAACAGCAAAAGACCACTTCGGCCATTTGCTGCGGGCCGACCAACTCAGCACTACTGCTCGTTCCGCAACCAAAGGAAGAATTTCAACCCCCATGCATTTCTTCCAGCTAGGGCTGTCGGAAGAGACGTAGAGCACATCTTTCCCTCTCGGCAACCACCACACCCAAACGAGTAGTTAAACTCTTCTATTCCGTTTTTGCGCGGTGCGGGCCGTGCTGTCGGGGCTTCACTGGCGTGGCCCTCCGTGCCCGCTGTGGTTCGCTATTGTCTGACAACCCCCCCTGACCTGGGGTTTTGAACGTAATCGCCTGAGAGCGTCAGTTGACTTCACTTCTGGTTTGCGCGCTATCCACAACAAACCTTCAGATGGTGATTTTGGTTACTCAGGGAAGTTCATGCGACGAAGCAGTGCCTGAAAGCGGGGAGTGGAACGAAAGGTTGTCGAGTCGGGGATCTACCTTTAACTGCTCCAGTGCAGTGTCGTGCTGGGCGTAGCCTCGTTCCAGTAAGTCCATGGCCTTGTCAGTCTCTTCGCTCTCGGCATAAAGGGCAGCGATCGCATAGGCTTCGTCGTCCTCCTCGATGCTCTCCCGAATCTCTTGGCGCGCCGATGCGTACCACCTGCGATTGATATGTCCGCCTGCGTAAAGCTTTTCGTATAGAGAACAGCGCCTTCCGAAGTGGACTTTACTAAATGAATCGCTGTTCGGCAGGGCTGGAATTTTCCGGCACTCGGAAATCGCTTCCTTGTACATGCCCTTCAATTCGTAGGTTCGAGACAACCCCCATATCGACCGGTGGTAGTTCGGGTCCATTTCCAGCACCTTGCGGAGCTGCACCACTGCCTCGTCGTAACGCCGTGCATACAAGAAGGTCCAACCTAACTTGTTAGCAACCAGACGAGACAAAGGATCTAATTCGTGCGCCCATTGTTGCTCTTGCACGCCTCTATCCATCGTGCCAGTCAATCTCAGATAGTCTGCATAACCTTCGTGTACGACCGAGGAGTTGGGATCGAGCTCAAGCGCACGCTTATACTCGGGCTCGGCGTTGGCGAAGTCCCAGGCCTGTTCAAAATAATAGTCAGCCAGCACGACATGAGCTTCTGCAAGTCCGTCATCGAGCTCAACCGCTCTCATTGCCGCTGCTTTTTCCTTTGGCGCCCTCTCAGAAAGCGACAGGACATCATGGTCATAAGCATACTCATAGCATTGCGCCAGGAGCGCATAGGCTGCGGCGTAGTGCGGGTCTTTGGCAGTGGCTTCCTGGAGGTATTGCATGCATTTGATTGCGCCCTCCTTGTCGTCCCTGTCCATGAAAAAGCGCGCCCGCAAATAAGCGTCGCGAGCCTCAGGAACTGTTTGCTTATGCTCTATCCACCGCTGTGCCGGCGGAGTCAGCTTAATTCCTACCTCGCGAGCGATGCTCTGCGATACGTCACCTTCCAGACGCAAGATAGAACCTCCGCGCTCAGGGCTGTGCGCGAGCGGAACAGGAGACGGAAGAAAAGAAGTACGTCCCCGGCCAGATCAGTGATCAGTTAGCAGAGAATCCAGTGAGTGCTTTGCGTTCGGAAGGAATCGAGACATGGGCAGTCAGGATCGCACATGGTCAGTCCGGCAGAGAATCTTCTGCCAGGCGGGGCTGGCTTCTCGGGTTTTCTAGCGCAGCGAACCCGAACAAATAAGTGCCAACATCTCTGCCAGATGGAATTTTTGCGTACCACAGGGACTCCGCCATGATGGGTCATCTTAGATTGTCACCTGAGGCAGGTCAACAAAGGTTTAACAAAGGTTTAACTCAAGAATGCGCGTCGTTGTGTCGATGCGGGGGACATGATTAGGTAGCGGGCGCCCTCGAGGTCTGAACGCTGTTCAGCTGTCGAGGCTTGCTGCTCCGTTCGTGACGCTTGGGACTGGAGACTATTCGAACGAATAGAAGCGCTTTCTACAGGCATTTCCTGTCTTGACAAATTCATCCCAACTGCCGCAGTGTGTCAAAGTTGCATCCAGGTGCGGATTCTGTCCCCTATCATCCCCTGGCGTCCAGCGCAACGGTTTGCCTCTCATTTTTCCAAGGGGTGTCTATGAAACGCATTTCAACTATCGACTTAGTCTTTTTATTTTCGAGCCTGGTTCTTCTCCTCACGCTTGCTGGCGAAACGATGGCCCAGACTTCGCCCACTTACGATCTGAATACTTTGGCCGGTAAGGTGGCCTCGGTCAACGGCACTGCGGGACTGCAGATTCGCTTTTCCAGTTTTATTGAACAGGAGGCCGATTTCAGCGACAACCTCATTAATCCCAGCCCGAGCACCCCGGTAACCCCAAGCTTCCTACTGTCCAGCCCACTGGATGCCACCAGCGTCGCTGCTCCGGCTATCACCGTGAACCAGGACACCGCCATCGCTCCCCAGAATGAGACCGCGATTGCTGTGGATCCCAATAATCCCAATCGCGTTGTCACCGGTATGAATGATTACGTCACCATCACCTGGACTTGTACTTTGAGCGGCACACCTTGTAGCGCGTTAGGAGATGGCTATTCGGGAACCTATTTCTCCAACAACGGCGGAGCGACCTGGTGTTGCGCCTCGAGTCTGGATGGATCCAGCCTCGGCACTTTGATTCCCGGCGTCACCCGCTTGGCGGGCGGACAGTACGATGCCGCCGGAGATCCGGCAGTGGCCTTCGACAGCCAGGGCAACGTCTACTATTCCGGGCTCGGCTTTGACCGCACCGCGCCGCCCAACACTGTAGCCGTGAATAAGGGCACCTTCGACAGCAGGGGCAACCTGAAATGGGGGCCGCCCACTTTCATCAATCAAACAGTTTCCCCTTCCACAATCAACGACAAGGAATGGATCGCTGTCGATTCCAATCCCACCAGCCCGTTTCGTGATCGCGTCTACGTGACCTGGACCCGTTTCATCTTCAATCCGGTACATGGCAGGTATGTTCAATCTCCCATTGCCGTCGCCTTCAGTTCCGACGGCGGGCAAACCTTCAGCGATCCCGAACTCATCGTGGGAAACGTTCTCTATGGGCAAGGCTCGCGCCCGGCTGTAGGTCCCGACGGCACCGTCTATGTCTTCTGGGAAGGATCGACACGCCTAGCGGCGCTCAACAGCATCTGGGTGGTGAAATCAACAGACGGCGGTATGACGTGGAGCAAGCCGGTGGCCATCTCCCAGTTAAGGGCTATCCTTCCCGTCTCGAATACTGCCTTTCGCGTCAACAGTTATCCCGCCGCCGCCGCGGCTCCTAACGGCGACCTCTACGTGACATGGTCTTCGCTTATGAGCGATAGCACTGGCGACCTCTGTCCCGCTCCCACCAATTCCGGCTGCCACGCCACAGCTCTGCTCAGCAAATCCACGGATGGCGGCACAACCTGGAGCGCGCCCGTTCCGGCATTCCTCTCCGTGGACTCCTCGACACGCACCGCGCAAGGCTATCCGGTTACTCAGCCTGACGGCAGCATCTTGAATGCCCCTGAGCCGCGCCGCGTCGATACCCTCTTCTCTGCCGTCGCCGTGGCGCCTTCTTCCGGACATATCTACCTCTCCGCCTACGCCGCGGATGTAGTCTCTCCCTGGCAAACCTGCGCGACTCTCGGTTCTCCCACGCTCAGCGGCATTAACTGCAAAACTCTCGGAAATTACATTCACAATGCGCGGCTCGACTATATCGTCCTCGACTTGACCACCGATGTGACCAAGACGGTTACCACCCATCCCATCAACACTCGCTACCAGTTCCGTGGCTCCTTCTTCGGCGACTACACGGACATCGCGGTCGGCTCCGATGACACTTTCCACGCTTTCTGGACCGATTCCAATAACGTGCAGACCGTCGATTGGTTCGGTGGCTTCGAGTGGGTTTCGGGTACCATGGTTCACCAGCAGGACGTGGTTACCAGCGCGGGTAATTTCTAATAGACTGCTGAAAAAATGCTCTTGGCACCGGGGGACGGAGCTTCAGCTCCGACGTAAGTGCTTGGCATCAGTTGGGGACCGCACCCTCCCGGCACGCATATTCATGGTTGACCTGAAAACCGGTGCGCGCCAGCCCTGGACGACCCTTGTTCCGCCTGACTCCGCCGGCGTCTTATACGGCAGCGTCGTGATGACTCCGGATGGAAAAACCTGCGTTTACCGCTACCGTCGAATTATGACGACGCTATTCTTGGCGGAAGGACTGCGGTAATCCTTTCTCATTTGTGTTTCGATGGGTCTGCGCCAGCAAGATTCCGGTACGCGGTGAAATCATCCCAAGCCCCGCGGGTCTCGCCTCTTTCGTACCCTGCCTGGCGAATGCGCCCAACAATTTCGAGCGAAGGAGAGCGGGGCCATCGCGCTTGGACTCAATGCGAAGGCTCAGTTCCTCGGCAATCCTGACGGAATTCGGTGTCGAAAGTAGGGTGGAATGAGGAAGACTATCTTCAGGGGCTTAAGGTAGAGGTACTGGCAGCCTCTGGAGATTTCGCCGTCATAAAAACGTAATACTAATCGTGATGAATCGCGGCAAAATGCGAATGAAAGGTGAACAAAGAAGGAGAAAATGATTCGTCAGGTTTCGTCGCAACTTGCTGACTTCCTTCGATTAGTGCCTAACTCCGGCAAGTCCTGGTGAAATTAGTTGTTCGGCTGTTAACCGAAGGGTTGCTAGTTCGAATCTAGCCCGGGGAGCCAAAATTCTTTACTCTCAATCAATTACATCGTTGGAGTAGAGCATTCGGTTCGCGACCGAATGGTTAAGCATCGCTTGTCAATCCACATCGCGGAAATAGCTGAACGACCTGCCCTTCGCGGTGCGCTGTCTAGCACTAACAAGCGACGTGATAGAAACGTAATAGGGCAACGGACTCAAGAGGCGCAAAATCGTGGCGGGCTTCCGTGGGACGTTCAGTCGCGTCGGTCAACGCTGCGGCGTCAAGAGGACTAATCGTCCCCAATCCGTCGGTAAGGCCGTCGTGACGGCGTTTGGCAACCCAGAGGCGAATTGAGCCGAGCGAATTTCCATCTGGAACTCGGTTTTTGAGATTAAGCGACGCCGACAGGTTGACCACGGCCACCTTGGAAGCCGTCGAACGGCGATCCGCCGCAGTGCTTTCACAAAAGCGCTCTGCAAATCCGTCGATAAGATCCCTGCTAAAGGTTTAGGTAGGAAGAGGCAGGAGTCGAACCGCGTCCAGGTACCCAGCGATTCCCTCGATCGCCATTGCCAGCCGCAACCTTAGTTGACGAGCATGGTGCACCAATCGACCCGCGGTATGGAAAATCAAAAAGCGCAGTCGCTTCGGGCGAGCACTCAATAAGTCTGCCGGCAAGGCCAAACGCTTCAGCGCTGTGAGCACGTTGTAGCTGATCACCGCCAGTCGCAGCCAGGCGGCATTCAGGCCAAGGTATTTCGACGGCAGCACCCCGGCCGCCAAATCATTCTTTATCACATCATGGACCGTTCGATGGTCCCAGTCTTCTCTCGATGCCACTGAATCAGCTTCACCGCGTCAGAATCCCAGAGGTTACTCAGCACGGCGAAATGTCGTACCCGTACTGCCGTCGGCAAACAACCCTCCCTGTCGTTGACGCAGCCGGATGGCCATGTAACGAAGCGGCTGGCTGTCCTTGTGCTTGGATCGCTCGCTCGGCACAAACACCACTTCCGCGCACTCGCGATCGACCTGCGGATCTGGCCCCCCATACGCTTGCCATTTCCCGTCGGGCACTTCCAGAATGGCTGAGCGCAAGGCCTCGCTCATCCGCACGCTGATCGCAAAACCAATGAATCCCTGCGGCCCGTCTGCGCGTTTCTCGTCCGACAACCAGTGCAGTAATTC
>Ga0306922_10005137_pt1 | contig 12468 bp, 9 predicted proteins | sample sta12Cox44000082_FD_203758 | JGI IMG/M metagenome (GOLD analysis project Ga0306922, IMG submission 203758) | Lab enrichment of tropical soil microbial communities from Luquillo Experimental Forest, Puerto Rico - statoxic.12C.oxic.44.000.082 (v2)... | ecosystem: Environmental > Terrestrial > Soil... | reverse complement strand
CCACGACCTTGTTTGCCGCGCTCAACGTCTTGGAAGGCCGGATCATCGGCCGCTGCATGCAGTGCCATCGCCATCAGGAGTTCATTCGCTTTCTCAATACGATCGAAGCCGACATCCCGGCCGGCAAGATCATCCATGTCGTCCTCGACAACTACGCCACCCACAAGCACGCCAGGGTTCACGCCTGGCTCGACCGGCACCCCCGCTTTGTCTTCCATTACACCCCGACCTCGGCCTCTTGGCTCAATGCGGTCGAAGGCTTCTTCGCCAAATTGACCAAACGCCGCCTCAAACGCGGTGCCTTCTGCTCGATTGTCGATCTCCAGGCCGCCATCAACCGCTTCCTGAAGGAAACCAACGATCACCCCAAACCCTTCGTGTGGACCGCCGATCCCGATAAAATCATCGCCGCCGTCAAACGTGGGTACCAAACGTTAGATTTGATCCATCAGCGACTAAAGCTGGGCGCCGAGCGGTACGCTGGCGGTTGGGAAATTCACTGCAGCGCCCGATCCCACCTACCTGCCTGACATGCGGCAAGGCGCTTCCCGAAAGGCGACGGAAATTTTGCAGCGCGCAGTGTGTGCGGGAGTACCACGGACCAGTACATGCCGGCATGATCGCCATCGCGCGGGCGCGGGCGCTGCGCGCCGAACGCGGCGAGAAGGTGAAGCAGAGCCCATCTCGGATAAGAGCAACTAGTGTGAGCGACTGGCGGCGCCTGCCGGGCTGGAGCAAAGCCCGGGACACGGAAATGCAAAGGTGGTTTTCTGCCGAGCTGCAACCGTGGATGAACGATATTCGCTCCGCTGACATTCGCCGCACCCTCGATTCCTCGAAGAGCTACAGCGTCGAGATCAAGCACGGGAAAAGGTTTCCTCACCCTCGTTTGATGCGTCCGCTTGCAGCTCTTGCGGGCGTCGAATACCCCGAGCGCTTTCCGTGATCGCGTCTCGCGTTCGTTCGGTTTCGTTTAGCGCCAAAAGTGCTCCGACCGCTAATGCATCGCTCCGGCGTCGGATGGTGAGGTGAAAAAAAATTCCGGGTGTTAAGTGCTTCACACATCGAGGCTTCCCCGCAGCCGTATGATAGGCGATCTTCCCAAGAACGCGACCGCAGTGCCGCGAGTTTCCAGTGGTGGGGGAATGCAGGTATGAGCGACATCTGGGCGTTCATTCGAAAACCGAGCACCCAGAAAGTTTTGACCTGGCTGGGTGGTGGCGGAGCGGTTGCTGCCGCCGGCATTTGGGCAGTGGTGACATATATTTGGCCCGCTCATGAAGCGCCTAAGGTAGTTTGCGGGCAGCAGGGTGGTATCGCGGCCGGCCGCGACGCATCAGGTAACACGGTGAACTATAGTGGCGCCCTTCCGGCCGGCGGTGGGACCGTGACATGCGCCGATACCACCAAGAAGCAGCAGCCTTTGCCGCTGCGGCGCTGATCGCGGCGCTTGTAGCCGGAGATGCGATCGCAGCCGACAGCTCAGTCAGTGCGAATACGTGCAGCGTTGCCGCCGGCCGTGATGCCAGCAACAACACGCTCACCTGTAATTTTGGTCTCACGCCCGAGCAATTGCGGGAGGTAACAAAGGCGGCGGTCGAAGGTGCGACCGAGCCTCTGATCGGCAGGATCGGCGATATCAGCAAGCGTCTCGGGATAACCGAGGAGGCGGCCAAGACGCTGCTGCGCATCGTCGGGGAACAGTCGGACGTACCGGATGAGCGGCTGGCCGAGGCGCTGATCAAAGTCGCCAATGACTACAAACGGCTGCAGACGCAAGTCGCGGCGCTCAACCCCGACAATCTTGCAGCGCGCGATCTTGTCGACCGCGCCAAGTCGGAGATCACCGCCGGTCGCTTCGCCGCCGCTCATCAACTTCTATCGGAGGCGCGGTAGGCGCAGATTGCGGCGGCGCAACAGGCAACCAAGCTAGCGGAGCAAGCGCAGGCCGCGAGGGATGCGCAACTGGTCGGGGCGGCAGCCTCGGCTGCGGCCGAGGGCGATCTGGCGATGACGGAGTTGCATTACGGGCAGGCTGCCGATTTCTTCAAGCAGGCAGCGGAATTGGTTCCGGCCGGGAACCCGAACGAGACGGCGAAATATCTTCAAAGTGAGGCCAAAGCTCTCTATCGCGAGGGCGACGAGCGGGGTGACAACGCTGCCCTGAGACAGTCCCTCGAAATTTGGCATCTCGTTCTACAACAGCGCCCGCGCGAGCGGGTGCCGCCCGACTGGGCGGCGGCCCAAATCGCGCTCGGCAACGCGCTGGAGGCGCTCGGCGAGCGGGAGAGCGGGACGGCGAGCCTGCAACAGGCGGTCGCGGCCTATCAGGCGGCTTCGCAAGAATACACGCGGGGGCGGGCGCCGCTCGACTGGGCGGCAACCCAGTTCGGCCTCGGGACTGCGCTGGGGTTGCTCGGCGAGCGGGAGAGCGGGACGGCGCGGCTGGAGGCGGCCGTCGCCGCCTTCCGCGCGGCGCTGGAGGAAAATACCCGCGAGCGGGTGCCGCTCGACTGGGCGCAGACCCAGAACAATCTCGGGCTCGCGCTGAAGACGCTCGGCGACCGGGAGAGCGGCACGGCGCGTCTGGAGGAGGCGGTGGCGGTCTATCGCGCGGCGCTAGAGGAACAGACCCGCGATCGGGTGCCACTCGACTGGGCGAGGACGCAACTCAATCTCGGCAACGCGCTGGAGGTGCTCGGCGAGCGCGAGAGCGGGACGGCGCGGCTGCAGGAGGCCGTCGCCGCCTTCCGCGCCGCGCTGCAGGAACACACGCGCGAGCGGGTGCCGCTCGAATGGGCGGGAACGCAGAACAATCTCGGCAGCGCGCTAGCGAGGCTCGGGGAGCGGGAGAGCGGGACGGCGAGCCTGCAACAGGCGGTCGCCGCCTTCCGCGCCGCGCTGCAGGAACACACGCGCGAGCGGGTGCCGCTCGAATAGGCGCAGACCCAGAACAATCTCGGGGTCGCGCTGGAGACGCTCGGCGAGCGGGAGAGCGGGACGGAGCGGCTGGAGGAGGCGGTCGCGGCCTACCGCGCGGCCTTGGAAGAGAGGAGCCGCGATCGCGTGCCGCTCGACTGGGCGGCGACGCAGAACAACCTCGGCACTGCGCTTTTTAGGCTTGGCGAGCGGGAGAGCGGCACGGCGCGTCTGGAGGAGGCGGTGGCGGCCTATCGCGCGGCGCTGGAGGAACAGACCCGCGATCGGGTGCCGCTCGCCTGGGCGACGACGCGGAACAACCTCAGCGCCGCGCTGAAGGCGCTTGGCGAGCGGGAGAGCGGGACGGCGCATCTCGGGGAGGCAGTGGCGGCATACCGCGCGACGCTGGAGGAACAGACCCGCGATCGGGTGCCCCTCGCCTGGGCGGCGGCACAGCACAACCTGGGCGGCGCGCTTCTGACACTCGGAGAACGCGAGAGCGGCACGGCACATCTGGAGGAGGCGATTACAGCCTACCGTGCTGCGCTGCAGGAACGGACGCGCGATCGGGTGCCGCTCGCCTGGGCGGCGACGCAGCTCGGTCTCGGCAATGCGTTCGAGAGACTTGCCGAGCGGGAGAGCGGGACAGCGCGGCTCGAAGAGGCGGTCGGCGCCTACCACGCGGCCTTGCAGGAATGGAGCCGCGATCGCGTGCCGCTGCAATGGGCGGCGACGCAGAACAATCTTGGCAACGCGCTGGAGACGCTTGGCGAACGGGAGAGCAGGACGGCGCGGCTCGATGAGGCGGTCGCCGCCTACCGCGCGGCGCTGGAGGAATACACGCGCAAGCGGGTGCCGCTGCAATGGGCGATGACCCAGAACAACCTCGGCTACGCGCTGGCGACACTGGGCCAGCGGGAGAGCGGACGGCGCGGCTCGAAGAGGCGGTTGCAGCCTACCGAGGCGGCGCTAGAGGAACGGACGCGCGAGCAGGGTGCCGCTCGCCTGGGCGCTGACCCAGAACAATCTCGGCAACGCCTTGCGGATACTGGGCGAGCGGGAGAGCGGGACGGCGCGGCTGGAGGAGGCGGTCGCCGCCTACCGCGCGGCGCTGGAGGAATGGACGCGCGAGCGGGCGCCGCTCGACTGGGCAGGGACCCAGAACAACCTCGGCGACGCGCTCCGGGCGCTGGGTGAGCGGGAGAGCGGGACGACGCCGCTGGAGGAGGCGGTCGTCGCCTTTGACAAGTACCTAACCGTTACCGAGGTGGCTTGGCCGCAAACCTGGGTGCAGCAAGTGCGCTCGCATCGAGACAAGACGCGAGCGGAAATCGCTCAACGATGGGCCACGAAATAGCATGTTTCCAAAATTCAACAAGTCTCGAAGCGATCCTGTTCGACTGTCGGACGTGACATGCGCCGATACTACCGCAAAGAAATAGCAGCCTTTACTGCTGCGGTGCTGATCGCTGCGCTTGTAGCGGGGAATTCGATCGCAGCCGACAGCTCGGTCAGTGCGAATACGTGCAGCGTTTCTGCCGGCCGGGATGCCAGCAACAACACGCTGACCTGCAATTTTGGTCTCACGCCAGAGCAATTGCGCGAGGTGACAAAGGCGGCGGTCGAAGGTGCAACCGAGCCTCTAATCGGCGGGATCGGCGATATCAGCAAGCGTCTCGGCATAACCGAGGAGGCAGCCAAGACGCTGCTGCGCATCGTCGGGGAACAGTCGGACTTGCCGGATGAGCGGCTGGCTGAGGCGCTGACCAAAGTCGCCAATGACTACAAACGGCTGCAGGCCCAAGTCGCGGCGCTGAACCCGGACAATCCTGCAGCGCGCAATCTTGTCGATCGCGCTAGGTCGGAGATCGCCGCCGGTCACTTCGCAGCCGCTCATCAACTTCTGTCGGAGGCGCGGCAAGCGCAGATTGCAGCGGCGCAGGAGGCGAACAAGCTGGCCGCGCAAGCGCAGGCCGCGAGGGATGCGCAACTGCTCGGAGCGGCCGCCTCGGCTGCGGCCGAGGGCGATCTGGCGATGACCGAGCTGCATTACGCGCAGGTTGCGGATTTGTTCAAGCAAGCAGCGGAATTAGTACCGGCCGGGCACCCCGACAGACAGGAAATTATCTTCAGGGTCAAGCTATCGCGCTTTATCGGCAGGGCGACGAGCGAGGCGACAACGCTCCCCTCCGACAATCGATCGAAATTTGGCATCTCGTTCTCCAAGAGCGGCCCCTCGCGCGGGTGCCGCTCGACTGGGCGGCGACACAGCACAACCTCGGCCTCGCGCTCTTTAGGCTTGGCGAGCGAGAGAGCGGGAGGGGGCGGCTGGAGGAGACGGTCGCCGCCTTCCGCGCGGCGCTGGAGGAACGGACACGCGAGCGGGTGCCGCTCGAGCGGGCGATGACCCAAAACAACCTCGGCCTCGCGCTCTTTAGGCTTGGCGAGCGAGAGAGCGGCACGACGCGGCTGGAGGAGGCCGTCGTGGCCTACCGTGCGGCACTGGACGAACGGACACGCGAGCGGGTGCCGCTCGACTGGGCGGTGACCCAAAACAACCTCGGCCTCGCGCTGGCGAGGCTTGGCGATCGGGAGAGCGGGAGGGCGCGGCTGGAGGAGGCGGTCGCCGCCTTCCGCACAGCGCTGGAGGAGTGGCCGCGCGAGCGAGTGCCGCTCAACCGGGCGGCAACCCAGAACAACCTTGGTATCACGCTCTTTAGGCTTGGCGAGCGCGAGAGCGGCACGGCGCATCTAACGGAGGCGGTCGCGGCTTATCGCGCGCCGCTGGAGGAACGGAGCGCGAGCGAGTGCCGCTCGACTGGGCGATTACCCAGAACAACCTGGGCGTCGCGCTCTTTAGGCTTGGCGAGCGGGAGAGCGGGACGGCGCGGTTGGAGGAGGCGGTCGCGGCTTTCCGTGCGGCGCTGGAGGAACAGACGCAAGATCGGGTGCCACTGCAATGGGCGATGAACCAGAACGACCTCGGCCTCGCGCTCGTTAAGCTAGGCGAGCGGGAGAGCGGGACGGCGCGGCTGGAGGAGGCGGTCGCGGTTTACCGTGCGGCGCTGGAGGAACGTACGCGCGAGCGGGTGCCGCTCGAGTGGGCGATGACCCAAAACAACCTCGGCCTCGCGCTCTTTAGGCTTGGCGAGCGAGAGAGCGGGACGGCGCAGCTGGACGAGGCGGTCACCGCCTTCCGCGCGGCTCTGGAGGAGTGGACGCGCGAGCGGGTGCCGTTAGACTGGGCGGCGACCCAGAACAACCTCGGCAACACACTGTTTAGGCTGGGCGAGCGGGAGAGCGGGAGAGAGCGGCTGGAGGAGGCGGTCGCCGCCTTCCGTGCGGCGCTGGAAGAGTGGACGCGCGAGCGGGTGCCACTCGACTGGGCAGGAACGCAGAACAATCTCGGGAACGCACTCTTTAGGCTGGGCGAGCGGGAGATCGGGACGGCGCATCTGAGGGAGGCGGTCGCCGCCTACCGTGCGGCGTTGGAGGAACGGACGCGTGATCGGGTGCCGCTCGATTGGGCGATGTCCCAGAACAACCTCGGCCTCGCGCTGGCGACGCTGGGTAAGCGGGAGAGCGAGACGGGGCGGCTGGAGGAGGCGGTCGCCGCCTACCGTGCGGCGCTGCAGGAATACACCCGCGAGCGGGTCCCGCTCGACTGGGCGCTGACCCAGAACAATCTCGGCAACGCGCTGGAGACGCTCGGCGAGCGGGAGAGCCGGAGGGGACAATTTAAAGAGGCGGCGGCGACTTCTGCAGAACGGGTCGAGATTTGTCGACGGCTTTATGCCTCTGCCGGTAGCAATGACAATAAATCCCGGCTCGCCGGTGCTTTGGGATCGCTCTCATTCGTCCTCCTTTTAAACCACCGTGCTGGGGATGCTCTCGCTGCGGCGCAAGAACCACTGTCGCTTGACCCGGCCGCCCTTTGGGTCGAAACCAACCGTGCGCACGCGTTATTGTTCCTCGGCCGACGTGAAGAGGCCAAGGCCGTTTATGTCGAATACAGAGATCTTCTGATCTTTGAGAACAAGACGTTTGCACAAGCAGTGATAGAAGATTCGCAGAGTTCCGCAAACATGGGATCGACAAGCCGGAGATGAAGGACATCGACGCCCTGCTTTCGCCCACACAGGAGAACCGCTAGTCGAGAAAAGGCCCGGCGGCTGAGCGCCAGCACCTACCGGGAGGACCCTCGACGCACAACTTGAGAAGACACCGTCACACTAGCGAGCTGTCTGTAGGAACCGGTCGCGCATCGGTCAGACAGCCTATACTGGAACGGTACCGAGGGATTTACTTGAGAACGGTGGAGTTTATTAGTAATACTACGAATTAGTTGTTAGTTACTTACCATCGAGTTTGGCCAGCCCTCACGCGCGGCGCGCGCGGCAGCCGGCGCGATTTCTACTTTTTGGAGACCAGAACACATTTTTTGATCTTCCGGTGGAGGTCCCCCCCTAGACGACCGAATAGGGAAATAAATCGGTCGAACAGGGAGTTAATTCCCCTGATCAGCGAATTTAATCGGCCGATCAAGGAGACGTCTCGTTTATGAGTCCTACCCGCTAGCGTTTATACGGACCGCGCCGCGGTCCTCCAACGATCAGGCCGTGTAGTCAAATAACGGGGGAAAAGTGTGCCTTGGTGCGCGCGAACCACAGTTCAGTGCTCCGGTCCCGTCATCCGCCCGCTCCTACCGCCTTTTGCCGATGCCACACGCAATTTGCCATTGCCCACCCCGCTCAAGGGCGCAATCCTCGGTTCAAACTCGCAGGTATTTGGCAAATGTCGGCTAAGGCTTCGTGATCGAGACGAGAGACAGCATCGGTGGCGTCCTTGAAACGGATAGTCCCTCCGCCGGTGAGAGGCCGAGAGGCCCTATCGGCCACGGCGACCTTTGCCGCAGGAGTGGTCGCGACCCCGTCCGTCTCCTCCGCCCAGGCTATTGGCGGTAGCTGAAACGGCCCGGGGGGCGCAGCACCTCTTGCCGGTGTGAACAACCGCCGCGCTGACGAAGGCGGAAGCGGTAGCAGCGGGATAGGAGGGAGAATGGGCGCGACCAAGATAATGGTGATTCGGCACGCCGAGAAGCCGGGCGGGTATAACGGTGCGCAGTATGCTGGGGTGAACAATCTTGGCACCGTGGCCGGCAACGACGGCGCGAAACATCTGGTGACCCTCGGTTGGGAGCGCGCCGGTGCCCTGGTCACGCTGTTTGCGGCGCCTTGGGGACCGAAGACTTCTTCGCTGGCGACCCCACAATTCCTGTTTGCCTCCGACCCGATCGCCAAACATGACGATGATACTAGCGACGAAGGGCCGAGTCAGCGGCCCTATGAGACCCTGACCGCGCTGGCAGCGAAGCTGAGCCTGTCCATTGACACCAATCACGGCAAGAACCACTACGCCAAGATGGTGACGTCGGCGCCAGCGTGCGATGGAGCGGTGCTGATCGCCTGGCAGCATGAGGACATCCCGTTGACGACGAAGACGGGCGGGGCGGGGATCAGCCAGGAAATCCTGACGCAGACCGGAACCACGGGGACGTTCAATATCCCAACGAGTTGGCCGACCGGTCCGGCAGGTGCGCGCTACGATTTGGTGTTCGTATTCGATCGACCGAGCGGCAACGGGCCGATGACTGGTTTCACGCTGTTGGCTCAGCAATTGCCAGCAGGCGACCTTCCCTAACATCCGAGAGGACAGGCGGGCACGACGAGGTCAACCTCGATGCGGTCGAGCGGATCGTGATTTAAGCGCCGCCAAGTGTCCCCACCGTCAAGGCTGCGGAAGACGCCATCGATTTCGACCCCTGCCCAAACCATACGATGATGCGATAGATCCCGGCCGGGCGCGTGCCGGCAAAGAGAATATCGGGATCAACCGGTCGATGGTCAGCGACCAGATGGTTGGCAACGCCCCATTGGTGCTGGTGCGCTCCCACCACGCCCTTCGATCGCGGCTCACGAACAAGCCCGTATCGCCACCTGCGAAAACGGTATGCGCCTCCTTGGGATGGGCGACCAACGCCTGTATGCCAATTCGGCAATCCAATAGTCTCCTCTGAGCGGCCCTCCGGACTGTAGCGCCTGCAAAGCGCCGATTGCGAATTTTTTGTTCGCGCGCAATCGGCTTGTTGCGGAGGATGCGACAGGAGGCCGGCCACGGGCCGAAGACCTGGCTTTCGCAAGTTCGATTCAAGACCTGCCCATAGTCGCTCGATCGCATTCGCGTACCCATACGTCGTGGTCCAGCGACAAGGCGCCCCGGCCCAGTCTGACGCGCATACCACCGAGGGTCGACCCGGCGAAGTCAAGTTAACGCTAACGGGCGCCGGAAAGCGCGGTTGGTGCCGTGTCAGGCCTTCCCTCACTCCGTGCCGCTACCACTAAGTTTGGTCCCGCTTCGGTCCGCCCGGCACCGTCCGCTCCTTTGTCATCGGTCTCTTTCCCCTGGTCTTTGCGAAGATTGGTCAACGCATCCTGCATGCGCTGGGTCCAACCGCTGAGTTCGGTCGCCAACACCTTTTCGGTGTTCTCGACTAAGGCGTCGACATTCGATGGATCCCCTTGCTCGTCGGGTTGCAGAGCCGTCCACCAGCCCTTGATGTTTTCGAGATCGATCGCAGTCTGGTTATAGTTTGTCAGCGTCGAATCCACTCCGCGATAGCTCAAATAGGTTGCCAGCGACCCGGCGATGGCGGTGGTCAGCGCCACCCATAAGTCGAAACCAATCGCGGCCAGCAGAGTGCCCAGTCCGCCGACGCCGAGGATCCCCCACTGCAGCCGTTCCAGCAGGGTGTCGAGCCCGACGGCCTTTTTGCGGAAAAACTTTAGCTGATCCTCGAGCCGCACATTGATGTAACGGTCGGGAGGCAGCGGGCTCATGCCGTCGTCGCCTTCCCCGGTAGCGTATTGCGGCGGGATCGGGCCGCTATAGATCGGCAGTGCCATCGTGTTCGCCTCGCTGCGGGCCAGGCGTCTGGTCACATCCTCGATCGCCTTCGCCAAATCCTTTTCGCGTGTGGCTTCGTCGCGATACGGCCCGGCGCCCGTGCGGAATTGAAAGATCTCGCGCTTGATCGCCTCTGCCGCCTGGCGTGTTAGAATCCAGCGATTGCCGTGATGGAACCGGTTGGTCCAACCGATAAGGACCGACAGGACGATCGGCGCAATGATGACAAGATAGTGCAAAGGCGCCCCGCAGTCGAATTTCTGGCCTAAGAGTGGTATTGGACATCGATCCGCAACCGCTTGGTGAAGCACGACTGCGGCGGTCACGCCAATGGACACCGCGAGGATCAGGCCCTGCATTTGGCGGAAGAATTTTTGCTGGCCGACGGCCGCGAGGTCGAGCGCCCCGAACCGGAGCCAGGCCTGTCGCAACGTGCTCTCTCCGCCGAGCTCCCGACCGATCCGGCGTGCCAGGACTGCGGGCGGGTCACCGATCGGAAAGGCGTGAAGGTCGCCATCGGCAAGGATTTCAGCGATTACCGGATCGTCGTCTTTGGCGACCTTGCTCTTCCATTGCGCCAGCAGCTCATCGGCGGCACCCTTGCTCCCCTCGATGATCAAAACGCGCCAATGCCGGCGCACCGCGTGCAGGATCTCGGTCAACGTCACCTGCCCGCCGCCGATCATGATTACGATCACCGGCCGTTTTTCGGCGATCGCCTGGGCCAGATCGAACATCACCGGAGTCTCGGCGCCCCACGCCTCGCCCTGCGTCAGGACAAAGTGCGTGTGATTCGGGGCGAGCGCGACGCGACCATCAGCCGGTTCGGCGGGCGAAATATCCGGGCACTGAACCAGCGCCTCCGGGGCCACCCCGATCAGGGTCAGCGGCTCGGCCATGGCGCCGGCAGTGCGCCCCATTAGCGCCATCACCCCGGCATCAGTGCCGCCATCAATACAAACAGCGCCGGCCGTCTGACCCGCTCGGATCAGGCCGCGTCCGATCAGCTGGGTCAGCTTTGGCACGATGGCTGGGTCAAGCGGGTCCGCGCCGCCACTGATCACAACGACCGGAGCCGGTGCCGCGATGCCGAGCGCGGCGCGTACAGAGGCGATGTCATGGTCGGCCTGCCGGACAATCATCGGAGAGCTTTTCGGGATCATGGCGGTATCCATCCGTGACCACTCCTTTCTGCGATAGTTCTCAACCTGGCGTTGAAACCGGTCACCGGCACAGCGACACTCCGTAGCGCTTGCAGCGAGTGCCGCCAATAATTAACCATATCGGCCGAACCGAATGTGACCTGGTTCACACTCATGTCGATTTTTCGGCCGCACGTCCTTACCAAAATCCCAGATTTCGTGAGGGCCACGCGTCCGCGACGCGATGGCAGGGCAGGATCCGCGGGGTCGGCGCCCGCGGGTCGACGAACTCGGCATGCCAGCGCGGTTCGGGCGGTCGCCATCTTATAGGACGGAGTTACCCTGATCGCGCCGGATTTTCTGATTGCGGAGGTATGCAATGCGGCATGGGGCTCCAACCGCATCAGCCAGGCTCAGCTGGGTGAGATAACCGCCAATCTGCCGCATTTCTTTGACGCGCTCGTAAGTGCGACCGTATTGGCGCTTCGCGCCGTGGCTATTGCCGGTCAGCTCGACCATCCGGTTTACGATTGTCTCTATTTAGCTCTCGCCGAGGCGGAGCAGGCTGATTTCGTGACCGCCGATACGCGGTTGGTCGGCGAGGTGCAGGCTACCTCATGGGAGCAGCGGACGGTCAGCCTATCACAATATGACCTCAGCGATGGTTTAGAACGCCGGGTCCGTTCCCATCCCCTCCGCAGAGAGCAGCGGAGGGGATGGGGGCTCGAGCGCCGCGACGCGCTTCTGCTATTCTCGCCCGAGGAGCCGCAGATCCACGACAGCGTGCGCGAGTTCGCGACGAGATCACGCCGCGCGCCGAGCATTACGACCGCTCGCCCGAGTTCCCCTGGCACGATGCCGCGTCGAACGGGTGATGCACGACGCAGAGAACCCAGATCTGGGAAGGGACGAACTGAACCCGCCAACCGATCATTGGTCGCAACTTTATCGTCAAACGATGAACGACCGAACAGGCTATTTCGCGCTCTGCGAGGCGAGCTCGTCGCAAAGCGCGGCATCGGCGCGCGGCGCAGGGAGCGCCTCCTGATCCGAATCGACCCTGAGGTCGAGCGCCATCAGGGCCTCGTCGTAATAGCGTCCGTCCTGTTTTAGGGAGTTCTTTTCGACGCCGTATTCGACAAACCCGAGACAGGCATAGAGCCGACGCGCTCGATCATTGCCGCTGACGACCGAGAGTTGGATCACTTCGACATGGTCGCGCGCATAGTCGATGACGGCTTCGATCAATTTCCGCCCGACACCCGCATTTCTACTATCGGGCCGTACGTACATTCCCCAGAGCAGGCCCTTGTGTCTCTCCTTTTCGCCTTCACGGATAACAAATCCGGCGATTCCTAATAAATCCGTCGACCGTAAGGCACCAAAGACTTGGGAGTTCCGGAGTCTGTCGCAGAACCATACCAAAGGCTGAGCGTTTTCCCTG
>Ga0306922_10005135_pt1 | contig 12471 bp, 13 predicted proteins | sample sta12Cox44000082_FD_203758 | JGI IMG/M metagenome (GOLD analysis project Ga0306922, IMG submission 203758) | Lab enrichment of tropical soil microbial communities from Luquillo Experimental Forest, Puerto Rico - statoxic.12C.oxic.44.000.082 (v2)... | ecosystem: Environmental > Terrestrial >... | reverse complement strand
GGGCGCGGGCGTCGCGGGCCGCGGCGGTCGACTCGACCAGCGTGCAGTGACCCATTTTGCGTCCCGGCCGCGGCGTCTTGCCATAGTCGTGCAGGTGCAGGCCGGGGAGCGCCAGCAGCCGCTCACGCGGCGGCCGCTCGCCGATGAGGTTCACCATGGCGCTGAAGCCACGGGCGCGCGTCGCGCCGAGCGGCAGCCCGAGGATCGCGCGCAGATGATTCTCGAACTGGCTGGTGCTCGCGCCTTCGATGGTCCAGTGACCGGAATTGTGCACCCGCGGAGCCATCTCGTTGGCGATCAGTCGTCCGCGACGCACGAAGAACTCGATGGTGAGGATGCCGCTGTAGCGAAAGTGCGCCAGCACGCGCTCGAGGTAGCGCGTGGCGTAGCGCTGCCAGCGCGGCGGCCCGTAGGGCGCGCGTGTCAGTCGCAGCACGCCCGCACCGTGAACGTTGCCGCACAGCGGATAGACCGCGATCTCACCGCGCAAGCTGCGCGCTCCGATGATGGATACCTCGCAGTCGAACGGCACCCACTCTTCGTAGAGCAGCGGTATGTGCCCGAGAGTCGCCCAGGCACGCTCGGCATCCGCCGGCTCGCGGATGACGGCCTGACCTTTGCCGTCATATCCCATGCGGCGGGTCTTGAGTACGCCCGGCAGCCCGACCGCTTCGAGGGCACGCGCGAGCTCGCGGCGGGAGCCGACGGCACGCCAGCGCGTCGTCGGAATCCTCAAGCGCTCGAACAGGCGCTTCTCCGCAACCCGGTCCTGGCCGGTGGCGAGTGCGGCGACGGGCGGGCTGATGCGAGCGCGGTGACGGCGCGCAATGGCGGCGAGACCGGCCACCGAGACGTTCTCCCAGTCGAAGGTGATCACCTCGCAGCGCCGTGCGAGTCGCGCCAGCAGGCGCGTATCGGTGAACGCGCCCTGCAGGAGCGGCGCGACGCGCCCGGCGGGTGCATCCGCCGCAGGGTCCAGACACAGGAAGTCGAGGCCCAGCGGATAGCCCGCCAAAGCGAGCATGCGGCCGAGCTGGCCGGCGCCCACGATGCCGACCGTCATGTGCGCGGAGGCGTACGCGGATCGGGATTGCCGAGCACCCCGGCGGTCTGCCGTTCGCGGAACGACCCGAGCGCCGCGGCAATGGCCGGATGCTTGTTGGCGAGGATGGCTGCGGCGCAAAGCGCGGCGTTGGTGGCACCGGCCGCCCCGATCGCGAAGGTCGCGACCGGCACCCCGGCCGGCATCTGCACGATCGACAGAAGTGAGTCGAGACCGCCGAGCGATTTCGACTGCACCGGCACGCCGAGCACCGGCAGAAGGGTCTTCGCCGCCGCCATGCCGGGCAGGTGGGCTGCGCCGCCGGCACCGGCGATCAGCACCTCGAGTCCGCGCTCGCGGCTGCCGGAGGCATACTCGAACAGCAGGTCCGGTGTACGGTGCGCCGAGACGACGCGCACCTCGTAGGGGATCGCGAGTTGGTCCAACAGCTCCGCTGCCGCCCGCATCGTCTCCCAGTCGGAGGAGGAGCCCATGATGATGCCAACCAGCGGTTTCACGTATTCATTGTAGCGAACAATGCGCGCAGGGCGCGAAACAACTCCCGCGCAGCCGCGCCGCTCGCTCCGGTGCGTTGGCGCTCGGCGCGGCTGGCGGCGATGCGCTCCCGCCACGCGGCGACATCGATCGCCGGGTACCAGTGCGCGAGCTCCTCGAGTGCGGTCTCACCCTCGGTGATGAGCCGTTCGCGCCAGTTCTCGATGCGGCGGAACCGCTCGGTCTCGCGGGCGTCGCGCGCACTGCGGGCGGCGAGTGCGGCGCGGATCGGGTCCAGGTCCACCTGACGCATCAGCTTGCCGATGTACTGGCGCTGGCGGGCGCCGGCCGCACGGCCGCTGATGCGGCGCGCCATGCGCAGCGCCTCGCGCAGTGCCTCCGGCAGCTCGAGCGCCGCGAGGTCCGCCTCGGGGAGGCCGAGCAGCGCTTCCCCGAGATCCTGGGCGGCGTGCGCGGCGCGCTTGCGCGCGCTCTTGCTGGGGCGCTCCGCGCCCCCATCTTCACCGCCGTCGTCGTGAGATTCAGCCAAGCGTGCTCCCCTGCCGGTGCTGCCCCAAGGCAGCGTCGCGGCAGCTGCTAGAATTTAAGCCGAAAGTCCGCGCAAGCCCAACGAGCGATGCAACGCCCCATGTCAACCAACGAAACCTCTGCGACCCGCCCACTCTCTGATGTTGCCGGCCTGGCCCTCGAGGAAGCGCGGCGCCAGGGCGCGACGCAGTGCGAGGTGGACGCCTCGGTGAACCAGGGATTGTCCGTGAGCGTGCGCCTCGGCGAGGTCGACACGGTCGAATACCAGCGTGACCGGGGCCTCGGGGTCACGGTGTATTTCGGCAAGCGCAAGGGCGCCGCCAGCACCGCGGATCTGACCCCCGCCGCGGTGCGCGAGACGGTTGCCAAGGCCTGCGCCATCGCCCGCTACACGGCCGAGGATCCCTACGCCGGCCTGGTCGAACCGGAGGCCCTCGCGCGGGAGATTCCCGATCTGGACCTCGACCATCCCTGGGATGTCACGCCGGAGGGCGCCATCGAGCTGGCACGCTCCTGCGAGGCGCAGGGGCTGGCGGTGGATGCGCGCGTCAGCAACTCCGAGGGGGCGGCGGTGAGCAGCCAGCGTCACAGCGGCGTTTACGGCAACTCGCTCGGCTTTCTCGCCGGTTACTCCGCCACCAGCCACTCCGTGAGCTGCACCCTCATCGCGCAGCTGGGCGAGGACATGCAGCGGGACTACTGGTGGAGCATTGCGCGCAACGCGGGCGAGCTCGAGGCAGCCACCACGGTCGGCCGCACCGCGGGCGAGCGCACGCTCGCGCGCCTCGGCGCGCGCCGTCTGAAGACGCAGCGGGCGCCGGTCGCCTATGCGCCCGACATGGCACGCGGGCTGGTGCGGCACTTCATCGGCGCCATCAGCGGTCCCAGCCAGTATCGCAAGTCCTCGTTCCTGCTGAATGCCGCCGGCGAGCAGGTCTTTCCGGCATTCATCGACATGCACGAGCGTCCCCACATTCCCCGCGCCCTCGCCAGCAGTCCGTTCGACCAGGAAGGCGCGGCCACGCACGACCGCGAGCTGGTACGCGCGGGTGTGCTCGAGGGCTATGTGCTCGGCAGCTACTCGGCGCGGCGCCTGGGACTGAAGACCACCGGTAACGCCGGTGGAATTCACAACCTGCTGGTGGACAGCGCGCAGGGAGGTCTCGACCGCGAGGCGTTCCTGCGCCGGCTCGGCACCGGACTGCTGGTGACCGAGCTCATGGGACAAGGTGTGAACGGGGTGACGGGCGATTATTCCCGCGGCGCGAGCGGCTTCTGGGTGGAGAACGGTGCCATCGCGTATCCCGTACACGAGATCACCATCGCGGGAAACCTCAAAGATATGTACCGCGACATCGTTGCTCTCGGGAACGATGTCGATGCGCGCGGCGGTATTCATACAGGCTCGCTGCTCATCGGCGAGATGACCATCGCCGGCGAGTAGCTCCCCGGGGCCCATCCCGCGAAGCGCGCGGGCGTCAGCGCGAAGAGGATTGTCGCGGAGTGATGAGTGCCGGCCGCGGCACTTCCTCGACCAGTTCGCGCAGCGTCAGCTCGCCGCAGCGGCTGTGGCGCGCCTCCTCGAGGCTCGCCAGCAGCCGGTCGACCGGCGGCACCGGAACGTTGCGCGGCGCGATATGGCCGCTGCTCTGGTTGCGGGCGATGTCGAGGATCTCGTGCACGCCGATGCCGCCGACATCGCGCGCCGGCACCAGCTCGCCGTCCTCGGTCACGATCAGGAGCGCCGCGCGCTCGAGAGCGGTCGCCAACTGTGCGACGGCGATACCGGGCAGGCCGAGCTCGTCGGCGAGGCGGTTGACGGTCCAGCGCCGTCCGCCCGCGACGTGCGCGCGGCCGACGAAGTACATGAGCCTGAGTGCCAGCTGCTCGAGCTCCACGCTCGAGAGACGCAGTTGCTGCAGGCCGAGGCGCAGGTAGGCCGGGTTCTGCACGTAGAACGACAGCTGTGCGCCGGCGAGCAGGATGAGCCAGCCGAAATAGGTCCAGAGCAGCGCCGCGACGATGAAGGCGAAGCCCCCGTACACGATGGTCAGGCGCGTCGAGTACACCACGAACGCCGTGAACATCTTGCCGACCGCGGCCCACAGGACGCCGCCGACCAGCGCGCCGATGAGCGCGGCGCGCCACTGCACGCGCGTGTTGGGAACCATCATGTAGAGCGCAGTGAAGAACGCCGTCACCATCGCATAGGGCGCGAGCGCGATGCCGGTGCCGCGCAGCCGCTGCAGCGGCGGCAGCTTTACCACCTCCTGTACCGGCGCGCTGCTGAGCGCCGCGTGCGTCAGCCCGACAAACACCACCAGCAGCACGGGCCCGGCGATCAGCAGCGTCGTGTACTCGGCGAGCCGCCGGGCGAAACTACGCGGTTGGTCGACGTGCCACAGGAAGTTGAAGCTGTCCTCGACCTTCTTGATGGTGCCCACCAGCGTCCAGGCGAGCAGCGCGAGTCCCACCGAGCCGACGATGCCGCTGCTCACGTGGCCGGCAAACTGCATCACGCGGTCGGTGAGCTCGGCCGCGGCGTCACCCCCGACCGGGCGGAAGAACTCGTACACGATGGGCTGGAAATCGCGGCGGCCGCCGAAGATCTTGACGATCGCGAAGCTGAAGGCGAGCAGCGGGATGAGCGACAGCAGCGTGGTGTAGACGAGCCCCATGGCGCGCAGGTTGATCTCCCCGCGCGACAGATCGCGAATTACCGCGTAGGGATAGCGCAGCACGCGCAGCGACGCTCCGAGCGCTCCGGGGTGCGCCGAGGCGCCGGCGAAGAAACAGCGGTCGAGAAACGCCCAGATGCGCGCCCACATCGCTTAAGGATACAGTGCCGCCGGCCAGGGCGTGATATGAGAGCAGCCACCGGATTTCCGCAACGGATCGTCTGCCTTACCGAGGAGACCACCGAGACGCTCTACCTGCTGGGCGAGGACTGGCGGATCGTCGGCATCTCCGGCTTCACCGTGCGCCCCCCACGGGCGCGACGCGAGAAGCCGCGCGTCTCGGCCTTCACCAGCGCGCGCATCGAGCGCATCGTCGCCCTCGAGCCCGACCTGGTGCTCGGTTTCTCGGATCTGCAGGCCGACATCGCCGCCACGCTGGTGCGCGCCGGGGTCGAGGTGCACGTATTCAACCATCGCAGCGTCGCCGACATCCTGCGCATGATCCGCACCCTCGGCGGCATGATCGGTTGCGAGACGCGGGCGCGCGCACTGGCGGATGAGCTCGCGGCGGGTCTGGCGCAGGTGCGCGAGCGAGCGGCCGCGCTGCCGCGCCGGCCGCGGGTGTACTTCGAGGAGTGGGACGATCCGCTCATCAGCGGCATCGGCTGGGTGTCGGAGCTCATCGCGCTCGCAGGCGGCGAGAACTGCTTCCCGGAGCTCGCGCGCGCAGCCCTCGGGCGCGACCGCATCATTGCCGATCCGCTGGAGGTGGCGCGGCGCGCCCCCGACATCGTGCTCGGCTCCTGGTGCGGCAAGAAGTTCCGGCCGGAGCGGGTCGCGGCACGGCCGGGCTGGGCCGATGTGCCCGCCGTACGCGCCGGCTACCTGCGCGAGATCAAATCCTCGATCATCCTGCAGCCGGGGCCCGCCGCGCTCACCGATGGCGTGCGCGCCATCCAACAAGTCATCGAGGAGTGGGCAGCGCAGCCCCGCTGACGGAGTGCCCCCACCGGGGTCCCCAAGAAATTGCGCGTCTTGCTGAGCGAAGTTCGCTTGCCGAGAGCGGCAAGCGCAATTTCTTGGGGTGGTTTTGTGGGGTGCTTCAACGAATGCCGCGCCGCTCGCGCACGATCTCCCACGCCTCGATGATCTGCTGCGTGCGCTGCTTGGCGTGCGCCATCATCGACTCGGGAAGCCCGTGGGCCTTGAGCTTGTCGGGGTGATGGCGCTGCAATTGCCGCCGGTACGCCTTGGCGACCTCCTCATCGCTCGCCCCCGCGGTGGTCTCGAGGACCCGATACGCCTCCTCGAGCTCGCGGTTGTGCGCTGAGGCCGCCGCGGAGCCCTGCGTCCGCCAGGCACCGAAGCCGCCGCCGCGCTGTATGCGCAGCACCGCCTCGACGTGCATGAGCTCGAGTGCGGACACGCCGAGCGCGGCGGCGAGCCGGCCGATGAGCGTGCGCGCCGGACCTTCGAGGTCGTTGCCTGCGAGGGCGGCGCGCACCTGGATCTCGAGGAATACCCGCGCGAGCTCCGGCCGGCCACGGCAGATGTCAGCGAGCCGCGAGAGCTCGGCGCCATAGTCGTAGCCCGTCTGCTTGCCCGCGGTGAAGCAGGCGATTGCCTCGCGTTCCTGCGCGGCATTCAGGCGCAGCTCCTGCATGACGGCCCGGGCCGCGGCGATCTCGCGCTCGGAGACCCGCCCGTCGGCTTTGGCGAGATAGCCCATCACCTGGAAGCTCGCGCGGAAAATGCGCTCGCCGATGCCGGTCAGCTCCCCGGCGGCGAGCGGCTCCTCGGGCCGCTCGTTCATCTCGTCGAACTGGTGGCCGAGTATCACCCCGAGTGCCGCGCCGATCGGCCCGAGCACCAGCCCGCCCAACAGCCCGCCCGTGACCTTGCCGATCCACTTCATGGCCATCTCAGCAGTCGGACTCTCACGTCTCGCGGGACTCGCACGTGTCGCGGGCTCAAAGGGCCGCTATAGTACCAATTGCATGCCCGCTCCCACCGTCTACCGCACCGCATTACGCGGACTCGAGCGCCTGCACGAGGGTAAGGTGCGCGATATCTACGCGCTCGATGCGGCGAGCATGCTGATCGTCACGACCGATCGCCTGTCGGCGTTCGATGTGGTGTTGCCCGATCCGATTCCCGATAAGGGGCGGGTGCTCAACAGCATCTCCAACTTCTGGTTCGCGCGCACACGGCACCTGGTCCCGAACCACCTCACCGGCCGCGAGCTCGCCAGCGTCATCGGCGACGCGGAGGAGCGCGCGCTGCTCGAAGGCCGTGCCGTAATCGTCCGCCGTCTCAGGGCGCTGCCGATCGAGGCGGTGGTGCGCGGCTATCTCAGCGGCTCGGGTTGGAAGGATTATCAGCGCCGCGGGGAGGTGTGCGGCATCGCGCTCCCGGCGGGGCTCGAGCTCGCGGCGCAGCTGCCGCAGCCGCTGTTCACGCCGGCCACCAAGGCGAAACTCGGCGCGCACGATGAGAACATTCCGTTCGGCGAGGTTGCGGCGCTCATCGGCCCGGAGCTCGCGGCGGCGATGCGCGACACCGCTCTCGGGCTGTACGCCTTCGCCGCCGAGCACGCCCGGCGCTGCGGCATCATCATCGCCGACACCAAATTCGAGTTCGGTGTCGATGCGGACGGGCGGCTCACCCTGATCGATGAGGTGCTGACACCGGATTCCTCGCGGTTCTGGCCGGTGGACAGCTACCGCGTCGGTGCGAGCCCGCCGAGCTTCGACAAGCAGTTCGTGCGCGACTACCTCGAGACGCTGCACTGGAACAAGCAGCCGCCGGGACCGCACCTGCCGCCAGAAGTCATCGCACGCACCAGCGAGAAGTATCGTGAGGCATTGTCACGGCTGACCGGCTGAGCGCCGCAGCGCAAAACCTCACCAAAGAAAGGGCGCGCACATGAGCCCACACGACAAACAAGGCGAGGCCGAACCGGCTGCAACGTCGCGCGACTGTTCCGCGGCCGAGATCGGCGCGATCGCGCACCTCTACCGCGGCGAAATCTATCGCAGCACCGTGTGGCGCACGCGGCTCGACTCCACCACCAACTGGGCGGTGGTCACGACCGGCATCGCGCTCTCGGCGACCTTCAGCAGTGCCGACGCCTCGCCGCTGCCGATGGTGCTGGTGGGCCTGATCGTCACCATATTCCTGCTGCTCGAGGCGCGCCGTTATCGCTACTTCAACATCTGGCGGGCGCGCGCACGGCTGCTCGAGACCGACTTCTACACACCGATGCTGCGCGGGGATCCGGTCGTGCTCAACGCTCAATGGAGCAAGCTGCTCGCCAAGGACCTGTGTCAGCCGCGCTACCACGTGAGCCTGGCCCGCGCGGCGGGGCGGCGCCTGCGACGCACTTACGGGTGGATCTTTCTCATCCAGGCGCTCGCCTACTACGGCAAGCTCGCCATCCACCCGACGCCGCTGCACTCGGTATCGCAGCTGTGGACGCGTGCCGCCATCGGTCCGATTCCGGGCGAGATCGTGGTCGCGGCCGGTGTGCTGTTCCATCTCAGCTGGATGATCTTCGGCTACACCGCGTTGCGCCGCGACCAGCGCGCGTGGCGGCTGCGCCAGAGCCTGATCGCGATCGGGTAGACTGTGGCTATGCCCGAGCCCTGGATAGCACCCTCGATCCTGTCGGCGGATTTCGCGCGCCTCGGCGATGAGGTCGATGCGGTGCTCGAAGCCGGTGCCGACCTCATTCACTTCGACGTGATGGACAACCATTACGTGCCGAATCTCACCATCGGTCCGCTGCTGTGCGAGGCGTTGCGCCGGCACGGAGTCAAGGCGCCGATCGACGTGCATCTGATGGTGCGTCCGGTCGATCGCATCGTGCCGGACTTCGCGGCGGCGGGCGCAACCTACATCACTTTCCACCCGGAAGCCTCGGAGCACATCGATCGCACCATCGGGCTGATCCGCGAGCATGGCTGCTGCCCGGGCCTGGTGTTCAACCCCGCCACGCCGCTCGACTACCTCGATTACACCCTCGAGCTCATCGACATGGTGCTCATCATGTCGGTCAACCCGGGATTCGGCGGTCAGGAGTTCATCCCGACGAGCCTGCGCAAGCTGGCCGACGCCCGCGTGCGCATCGCAGCGGCCGGCCGGGAGGTGCGCCTGGAGGTCGACGGGGGAATCAAGGTGAGTAATATCCGTGCGGCGGCCGAGGCCGGAGCGGACACCTTCGTGGCGGGGTCGGCGATCTTCGGCAGTGCCGACTATGGGCAGACCATTCGCGCGATGCGCGCGCAGATCGACAGCTACGCGCCGGCCACGCGGCGCTGAGGCTTATTCGTCTTCGTCCTCGTCGTCCTCGTCATCCTCGAGGTCGACCGGGCTCACCGCACGCGCCGCGCCACCCGTCGCAGGCTTCGCCGGTACGATGACCGGGCGCGTCTTCATCTTCGGGCGCGCATTGAATACCACGATGGTCTTGCCGGTGGCTCGCAACAGCCCCTGTTCCTCGAGCACCTTGAGCACCCGTCCGGCCATCTCCCGGGAGCACCCCACCAGGCGCGAGAGCTCCTGACGACTCACCTTGATCTGCATGCCCTCCGGGTGCGTCATGGCGTCAGGTTCGCCGCACAGATCCATGATGGCGTGCGCGACGCGGCCGGTGACGTCGACGAAGGCGAGGTCGCCGAGCTTGCGGTTGGTGCGATCGAGACGTGTCGCGAGCTGAGTGGCGAGCTCGAATACCAGCCCGGGGCTTTCCGCGGCGATCTGCCGGAAACGGGGATAGGTCATCTCGGCGAGCTCGCACTGGTTACGCGTACGTACCCAGGCGCTGCGCGTCGGCTGCTCGTAGAACAGGCCCATTTCGCCGAAGAACTGCCCGCGGTTGAGGTAGGCGAGAACCATCTCGTTGCCTTCCTCGTCCTCGATCATCACTTCGACGGAGCCGCTGATGATGTAGTAGAGAACATCGGGCAGGTCCCCGGCGTGAATCACCACGGTCTTGGAAGGTACTGCGCGTATGCGGCAATAGCTCAGGAACCGGTTGATCGCGGGAATCTCGCTCAGCGGCTTGATGCTTTCTTCCATACCGGCTCCCCTTGACACCCTTCTAATATACAACCTTCCGGAACCGTCAAATCCAGTACGCGCTGCCCGTCATGATGCGGGCGGTGCGGCGCATCAGCGCGCACACCGGGGCCGGCGGACGGACGCCGCCAGCGGCTGCAGCCGCCGCACCGTGCGCGATTTCCTCGGATCTCATGGTTTCAAGTATGGCACGGCTGCGGGCATCTCCCGCCGGAAGTCTGCCGAGGTGCTCATCGAGGTGCCCTTCGACCTGTCGTTCTGTCTCCGCGACGAACCCCAGGCTGGCGCGGTCGCCCAACAGAGCGGCGCCCGCGCCGATGAGAAATGAGCCGGCGTACCACAGCGGATTGAGCAGACTCGGACGCGCGGCGAGCTCCGCAAGTCGCGTCTCGCACCACGCCAGATGGTCCGATTCCGAGCGCGCCGCGGCCAGCAGCATTGCGCGCGTGGACTCGGTGCGGGCGACGAGTGCCTGGCCGTGATAGAGCGCCTGCGCGGCGAGCTCACCTGCGTGGTTCACGCGCATGAGTGCCGCACTGGCGCGGCGGTCGGTTTCGGACAGGGGCTCGGGGCCCGTCTGTGGACCGGGCAGAGGCCGGGTGGTCCGGGCCGGCGCGAAAACCGCGCGCAGGGCGCGGTCGAGGGCGGCAATGGCTGAGTCGAGAGGACGGCCTGGGCCCATAGATTGGGCGACTATTATAGAGGTAAACCCGCCGCCCGCCGGGGGTGGGAATGGGTGCGAATCGCGGGGCCGCCCGACGGCCCCCGCCTTTGCAATGGCGCACCTGCTTGAGTACACTTGCCCGCCTTTTTTTGGCCCGGCCGGCGGGGAGTGCCTCCCCAGCGGAGCGCCGGCGCAGTCACGAGTGAGCTATGAAGACCGTATTTGCCAAGCCCGGCGCCGTCCGTGGCGATTGGTTCATCGTCGATGCCAGCGACCAGACGCTCGGTCGTCTCGCCTCACAGATCGCCCACCGCCTCAAGGGCAAGCACAAGGCCGATTACAGCCCGCACGTGGACATGGGTGATCACATCGTCGTCGTGAACGCGCAGAAGATCCGCGTCACCGGCCGCAAGCTCACTGACAAGATCTACTACCACCACACCGGACACATCGGCGGCATCAAGTCGATCGCGCTCGAGAAGCTTCTCGATGAGCACCCCGAGCGGGCGATCGAGTTCGCGGTGAAAGGCATGTTGCCGAAGAACCCGCTGGGGCGGCGCATGTTCAGGAAGCTGCATGTGTTCGCCGGCAGCGAGCACCCTCATCAAGCGCAGCAGCCGAAGCCCCTCAAGATTCAATAGGACCGCACGCCATGGCAGCGACTCAGCAGAATCACTACGGCACGGGACGCCGCAAGACCGCCACGGCGCGCGTCTATCTGAAGCCGGGCAGCGGACGCATCACGGTCAACGAGCGCTCGCTCGATGAGTTCTTTGGCCGCGAGACCGGGCGCATGATCGTGCGCCAGCCCCTCGAGGCGGTGAAGCTCGTGAACAAGTTCGACATTGCGGTCACCGTCGGCGGTGGCGGAATCACCGGACAGGCGGGAGCGATCCGTCACGGCATCACGCGCGCACTCATTGAATACGATGAATCGCTGCGCAAGCCGCTGCGCGATGCCGGCTTCGTGACCCGGGATGCGCGCGAGGTCGAGCGCAAGAAAGTCGGCCGCCGCAAGGCCCGCCGCGGTACGCAGTACTCGAAGCGCTAAAATAGGCCGCGGACCGGCGCTGCGCCGGTCCGACGCGCGGCCCCCGTCGTGATTGACCACGCGCGCCGTTTAGGCATGATGAAACCCGCTCTCGTGGCTGGTTCTTGGGGGATCGTCTAGCGGTAGGACAACGGACTCTGACTCCGTTTACCTAGGTTCGAATCCTAGTCCCCCAGCCAAAAAAAGTCCCGCCAGGTCAATGACTTGGCGGGACCTCCTACTGGATACCCATACAGAAGCTGCTGCAAATTCCGGGGTTATTTGCAGTAATTTGCAGCAACACCACTGAAACCAACATCGCTTGCTAACTGCCCCGTCGAGTTAGCACTTTGTAGGTGAAACGTCGGCTCACGGCTAAGAGCGGACTTCCGCGGTAACTCGCAAAGTTGCCAGATAGCGGTCATTACGCCATCAGCGTCGACCTCCGCTCGGATCTAGCAGCCACCTTGGCAGTGTTAGTTTGGAGCGGCCGTTGGTAGTCCCGCTCCGGATGGAGAGTGGCAATTGCTCGCGCTCACCCAAGCGCGCGCCTGGCGCCTCATTCCGGCAGATTCATCTTACGCAACAGGTTTTTGTAGCGCGCATCGTTGTGCATGCTGCGGAAGGAGCGATCAATCTTAAGCCAATTCAGCGAGGTCTGTCGTATGACCGAGGCGCGCTCTAGCCACTCGAAGGCTTTGTCGGTCTCACCGCGCCAGGCGTAGACCTTGGCAATTGCGTACGGGTCGTCGTTCCGGTGCTCACCAATGAATTCCTGCAACAGTCGTTGCGACGCTTCGGCGTGGCCCAGAGAGTATTCCGCCCGAGCTTGCCCCGGCACCCCCATCGCTTCAGTTTCCTTCTGGCGAAAAGTTGCCAACGCCGCCTCGGGCCGGTTTTCGAGCAGTTCGAGCTCCCCGAGGTTGGCAAGTGC
>Ga0306922_10005134_pt1 | contig 12472 bp, 19 predicted proteins | sample sta12Cox44000082_FD_203758 | JGI IMG/M metagenome (GOLD analysis project Ga0306922, IMG submission 203758) | Lab enrichment of tropical soil microbial communities from Luquillo Experimental Forest, Puerto Rico - statoxic.12C.oxic.44.000.082 (v2)... | ecosystem: Environmental > Terrestrial >... | reverse complement strand
TCACGTGCAGGCCTCGAGTGAGGAGGCGACGGCGTGGGCGTTCTGGAAGGCGTTCGACGCCCTGGAGTGCATGCCCACGGACTGGGGCGACTGGGATCTGGAGCTCCTCGGTTCGTCCTACGCGCGCAAGGAGTGTCTGTGCGGCGCCCATCGAGTCGAGGCTTTCACGATTCACGACCGCTGGATTCTCATCGTGCTCGCGACCGGTTCGCTGGCAGTGGGCGCGCAAAGCCACATCGACCGCGTCATCGAGACGATCAAGGAGCTCTTCCCGGAACCTTCGATCGGGCGCTCGCCGCCCGGTGCGGCCCCTGGCGGCCCCATCGGCGGCGGCGGTGACGAAGGACCTGCCGAGCTGGGCATCCCGGCCTGGTGGCTCCGCGAGGGCAAGGCGAATCGACGTCGAGGCACGCGCCCAGCATGACGGGACCGCGAAGAGCCTTGATGATCATCGTGGGCGGCGTGTTGTCGGTGCCGGCCGTGGCGCTGCTCACTGCCCTGTGCCTCCAGCACACGGAGGCTGCCGAAATCGCAGCCGGCGGACACGTGTCGACTGGTGGCGACTCCCCCGGAATCCCCATCATCGGAGTGACCGTCGCGTGGACGGGGCTCCTGTTTCTCGTCGGAGCGGTCTACGCGGCCGTGAAATTCATCAAGTGGGCTTTGCAAAGTGACGCTCGGTAACGGGTAACAGCGCAGTGTTCGACATTCCGATGGATCTCGGACCTCCACAAGCGTGATTGAGAGATCGGTGGACTCACTCGGGTCGGAGAAGGGTGTGAGCCGGCCCAAGAGACTGTTGCGGGCAATCGGTCCCGGCCTTCCGTTACTGCTCGCTGGCGTCGGTGTGGTCATGGCGGCGTTCCAGCTGCTCATCGCCCGTCCCGAGGCAATTCCCTTCTCTCAGCAGGGCCGAAGAGTCGTCGGTAGTGTCGTGTCGTCCGGCGGGCCCAAGTACGGCCACGGTAGCGGCCCTTCCGACAAGAGCTACTGCACGATCGGCGTGGACGATCCCGAGCTCGGGTGGCAGGTGGTGCAGCTTTACGGGAAGCGGCCGGTGGGAGAGGCGGTCGCTCTGGTCTGCCTCACGTCGGCCCGGCGGTGCATGACCGCCGAACAGGTGTCGGCCGATCTCGTCGTATGGCCCCCCAACGCGAGACTGTCGATAGCTGCTGGGACCATCGGCCTCGGCGGGCTCTTGGGACTGGCGTCGCGGCGAAGAGCACGAACGCGGGCGTGAGGCTGGCGTCGCAGGGGACGGGTGCGTCGGTCGTTACGCTCTCTCTCGCGTTCGCCGCCGAACGCCAGTATCGTTATCCGGACAAGCCGACCTGGTTCGTCGTTGCCCAGCGTGTCACGGACTCGTAGGACCCATCGTGCTCCTGACGATGACGGTGCGATGGACGTTCGCGTGTCGTCACTGCTGGGCAACGATTCGGGCGACGCGGTTCAGCACGGTCGTCATGGGTGGTTTGGGTGCGGCGGCGGGCATCGTGGTCCTGGTCGTCTTGTTCATCAAGTCCGGCCGACTCATGCGGCGCGCCGCCGAAGTTCCGGTCGCTGTGGGCTTCGTGACGTCACGGCTATTCCCGCGGTTCGAGGTCGAGGATCCGCCGGTGCAGACGCCCGGACCCGGATAACCTGGCCCCGAGGGGGTGACGATGGACAAGACCTTCTACATGGTGCCGTTCGTGATGCTGGCGGCGTGGACAAGCGTCCTGGTCGCTCGAGGCATTCTCCGGCGCGACACCCCGCTGCAGATCCTGAACGATTCCGTCCTGTCCGTCGTCGTGACGCTCATGTTCTTGGGGGAGCTCGTCACGCGTTGGTGGATCCCGCTCTCAATCGCGGGGGCGGCTCTCCTGGTGAGGATAGTTTCGATCATCGCTCGTCCGAGGACCAGCTGAGTTAGACCGACGAATGGGATGGGCTAGTGAGTACATCGAACGGCTCCGGGCGGGCGAGACGGTGTCCTTTCGTCCTCGTGGTCACTCGATGGTCCCCAAGATCCACTCTGGCCAGCTGTGCACGGTCGCTCCGACAGATACGGCGGGGCTGGTCGTGGGCGACATTGTCCTCTGCAAGGTGAAGGGCGCGGAGTACTTGCACCTCGTGAAGGCGATCCAGGACGGGCGATTCCAGATTGGCAACAACCGTGGATTCATCAACGGCTGGGTCGGGCCGCACTCGATCTACGGTCGCCTGGTCAGCGTGGCGGACTGACGGATCGACGGTCAACTCAGGGAGGGCAAGCGACGAGCTCATGGGTCTTGAAGCCGTCGAGTTCATCATCGACCTGGAGAAGGCGCTGGGCTTCTCGATCCCCGATGAGCATGCGGTCTGGAGAACGGGGCGAGAGCTCGTTACCTACCTCTGTCGCAGGATGCCCGAGGTCGACCCAGGCTTTGGTAGCGACTCTGCGCGATGGACGCGCTCGGAGATAGAGCAGGTCGTAGAGGGCCTCCTCGCGAAGAACGGTCGTCGTAAGGACGTGAACCTGGACACCGACTTCCGAAGCGTCTTCCCGTAGACGCAGATGGGCGGCCACACACGATGACCGGACGTTGGGGTGTTGCATCGGTGCTCGGCATCGTCCTCGTCGCGGTCGACGCTGGCGCCGCCTCGCGCCCGCCTGGCTTTGGCGACTTTCGCGTCTCCGAGCCTCCGCCGGCGGCTCCGGCACCGGCCGACCTCTCCAGTCATCCCGACGCCAGGCGCTACCGCACGCTGCTTCGCCGCTCGAAGCGGGACTCCAACTTCGCGGGTCACTTCACCGCGATCCGGATCGGGTGCGGGAGCTCGTGTGCCCAGCTCGCGATCGTCGATCGCAGGAACGGCCGTGTCTTCTTCCCAGCTGAATTCGGACCGATGGAGTGGGCCGTGGCCGATCTAGAGGACTACGGCTACACCTTCGAGGTCACCAGCCGCGTCGTGCGAGCGTGCGGCGACCCCGGCGAGTCCGGTAGACCCGCGTGCCGGTTCTACGAATGGACGGGGACCTCCGCCCACCTGGTCGCCGAGGTTCCGTGGGGTGCCGTCGACCCCGCGGGTGCCGCGAACCGGCCTTCGCCCGCCCGCGACTTCGGGAGCGTTCACGCCGCGCCCCGAAGCGGCCGTGTCTGTTTCGAGCGCGCCGAGGATGGTGGTGTCATGAACTTGCAGCTGGTGCGGCTCCTGGCCAGTCGCGGCGGCAGCTCGCGTGAAGTGGCCCATCTCCGCGGTGGGGAATCGTCCTGCGTCGAGCTGGCGGGCGGCACCTGGTCGCTTGAAGCTCGCTCGACGCGCCCCTACGATCCGTCGTCTCCGGACCCGAATGCCTGTCGCTCGAGCCCCCTCCGCATCCGCATGGAGGGTAAGGAGGTTCGGGTCACGGTGTCGCCACAGAGCAAGGGGTCGGCGTACATTTGTGGGTGGGATCTAGGCCGCTAGGCCGTGGGCAACCCGCAGTGTTGGCCCACGGGATGCAGAGTGATCTCGCGAACGAGAACGTTTTCGCGCGTCGCTCGTCTCACCCACAATGCATCAGCCACATTCGATCGGAACTGAGTGCCACGCTGGCGGAACCGGAGCCCGGCGACGTTGTCAGCGTGGCATGAAGAGGCTCGCGCGCGTGGCGGCCGCCACGCTGGCGCTGGGTGCCTGCAGCCCAGTGGTGGCGCCCGTCGCTCGGCCCGTGCGTCCGATCGCCGACGACGCACCGCCTCCCCATTCACCGGCACCGAACGTGAGGAGCGCGAGCCCGGCGATCGTCGCCCCTCACGGCATCGTCGCCGAGGCCGCGCTGCACCAGGCGGTGCTCGATCGCCTCGCCGCCCCGTTCGCGTCTCCCTGTAGCGAGCTCGATCTCCCGGGCGCTTACCGCGCCGCGCAGGCGCGCGGCCCCGAGGAGGGCAACCTCGGTCGCGGGCTCGCGCTGACGCTGCCGCACGGCACGGTCGTAGCCCGCCAGTCCGGCTCCACGGAGGTCGCCATCTACCTCTCGTACAAGCTCGACCCGAGCTCCGAGGTCGGTGACGCCGGTTATCGCGTCGTGCTGCGCGGCGCGGGCGGACGGACGAAGGACGGGGCGCTCGGCTTCGCGATGCTTCGGCCCTACGTCGTCGTCGCCAACGACGCGCTGCCGATCCTCGACGGCGACGTCCTGCAACTCGCCGTCGAGGTCAACCAGCTCGACGACGCGAGCATCACGTTTCCGCCGGTCGCCATGCGGCCGACACGCACCGCTCACGACAAGATGGTGCGGTGTCCGCTGTCGGCGATCTTTCGAGACACTGACGGCGACGGCGTCACGGACGTCGAGGAGGCGCGGCTCGGCACCGACCCCGCGGATCCGGACACCGACGGCGATGGTCTGAGCGACGGCGCCGACCCCGCGCCGCTCGGGGCGGTCGCGCCGACGACCCCCGAGGAGGCCGTTCGTCTCGCCGCGTTTCAGCAGCTCGTCGACAAGGAGGCAAGCGGCGAGCTGCTGGTGATGGTCGGTCCCGAGCCGCGCCTCGCGCTCGAGGACGTGTCGTTCCGTCTCCTGCAGCTTCGGGCCGACGAGCTCCGAGCGTACGAGAAGAGATGGGGCCGGCGGGTGAAGTTCTCCCTCGAGGTCAAGATGAAGGGACGCAATGCCGCCGACGTCGACATCAACTACGGCTGGCGCGGCGACCAGTTCGCGGCGACGCGCGACAGCCGATCGAGCCAATGGACGTTCAAACAGAAGGGAGGGTGGATCTCGAAGGCGCAGGTGCCCCCCCGACGACTCTCCGCGAGCGGCTCACGCCGCGCGGGTTAGTGCCGAGGTCGACGGGGACTACACGGATGCGAGGACGACGGCGCGTAGTCGCCGCGACAATAGGCGCTTTCTCCGTCGCCGTCGTCGCGTTCGCCTACTGCCTGCGGCCGGGTGGCGCCCTCTGCGCCAGCGAGCTCGCCCACGCCGTCGCCCGCGTCGCGTCGCTCGACCGGCTGACGGTGGAGGTCGCTCCTCCGCTGGCGGCCTCGAAGGTGGACGTGTTCTGGCGCGCGTCGGGAGACGAGGGAACTAAAAACAAGTTCCGTCAGGTGGTGAGCTCGGGTCGGGTGGTGGCACCCATTCCGCGAGGCTACGGCGAGAACGACGTCGAGATCCGCTATGAGGGACGGCTCGTCGCCGCAACCGGCCAGTTCAAGACGGCGTGGTGGCACTACCACGCCTATCGGATCTCACTCCGGCCGGACGCCGCCGGAAGCCTGGTGGCGACACTGACCGCCACCGGCCCCGATGGGATCGAGTGAACGACCGTTCGCAGGCCAGGGCGCCGTCGCGGTCGGACGGGCACGTCGGTCGCTGCGCTCCTCTCGCGCCCGCAGCTGAACGGCGGTACCGTTGGACGGACGATGGCGCGACCTTGGAGCAGGGGCACCGGCTGATGGACGAGACGGACTTCGAGGGCACGCTGGTGCTCGAGCGACTGGCGGAGATCGGCAAGGTCGACGAGTTCTTCGAGGCCATCGACGCTGACGACGTCAGTCGCGCCGTCGCGCTGATGAGGAGGGCCGACCTCGACGCAGCCACGATCGCGACGGTCGTCAAGAAGATGGAAGAGGCCGACGGGGAGCACTGAGGTCATGGGAAGGACGGCCGTACCGTCGCGACCGCAGCGCGCGGGGATCGTCGGCGTCGCGGAGAACGGGAATTCGGCGGTGCTGGTCACCATCAGCCCCGGCGGCGAGCTCCTCGACCGGCGACAGATCGACCTCACCGACGGCTTGCCGACGCACCCGCATCACCACGAGGGGTCGTGGGCGGTGGGGCGCTACCTCGATACGCCGGGGGCCCGCGTGATGTCGCTGCCCGACGCCGTGGCGCTCGTCGAGCGCGTGCGCGCCGCCGCCGCGCGCGGGGCGGGTGACAGCTTGGCGGCGCTGGCCGACGCGGTGCCGGTGCACATCACGCGCATCGCGATTCGGGCGTGCCCGGAGCTCCCGCCGACGGTCGAGGAGCGGATCGCCGACAACCGCGCGCAGACCTTCGCCGACTCTGTCATGTATCGCCAGGCCCTCGCGACCGCGGCCGGAGCGCGCGGCTGGTCGGTGCACTGGTACGACCCGGAGCGCGTGTTTCGCGACGCCGCGACCGCGCTCGGCCGCGGCGACGAGGCCCTCGATGCCGTTCTGCAGGCGATGGGCCGCGCGGCGGGGCCGCCCTGGCAGGCCAAACACAAGCTCGCGGCGGCAGCGGCGCTCGCAGTATCGTCCGGCGACCCGGAGGGAACGTGATGCTCTACATGGTGATCGAGCGCTTCAAGCCCGGCGCGGCCCCCGAGATCTACCGCCGCCTGCGCAAGGAGGGGCGGCACCTCGTCGAGGGGCTGGAGTACGTGTCGAGCTGGGTGGACCTCGACTTCGCCATCTGCTGGCAGATCATGAAGACCGACGACCGCGCCCTGCTCGAGGCCTGGTGCGCGGCCGGACGCGAGCTGGTCGACTTCGAGATCGTCCCCGTCCGCACCTCCGCGGACGCCGCCGCGGAGATTGCCGCACGGCACCCTTAGAGGTCGCGCCGGCTCCTGGACATGGCACGCCAAGACATCGACCGCGGGATCTTCACCATTGCCGGCTTTCTCACGCCCGCGGAGTGCGGCGCGTACATCGATTGGACCGAAGGGATCGGCTACGAGGCGGCGCCGGTCTCGCTGGCCGGGGGGCCGGTCATGCGACCCGACATCCGCAACAACACCCGCGTCATGGTCGATGCCCCAGACCGCGCCGCCGAGCTCTGGTCGCGCCTGGCGCTCGACGTCCCTCTTGCCCTCGACGGCCGTCGCGCGATCGGCCTGAACGAGCGCCTTCGCTTCTATCGCTACGGCCCGGGTCAGAGGTTCGCCGCGCATACCGACGGCTGCCACCGGCGCGCGAACGGCGAGGAGAGCCTGCTGACGCTGATGATCTATCTGAACGGCGGTACGCGGGGCGGCGAGACCCGCTTCGAAAACGCGGTCGTCACGCCTGAGCCCGGTCTGGCGCTGATCTTCGACCACGACCTCCTGCACGAAGGGGCGGAGGTCCTGGAGGGGCGAAAGTACGTGCTCCGATCAGACGTGATGTTCGGCCCGCGCTAGAATCTCGGCTGACATGGAAACATCTGCCGTCGCCTCGCGCGCCAAGTCTCTCAACGCTCGGGTGGGGGCCGTCGCGCTCGCGCTGAGCGCCTTCGTGACCCTGCTCCTGTCGCACGTCGCAGCCAGCCTGGCGCCGCTCCGCCTGCTCGCGCTGGCGTCGTCGGCCTTCGCCGCGTGGTGTTTCTGCGACGAGATGGGGATGCGCAAGCCTCTGAACCGGGCGGGCTTCGTCTTCTTCGTCATCGCCGCCGCCGCGAAGGTGCAGCTGATCCTCGGCGTGGAGCCGGCGTACGCCGGGCGCTACGACCTCCTGCACGCGGCGTTCCTGCTGGTGGCGCTGCTGCTGTGGTCGGTCGCCTTCCTGCACCGCGGGCGTGCGCTCAAGGTCGTGGGCGCGGTCGGCGTCGCGGCCAGCCTGGCGCCGATCGTGGCCCTGATCGTCGGGCACCTCGTGCTCGGCGCCGGCGCCTTCCTCGGCGTGCGCGCGACGCTGGCGGCGGCGCACGGCGCGCAACCGACCGACCACGCGTTCGCGACGCTGGTCGACCGCCTCTTCGGCCTGTGGGGCTACGTCGCGGCCTGGTTGCTTTGGCGCGGGCACATCCAGGCCCCGGCGGCGCCGCCGGTGCAGAGGTGAACGGTGGCCGACACCCGGCCTTTCGACCGGCGGGCGTCGGCGCGCTGGCGTTGGTGGCGGCCCTCTGCGCAGGCGCCGGAACCGTGGCCCGCGCCGGAACGGACATGATGGAGCTGCACGGCTACGTGGAGCCGTGCACCGTGGGCAACGCGCAGGACATGTACACCGACTGCGAGCTCTGCGCGTCGGGCGGCGATCCGAAGCGCTGCGACGGGCAGTACGGGGCGCAGGGGAACAAGAAGAACTGCCGGACGCGCGGCGACGGGCACGTCTGGGACGAGGTCTGGTGCCACCCGCGCCCCGCGCTGGCCGCGGCCGCGGCGGAGACGCGGTCGCGGCTGCCGTGGCTGGTCGGCGGGCTGGCGGCGCTGGGCGCCCTGGCGATCGTCGCGCGCGTGCTGGCGAAACGGCGCGCGGCGAAGTAAGCCGAACGGCGTGACCGAGCCGTCCATCGAGCGCCTCACGGCCGACACCCTGCGCGACAACGTGGCCCTGTCGCGGTCGGTCGGGTGGCAGGACACCGACAGCGACTGGCGCGTGCTGCACGAGGCGGCCACCGTCCTCGGCGTCCGCCACGCGGGGCGCCTGGTGGCGCAGGTCGCCCTGGGCGGTTACGGTGGGTCCGGCTCGGTCGCGAAGATGGTCGTGGCGTCGGAGCTGCAAGGGCAGCGGGTGGGGGGGCGGCTGATGGACGCGCTGCTCGGCGAGGCGGAGCAACGCGCGCTGCCGGTGCTCGGGCTCGTCGCCACCGACGCGGGCCGCCCGCTCTACGAGCGGCGTGGGTTCGTCGCCTGCGGCGAGACCGTCGTCCTCGTCGGGACGCCGACGGGAGTCGACCCGGCGGGGGCCGCAGCGCCGCTCGCCGACGCGGAGGCCGCCGCCCGCGTCGAGGCGCGCTTCATGACCTGCTCGCGGGCGGCGCTGCTGCGCGCCCGCTTCCGCGAGGCGATCGCGACGTCGGCGCTCCTGCGCGCGGACGGGGCCGTGCGCGCCTTCGGGATGGCGACCGCGCAGGGGCCGATCGCCCTGATCGGGCCGATCGTCGCCGAGAGCGAGGACGACGCCCGGATGCTGATCGCGTCGCTGTTCGCGACCGCGCCGGGCCCCGTGCGCATCGACGTCCCCGCCGAGCACGCAGGGTTCCGGGCCTGGCTGCGCCAGCGCGGCCTCGGCGAGCAGGTGACGCGGGCGGAGATGGCGCGCGGCGCCGCGCGGCTCCCCTGGCAGGTACCGCAGCGGTTCGCGCTCGCCTCGCAGGCCTGGGGCTGACCGGCGTGGCACGCGCGGCGTGCTAGCCTCGCGGCGTGAACGCGCCGAGCCCCACCATCCGACCGCTGCGCGCCGGGGAGTCGGCCGCGCTGCTCGACCTCTGGGCGGCCGCCGGCGCCACGCCGAGCGTCACCGACAGCGTCGAGGACATCGACCGCGCGCTCGGCCACGGGCGCCTCGCCTGCCTCGTCGCCGAGGCGGAGGGCGGGCTGGTCGGATCGATCTTCGCCAGCTTCGACGGCTGGCGCGGCAACATCTACCGGCTCGCCGTCGACCCGCGCCACCGGCGGCGAGGCCTGGCGCGCCGGTTGGTGGTCGCCGCCGAGGAGGTGCTGATCGGCTGGGGCGTTCGCAAGATCACCGCGCTCGTCGAGCGGGACCACCCCTGGGCCGTCGCGTTCTGGGGCGCCGCCGGCTACGCCGACGACACCAACATCGCCCGCTTCGTCCGCATGCCGAGCAAAGGAGGCGCCTGACGCCGCCCGCCGCCATCGAGGCCTCCGTCTTCATCGCCACCAGCCTCGACGGGTTCATCGCCCGCGCCGACGGCAGCCTCGACTGGCTCCCCGGCGCCGACGGCGCGCCCGCCGCCGGCGACGAGGACCACGGCTACGGCGCGTTCATGGCCAAGGTCGACGCCATCATCGTCGGCCGCCTGACCTTCGAGACCGTCCTCTCCTTCGGCAGCTGGCCGTACGGCGCGCGTCCGGTGGCCGTGCTCGCCAGCCGGCCGGTCGCGATCCCGCCCGAGCGGGCGGCGACCGTCGAGGTCACGCCCGGCCCACCGGCGGAGATCCTGCGCCGGCTCGCCGCGCGCGGGGCCCGCCACGCCTACGTCGACGGCGGCCGGACCGTCCAGGCGTTTCTGACCGCCGGCCTCGTCGATCGGCTGATCGTCACCCGCGTGCCGATCCTGATCGGCGGCGGCGTGCCGCTCTTCGGTCCGCTCGCGCGCGACGTCCGGCTCCGCCACGTGCGGACCCAGGCCTACCCCAGCGGCCTCGTGCAGAGCGAGTACGCGATCGCGCGCTGACGGACGACCGCGCGACGCGCGCCACGCGACGCGCGACGCGAGACGCGCGACGCGCAGCGCTAGGGCCCCAAACGCCCGCCCTCGGGATCGGGCGTATTCTTGGGGCGCGGAGGTGGCCATGGCGGACGAGAAGAAATTCGACGTGCGGGGCTTCGGGGCGTCGTTCAAGGGGTTCTTGGACCAGATGGCGCAGCAGGCGCCGACCGAGGAGCCGGAGCTGCTGCGCCGCGCGCGCGAGCACTTCGGCGCCGATCCCGCCGCCCTCCCGGTGGTGACCGAGCAGTTCGAGCGTCACGAGCACCCGAACGTGCACCTCGCCATCGAAGCCTACCTGGCCATCGAGGGGAGGAGCGCCGAGCTCGTCGGTGTCAGCGCCGCGCACGAGATGTTCGCCGCGAAGCTCGCCCAGCTGTTCCGGCCGCCGAGCGCGATGATGGGCGCGGCGGCGACGACCGTCGGGCCGGTCGAGTACAACAACGTGACCCTCGGGGACGGACGCGTGCTCGCCTGCGTGAGCAGCGGTCTCTACTTCGTGCGCGCCGCCGACCGGCGGCTCGCCGTGCTCGTCACGGCCCCGCGCGAGCGACCGTTCGGCTCCGGTCCGACCGTGCAGGTGATGGCCGCCGATCGCGCGCAGGCCGAGGCGGTGCTCGCCGAGCTGCGGAACACGATGCGGAAGCAGAGTGTCTACCGGGGGAAGATCCTCTCGCTCGAGGCGACGAGAGACGGCATGGAGGTCAAGTTCCACCATCTCCCCCAGATCGAACGCGACCAGATCATCCTCCCCGAGGGGATCCTCGATCGGATCGAGCGCCAGACGGTCCGGTTCTCCGAGCTCAAGGTCGAGCTGCAGCGCATGGGCCGGCACCTCAAGCGGGGTGTTCTGCTCTACGGCCCGCCGGGCACGGGCAAGACGCTGACGGCCATGTACCTCGCGGCGCGGATGCGCGAGCGGACCATCCTGCTCCTCACCGGGCGGACGCTCGGCCTCATCGAGCAGTCCTGCGCGATGGCCCGGTTGCTCCAGCCGGCGACGGTGATCCTCGAGGACGTCGATCTCGTCGCCGAGGAGCGGACGCGGCAGAACATGGGCTGCAACGCCGTCTTGTTCGAGCTGCTCAACCAGATGGACGGGCTCGCCGACGACGCCGACATTCTGTTCATGTTGACGACCAACCGCCCCGACATCCTCGAGCCCGCCCTCGCGTCGCGTCCCGGCCGCATCGATCAGGCGATCGAGGTCCCGGTGCCGGACGCGGCCTGCCGGAGCCGCCTCTTCGATCTCTACGGCCGGGGCTTGTCGCTCGAGCTCGGCGATCGGGACCGGCTGGTGTCCCGGACACAAGGCGTGAGCGCGGCGTTCATCCGCGAGCTGATGCGCCGCGCGGCGCTGTTCGCCGCGGACCAGGGCGCCGACAAGGTGAGCGACAAGCACATCGACGGCGCGCTCCAAGAGTTGACCGTCGAGGGGGGCGAGCTGACGCACAGCCTGCTCGGCGCGCGTGCGCTGTCGTCGGGATCGAAAGCGGAACGTCCGGACTAGGTCCGTTTCGGATCGTCAGCGGCGGCGCGTCGAGCTTCGCCGCCGCAGCATGAGGGCGACGCCCAGCAGGGCGAGACCGAGCGCCGGCGCGCCGGCGCCCGGTTGCTCCACGGCGCAACCGCAGCCGCCACCCGAGGTCGCCGTGGTGCCGGCGCCGCCGCCCGGCGGTGGAGGCGGGGGAGGGGCGCCGCCCGCGCCCGCCGCGTTGCTACCGCCCGCGCCGGTCGCGCCGCCCGTACCCGCGGCGGTGTTGCCGCCTGCGCCCGTTGCGCCGCCCGTGCCGATGCTCCCCGCGACTCCGGCGCCGGTGCCGGCCCCGCCCGCCGCGCCACTGACACCGCCTCCACCGCTCGTACCCGCTGCTCCGGCGGCGCCCGCCGCGCCGGACGCGCCGCCGCGCCCGCCCGACGCCCCGGCCGCGCCGCCGGCGCCGGTCGCATCGGCCGAGGCGGCGTCAGCGGGGCGGTCGGCGCCGGCGTCCATCGGCGCGTCGACGGCGGCGTCCCCCGTGGCCGGCGCCGGCGCCAGCGTCACGAGCGAGATCCCGAACCGCGGTAGATCGAAGCTGAGGCTCACCGAGCCGCCCGCGACGTCGAGCGTCGAGGTGGCGAGAGAGGCCGGGTCCATCGCCGCCTGGAGGGCCGCGATCTGCGTCGCCGACGGCGCCGCCGGGCTCCCCTGCGACATCCAGACCGGGTAAGCGTCGCCGTGCGTGTCGTCGACGCGCAGGTGGGTGGCGGTCACGCGCGCGCCGAAGCTCGCCGGCAGCTTCACCGTCACCTGCACGGGCGCCGCCGTCGCCGTCACGATGTCGTCGTGATAGTTCCAGACCAGCACCTGCACGCTCTGCCCGTTGAGCGTCGCCATCGCGTCGACGTCGGCCTGCCCGCGGACGCTGC
>Ga0306922_10005131_pt1 | contig 12472 bp, 14 predicted proteins | sample sta12Cox44000082_FD_203758 | JGI IMG/M metagenome (GOLD analysis project Ga0306922, IMG submission 203758) | Lab enrichment of tropical soil microbial communities from Luquillo Experimental Forest, Puerto Rico - statoxic.12C.oxic.44.000.082 (v2)... | ecosystem: Environmental > Terrestrial >... | reverse complement strand
AAAGGAGACGGCCGCCAGCCTTGGTATTGCGGGCACTAATATTTGGGTCCATCCAACGCCGAACCACGACGCTAATGTGAAGAGATTCGACTCTGACCCAAAAGCAGCCTTTCCGTCGGTCTACATCTCCTTTCCATCTGCGAAAGATCCTGATTTCGAACGACGGCATCCGGGTCGTGGCACGGTGGAAGTTGTTACATTCGCTCCTTATCGCTGGTTTGAGCGGTGGCAGGACAGCAACTGGCGTCGCCGCGGATCGGATTATGATGCGCTCAAAGAGCAGTTGGCTGATCGATTGCAAGAAGAGCTGATTCGCCAGGTACCAATCCTTGCGGGAAAGATCGACTACGCGGAGTTATCGACTCCGTTGAGCACACGTCATTTCATGAACTACCAGCATGGCGAGATGTACGGACTGAGCGGAACCACGGAGCGGTTTCGCCTGCGCTGTCTGACTCCGAAGACACCGATTCGAGAGCTGTATTTAACCGGCCAGGACGTAACTTCCTTAGGCGTGACCGGCGCGTTGTTTGGCGGCGTGCTCACATCCTCCGCGATCCTTAAGCGCAATCTGATGGGGACGATAGCAAAACAGGGGAGGAGCAGGAAAGGGAAGACGGAACACCGACCACGCAACGCCGAATGCAGAGGCCAGGAGCTGGTAGGGCAAACCCAACTTGGGAAAATGGCTCAATAGAGAGCGGCTCCCAGCGCTCCCGGACTTCATTCGTCGGAAGCGCTCTAGCGTAGACCAGCGAGCTGCCTGGAGTGAAGCATGAATATCTTTTTCGGTTTTGCACCCTACATTGCGTTCTTCCTCTTTATGCAGGTCGTATCGATCGATGCCGGGTTATGGGCAGCATTGACCGTCGCGGTGCTAAATGCCGGCCGAGACTGGGTGCGCAGCGGATCGCTAAAGGTGTTGGAACTCGGTACCGTCTTCCTGTTTGGGGCACTGGCAAGTTTTACATCTGTGGAACATTGGGAGTGGACAGTGATGGCAGTACGGCTAGCAGTTGATGCCGGCCTATTGGCAATCGTCTTAATATCACTGGCCATAGGACGGCCCTTCACTTTGCAGTACGCAAGGGAGAGGGTCCCGGAACAATATTGGCATGCACCCCTCTTTCTGACCATCAATCGCCGGATCACCTGGGCCTGGGCTGGTGCCTTCGCAACGCTAGTCGTGGCACATGCTGCCGTCGTCTTCGTGCCTGCGGTGCCATGGTGGCTCGATATCGCGGCTACAATCTTCGTGCTCGCAGTGGCAGTCAGGTTCACCGCGAGGTATCCGGAGCACGCGCGCAAAAAGGCGGAGACTGCCGCGGACTCAGAGCACAGAGTCGTTTGACGCCGAGCGAGGCATCTTTCCGAGCAATCCTTTGACCAGGAGCTTTCGCTAGGATTTCACCGACGCGGATGCCAGGTTCCATTCGGTCGATGTGAGCCTGACATCGGCGCTTCTGTCGGAAATTGCTGCGTTTCCAGGGACGCGTGTCGAGTGCAAAGGGCCGCTGGAAATGTGCAAATAGTGTTGGGCCGTAGCCAAGCGCATGCTGCTGCACAAGAACCGATGCGTTCGAATCACTTCTTCGCCACCATCAAGGCTTCTTGAGCCTTGCGCACCGGTTCCGGCGCGATCATGCACGCGGCAATCGGGTGCGAATCACCGCCGATGACCGGCTCTGGCTTTTTTCCCGTCAGTCGGCCAGGTGAGGAAGCCCGAATTGAACTCCGTGGGATTGGGCGGCATGTCATTCTTTTGCAACGTCTCTTCGACGCTGTTGTACCAAGTGCCGACCTTGCAGAGCTTGCGCGCCTCCAGGGCAGCCGTCTGTTGCGCGCGAAGGGGTAGGCGGTGATGGATTGCCGGCTTAGTTGTTGGGCTGCTTCCCCAATCTTCTCCCATAAGGCTAGCTTCACCGTTCCGTCTGAAAATCCACATTTTTAAAAACTTTGCGTTAAGCGGGCTAAGCTTTCAGGCCGAGTGACGAAGCCAGTTCGTTAATTGCTGCGGCTTCTGCTGCGGTGACCCTTTCGCCACCGAGTCCAAAAAACCCACCCTCGGTCGCCGAGCCGGTTGGAATAGGCAGGAAGGGAGGGATCATCAAGCGCGACAAGGACAGGCTTCTATCCGTGCGAGACCGTTACGGCGCAGTGGTTGGACTACGAGCGCGCCTTACACGCCAGGGGGAAAGAAGCGCAGCCAATTTGAACGACATTGCTCTGCCAGGAAGGGTGGGGAGCAGGGATTTCACCTGCCAGGCCCACCCATCGGGTGGCCTAATCTCAGCCTGTAACTGCCTGCTATCCCCACCAAGTTAATCTCTAAAGAACTTCTCAAAGGTGCTATCCAGGCTTTGGCCTGCTTTGCGCGTGGCTTGCTGAAGCTGCTGCTACACTCAGTTACTGGCGCGGTCGCTTTTTGGATCGTGGAACAATGACGCGAAGGCGAACGAGTACGTGATCCTTTGTGGAGACGACGATTTTCTGAGGCTTCAGTCAATTCTTGGCCATCCGCCTAAGATCATTCTTCTCAAGCTCGGCAATTGCACTAACCAACAGATCTTGGAATTACGATGATGGGTAATCAATCTGATCCAAACGCCGTGCGTAGGATGACCGGAGTCGCGTCTTTGCATGCCACCCTTGACAGAGATGCATGGCCTCTCTCGGAGGACGGAAATCAAACCCGCCTATAAGGGATCCTAGAGCGTCCAACCTCCCGCACGATGCCCGCGTAATACAGGTGGTTGCTCGGCGCTCAGGCTGTTGGTCGAAACGCGATAGCATCGCAGTGTGGGTGGTGCAATGGAGGTGGATTATCTGCCAAGCCACGACGAGTTTCTGACGCGATTCCGGCGTATCCCTGTGCCATCATGATCAGTGTCAGTAAAGAATGGGAAGCTGAAGTTGAAGGCGCATTGCAGAATCTCATCAAAGACGGAACGGTAGAAGTTGTCCTTGACGAGAATGGCGAGCAAGTATTGAGCCTCACTGAACTCGGTGAGGCGTCAGTTAAGCCGCTATAACACGCGACGCCGCCTACGACGAGGTCGAAGGTGTTGTTGAATCACTGCTGTCAAAATAGCAGTTGTTGGGTAAGTGTCTGACCGACTGAAGACGCGCCTAGAGTCCCCCGAGTCGCTGTGCCCGCTCCAATGCAAGCCCAGACTAGCGCCGTGAATTGGATCATTTCGACTGCTCGTCTTTTGCCTAGCGAAGGGTTTCCCGGAGGTATCGCGCCACATCGCTAACGAACCGGTGAACACACACCTCCGCGATGCGGTGTCCAACCATTGCGTTCACGGCTTTTCCCAACAGGCCGAGCGGTGGTTCGTAGAGGCCTTTGAAGTCCAACTGTGTTTCAGTCGCTGTTAGAGGATAGATGGAGAGGTCCGCCTTCATAAGCGGGAAAAGGCGTGGCGTCCTCGCGGCCCGCCATTCGAGTTGCAACCGGGTGGCCGGCCTCGACATGGTTGCGCGAGGCCTCACTTCGATTTTCTTGACCGAAACCCGAATATCGGCTTCGATCCCGATTCCTCCGAAATCGATCCGCAGTTCGGACGCGATCGATTGAGCGCGAGAAGCCGCAGCCTTCGTAGCCGACTGAAACACCGCTCGAGCATCTTTGCTCAACGCGTCGCGGACCTGTTCATAGGGATGGTTGACGTAGTCGTAGCAGTGAATTTCGCGTCCTTTACTCATCAGAGTCGCTCCTTCCGCGTCTGGGCTGGTGAAAAACATAGCTTGGATTGCAGTAACGCATCGTTTACAGAAGACAGCTCCGGTAATGTGAAGGCGGCGGGATCGTTTGAATCTCCGATCCGCGCGGCCCTGTGCTCGCTGGTTCCACCCGGTTTAGGATTTGTCCGGGTAGACCGCACGCAACATTTATTTGTACTCGTCCCAGCCCCACTCGGTGTCCTGGAAGTCCTCCGGGCTCGCCTCGACCGGCCAGCGAGACCGTGTAAAAGTGTTTTTGGGAGCAGAACCCTTGCGGAGGAGTACACCGGAGTGTCCTTCATCCACCAGGGACGTGATGTCGGCCAACTCGGGTGGCAGTTGTGGGCGTCCTCGCCCTTTCCATGCGATCTGAGTATTCATAAACTAAAACCATACGTACGGTTTCCCACCGGACTGACCATCCATTGGCCGACACTCACCATTTGCCCGTTTTGGCCTGATTTGGAGTAACAGCCAATTGTTTCTTTGGGCTGAGTTTGTGTTGGTGTTTGCTCGATGTCTGGGCTGAAGGTCGGCAAAAGGTGTAGCAAATGGAATCGGCGGAGCCAAGTCTATGTGGTCAGTGAATAGCGGTCTGCTGGAGAATAGAAAATAAGACCAGTATTAACGGCACACCGAGGATTAAGATTCATGCTCGCCTGCCCAAGACCAGCACCCCTCGTACTTTCGCTACAACGAGCGCGCGGTGAGGGACTCGACACACTGCCGGTGGCGCAGGCGGCCGATTTCCAGGGCGATTTGAAAAAGCGCTTTTGAGGGTGGTCTCTTCTGAGCAGCCCGGGCCAACTTCTGGCTAGCTTGTGCCAACGGATGGAATGCAGGGTTCCAGATTTGGGATTAGCAATTCGAGTAAAGATCGGGCGATCTATTGAAACGCTGCGAAGAGTTACTTGTATTCATGACCATGCCTTTTTTACGGCCAACTTCGTCTAGGAAAGGTACTAACGATGGACTATGAAATCGCGGTAATCGGATCCGGCTCAGGCGGGAAAGAAGCTGCGCTTTTCGCCGCTCAACAGGGACGCCGCGTCGTTGTCATCGAAAAAGAAACACTTGGCGGCACCTGTTTTCACCGGGGCTGTTTTGCTATCCGTACCCTGCGAGCCTGCGCCGATGCGTTCCACAGTCGCTTGTTCGCCAGTCGGTACGGGATTGATCTTGACCAGACTCAAGTCAAGACAACCGGCTGGGCCAAGATTCGCCGGCGAGTCGGCTCTCAATTGGCTCAGCAGTTGAATGAGCAACTCCAACGGGCAAAAGTTACCGTTCGCTTCGGCAGGGCGACATTTTTGGACGATAAGAAGCTAAGGCTTTTCGACGCCTACGGTTGTTGGACCGAATTGAGCGCGGAACAGATTGTGATTGCAACGGGTTCACGGCCACGCTTTTTCGCCCCGGCGGAGACCAACCTGCTGAATAGCGATCAGCTTCTACAGGTCACGGAGGTTCCCAGCCATCTTTTGATCATTGGCGGCGGCTACGTGGGTTGCGAGTTCGCCTCCATCTTCCGGGCGTTGGGATCGCTTGTGACACTGGTAGAGAAACAGGCCCGACTCTTGCCTGACTGGGATGAAACCGCTTCGGCGCATCTGTTGCAAAGCCTCCGCCAAGCTGGCGTTAACGTCATCCTAGGCGAAGAAGTAGACCTGGAGTCAATTCCTCGAAGGCAAGGCATCCCTTTGGAAGTGGCAGTTGGAGAGTTTGTTATTAAACCGGCTCTGCTTCTTATCGCAACCGGACGGACACCAAACGTTGAACATTTGGGTCTCGAGGCGCTGGGTATAAAAGCAGGCCCGTTTATCGAGGTCGATCAGAACATGCGCACCGCCCATCCCAGCATCTATGCGATCGGCGATGTCAATGGCTTAAGCATGCTAGACAGTACTGCACTCGCCCAAGCTCAGATTGCGATCGCCGCGATTGGTGGTAAGCAAGACTATTTTGTCTCGCCCTGGACGCCGCGTTGCCTATACACTACTCCGCAACTGGCCGCCGTTGGCTGGATGGAGCAGGAGGCCATTGACGCCGGCCTTGATGTTCTCGTTCGTTCAGAAATAACCGAGTTGCTGGCGGACGAAGAACTTAAGGTGCTCGACCCTTACCCGACCAAAATCAAGGTTGTGCTTAATGCTCGGACGAAGAAGATCCTGGGTTGTCTCGCCATTGGCGAGCGGGCTGTCGAGGTGGTTAACATTTGTTCCATGATGCTCCGGCTAGATACGCGCCCTGACCAACTTAGCCGGTGCCGGTTTGTCCATCCCAGCCCTGCCGAAGCCCTCCAGCACTGCGTGAATAGCTGTGCCGCTGAGTAAGGGCAAAATTAGGAGCCAGGAATCCAGAATTCAGGAACCGCAGAACGCGCGCCAGCTTCTTAAAACTGCTTTTACCAGTCGGAGCCTTTCCAAACAAAGAAAGGGCCGGAGACCTTACACCCAGAGGCTGCAATGCTCCAGGCCAAAAGAGGGTAAGAATTAGCCAGTTCACGTGCAGGCGATCCGGTGACTTCCGCTTAGGATGAGGAAAATGAAAAAGATTGAGGCGATTGTATCCCCGGCAAAATACGAAGTAGTCCGGGAAGGGCTGAAAGCGGCTGGGATTGTGGGTCGGCTGATTGTTACGCCGGTTTGCGGCCTCCAGCGCTCCTCCAATCTGTCGGTTCCCGGCCAGATGGCAGATAACGACCTTGTCCGCAGCATTAAAATCGAAGTCATTGTTTCGGACCAACTCGCCCGCAAAGCGGTTAATACGGTCTTTGACTACATGTGTTCGGAGAAAGAGAAGCACGCAGTCGGCCAAATTACGGTTTTGGATATTGAGACGACTTTGCCCATAGGCGCGGATTCGTGAAATGACCGTCCTACACGGTAGTTAGCAAACATTAACTGTGGATTGGCGGTCGCACAATCAGAGCAATTTGCGCGGAGTTTTGGCCAATCAAGGGGTTGTTAAACTTCGAGGAGGTTCTTAGGTGCCTTTTTAGAGGATGACGTGAAGCTGGACAGAAATTTGACGAAACCGCAGGAGCCGATGGGAAGGCTGCATCCGAGCTCAATACTCCCTAACGTTTCCACAGTTCGGCATGTTCTTGCTCCGACCGACCTCAGCGGCGAATCCCGAAAAATGATTAAATATACGATGCATTTAGCCAGGCGGGTTCAGGCGAAGCTAACCCTGCTCCATGTCTGCCAATTGCCCAAGGCTGCTGGATCAAGCGCGAATTCGTCGGATGAGAAACTATTGGAACAGGAACGCAACCAGGCGAAGCTGAAGCTGCTTTCGCTCCACGATATTGTCCGTGCCCAATATGCGAACACAGAGCCGTGTCTCCGATTTGGGGCACCGCCCAGAGAAGTCATTTTAGCGGCGAGAAGTTTGGCAGTGGATTTAATCATTGTTTCCCGGCACGATTGCGCGTGGTTGGACGAAAATCCGGACAAGAGTGACGGGGGGAGCGTTTTTCATGATATGCCTTGTCCGGTGTTGATCCTCCGCGAGCATGAAAACGAGTATGTGGTTTCGATCATGCTCCCTGCCAGCATGCCGCAGAGGCTAGCAAACCTTGTTTTCAGAACCAGGCGCCAAGAAACGCAATAGTCAGCAGCGGGGGTCAAAGGTCACGGTCGCTCCTCCAAGCATCCAAAGCCATCCTGGCCCGGAGGCTTAGAGCATCGCGCAAAACGTGATGCATGTCGGGCAGTCCTTGTGGTTCGTTCTGACAACCCGTGACAAGCCTTGGCCAACGAATGAAGATCGCGGCTCAAGGGACGGGTCCAATGTAAGTTAGCGCCGGAATGACCTGTGGCCTTTTGGACATGAGACCTTTCCTGGCGGCCGGTGCTGAGCCTGGCGAAATGGCGGGTGACAGGTTCCGGGCCGGCAACCGAATATGATCGCCTGCCAATGTCAATGAAGTATGAAGACGTTGTCCAAATGGAATCCGTTCAACGTTCCGTCGGGGTGGGATCCATTCCGGGAGCTGGAGGAAATGCAAAATCGACTATCCTCATTCTTCGGTCGCCGCGTACCACTGGTTAGGGATGGCGGCGACGGTGAAGAATTCACCCTCACCACCTGGGCGCCGCGCGTCGATATTACCGAGGATGATAAGGAATATGCGATCAATGCGGAATTGCCGGGCGTGAAGAAAGAGGACGTGAAGGTCTCGATCGAAAACGGTGTGCTTTCGATCTCCGGCGAACGAAAATCAGAGAAGGAAGAGAAGGGTAAGAAATATCACCGGGTTGAGCAGACATACGGTACATTTATGCGTTCGTTTACTCTGCCCGAGGGTAGTTCCGGCGAAAAGGTGAACGCAGAATTTCGCGATGGAGTCCTGAAAGTTCGTCTTCCTAAGGACGAAAAGGCAAAAGCGAAGCCTATCGAAGTTAAGGTCGGGTGACTGACCTTGAGCCAAATTCGCGCCCGGCGCCGCCAGGCGCCGGGCGTCGCTGTAGCTTTGTGACAATTCTCTGATGAAACGAATTCTGATTCTCGGTGGCGGGACTGCGGGAACGATCGTTGCCAATCTCCTCGGCAAACGACTGAAAGCTGGTGAAGCGGAGCTGACACTCGTGAGCGCAAACGACCGGCACTATTTTCAGCCGGGCTGGCTTTATGTTCCCTTTGAGCGCCAGGAAACTCGGAAGCTTCGCCGGCCGATGAGGCGGTTGCTTCACCAACGAGTAGTTTTTCTCCCGCACGAAGCTGAGGAGCTTGATACACAGGAGAGTCGCGTAAGACTGGCCAATGGCGCGACTCTGCACTTCGATTTCCTTGTCATTGCGACCGGATCGCGGCTAGCAACGATAGGTGATCCTGATTCCTCATTGCGCGGCCATCACTTCTATACATCAGAGGCCGCGACGGCCCTTCATGCTGCCCTGACGCTCTTCGAGGAAGGACGCATAGCCATTGGGATTTCGGAATTACCTTACAAGTATCCACCGGCTCCGCTCGAGTTCACGTTTTTGCTCGAAGAATTCCTGAGCCGTACCGGGCGCCGCGATGGAACCGAGATGACTTACTTCTGCCCTCAAGAGCAGGCGCTGCCGATCGAAAACGCCGAAACCCTCGTCAACCCGTTGCTCGAGGCGCGCGAAATCAAATTTGAACCGTCTTTTCAGGCTAAGGAGTTCACTGACGACGGTACCGTGATCGCGGCCGACGGCAGAGCGCTCGATTGTGATCTCCTGGTGATGATCCCACCGCACCGGGGTGCAGAATTCCTCCAGGGACACCCCATTGCGGATAAGCATGGATGGGTCAAGACTGACCCGGCGACCTTGCAGGTCAGCGGCCACCCACATATTTGGGCTCTGGGCGACACAGCCGACTTGGCCGTCCCAAAAGCCGGGAGTGCCGCTCATTTCCAGGCTCCGGTCGTCGCAGCTGGCGTTCTGGCGGCTTTGCGTGGCATCACTCCTGATCCGAAGCACGGGGTGTACGGCGGTCATGTCTTCAGCTTCATGGAGACGGGTTACGGCAAAGCGACTCTGTTTGATTTCGACTACCAGCATTCCCCGCACCCGGGTGAGCCGAGCGAGATAAATCACTATCTGAAGTTGGCCTTTAGCAAGGCCTATTGGCATCTGGTCCCAACCGGAATCATCTAGGCTAACCCCCGAAATTCTGGCGGCTACCGCCATCGTCCGGCGATCACTTGGGCGGCCGCCGGACAAACGAGCGGCTTCTAGCTGTCCGAGGCGGCCGATGCCGTGTCAAGTTGAGGGCTGCACGCCTTCGGGGTGTTCCTTTGCTGCAAGCGACCGGCCCTTTGGTCCGCGAGGGCCAGCCTATTATCAGCTTAAGTTGACACACATGAGCAGCCGCCTGGAGCGGGCGGACGAGCCCTGCAAACCGCGTCACGAATTTTGCTCTAATCCTGCAGCAAATAAGGCGATGCAGGTTAGAGCTTTGGCGATCTCGGGGATCTGAGTTAAACTCGGTCCAGCTGGAACTGTCATAAACTCAAAGTGAAGCGGCGAAGAAACTTGCAGGCGAGTGGCCGTCCTGTTGCCCAAGCGGACAGCGGAGCCCAGGAGAAGACCGCAAATGAACGACTTGCCACGGAGACACTCTCAAGGACCGATAGGGAACTCGAGAGGGCAAAAGCAGAACTGGAGAGGTTCAACGAGACCCTGACCACTCTGTTCCAGTCCGCGCCAGATGCCATCGTGACTGTTGATGCCGCTGGGCGCATCGTGCGCGTCAATACTCAGGCAGAGTCAATTTTCGGTTATACACGCCAGGAATTGGTCGGCCAACCTATTGAGATGCTCATGCCGGCGCGTTTCCAAAAAGACCATGTACAGCACCGGGCGGATTATATGCTTGAGCCAAGACTGCGAGCGATGGGCGCGGGACTCGAGTTGTATGGCCGGCGAAAGGACGGCGCGGAATTTCCCGTGGATATCATGCTCAGCCCAATCACGACGCAGGAAGGTCGCGGAGTCATCGCTATCGTACGAGATATCACCGAGCGAAAACGCCTAGTCGCGGAGTTACGCCGAAGCGAGGAGCGATTCCGTCTGCTGGTGGAGGGCGTGACGGATTACGCAATTTTCATGTTGGACCCGGAGGGTCGGGTGGCCAGTTGGAATGCGGGCGCCGAACGAATCAAGGGCTATCGCGCCGAGGAAATCCTCGGCCAACACTTCTCCCGTTTTTATCCACCTGAGGATTTCGACAAACCCGACAGGGAACTACAGATCGCAGCCGGTACCGGCCATTTCGAAGAAGAGAGTTTGCGAGTCCGTAAAGATGGTTCGCGTTTCTACGCAAATGTTCTGATCGCCGCCATGCGCGACGAAAAAGGAAATTTGCGGGGCTTTACCAAGGTGGTGCGCGACATCACCGAGCGAAAGCAGGCGGAAGAGGCGCTGAGAAAATCCCAGGAGCAACTTGAGATGCGAGTGCAAGAGCGGACTGCGGAGCTAACGCAAATCAACCAGCAGTTAGAGTCAGAGATCGCCGATCGCAAGGCGGCGCAACAGGCGCTCTTCCAGACGCAGCTGGAACTCGCCCGAGCAGTTCGTGTGATGACGACCGGAGAGCTGACCGCCTCGATCGCTCATGAGCTGAATCAGCCGCTCACCGGGGTGGTCACTAATGGAAACGCTTGCTTGCGCTGGCTTGCCGCCCAACCGCCTAATCTAGACGAAGGACGTGAAGCCGTTCGCCGCATTGTTCGAGACGGGAACCGGGCCAGTAGCGTGCTGGTACGGGTTCGTGCGCTCATGAAGAAAGGCGAACCGGTCAAGGAGTCTCTGGATATGAATTCGGTCATCGAAGAGATTCTTGCCTTGACCGAAGGCGAGGCGCGTCGCAACGAGGTGTCGCTGCAGACCGAGTTGGCTGCGGACCTGCCTCCAGTCGCCGGAGACCGGGTCCAGTTGCAGCAGGTGCTCTTAAATCTTATCATGAACGCCATTGAAGCTATGAGCGCGGTGAAAGATCGGGCACGTGTCTTGTCTATCCGTACGGATCGGCAGGACCCGGATGGCGTGCTCGCTGCTGTGCAGGACTCGGGCATCGGTCTCGATCCGGCGCAGCTGGAGCGAATCTTCGACGCCTTTCATACTACTAAGCAAGAAGGTATGGGGATGGGCTTGTCCATCAGTCGCTCCATTGTCGAGGCGCACGGCGGGCGCCTCTGGGCCACCCTAAATGAAGGACCGGGAGTGACTTTTCGCTTTAGCTTGCCGATCCGCGGCGGAGAAACCTCGTGAAGCCAACCGAGCCGATTGTTTACATTGTCGATGACGACATGTCTGTCCGAGAAGCGCTGGAAGGCCTGGTCCGGTCCGTAGGTCTGCGTGCGGAGCTGTTTCGAACGGCCCAAGAATTCCTGAAATACAAACGCGCGGACGCGCCGGCTTGCCTGGTGCTCGACGTGCGGTTGCCCGGTCTGAGCGGGCTCGACCTTCAGCGGGAATTGGGAGTTGCAGAGATCCCGATTGTCTTCATTACCGGCCACGGCGACATCCCGATGACCGTGCGCGCGATGAAGGCAGGAGCGGTCGAATTCCTGACCAAGCCATTCCGTGATCAGGACCTGCTGGATGCGATTTATCAGGCGATAGAGCGGGACCGCGCACTCCGCCGCGAACGGGCTGAAACCGCTGAGGTGCGCGAACGTTATGAGTTGCTGACCCACCGCGAGCGCGAAGTGCTGCAACTGGTTGTAGCCGGCTTGCTCAACAAGCAAATTGCCGACAAGCTGGGCACGAGCGAGATCACGGTCAAAGCCCAGCGGGGCCAAGTCATGCGCAAAATGAAGGTTGAGTCGGTGGCGGACCTGGTGCGCCTGGCAGAAAAGCTGGGAATGCCTCAAGTGAGGTGATAGTTAGTCCTCGCCAAAGTTCCGCCATTTTCGGCTGGCTGGTCTGGCATCGTTTCTCAGCGATCCGAATCCCGGGTTGGTAGGGCGATCCGCCAAGGCGGAGAGCCGCCATACCTCGTTCTGGCGACGAGTCGCACTGAGATGCCTTTTTTATCTGGATGGCAATGATTTCGGCCGACGCAGCGATCGCCTAAAGATCGGCTCTGAATAAATTCTTGGCCCAACCAATCTCTCAACGCGATGGCGGCGAGTTGATCGACCAATCCTATTGTATTCACCGTCCAATACCAAGGTCCAATGGAACTCATCTCGGACGCCGTGCTACGGTCGATCTGAAAGTGCAAGGCATACAAATAACACAGGAAAGGCAAAAGATGGTGAGTG
>Ga0306922_10005130_pt1 | contig 12472 bp, 12 predicted proteins | sample sta12Cox44000082_FD_203758 | JGI IMG/M metagenome (GOLD analysis project Ga0306922, IMG submission 203758) | Lab enrichment of tropical soil microbial communities from Luquillo Experimental Forest, Puerto Rico - statoxic.12C.oxic.44.000.082 (v2)... | ecosystem: Environmental > Terrestrial >... | reverse complement strand
GTCAAAACGGTCCCCGATCGGGGACTCACCTCGGCACGAGCGCTGCAACCGCCCGCTCAGCCAAGACAGAAATCGCTGAAAGCGAGTATTGTTCGAGGTTCCCTATAGCTGCCAAACCAAAATCACTGATAAACCGCATTCAGCTCAAATGCTTTAGACGCAAAATTGCTGAGATCACAGGAGCGTGCTCCTCACCAATGCACTTTTTTGTTTTGCTGTAATCCGTTGTCTGTAGGCCGCTTCAACGGTGGACCTATCGATGGTGTAGCCCGCCAACGATCGGATACGCAACAATCGCAGGATAAGGATTTTAGCCTCAAGCTGCCATCGCGACTTGAAGCGGTCGCACAGCATGCGGACGAAAAGCAAGGCGATTGCAATGACTCTGCAAGCATGTTCTGATTCGCTGCTCAACATGGGTCAAATGGACTGAGTTTTCGGAAGCGACAGCTGGACCCGTGCGTGTAAGGAGCGTGCTCTATGGTAGCAGAATCTAACCCTCGTGCGGTCTTCAAGATGTCGACCGAGCACGAAAAGCTCGGGCCGCCATCGGGGAAACCGCTAATCGTTCATTGTGTGGTCAACATAGAGTACTGGGCTTATGACCAGCCGACCCCGCGCAGCATCGTTGTCCCACCGCATGGCCGAACTCACGTTCCTGACCTGCCGAACTTTTGCTGGTCCGAATATGGCAACCGTTGCGGTATGCCGCGCCTGCTCAAGCTGTTCGACGATCGCAAAATCCCCGTCAGCGCCAGCATTAATGCGAGCGTAATCGACATCTATCCTACGCTGGCTCATGCAGTGCGCGATGCCGGCTGGGAATTTGTTGGTCACGGTGTTCATCAGCGTGGGCTGAACGCTGAAAGCGACGAGCGAGCGCTCATCGCTGATGCGACGAGAACGCTAGAGACGTTTACTGGCAAACGGACGCGCGGCTGGATGAGCCCGGGCTGGTCGGAAACTTTCGACACCCTCGATTACCTGCGGGCAGCAGGCATTGAATACGTCTGCCAATGGGTCATCGACGACATTCCCACCCGGCTCAAGACCAAACATGGCGACATGATATCAGTGCCTTATGGGCTCGACCTCAACGACAGCGTCATTTATGCCATCGAAAAGCATTCCACGCCGGAGATGAAGCTGCGCATCGAGCAGGCAATCCGCACCTTCGAGCGTGAGATTCGCGAACTCGGACAGCCGCGCGTCCTCACCATTGCGCTGCACCCGCATTTGTCGGGTGTCCCCCACCGCATCAATTTCCTGACCGAACTGATCGATGGTCTGCGAGCACGCTCCGATACCGTGTTCATGAACGGCAGCCAGATCACCGATTGGTACCTCGGTCAAAAAGCGGCTTAGAAACCATGCGGAAAACATTGGCAGGATGCCACGTCTTGCTGGGCGAAGATGCGCGGCCGAGCAATGGGCCTGTCGACGTCGTGATCGATGGCCACTACATCCAGGAAGTGAGGCCGAGCGGCGTGGCGCCACCCGAAGGAGAAAAAATCGACCTGGCAGGACGGCTGCTCACGGCCGGCCTCATCAACGGTCACCATCACAGTCACGAGGGCTACTACAAGGGCCGCAAGGACAACCTGCCGCTCGAACTATGGATGAACTACGTGCGGCCGCTCAAGCCGATCGAGCTCACGCCGCGTGAAGTCTATCTGCGCACTATGATCGGGGCCATCGAAGCCGTGCACAGCGGCACCACGACCTTGTGCGACGACACCAATGTCAGCCCGCGTATCATTCCGGAGCACGTCGAGGCGGTGTTCCAGGCCTACGAAGACATTGGCATCCGCGCATATGTCGGCATCACCTTATTCGACCGGCCGTTCTTCCGTGCGGTGCCCTTCGTCGACGAGGAGTTTCCGAAGGAGTTCTTGGCGGAGCTCGATGCCGCGAAAATGTATTCCAGCAGCGAGCTGCTCGACTTCGCCAAGGGCCTCGCCCGTGATCGACATCCCAGGTCGAAACGGGTGGGCTATATCGCGGCGCCGTCTGCGCCACAGCGCTGCAGCGAGGATTTTCTCCGCGCCGTGCGCCGCATGGCGGATGATCACGATCTTCCCGTCATCATGCACGTGCAAGAAACGCGCATGCAGGTCGTCACCGGTCAGCTCTGGTATGGCTCGACCATGATCGAGTACCTCGACCGCATCGGCTTCATGCAACCCAATACCGCTTTCATCCACGCCATCTGGCTCAATCCGCGCGAGATCGACATCCTGGCCCGCACCGGCGTGAGCGTACAGCACAACCCGACATCCAATCTCAAGGTCGGCTCGGGCCTTGCGCCGATCCGCGCGCTGCTCGACGCCGGCGTCAACGTCAGCATGGGCACCGATGGCTGCGGTTCCATCGAGGGCACCGACATGCAGAATTCTCTCTATCTCGCCGCCCAGCTCAACAAGCTGCGCGGTGACCACGAACAGTGGTTCGGGGCACCGGAGGTGCTGCGTGCTGCGACCATGGGCGGGGCGAAGGCGCTCGGTCGCGGCCGCGAACTCGGCGCAATCGAGAAGGGGCGCATTGCGGACCTCACAGCCTATCGCCTGCGCAGTTTTCCGTTCACGCCGCTCAACAACGTGCTCAATCAGCTCGTCTACGCGGCCAATCGGCACGAGGTCGATTTCGTTATGGTGAACGGCGAGAAGGTCCTCGTCGACGGCCGGCTCACCCTCGTCGATGAAGATCGCCTGCTCGACGAGATTTCCGAGGCGCACGCGCGCATCAAGCCTTTCCTCGACGCTTCGGAAAAAGAGGTGGAGCGGCTCCTCGCACCCTATGAGCGCATCTACCGTCGCTGCCAAGCAATCGAGATTGCGCCTGACACCTATCCCGCGCGATTTTCGCGTTAGCTTTAATGCGGCAGGAGTCGCATGCTTTGGGCTGTCATCCTAAGGCGCTCAGTGTGTGAAGCGCCGAGCCTCGGAGGGTGACGGCGCAATCGGGAGCCGTGTATCCTTCGATGCTCGGTCCCCCGCCCAAGAGGCCGCTCATGCCTCACAATGACGGGCCGACTTAAATAATTATTTGGACGCGACAAAGCTATACTACTGAAGAGCTGAGTGCGGCGGCCCGCCCTTCCTCCACGGCGTGGCACGCGACCGAAACGGGCCCGAGCTCGATGGCGCGTGGTTGCTCGCGGGCGCAGCGCCCGTTAGCGAGGGGGCAGCGGGGATGGAAGGCACATCCGGACGGTGGGCTGATCGGGCTCGGCACCTCGCCCTTGAGCGGCTGCCGGTAGCGGCCGGCAATCGCGATGTTAGGGATCGCATCTAGTAGCATGCGCGTATAAGGATGTAGCGGGCGCTCCAATACGCTCTGAGCAGCACCCCATTCGACAAGTCGGCCGAGATACATGACTCCAACATGGTCAGCCATGTGGGCGACCACGGCGAGGTTGTGCGATATCAGTAGATACGAAAGCCCGAATTGCATTTGTAGTCGACGCATGAGATTGAGAATCTGCGCCTGCACCGACACATCGAGCGCCGACGTCGGTTCGTCACAAATGAGGAAGGCGGGGTCGCTCGCCAGGGCGCGGGCAATGGAGATACGCTGGCGCTGGCCGCCGGAAAACTGATGCGAATACTTGCGTGCGTCCTGCGGCGAGAGACCGACCAACGTGAGGAGTTCATCGATACGAGCCTTGAGGCGGCCGCGACCGACGACTAGGCGATGGGTGACGATCGGCTCGGCGATGACGCGTCCGATCCGCCAACGCGGGTTAAGGCTGGCATACGGATCCTGGAAGATCATCTGCAGATGGCGCCGGCGCGCGTCACGACGCTCACTTGGCATCGTGATGTCGGCGCCCATGAACGTGATCGTGCCCGCGGTAGGCGCCAAAATGCCGGCGATGCAACGCGCGATGGTGGATTTTCCGCAGCCCGACTCGCCGACCAGTGCATATGTCGTGCCGCGCTCGACCTTAAGGCTCACGTCTTCGACCGCGTGCACCATGCGCCGCGGCTGCCGCGACATAAGCTGAATGATCCAAGGCTTCCAAACGGGAAAGCGCTTTGTCAGGCCCCTGACCGCAAGTATGGGGACGTTTTGCTCAAGCATCGCGGGCCGCTTCAATGCTTGCGGTATCGTCGCGCGTTGCGGTGAGCCAACAGACGGATTGCGTCTCGCCGGCCGGCGCAAGCACCGGCCGCTCCCGATCACAGCGGGGGAGCCGGCACGGGCAGCGCGGATGGAACGCGCAGCCCGACGGGACGGCGGCCAGTCGCGGCATGTTCCCCGCGATCTGCGGCAACTCGGATTTGGTCCGCTGCACGGTGGGGATCGAAGCCATGAGCCCCCTGGTATAGGGATGAGCTGGCGCGTTCAGGACCGCGCGCGCAGTCCCAATTTCAACAACGCGCCCCGCGTACATCACTGCGACGCGGTCCGAGATCTCGGAGATTACGCCCATGTCGTGGGTAATCAGCATGACAGAGGTGCCGCGCTCGCGGCACATGCGCCTAAAGAGCTTAATTACCTGCGCCTGCACCGAAACGTCGAGTGCGGTCGTCGGCTCGTCCGCGATGATGAGGTTAGGCTCGCAGCAGAAGGCAAGCGCAAGCACAACTCGCTGACGCATGCCGCCGGACAGTTCGTGCGGGTAGCAGTCGAGCCGTTCTCTGGGCGCAGGAAAGCCTACCTCCGCGAGGAGCTGCACTGCGCGCTTGCGCGCTTCGCTCCCCGACAGATCGAGATGCGTGATGATGGTCTGCACCAGTTGGCGGCCCACAGTCAGCAATGGATTGAGGCTTGTCAGCGGGTCCTGGAACACGGCCCCGATATGCCGGCCACGCAAAGTGCGCATGGTTTCCGCATCGAGATTGTCGATGCGCTTGCCGGCGTAGGCGATTTCGCCGCCGGCGCGCCGCAGAGGCGGATCAATAAGACCGATGATGGCGTTGCCAGTGATCGACTTGCCTGCGCCCGATTCGCCTACGACCCCAAGCACCTCGCCCTCCGCAATGTCGAAGGATACATCATCCACGGCGAGGAGGGTGGCGCGGCGCGTCACAATCTCGACGCGCAGATTGCGCACGGACAAAAGTGCTTCAGCCATCGCTCAACTTGGGATTTAGTGCGTCGCGCAACCAGTCTCCGAGCAGGTTCACCGCTAGACACAACACGACCAGCATGGCGCCAGGAAAGATCGAAATCCACCAATCCCCCGAGAACAGGAACTCGTTGCCAATGCGCACGAGCGATCCGAGCGAAGGTTTCGTCGGCGGTACGCCTACGCCGAGGAAGGATAGCGTCGCCTCGGTGAGGATTGCGAGCGACATGTTGATGGTGGCGACGACAAACACCGGCCCCATGACGTTGGGCTGGATATGGGTGGCGATGATCCGCAGCGGTGAAACCCCCGTCACCCTGGCCGCGAGCACGTATTCCTTACCGCGCTCGACTAGAACAAGGCCACGCACAGTGCGGGCATACTGCACCCAGTAGGAGGCCGCGATCGCCGCTATCAGGACCGGGATCGCGAGCCGGTCGTGCGTGCCGCGGTCGACCACGGTGCGGGTGACTCCATCGATCAGAAGGGCGATGAGGATTGCGGGAAAGCTCAGCTGCAGATCAGCGATACGCATGACGATCGTATCGAGGAGCCCGCGGAAATAGCCGCATATGAGGCCCAGTGTGATCCCGATCGCCGCCGCGAGCAGCACGCTTGCTGCGCCGACCATAAGCGACGTGCGCAGACCGAAGATAATGGCTGAGAGCATGTCACGACCCAGTGGATCCGTGCCAAGCAGATAGCGATTCCCAATGAGGCCAATGGAGCCGGGCGGCAGGCGCGCGTCGATGAGATTGGCGCTAGCGGGATCGTTGGAGTCGTAGGGCGCGACGACGTCCGCTCCCACCGCGATCGCAACAATCGCGACCGTCAGCAGAGCGGCGGTAAGCGCAACGGGCGAGCGGAGGAAATCGTGGAGAAGGTCGTCCTGCCACCATCGCGGTGCTGGTTCGGGCTTTGTCACGGATTGTGCGCTCATGACACCGCCCGTGAGATCGTCATGTCGGCGCGCACGCGCGGATCGATCGCGGCATAAATGAGGTCAACGGCGAGATTGATTAGCGCAAAGCCAAAGGCTATGAGCACCAAATACGAGGCGAGCAGCGGCACGTCGGCGAATTGGATCGACTGGATGACAAGCAGTCCTAGTCCCGGCCATTGGAACACCGCCTCGACGATGATGGAGAACGCAAAAATATTCCCGAATTGTAGGCCCACGACCGTAACGACAGGAATGAGCGTGTTGCGCAGCGCATGATCGTAATTGATGGTTGCACTCGGCAACCCTCGGGCGCGAGCGAACTTGATGTAATCCGTCCGCAACACTTCGAGCATTTCGGCGCGCACGAGGCGCATGATCAGAGTCATCTGGAATAGGCCGAGTGTGAGGCTCGGAAGCACGAGCGCCTTGAGCCCGCTCACCGTCAGCAGCCCGGTGGTCCAACTCTGCCCGATGGCAACCGTGGCACCGCGCCCAAAGGACGGCAGCCATCCAAGCCACACGGAAAAGATGAGGATGAATACGATGCCAATCAGGAAGGTCGGCAACGCTACGCCTATGAGAGAGACGACAAGGAGAACATGGCTCAGCACGCTGCGGCGGTGCAGGGCCGTCCACACTCCAAGCGGCACGCCGAGAAGCGTCGCGACCAGCATGGCGCATACGCTGAGCTCAACAGTTGCGGGAAGTCGTTCCCAGAGCAGCCGCACAACCGGGACGCCGAAGCTATAGGAGATGCCGAGGTCACCGACGGCGACATCGCGAAGGAAATGGAAGAACTGCAAGATAACCGGGTCATCGAGTCCCAGCGCGCGGCGCATTGCATCGCGTTCAGCGAGGCTCGCCGCTTGCCCAACCATGTTGTTAACCGGATCGCCAACGTAGCGCAGCAACGCGAAACTCGCCAGCGCTGCTCCGAGCACCACGAACAGCGTTTGCGATATTCGCTGGACGATGAATGTTCCCACGCGTAGAGCTCAATCCTCCACATTCACCCAGCGCAGCTCGAGACTATCGTCATTGCGAAGCACGACGGAGACGCCCTTGCGCACGCCCCAGGCGAGCCCTGCCTGGTGAAGCGGGATATGTCCGATTTCGGCCTTGTGGATCGATAATGCCTCCGAGATCAACGCCTGTCGTTTGGACGGGTCGATCTCGGTCTCGATCAAATCGGTGAGCTGATCGATCTTGGCATTGGAGAAGCTCCCGACATTGTAGGTGCCGATCTTGTCGCGCGGCGTATTGATCACGTCCTGCAAGGTCGAATGAGCGTCATAGCTCAGCGGCTGCCAGCCAAGGATCGAAAGTGTCGTGTTGCGCGAGAGGATTTTCTCGAAATATTTGGTGCGCGTCTGTGCCAGCAGGTTCACCTTGATGCCGACGCGCGCCAACATGCCGACAATCGCCTGGCAGATCTTCTCGTCATTGATATAGCGATCGTTTGGGCAATCCATTCCAACCTCAAAGCCGCTCCCGTAACCTGCTTCCGTCAGGAGCTTCTTCGACGCCTCGGGATCGAACGGAAGCCGCACGTCGAGCCCGACATCGTATCCATTGACGCCCGGGGCCACCATGATGCCGGCGATATGCGAAGTGCCGCCCATGATCCGGTTCTTGATCGCCTCGATGTCGATTGCCTGATAGATCGCCTGACGCACGCGTTTGTCCTTGAACGGGTTCTTGCCCTTGATGTTCAATTCGAGGAGCTCGTCGCGCTTCTGGTCCATGTTGACGAAGATGGTGCGCAGCTCGAAACCGGTGAGCACCGAATGCTTGCCGGTCGCGTTCACGCGCGCGGCATCCTGTTGCGGGATCGGATAGACCATGTCGACCTCGCCCGAGAGCAATGCGGCGACGCGCGTGGCGTCCGACTGAATCGGCGTGAAGACGACCTCGGTGAGGTTGTGCTCCCTCGGTCCCCACCAGCCCTCATGCGGTACGAGAATGGTCTTTACACCGACCTGGCGCGACTTGATCTTAAACGGACCCGTGCCGTTGGCGTTGTTGGTCGCGAAGTTCTCAACTTTGTTCTTGACGCTCGCGGGCGTTGCCGCGCCGTTCGCCTCTGCCCACGACTTGCTCATGATGTAACTCGACGTGGTCTGCATGGGCAGGATGGGATTGGGCTTGTCCATCACGAGATCGACGGTGAGGGCGTCGATCTTGCGCACCGCGGTGACGGTGGCGAAAGTGTAGCCCACATCAGAACCTTCAGCCTTGATGCGGCCGATGGAGAAGACGACATCATCGGCCGTGAAGGATTCGCCATTGTGGAACTTGACGTTGGGACGCAGATGGATGCGCCACCTATTCGCTTCCGGTTGCTCCCATTTCACGGCGAGTGCCGGCACGAGCTCGAGGTTCTTGCCGCGCCCAATTAGTGGCTCGTAAATCTGGCCGAGCCAAGACAGTGTGAATGTCTCGGCAAGGGCATGCGGATCGAGTGAAGCCGGGTCGATGCGATAGGCGTAGCGGAATGTCTTGGCGTCTGCTTGGCCGACAAGGAAGGTGGCAACGAGCGAAAGACAAAGACACCGAAACCGCAGCATGGCGCACCTTCCCCTGAGTGGAAACGGCATGGCCATGCGAAGATATGCAAAAACCATGCTATCGGCAATGCGACGTCCGGAGTTTCGCGACAACGAAGGTGCCTAGCAAAGGTGCAGTGCTCTGACGGATTCAGGGCGCTGACTGCCGCGGGAGCGATGCGGAGACTTGGTCGAGAAAACGGGGGCCATCGAGCGCGATCCACGTAGCGGCGGCGAGATTGGCAAACAGCATGCCCATATCGCGGTCGATCTCGGACAGGGCGTATCGCGCCTCGGCTGCCACGTTAAACATGCCGAGCACTCGTCGCTGCCAGAGGACCGGAAGATAGCACGAAGACCCCACGCGCACCGTGCTGAGGATCTGGCGGAAGTTCGGATCCTCGTCGGTATTAGGAACGATTTTGGGTTTGCCGGTGCGCACCACCAGGCCGGGGTTGCTATCCATGATGCTGATTCGGGCGCGATGCTGCTCGGGCGGGTAGCCGTGCTCCGCGAGCAGGATAAGATAATCACGGCTTGGTGCGAGCAGAAATACGCCGGAGCAGCGGAAGGCGCCCTCGTTCTCGTTGCGCTCGGCATGGCCCAACGTTGCTTGCGCGATGCGTGTGATATGGCTAAGCGCCTCCTCCGGGTTGCTCTCGACTCGGCTCGCCTCCGCCGCTTCTTGCAAGCCGCGCGTGATGCGCTCAAAATATGCTGCGTTATCTTCCATCGCGTTCCCCCAGTTGGATTGCATTTGACGTTTGCATTTTCTTGTATTCGCAAAAATGTGACGTAAGCGCGTATCTAATCCCGGCGCGACCCGCGGCTTCGCATTCGGTTTCGACTAGCTTACCTCAACGGCTACCGGACGAGCTTTCGTCGTCTCGACCGTTCCCAATGTGCTAAGAACCACGACGCCCAGCCAACTGAGACGGCCCCTATTTTGAGAACATGGCACAAAGCAGACATATCGCGGCAAGCTCGGCTGTCCGCTTTCGGGGGTAAAGCGGACATCAAGGGCGGCCGGAATGGCTGACCGCCGGACAGCATGTGAGCATCTGATAGCGTATGTCCGGGCCTGCGTTCGATAAAGCGGGTGAGCCGTGGCGGCGGTTCCAGAATCGTATATAGATTTGGCTTATGAGCAACATTGTCTCGGGACGCCAAATTCGAGCCGCTCGTATGCTCGCCGGGCTCACGCAAGCCGATCTTGCCCGCGCCGCTGGATGTCACCCTCGGTCGGTTCGATATTGGGAGAACAAGGGCAGCAACCCGCCGACCAATGTCGCCTCTACGCTCGACAGCATCGAACAGGCGCTTAATCGACATGGGGTCATTCCGTTTTCGACACCGACACCAGGAGTCCGATGCTCTAATTGAATTGCTATTTGCCTCTGAGGGGAAAATCAGATTGCAATTGTTTGCAATTTGCCGCTGAGGGGCAAATCCCGGATGTTATTTTTCATTTAAGCCGTCGTGACGCGAAACGATACGATTACCTCTTAAGCTACTCCAAAATTGCCAAAGGTTTTCGATATGGGCAGGTATTTGGGAGGCGGGCGACCATAGAATTTCTTCTCGAATGGCTATAAACTCGCGCCCTAACCTACGCAGCCCGTAAAGACTGGAATATTCAAGTGTCACAGCCTAAGGCCAAAAATGCCAGCACTGAGTAACCCGCGCCATGAGGCATTTGCCCAAGCGATATTTGCTGGCCTCACTGGCAAAACGCGCATCGATCGCGCCCAATCAACCGCCTACCTCAAAGCCTATCCTAATTGCAGCAGCGGCAATTCCGCCGAAGCCTGCGCCTCGCGTTTGCTAAGAAATGCTAAGCCGATCCTGGACCGCGTCCGCGAGGCCAACAAGCGCCTCGAGCCCAAACTAGACCTATCTCGAGAACGTATCGGCCGCCGCCTAGATAAGGCCTCGCTCATCGCCGAAGAGCAGGGAAACCCAAGCGCCATGGCCGCAAGTGAGCTCGGCATAGCCAAGGTATTCCATAGCACCCAAGACCAAGAACAAAGCCCATTCGATTTCAAGAACGCTACCAGCATGTATGACATCGGCCGCAAGTTGTTAATGTCGGTGGGATATGAAAACGCGGACGACGCTTCGATCGCGCTTGCCATAGAGGCCAACGATGCGTTCGTCGATCGTCTTGAGGGGCCATTGCCGCACAAGCGCGTGACACGCCTCCGCTCGCAAATTCGCCGCGCTATCAGACAGCGCAGGATACCGCCAAGGCAGAGCGTATCGCGCCGCCGGTTACCTAGCCAAGCCAGGCAATTCAGCGGACTCCGCGGCTAGTTCAGGTTTAAGAAAGTTTAAGGGGATTCTCGACAGAGTCCGGGAGCTGGTCGCAGAGGCCAACGCCCGCAACCAACACAAAATAGACCTATCAAGAGCCCGCATAGGTAGAGACCTCGACAAAGCCTCTAGGCTGGCCGAGGAGCAGGGAAACGCAAGCGCCATAGTAAAGTCTTCCACAGCCTTCCCAGCGAGAATGAAAGCCACTTAGACTTCAAGTCAGCACAGTCAATGCATGACATTGGGCGTAAGCTGCTCATGACCGTGGGAATGGAAAACCCGGATGACGCTTCGATAGCGTTGGCGGTCGAGGCTAATGACGCCTTCATCCAGGCGCATCGCTTCGCAGCGCACAATCCAAGCTGACTGAACACTACATCTTGTGTCATCTCGCCCCTTTCCGCATCTCATCGTTGGCCGACAAGAAGCTATCGCCCTCGTCGATCAGCAACGTTGGATGCTCGGCTTCGATGTACCTGGAGATCGATGCGGTGCTCACGTTCGCCGCGAGCTCCGACCGCAGCGTCAGGAACAGAAGCAAGATCATGGCGCTCGTCTTGCCGCACCGCTTTGTCGGCGAGGTCAGAGTCAGGATCGGCGAGATTTCGCAGTTGTCGTGCGTCCAGGCGTGCAGGATCCACAGCGGAATGGCGATGTCGGCGCCGGCGGGCAGCAGAATGTATTTCCGCAAGACCTTGCGCAGATCGTTGAGCAGTGCAGCACCATCGACCGGCTCATCCGCCGGCACGACCGACCAGTGCGCTGGTCCGGTCTGCTCCGCGGCATCCATCGCCTCTCGTCGCGCAGCGACTCTGTCGTCGAGCGTGGTGACGCGAATGCCAAGCGTCTCGGCAACCTCGCTCCGTACCTTGTCGTATTCGATATCGGTCTTGCACGCGAGGGCCTCGACCAGAACCGCCTCGTCGGGCGGTTTGCCCACCTGCTTCTCCGCCGTCTTTGCGGCTAGGGCCTCGTTGGATCTTTTGGCGAAGGCGGCCAACCAGTCATCAGCCGTTTCGGCGGCGGGACGCTTATTCGCCTCTCGCGGCAATTCGTCCGATAGCGGCCTGTCGTTCCGCTGCGACTGGTCAGCCTCACGGCTCGTGCGGCAAAGTGACGGGTTTGCACACGGGTCGCCGCCGCAGGTGGGGCACTCGCTCATGACGAACATCCCACCTGCGCATCCGCAGCATCCGCATCGCGCAACTGATCGACGATGGTCAGATGCAGGCCGATCACGCTCGACCAGTCACTGCCTTGGCGGTTGGCTTGGGCTTGCCACCATCCGCGCCAGCCGGCGTGGTCGGCGCCGGTCGAAGGGGCGGTGACGTTAGAGTTGTATGAGGCTGATGAATTCGATAAATTGAACATTGCTGAAATATCCTAGTGACTTTGCGACCCCGGCGCGCGTGACGGCGCTGCCGGGGCTCTTCTTTTGGATGGTGGACGGGGCGCACATCAGGCAGCATCCGGCGTTTCCGAGCGAGATGTGCGGCCGCGCGTTGGCAGGCTGCGGATCCAGCGCCGGAGTTCGTCCAACTCGATGACGGTGGACTTGCCCGCCTTTCTGGCGATTAGTGCGCCATCTCGAATTGC
>Ga0306922_10005129_pt1 | contig 12475 bp, 7 predicted proteins | sample sta12Cox44000082_FD_203758 | JGI IMG/M metagenome (GOLD analysis project Ga0306922, IMG submission 203758) | Lab enrichment of tropical soil microbial communities from Luquillo Experimental Forest, Puerto Rico - statoxic.12C.oxic.44.000.082 (v2)... | ecosystem: Environmental > Terrestrial > Soil... | reverse complement strand
CCTCGGGGTCGAAGGCATCGAGGTGAACCACATCGACCGCGGCAGGCGCCTCCGATCGAATCATGAATTCCGCGTTTCCCCCGAGATGGGCATTGTGCGGCCCGGAAATCGACGGTGGGGCGAGCGGCTTTTCCGACAGCGACAGCACAACCGGCTCGACGGGCCCGAGCTCGACAGCCAACCGGTCGGTGTGTCCAAGGCGTCTTCCTGTCCGCAGGTCATAGCCGTTCAACGGGTGCGGCAAGGTCATCACGACGGTCTCTCGGCTGCTCGGGGATGCCGAAGGAAGAAAGTCGCGTAATAACGCGACAATGGTGGCCTCGCCGTTTTCAAAAACATAGGTTTCAACATCGCTTACCGGCCCGCCATCGGTGCGGGCAAGAGGAAACCGCGGCCGCACACCCGCGGCTTCGAGGATCTCGCTGACAGCGCGGCTGCTGCCGCGGCCGCGCTCACCGTTCAAGGCAGTATAGATCGCCCTTCCTTTTCCAAAAACAAAGCCGGGTGTCGCGCGCCTTGGCGGGCCGGCGAAGACGTCGGCGAGCGCCGGTTTGACCATTCGCCGGCCGTGCTCGTCGAAGATTCCTGGCTCGCAATCGGCCACGACGATGCCGCCATGTGCGACAAAGGCCCGGATCTCTCTCGCCTCAATAGACGATAACGCAATCGTGTGAGGGAGCATCAATATGCGGTAATCCCCGTTGGCGAGTTCGCCGCGTCGCAACTCCTCGGTCGAAACGAACCGAGGTTGCAGGCCCCGGTGCTCGATCAGGCGAGTGAAGTTCCGAGTACCCGCTCTGATCGCATCATCCTGATATTCGGTGCTCGCGTTGCGGCGGCTCCAGTCCGCTCGCGAAGCTCGGCGGTCGAGCAGCCATTGCACGCGCATGCTGGCGGGCGAGTAGAGCACGCCGACCGGGTCGGTATGCCTGCGGCTGTTGATAAGCAACGCCCCGAGCCCGCCTCGCAACTCGGCGAAATAGGGCGCTGCCTCGCGTCCGCGTTCGGCGACGTTGCCGCCCGGGTCGACAAACTCGTTTTTTTCGTCCCACAGGATGAGCCCGCGGATTCCGCGCAGCACCTCCCGCCAAACGCGGTGCTCCTCGAATGCCCCGCGTCCCCCGACGTCAGCAGCATGATCAGCCTAGGATTGAACGATCGCACAATCTCGACGCTATCGCCAAAATCGTAAAGCTCCATTGCATCGACGCTGGCCGCCAAGCGAGAGTAATCATAGCCGCCCCAGCCGGGGATCTGGGCACCTTCGATCGCCGCCACCGCATGGGGATCGGCTTGGTGGATCGCCTCGGTCCCGGCCGTGACGGCGCGCGCGAAGGCGACATCCATCCACTCCTTGAAATCGGCCCATGCCGAGAAATTGTGGTCCGGCCGCTGCATGGCTTCGCGCGTCGTCATCGGTGTGACCTGTTCCCAGCGATCGAACTTGGAAGCCCATTCTCGATTGAGCGCCGTCAAGCTGCCGTAGCGCTCCTTCAACCAGTCCCGCATCGCCGTGAGCGATGTCTCGGAGAAGTCGAAATCCCAGAATGCCGACAGGTCGGCAATGCCGGTTTCGTCGCCGAGATTATAATAGAGCGGCCGGTAGGGTTGCAGTGCGCGGACATCACGGCTGAGCCGATCGTGGACGTTTTGCAGCCAACCGCGGTCGGTCAGACTGGGCTCACGAATAAGCGCCGAAGGATCGAGGGGATTTTCCCGATAGCGCTTCTTGACCTCGAGAAATTTCCAGTTCACTGGAAGGTTGCCCGACCATCTATGGTAGGGCGAATAGAAATCGGTCGCGATGTTTTCGAGATAGCACCGCAAATCATTGGCGAGCAGAGGATCGAGTTCGTCGGAGAGGTAGGTCCGCCGCTCGGCACGATGGTCGCTTTCGACCATCCCCGCGGTAATGCCGAGCCGTTTCAGAGCGGCATAGCCGACTTGTGAATTCGGTTGCCACATGATGATTTGAAAGTCCGACCACGGGTTGTCGGAAGGCTCGACGACGAATGACCTGGCTTCATCGTCCTCGCGATGCACCGCGCCGCCGCTTTGATCGACGCCATCGAGCGAGAGATGCGTGGCGATCCGATTTTTCATCGTCACGGCGCGCGTGATGTCGAGCGGGAGCGTCAATTCGGACGCCCCAGCCAAATCGAGCGGGAGGTGCCGTTGTTCGACCACTCGGCCGTCGACGTCGCTCCACTCGATGTCGAGGAACCCGCGGCCGGTTGCGGGCTTATCGAAGCGATAGGCGGCCTCGAGCGGCCGGGTCCGAGTGACGACCTCGGGTGGGACGAGCTGGTCGGCCGCTGCCGCTCCGCCGAGTGGAATGCCAAGAGCCAGGGACAGGACAGTCGTCCTTGCAAGCCTCGCCGCAACGAAGCCTCCCAATCGATCGTTGGTCGCGCGGTTCAAGTGATGCCGCCTCATGCCTGCGCTTGACGAGGCGCAGCCGGAGCGGGTAGAAGAGCGGCGCGCGGCCCGAAGCGGCCGCGCAAGTCGTTCCGAGGTAGCGTTGGATCAGGGTGCGCCTTGGCGCGGAGATGCACGGTCACCGGCAAGGGCGTCCTGGTCGGCCATACTGTCAGCCACGCTAACAATAAAACCAAACGACGCTTTCTGCCCAATTTGCAGCGAACAAGCGTTCTCTCGGACGCACTTGGCTCGGTCCGGCTGCGCATCACCGCCGCGGCAGTCCGCACGATCGAGCACAAGGGCGGCATCGACGCGTTTGTGCGCAATACGCCGGATCGCAAGCTCTCACCTGAGATTCGCCGGTTGAAGCGTCGGATCGCGGCGGCAGCGGCACGCAAGAGCGGCTAGACGCGATCCGCCCGAGGAACAAGTCGTTGCGCTAGGCCGTTCCCCCGGTGGGGAGGGGATGCGCATTCGGCGGTTTTATCTGATAGTTGCGCTGATCGCGGCGTTGGTTCCCCGTTCGGTTGCCCGCGCCGATCTAAACTATCGGACCGACATCACTGGGGTCGAGGATAGCGAGCTCGCCGATCTCTTGGACAAGGTCTCCGAGCTGAAGACGCTCGAAGACAGGCCGCCGCTTTCCGAGGAGGCATTGCGCCGCCGCGCAGACCGCGATCTCGGCCGGCTCGCGGATGCCGCCCACAGCCTCGGCTATTGGGATGCGGAATTCTCCTACGACATCAACACCGGAACCGACCCCGCCAAGGTTACGGTAACGGTCGAGCCCGGCCCGCTCTACCATGTCGGTTCGGTCAAGGTGCAGGGGACCGACGGGCAGCCTTTGTCGATCCCCCAAGACGAAAAGAGGCTGCCGCTCAAACCTGGCGACCCTGCTCGCACCGCCCCGGTGGTTACGGCCGAGACAGCGCTGCTGGCAGCATTCGGCGATAGCGGGCATCCCTTCGCCAAGGTCGAGAACCGCCGCGTCGAGATCGACAAAGGCACGCAGACGATGGACGTGACCTACACTCTCGATCCCGGGCAAGTGATGCGCTTTGGGCCACCGGAGATCAAGGGTCTCGAGCGGCTCGATCCCGCCTATGTCGGGGCTCGGTTCCGCTGGCAGCGCGGCGAAATCTATGATGCGAGCAAGGTTGAGGAAACGCGCCGCGCGCTGATCGAATCCGGGTTGTTTAGCACGGTTCAGATCACTCCCGTGGCCGATCCCGACAATCCCGAGGATGTGCGGATGGCGATCGATGCGACCGAACGGGTGCATCGAACGGTCGGGGCCGGGCTTGCCTACAACACCAGCCAAGGCTTCGGGGCCCGCGCGTTCTGGGAGAACCGCAATTTGTTCGGCTACGCCGAGAATCTGCGGCTTTCCGCCGAGGCCGGCCAGCAACTCGACGCGTTCCGGGCGAATTTCCGCCGTCCCGATTTTTTGGCGATCGATCAGGACTTCCTCGCGACCGCCGAGGCCGCCAACGACAACCCGGTCGCGTATCGCAGCCGCCGCGCAATCGCCACGGCCGGGATCGAGCGCCGCTTCGATCACCTGGTGACCGGTGGGGTCAGCTTCGAGGTCGAAAAGGCGAACGTCGTCCAGCTCGCCGAGGTCAACCCGAGGACCGGTACGCAGCGTTACGAGCTGGTCGGCCTGCCGGCCTATCTAAAACTCGACGAGACCAATAATCTGCTCAACCCGACCACTGGCTATCGCGCGCAGCTCAACATCACACCGGCCCATACTTTTTCGGGCTCGCACCTGACGTTCAGTACGAACATGGTTTCGGCCAGCACCTATTGGGCGCTGGGTCCCGAACAACGTGCGATCCTGGCCGGCAAAATCGCGTTTGGCTCGCTCGATGGCGCTCCGCTGTCGCAGCTTCCTTCCGACCAGCGAATTTATGCCGGCGGCGGCGGATCGGTCCGCCCTTACGGCTATCTAATGGCCGGACCGCTCGCCCAGAACAATGTACCGATCGGTGGAAGGTCGAGCTTGGTGCTCAATTTGGAGGCTCGCATCAAGATTACCGAAACAATTGGCATCGTGCCCTTCGTCGATGCTGGCAGCTACTACGAGAGCCCGCTCCTGCAGCTGAGCCGCACGCCGCTTTACGGCGTGGGCCTTGGTGCGCGCTATTACACCGCGTTTGGCCCGCTACGGCTCGATCTCGCGACCCCGTTGCACAAACGCCACGCGGATTCGCCGATCCAGGTCTATATCAGCCTCGGGCAGGCCTTCTGATGCAGGGCGTAGCAAAGGCGTTTCGCTGGTTTGGCGCCGCCGTTGGTTTGCTGATCGCCGTCCTTCTCGCCGGTTTTGGGCTTCTGCAGACACCAGCCGGCAAGACTTGGTTAGCCACCACCATCGCACAAAAGATTGGCGATCCGGACTTTACCGTCGCGATCGAGACTCTCAGCGGGATCGTACCGTTCCGCCTAATGGTCGACCGGATCGAGATCGGCGACCGCGACGGCGTCTATCTCACCCTACACGATGTCGCGCTCGATGTCTCGGCGGCCGCTCTGCTGGCCGGCCGGCTGCATATCCGGTCCTTGAGCTTTGCCGAAATCGATATGGCGCGGTTGACGACCGCGCCTTCGACAACGCCGCTCACCGAATACCTCAACGTTCCACATCTACCAATCAGTGTCGTTCTCGATCGGCTTTCGATCGGCCGGCTGGCGCTTGCTCCTCCAGTGTTGGGCGAGAGTGTTGTGGCGACGGTGGCGGGAAGTGCGCAGGTCGCCGGTGCGACGGCACATGTCGCGCTCGATCTGCATCGCACCGACGGCACTGCCGGCAACATTGCCTTGGCGATGGATCTTGCCGGCAGCACCCCTGTTATGAACCTGCGGCTTGACGCCTCCGAACCAACCGGCGCCCTGCTCGACCGGCTGCTCGGGCGCTCCGACCGACCGCCGCTCGCGCTGTCCTTGAACGGGACCGGACCGCTTGCCGATTGGCATGGGCGGCTCAGCGCCTCGGCCGGCTCACTCGCGGGTTTCGATGCGGATTTGACCCTCGCCGTCACGACAGAGGCGATTCTCGGCGCGTCGGGCACGGCGGCATTGGCTCCGCTCGTCCCGGCGGAGTTCGCGCCGCTCCTCGGCGACCGGGTTGGGCTGTCGTTGCGCGCAACATTTGGCGACCGCATCGTCCTCGACTCGCTGTCGGTCGCCACCGCGGCAGGCACGGTGAGCGGCGATGGCGCCTTTGGCGGCCCCAAAAAGGATGTTGAAGCGCATCTGCGGGCAAATATGCCGGAGCTCTCGCCACTGGCGAGGCTGCTCGGCACCAACCTCGCAGGCGCGGCATCGGTGACCGCCGAGGTTAAGGGCACGGAGAGCCGTCCCGCGCTCGCGCTGAATTTGTCGGGTGCCGAGATTCGTCTTGGCTCTTCGGGCGCGGAGCGTGTCGAGGCGGAGGTTTCGGCAACCCCGACGGGCGTTCTCGACAACCCAGACGCGCGGATCGAATTCGCGGCGAAGGGCCGGATTGAGGGACTTGTGACGCCCGAAGGAGTTGCGGTCCCGCCCGAGCTCAGCCGCGACATCGATTGGTCGCTTGCCGGCAATGTTGCCCGCGATGGCAGCGCCGTCGATCTGACCAGCCTTTCCGCCGGTGGCACCGGGTTAGCCCTCAGCGGTGCCGGGCGATTGGGCGAAGGCGGTCAGACCGTCGAAGGACAGCTGCGTCTGTCCATCGCCGACCTGCGGCCCTTCTCCGGCCTCGCCGGTCACCCGCTCGCCGGTTCGCTAGAGCTTGCGGCCGATGCCGAGCGGGAGAGCACGGCGGGCTTCAAAGCAAGCCTGCAGGGCTCGGCGAAGGGGCTGCGGACCGGTACCCCAGCAGCCGACGCATTGCTCGGTGACGCGACCACGATCACGGGTTCCTTACAACGAGCTCCTGCGGGCACACTGATCGTGGATAAGCTTGCCATGGTGGGAGCCGCGGCAAACCTGTCAGGGAACGGGCGCTTCGATCCCGCTTCGTACCAGCTGGCTGCGGCGCTGACGCTCGAGCTGCCGCAACTGAAGCCAGTCGGCTCGGCGCTCGGCACCGAAATGGCGGGTGCGCTGACGGCCAAAATCGATGCCGAGGGAGCGCTCGATCACCTCCGAATCGTCAGCAAGGTTGAGGGCAATGACATCGCAGCCGGCGGGGCGCGGATCGATCGCCTGCGCCTTGCCGCACAAGTCGCCGACCTTGCCGAGGCAAAGGCAGCGCTCGACGGAACCTTTCGAGCGTACGGCTTCGACGGGACACTGACGGTCGCGGCCCAGCTGGAAAAGGATTCCGAGCTGGTGCTGCCGCGCTTTCGGCTCACGGCAGCGGACAGCGCGGTCGAAGGCAGCCTGCGTGTCGCGCTGGCGACCGGTCTGGCCCGCGGCTCGATTAGTGGACGGGTGCCCGATCTCGGGCGTTTTTCGAGGCTCGCCGGAACACCTCTCGGCGGCAATCTCGCGCTCAACGCCGGGCTCGACGCGCGTGGCGGTCAGCTCCTCAGTCTCTCGGTAACCGGGACCCGGCTGACCGCCGGCAGCCGTGGCAAAGCCGAATTCACGACCGTAAACCTCGCACTCAACACCCCACGGCCGGGCCGCGTCGCGTTTCAGGCGGACGCCAAGGGGCAGCCGTTGACGGTGGCGCTCGCGGGTGACGGTGGGTTCGAGCCCGGCCGGATCGAGGCTCGCTTAGGCCGGCTTACCGGATCGCTCGGCAGCGACCGGCTGTTTCTCGAGCAACCGCTGACATTATCGAAACGTGGTGCCGACCTCGCCTTTTCAGGTCTCGCCTTCGATTTCGGCGGCGGTCGAATTACCGGAAATGGCGGCGTCCGCGGCGAGTCGCTGTCGCTCGCGCTGAACGTTGCGAATCTGCCGATAGCCTCGGCCGCCCAGCTCATGGGCTACCCAAAGGCACGAGGCACTCTGACGATCGCCACAACGCTCGGCGGAACCCTGCGCGTGCCGCGCGGCCATATTGCCCTGAACGCGCGCGGCCTCTCTCTCGCCACCTCCACGCATTCCCATCTGCCGACCCTGGGGCTCGGCATGGACGGTGATTGGAACGGGCGAAACATCGACCTGAAAGGCCAGGTCACCGGGCTCAAGGGCGACACCATCAGCCTTGCGGGCTCGGTACCTTTGTTGCTTACCCCTTCGCCGTTCGGGATTTCGGTGCCGCCGACAGGTCGGCTCGGTCTGCAGCTGCAGGGTGCCGGGCAGCTCGAGCACCTGGCCGATCTGCTGCCGCTCGGCGAGGACCGGGTCAGCGGCCATTTCTCGGCCGATGTCTCTGTCGATGGCACGGTCGCCTCGCCATCGGCGAACGGACGCCTCAAAGTCTCGGATGCGCGGTACGAGAATTTCGCTACGGGTGCGGTTCTGACCAACATGCAAGCCGAGCTCGTCGGCGATCGCGACCATTTCACCTTGGCCTCGCTCGCGGCCGGGGACAGCGCAAATGGGAGCCTCAAAGCGCAGGGCAATGTCGTGCTGAAAGGCCCCTCCGGCCCGACCGCCACGTTATCCGGGACACTCGCGAATTTCCGGGTCGCCGCACGTGACGAGGCGGTCGCCACGGCGAGCGGGACGGTGTCGATCACCGGCCCCCTGACCGCGCCGAAGGTCGCGGCACCACTCACCATCGACCGTGCCGATATCAATCTCCCGGAAAGCCTGCCGCCCAGCGTCGTCGTGCTGAAGGTCGTCAGAATAAACAGCAAGACCGGAAAGCAGCCGCCGACGGCGGCCGCCGCGGCCCAACCCCCGGCGCTTCCGGCGACGCTCGACATCAAGATCGATATGCCCGGCAACATCTTCGTGCGCGGGCATGGGCTCGACAGCGAGTGGCGCGGCAAGCTCGCGATAACCGGCACCAGCGCCGCACCCGCTATAAACGGGTCGCTCGAGCAGATTCACGGTAGCGTCGATTTCCTCGGCAAGACGTTCACCTTGACCCGCGGCACGATCACTTTTGACGGTACCGACAAGCTCGACCCGGCCCTCGACATCGTCGCCGAGGCGAGCACCGCCGACATCACCGCGCAGGTCAACATCGGCGGTTTGGCCTCGGCGCCGACGGTGACGTTGACCTCGACGCCCGTAGTGCCGCAGGACGAGATCCTCGCGCGCGTATTGTTCGGCAAGAGCGTCAGTCAGATCTCCGCCGGGGAGGGGCTGCAGCTCGCCGCGGCGGCCGCCAGCCTCGCGGCTGGCGGTCCCGGCGTTCTCGACCGCTTGCGCGGCGGCCTCGGCCTCGATTGGTTCAGGCTCGGCTCGAGCACCAGCGGACCAACAACCGGAACCCTAAACCCCGGCGGTAGGAGCAATTCGGCGACCGGCGGCACCGCGCTGAGCGCCGGGAAATACATCGCCCCGGGGGTCTCGGTCGGGGTATCCCAAGGGATCTCGCCGCCCACAAGCAAAGTCACGGTGGAGGTCGAGGTGCGCCCGCACCTGACTGTAGGAGGAGAGGCCGGCCAATCCGGCAGCACCGGCCTCGGGGTCAATTGGAGCTACGATTACTGATCGGTCACGCTTTGGTGATCAAATCTTGTCGAAGGATGCCCGCGGCGGGAAATTGCGTCTCTCCCACTACGGGGACAAAGGAGGAGGGGGAGGATGCCATGGACGCTGTCGACAGAGAATTAGAAGCACTGCTGCCGCGTGCAGAATGGACGCGACGTGGATTTGTCATGACCTCGCTGGCTACCGGCTTCGCGCTGTCGGTCCAACCGGCCTCGGCGGAGGCCATCCACACCGACGCGATCGGGCTTGAAGCCAGCGAGGTTAAGGTCCCGGTTGCCGACGGGTCGATTCCGGCCTATCGCGCGATGCCGAACAATGGCGGCCCGTTCCCGACAGTCCTGGTGATCCACGAGGCCTGGGGTGTTCACGAGCATATCAAGGATCTGTGCCGGCGGCTCGCCAAGCTCGGCTATTTCGCAATCGCCCCCGAGCTGTGGGCGCGCCAAGGCAACGCCGCCGCGGCCAAGGACATGGACGAGACGCGGAGGATCATGTCGAGCGTGCCCGAAGCACAAGTGATGTCGGACCTCGACGCCACCGAGACCTATGCCAAATCGACCGGCAAGGCCGACACGACAAAGCTCGCCGTCACCGGCTTCTGCTGGGGTGGACGGGAGACTTGGCTCTATGCCGCCCACAACCCGGATCTGAAAGCCGCTGTAACGTGGTACGGCGTGGATCGCCCCCCCGGGGAGCTGACGCCGAAGAACCCGGCCGACATCGCCGGCCAAGTCAAATGTGCGGTGCTCGCCTTCTATGGCGGCCAGGACCAGAGCATCCCACCGGAGACGCGAGAGAAGCGGGAGGCGGCCTGCAAGGCGGCAGGCAAGACCTGTGAAATGAAGGTCTACCCGGACGCGCCGCATGGCTTCAACGCCGATTACCGGCCCTCCTACCGGCCCGACGATGCCAGGGACGCCTGGGCACGAATGCTGGCCTGGTTCAAAGAGCACGGAGTGGCGTGAGCTGAACCTCGCCGCACACCTGTTCGACGTCGCCCGCCGGCAGCCGCAATCGCCGGCGGTTAGCGACGGGGTCCATGCCTGGAGCTATGGCGAGTTTGCCCGCCGCATCTCATGCCTGGCGGGCGGGCTCGCCGCACACGGTCTCGAACCTCGCGACCGCGTCATGCTGTGCATGGAAAATTGCGCCGAGTTCTTGGAGATGCTGTTTGCCTGCTGGGCCGCTGGGCTCTGCGCGGTGCCGGTAAACGCCAGGCTCCATGCCGACGAGGTCGCGCATATCGCCGGGGATTCGGACGCCCGCCTGCTCGTCGCCACACCGGGTCTCGCCGCGGCGCTCGCCCCGCTCGCGGGATCGGTCGAGACCTTGTCGGCGATTGTCGCGACTGCCAGCGACGATTACACCGCCCTTCTCGACGACGGTACATCCAGACGCCCGGCCGAGGAGCTGCCCGCCGATCGGGCGTGGCTCTTTTACACGAGCGGGACCACCGGGAGGCCCAAGGGAGCGGTGCTGACCCACCGCAACCTGCTCTTTATGAGCCATTGCTACTACGCCGACATCGACGCGCTCGACGAACGAGACACCTGCCTGCATGCCGGCCCGCTGTCGCATGGTGCGGGTCTTTACGCTCTGCCGCACCTATTGCGCGGCGGACACCAGGTGGTGCTGCCGCATTTCGATGCCGACGCGATCATCGACGCGCTGCGGCATTACAGCAGGGTTTCGATGTTTGCCGCGCCGACGATGCTGACGCGCCTGGTGCACGCGCCGGCGGTCGCCGCCGCCGACCTCGCCAATCTGCGCACGATTTTCTACGGCGGCGGACCGATGTACGTGGCCGACCTCGAGCGCGCGCTCGGGCTCTTTGGTCCGCGCCTCTACCAGCTCTACGGCCAGGGCGAGTCGCCGATGACGATCACCGGGCTAGACCAGCGCATGCACACCGACAAAGCTCATCCGCGCTGGCGCGAGCGGCTCGGCTCGTGCGGCGTGCCGCGCACCGGCGTCCTCGTCAAGGTCGTCGACGATGATGACCGCGAGCTGCCGGCGGGCGAGGTCGGTGAGGTCGTCACGAAGAGCGATTGCGTGATGGAGGGTTATTGGGGGAACGCGGAAGCCACGGCCGAGACTTTGCGCGGCGGCTGGCTGCACACCGGCGACCTCGGCAGCTTTGACGAGGATGGGTTCCTGACCCTGCGCGACCGGTCGAAGGACATGATCATCACCGGCGGCAGCAACATCTATCCGCGCGAGATCGAGGAGGTATTGCTGCGCCATCCCGACCTCGTCGAGGCCTCGGTTGTCGGGCGCCCGCACCGCGAATGGGGCGAGGAGGTCGTGGCCTTTGTCGTGGCCCGCCCCGGCGCCGAGATCGCAGCCGAGGCGCTCGACCGGCTGTGCCTCGATCACATCGCCCGCTTCAAGCGCCCGCGGCTCTATCGCTTTGTCGAAGCGCTGCCAAAGAACAACTATGGCAAGGTGCTGAAGACCAACTTGCGCCGGCGGCTCTCCGACGACCCCACGTCAGCGTGACAAAACGCGGTCGGCCCAGCGGGCCAAGCGCTCGGCAATCGATACGTTATCGGCTGGCGTGGCACGCTCTTCGACCGGCGGGATTGGCGCCTGGCGTTGGGGTCTCGGCGGCAGGTATTTGTTGACCGGTCGGTAGCCGAGCTCGGGCAAGAGGTCGGCGCCCCGGCGGTCCGCCACCATTCGCGAGACGTCGGAATCAGGGTCGCCGAGATCGCCGAAATGACGGGCGCTGACCGGGCAGACCATCACGCAGGCCGGCAGCCGGTCCTCCTCGGCCAGGGTCTCGTTGTAGATCCGGTCGATGCACAGCGTGCATTTCTTCATCACCCCGGCGTCTTCGTCGAACTCGCGCGCACCATAGGGGCAGGCCCAGGAGCACAGCTTGCAGCCGATGCAGATCTCCTCGTTGACCAGCACGATCCCGTCCTCGGCGCGCTTGTAGGAGGCGCCGGTCGGGCACACGGTAACGCAGGCGGGTTCCTCGCAATGCAGGCAGGATTTCGGGAAGTAGACCGTTCGCGCGCCCTCCTCGTCGCCTTCCTCAAAGGAGTGGACGCGGTTGAACCACACCCCCCACGGCTCAGCACCATACGGGTCGAAATCGGGCAGCGGCCCCGCGAAACCGCTCGTATTCCATTCCTTGCAGGCGGTGGCGCAGGCGTGGCACCCGACGCAGATATCGAGGTCGATGACGAGCCCGAGCTTTTTCTGGCCCGCTCGCGGCTGCGGCAATGAGGTCATCATTCATGCTCCCATGAGCTTGCCGTCCGCGCAAGCCCGACGGGCGTGGGCCGACCGCGGGTTTTTCCCTGAGAGCAGGGAGAAAAAAAGAATCACGGTCGCCAACCGCGCCAAATATTATCAATAATGTCTTTTTATCAAATGGTTAGAACATCGAATCAAGGACCCGCACCGGCGATTGGCAGGGAAGCGAATCTACGTCTCAGGGAAGTGGCAGGGAAAGACCGCGCCCGGTTCGATCGATCGGCGCGCCTCGCCTGACCGGAGA
>Ga0306922_10005120_pt1 | contig 12485 bp, 10 predicted proteins | sample sta12Cox44000082_FD_203758 | JGI IMG/M metagenome (GOLD analysis project Ga0306922, IMG submission 203758) | Lab enrichment of tropical soil microbial communities from Luquillo Experimental Forest, Puerto Rico - statoxic.12C.oxic.44.000.082 (v2)... | ecosystem: Environmental > Terrestrial >... | reverse complement strand
TGATCAGGCGCACGGCCTCAAGCTTGAACTCTCGCGTAAACTTCCGTCTCTCCATGACCCACCTCCAGCTCCATCAAAACACCTAACTCGGTGTCTTCGGAACCGGGTGCAGGCCAAACGGGCAACAATCCTGATTAGCAGGGAGACGAATCGCGTTGTTTGAGTGCGCCGGCCTTCTGCACTGGACGTCTGACATCTGTTTTGAAAAGATTATGTTTGAATCCTTCAACAGCTGAATTGATTCCAGGCCCTAATTCACCTATCGAAGGCAACTGCGAGGACATTATGCTTGCTGCTGCCCCATTGGTCGACAAGTATTCGTCGCATGATTGGATGCGACCGTGGATTCCGATTGCTTTGGCGGCGGCATCGTACTTCATATATGCTTGCGCGGCCCTGATCGTCAGTCAAAACCAGCAAAACGATTTTATACCAGAGCGCTCCAGCATCGCTGCTGCAGTATCAAACGTGGCCTACGGCGCACCCCTGGGCAAAGTGTATGCAGGCGTGTTAGCGCGTTTCCTGGAAATGGACGTGCCGCTCGATAAGACCATGGAGCAAACCGCGCGGCGGGCCGTGCCGCCTGGGGCCTTGCTGGGTTCAACATCGGACGGCAATGGCATCGGATATATTGTCCTCGCGAGCGTAGGCATGCGCCTGTTCGGACTGAACACTTCCTCGCTTGTGCTCTCCATGTTAGCGTTAATGGGCATTTCTGCACTCGTGTTTCTCTGGCGCTTTCGGGACCGGCGTTCCGTCGTCGTGATCCTGTATTTCACCTCGCTGACTGTGATGCTGTTCACGCCTTTGACCTGGCATCGAGACTATTTGCTCAACATAGGAATCGGCGGGATCCGTTATTTTTCCTTAGTGGCGATAGTGCCTGGATTTCATCTTTTGCTAGAGTTCGCCGATACGCCGCCTTGTAACTTCAGATTGGCGACGACTGAATTTGTAGCAATAGCCGTCCAAGTCGTGATTCTTGTGATCGCTATTCTCGTGCGCAACAGCGCCGCGCCCACAATTGCAGCCGTTGCGGTTGGCGGGTGGTTGATCGCCTGGAAACGTCGCCGTGAGGCCGGCATGATGGCACGTACTCTGCGCAAAACAGCGTACATGGCTACGGTTGTTGCCGCATTTGTTGGCCTCCTGATGTTGTCGGTGTCACGGAGCTACTTGAGTGATGGACGCTTCACAGAAACCCTATGGCATCGCATATTCCTCAGTTACGGGGTGAGTCCAGAATGGCCTTTTGGAAATGTGCGAGAGCTCTACGATTGCAAGCGTTATATTCCCGAAGGAATCGTACCTCACTCAGAGGATCGAAATGCTCATTGCATCTGGTGGGATTACGCAACTAAACACAACATCCCAGTTGATACGGCCGTCACGATGACCTACGGGCGCGAATATGACAAAGCGCTCCGAGAGGCCTTTTTCAACATCCTTCGCTTGTATCCTGGTGAATCATTGAGGGCTTTTTTTTATTACAAGCCCCGTTTTATAGTGTGGTCGATTGCACAAAGCCTTGACTTGAAGCTCGCTGGAGTTCAGCCAGCGTTGATCTGGCTTCTAGCAGCGGCGCTGGGCAATTTGCTCGTCTTTGCCCTTATTCCGTTAGCCCCGGCATCGCCTAACAGCAATACGGTTATCGGGGGCGCGACGGCCTTGTTTGCTGGCTTCAGCACTTTACCTTATATTGCCGTTTGGGCCCTGCCACACACGACCGGCGATTTGCTATTATATTGCTTCTTTGGGCTGGGACTTGCTGCAACTGCCGTCCTTGAAAAGCTTCGAATCTTGCTGTTGTCTCCTTCGATTTCAGAGAAGCAACGCATTCCATGAACGAAATGCAAATTCTCTCAACGACTATGCACAAGCGTCTGTGAGTGCCATGAGCCGCGGTCGGCAGTGAGTCAGTTTGAATAAGGCAGAAGCTACACCTAGCGGATCGGGTTGGATAGGATCATAGTTACGGGATGGGTACCGCGCGCAACCTGATATGGCCTTATCTGGCTTTAGGCTGCTTGGCGCGTGCACCAGCGTATTCAGATGATCGTGACAGGAAACGTGACCTAGGACGCCGTAATTCCCACAGCCGGGCAGCGCGCTAGTCATGATAAGTGCTTTGCGGCAAAGATGATCCAAAATTTTATTGTGCCTTCTCGAATCCGAATTTGGATCGCATTGGCGACGCTTGTGACCTCGTTTCTCATCTATGCCTGCGGCGTTCTAATCGTTTACCAGCAGCAGCGGAACGAGTTCTTGCCGGAGCGCTCCAGCATAGCAGCTGCCGTATCGAACGTGGTCTATGGCGCACCGCTTGGCACCGTCTATTCCGGCGTGCTGGCCCGTTTTCTGGACGTCACCGTGCCGCTGGATCGGACATTCGCGCAAGCCAGGGGACGGGAGCTGCCGACTGGGTCGTTGCTGGGTTCCACCACGGACGGCAACGGCATAGGTTACATTGTCGTTGCCAGCTTGAGCATGCGTTTGTTCGGACCCTATGCGTCCTCCGCCGTACTCGCGATGCTGGTTTTAATGGGCCTCTCCGCGCTGTTGTTCGTCTGGCGCTATCCAGACGGGCGGAGCGTGGTGGTCGTGCTGTATTTCACCGTCCTGACAATCATGCTGTTCACGCCACTGGTGTGGAACTCGCCAGACAGGGTGCCTTATCCGATCGGGGGAGCGCTTTATATCCCCAACTATCCAGCCAACATATCAATCGGAGGTATCCGTTATTTCTCGCTGGTGGCAATCCTGCCGGCGTTCCACTTGCTGCTCGAGCTCGCCGATACACGGATATCCGCCCCTAGAACGACCGCATTGGGGTTCGTGGCGATGGGGGCGCAAGTCGTGATCCTCATGCTGGCCGTTCTCGTGCGTAACAGCGCAGCGCCGGTGATTGCCGCAATTGCCACCGCTTGCTTGTTGTTCGTTTGGTTCCATCGAAACGAGCCGGGTGCGCCATATCGCATTCTGCGGAGGCTGGCATATATGGCTGTAGCTGCGGCGGTGTTTGTTTGGGTACTGATATTGTCGGTCTCGGAAACCTATGTGATCGAAGGACGCTTTACCGAAACTCTTTGGCACCGAATCTTCGTCAGTTTTGGCCTCAGCCCGGAGTGGCCGTTTGGGAATCTACGAGAGGTGTACGACTGCACCCGTAGCATCCCAGAAGGACTTACGTCAGGTACTGAGGATCGAAACGGGCATTGTATTTTGTTAGCTTATGCAGCAAAACACGGCATCCCGCCCGAGGTAATCCCCACCCTGACCTATAGCCGCAAATACGATGCAGTACTTCGTGAAGCTTTCTTTGACATTGCGCGCACGTATCCGCGCCAAACTTTGAAAACGTTTTTCTATTACAAGCCTCTGCTCATAGGATGGTCCATTCAGCAGGATCTGGACCTCAAGCTTACCGGAATCCCGGGCAGGTTACTGTGTCTTATCGTTGCGGCCCTCGGTAATCTGCTGATCTTTGCCCTCGTTCCATCGCCCGCCTCGACGTTGCGGGGTTATGGGGTCGTTGCGGGTAGCGCAGCTCTATTGGCAGCGTTCACGCTCCCGCCATACATTGCGGTTTGGGCAATGCCGTATACGAGCGCCGACCTTGTATTTTACTGCTTCTTTGGCCTGGGACTTGCAGTCATTGTCGCGATCAAAATGATCCAACGTTCTCTCGTCCCTTCCCCGTCATAGCGCGCAAGTCGCGATCCTTGACGGGTTACTGCCTGTCGGTCGAAGCCCTATCCTTGCCTAGTGGAAGATTCGTCCGCGACACGGCTAATCCCACCAGACACAATGCGCACTTTTATCATCTGCGCCGTTTGGGCCATGCCACACACGAGTGGCGATCTGCTTTTGTTATGCCTCTTCGGCCTGGGACTTGCGGCAACTGCCATCGCTGCAAAGATTCGCAGTCACCTGCTGCCTCGTTCAGTCTTCACGTACCAGCGAGCTGGATGAAACTGCATCGTCGGTTTGATCGCTGCAGTCAGCGGCAATCGAACATTCCGGAAACGCGCAGTTGCCCTGGCTCAGCGCCATCTGCAATACGCACGAACCGTTTCGCAAGCATAGTCCAGATGTGCATCGCTCAAGCCGGGATAGACTCCGATCCAGAATGTCTGGTTCATGATTCTGTCGCTGTTTGTTAGCGAGCCATGCACACGGTATCGCCGACCTTGCATATACGGTTGCCGGATGAGGTTTCCCCCAAACAGCAACCGGGTTGCAATCTTCTTTTCATTGAGATGTCGCACGATTTCGTCACGCGTAAACGGCGCGGATTCGCGCACCGTAAGCAGGAAGCCGAACCAGGACGGCTCGCTGCCCGCCGTCGGCTCGGGAAGGAGGAAGAATTCCTCGAGGTTTTGCAGTTCATCCCTTAGACGCTTGTAATTGCCGCGACGTGCCGCAATGAACTGATCGAGATGGCCGAGCTGGGCCAACCCGACCGCTGCCTGCATGTCCGTGATCTTCAAATTAAATCCCACGTGGGAGTAGATATATTTATGATCATATCCATAAGGCAGCTGCCCCAGCTGCCAATCGAAGCGGCGCTTACAAGTGTTTTCCTTACCCGGATCGCAATAGCAGTCGCGCCCCCAATCGCGGAATGTCTCCATCGCACGCCGCAGAATTGGACTCTGCGTGAACACGGCGCCACCCTCGCCCATCGTAATGTGATGTGCAGGATAGAAGCTCAAGGTTCCGATGTCACCGAAGGTGCCAACGTGTCGACCGTTCAAGGTCGCCCCGAGCGCATCGCAGCAGTCCTCGATCAGAAAAAGCTTGTGCCGCTTAGCAATCTCGGAAATTCGTGCGGCGTCAAACGGATTGCCGAGCGTGTGCGCTGCCATGATGGCACGAGTCTTAGGTGTAATCGCCTCTTCCACCGTTTCGGGAAGAATATTGTAAGTCGGGATGTGGACATCGATGAAAACCGGAACCATCCCCCACAGCATCATCGGGTTTACGGTCGTGGGAAATCCAGCCGCGGCAGTGATGACCTCGCTGTCGGGCGCTAGCGCGCGATGGCGCAGCAACGGCGATGTGAGCGCGGAGAATGCAACGAGATTAGCCGAAGAACCTGAGTTGAGTGTAAGGGCATATTTCACGCCAATCCGCTTCGCGAGATCGGTTTGAAACTGCCCATTGAACCGACCGGTTGTCAGCCAGAATTCGAGCGCGGAATCGACCAGCGACCGCACATCGCTCGAGTCGAATACCCGACCCGAAACCGGGACCTCGGATTGTCCAGGGAGAAATGCCTTTCTGCCGTGAACTACGGCGCAGTATTCGTCAACGAGCCGCATGATGGTCGCGCGCAGATCCTCGGGCGACCGCTCCGCGCCGGGGGAAGAAGGAAGAGGTGAGCTCATCAGGTTCATCAACACGGTCCCAAACGTTTGCCGGCTCTCTATTATCCAGTCCGGACGAGGAAATCCAGGACGCCCTCGCCCTTGTTCAGGCGGCCGCGTCCACGACGCCGAAGTCGGAAAGCACGGCATTCGCTTGTGCGAGGGTGAAGGCACGCATATCGGCTCCACGTTCTAGTGCCTTATACCAATCCACGGTCAGCGCTAGAGCGTGCTCTAGGTCGAAGAGCGGTTGCCATCCGAGGCGCGTTCGTGCCTTCGAACAGTCAAGCTTGAGAACGGCCGCTTCATGGGGATGGCCACCCCCATCCCTCCTCCATCTCGCACCCTGGCCCCAAGCTTGGCAAACGCGGTCGCAGATTTCGGCCACAGAGACCTCGCTATCGGCTGCGGGGCCGAAGTTCCACGCCTCGGCAAAGTCGCGACTGCCCTCGGCAAGGCGCTCGGCAAGCGCAAGATAGGCGAAGATCGGGTCGAGGACATATTGCCACGGGCGTACCGCGTGCGGATTTCGGACCTTGAGAGCTGTGCCAGCAAAAAAGGCGCGCATGGCGTCCGGCACAAGACGGTCCTCCGCCCAGTCGCCGCCCCCGATCACATTGCCAGCGCGGGCCGAGGCGACGGCGGGCGCGACGTCGTTGAGGAAAAAGCTGTGTCGGTACGCGCTTGTCACCAGCTCTGCGCACCCCTTGCTACTGCTGTAAGGATCATGTCCGCCGAGCGGTTCGCTCTCACGATAGCCCCGCGCTTCGCCGACATTGTCATAGCATTTGTCGCTCGTGACAATGACGACCGCCTCGATGCCCGGCGAGTGGCGAACGCACTCCAGAACGTTCACTGTGCCCATTACATTTGTGGCATAAGTGCCGACCGGATCTGCATAGGATGCCCGCGCGAGCGATTGCGCCGCCATGTGGATGACCACGTGCGGCCGGCAATCGGCCAACGCGTGGCTTACTAAGCCGATGTCGCGGATATCTCCTATCATGCTGTGGACATCGCGCTCGACATCACCGGCTACGAAAATTCCGTTATCGCTCGACGGCGGGAGAGCGATACCGTAGACCTCAGAGCCAAGTCTCCGCAGGAGGAGCGCCGTCCAGGCGCCCTTGAACCCGGTGTGGCCTGTCAGCAGAACGCGGCGCCCCGTCCAGAACGACTCGGAGATCACCAGAGCCTCCATTTTGCTGAACCAGACATCCATTGTTCCTCAAGGAAGTTCCGGTCGCGCAAGGTATCCATCGGATGCCAAAACCCGCGATGGATGAAAGTGCACAGATCGCCCGACCGAGCGAGCGTTTCCATCGGCTCCCTTTCCCAGATCGTGTCGTCGCCCTCGATCAGGTCATCGACCGACGGTGACAACAGAAAAAAGCCGCCATTGATCCAGCCACCATCGCTTTCCGGCTTCTCCTGGAACGACACCACATGATGGCCTTGGATGCTGAGAGCACCGAAGCGTTTCGCAGGCCTAACGGCAGCGACGGTCGCCTTGCGCCCATGCGCCTTGTGGAAATCGATCTCGGCCGCAATGTCGATATCGGCGACGCCGTCGCCGTAGGTCAGCGCAAAAAATGGGTCGTCGCGGACAAACGACAAGATCCGTTTGATGCGCCCGCCGGTCTGCGTGTCTTCGCCAGTGTTGATCAGCGTGACGCGCCAAGGCTCCGCCGTTTCCCGATGGATATCCATGCGGTTTTCGGCAAGGTGCAGGGTGACATCGGACATGTGCAGGAAATAGTTGGCGAAGTATTCCTTGATGATGTAGCCCTTGTAACCGAGGCAGATGATGAAATCATTGAAGCCAAAGTGGCTGTATATTTTCATGATGTGCCAGAGGATGGGACGCCCACCGATCTCAACCATCGGCTTGGGCCTAACAGTCGTTTCCTCCGCGATCCGGGTCCCGAGGCCACCGGCCAAAATCACTACCTTCATTCGATGCCACCCAGCGGGGGACTAGTATGTCGCTTGTCGCTCACAAGCAGGGGTGAGAATAATACATCGCAGATCTTTCTGTCGCGGTCTAATGTGGCGCGGGTGAGGTGGCCCCGGTTATCTGAACAGTCTTTGCGGGTGAATAAGTGGCGCGCCTGCCAGGCTTAGGCTGCCAGCGGAGGGGGCAGCGGGTTGAGGTAGGCTTGATCGGGTTCGTGCCATCAAGGCTCGAATCGGTCGGCGGCGATTGTAGAGGTGGAGGTAGCTCCCGATCGATGCGCGCGCCTCAGACACGCTGTTGTCGGCTCTAGCTTAGCGAAGACCTGTTCGATGGGGTTCAGGTTGTGCGAATACTTCGGCAGGAAGATGAGCTTGGCGGATTGTTCATGATATCCTCCGATGCGCTTCCCCTGACTAGCGGCCATACCCACGAGTGTTCCCTCGCTCGGCTTCCTCCCACAGACGGTAATGACCGCGTCCAGGCGTTTCTCGTCCTGGTGCAAGGACAGGACCGCCCAGATCCCGTTGGAGGCCGTTCCTTGGCTCGACGGCAAAGCCTCGCGGAAATGGGCATAGCCAAGCTCACGGTCACAGTTCAGACTTGCTCGCTAGAGCCCACATGGCTACTTTGACGCGTGGAACTCATATGATCTCAGCAGCAACTCGGTCAGTAGCCTGTGCGCACCGCACAATGCGGCAGGTGCAAGCTCGCGACAACACTGGTCCATAGGACTGGAAGCTCGAGACCGCCGTTCGATTTGGTGAATGCGACCACGTAGCGGGGAGAGCAATCTCTCTGGAAAACCCAACCTTTACGTTGAGTGGGATCGCGGAAAGGAAGGAATGGCCTTGATGCTGTCGTCGCTCAGGAACACATTGCCAAAATTTGCAACATCATTTCGTCAGCGGACTGTGGTCCAAGCTTTTGGAATCGACCAAAGGTCTGCGCATTTCAAATCATTGGTGATGCTTGCCTTGGCCCTCGCCTTGTTTGGGCTGTCTTACATCTACGGACTGAACCGCGGAATGGACCGCATGTTCGCAGGCCCATTGGATACCCGCGCGCAACAGATCGCGTCCGCTATTTCCGATGTGGCTTACAATCTAGACCTTAGATACGCTGTGCATGGGAAGATTCTTACCGCCTTGACCAAGGGGGGATTGTCCGATGTCCCGGACAACATCCGACCGCTCGGTTTGACATATCCCGACTATCTTTTCGACACCAAATTTTGGAATAATCTACTCAATGCGGTGACCCATCTTGAAGGCATCAACGGTTCCCCACGCTTGTCGGATGGCACCCTGACTTTTATCGGTTGGGAGGATTTGGGACTAGTAGATTTTTTCAAACTATCGTTCCGCCTGTTTGGCTACAACATCCAAGGATTTTTCAAGACTTATTTTTTGCTGCTCGGACTGGGAATTGTTTGTTTTTTCTGCGCGTTCTGGTCGAGACCTGGGATCTTAGTTACGGGAAATTTTATACTGTTGGGCCTCTTTCTTTCAATCTGCCAACTCTATGACATCGATTCGGTTGTCAACGGTCGTTTTTTTGCGACGCTTGCCATTTTGCCGACCTTCCATCTGACGATCCTTACGTGGGCGCCACCCCGACTGACCGTTGCCGGAGCCGTTTTGGCCGCAGTTCAAGTACTCTTACTTGCATTCGTAATCACGATGAGAAGCAGCGCGGCGTGGGGCGTCTTACTCCTCGGAGCTTCGATTGTCATCATGTTAATCTGGCAAGCGAAGGTATTCTGGTCGCGTCAGCCTCTAAAGATTTTCGTGCAGAAATCGATTACTTGGCCGGTCGTCATTGTCGCAGTCGGATTGGTTGGATTCAACATTTATCAAAACAACAAGATCCACCCGGGTTATTTTGCTTTGGATGAGACGCTTCCTCGACACCTTTTTTGGCACTCATTGGCTTTCGGCCTGGGCTACTTCCCCGGCATTGATGCGCGCGTTCCGGAATTGCAGGGAGCTCGTGGGGACAGCCTCCCAACTTATTTAGGAAACGCCTATCTCAAAAACAGCATGGGATTTGAACCTCCATCTTTATCCGCCTACTATGCCTCAAATTTCTTCCCATCTCTGGGCCGCCCACGGACCTATGAACGGGTCGTTCAAGCAGCATACCTAGATTTCGTACGGCGACACCCCTTCGAGTTCCTCCATTTTACCTTCATTACGAAACCTCAGATGTTGCTAACTGCACTTTTCGACTCATTTGGACGCGTTATTGGCAAGAGTGGCAAATATTTTGTCCTATCAAGCCTTTTGCTTCTTGTGGCTGTGTGGTTCGTGCGTCCAACCCCGATAGACAAAGATGACTTGAATTTCGGGTCAATGGTGTTAGGCGGAATGGCGATTGCGACCAGTTTACCCTCCCTCGTGGCGTATCCGGCAAACCTTGGCGACACATTCGCAGTTTGGGTCGCACTGATCGCAGCGCTGCTATTGATGACCGCGTGGAATTCGTGGCCGCTCCTGAGATATATTCGCCAATCGATAATCATGGCTCGTCACCGGAGCCCCTGACGCTGCGTCGGATTTGAGAAAGTCCGTTAGCGAGGGAAACGGGCACCATGCAACGAAGCTTTTTGCCTCGGCGGATTGCGGAGCTTGTGGATGTCCAGTTCATCCGATTTGTTTTGGTCGGCTGCCTAAATACCACGGTCGGCTACGGGCTGTTTGCCGCTTGCATATTGCTCGGCCTTCCTTCGGCCCTAGCGCTGCTGATTGCGACCATTATCGGTGTTCTGTTCAACTATTTCAGCACGGGCCGTCTGGTTTTCGCCTGGCGTACGTCGAGTCGTCTTTGGCTGTTCGTGTTGAGCTATGTCGTCATTTACGTCGTCAATGCCGCAGCTTTGTTGGGGCTCGAACGTATGTCCGTCTCGGCGCTTCTCGCGCAAGCCATCCTATTGCCGGCGATGGTCGGTCTTGCGTTTCTGTTGAATAAGTACTTTGTCTTCAGCGCGCCGAGGACAGTTCGGTCGTGACCAAAACGATCAGCATCATCACACCTTGCTTCAATGAGGAGGACAACGTTCGCGATTGCTATGAGGCGACCAAGGCACTGTTCGCGGACGAGCTAAAGGGGTACGCACGTGAGCACATCTTTGCCGACAATTGCTCAACAGATCGAACTGCGGAAATTCTCCGCGAGATCGCGGCGGGCGACAACTCCGTCAAGGTCATTATCAACGCGCGCAACTTCGGGCCATTAAGGAACACATTTAATGGTGTTATGGCGAGCAGCGGGAATGCAGTGTTACTATTTCTTCCCGCTGACTTGCAGGACCCGCCGGAGCTCATCCCCCAGTTCGTGCGACTCTGGGAACAGGGTTACGAAATCGTCTATGGAATCCGGGCCACTCGGGAGGAAAGCCTGCTCATGCGCGCCCTCCGCAACGCCTACTATCGGCTGCTGACCCGTTTTTCAGAGGTCCAGATTTCGCCCGGCGTAGGCGATTTCCAACTGGTGGACCGGCGGGTGGTGGAGGCCATGCGGCAGGTGCGCGATGACAACCCGTTCATGCGCATTATGACATTCGAGTGTGGTGGCCGGTCGATTGGAGTTCCATATACGTGGCGTGCACGCAAAAAAGGAACTTCCAAAAATCGGATATCTGCCTTGATCGACCAGGGACTCAACGGACTGGTTTCTTTTACCACGGCACCGTTGCGGCTTGGCTTAGTTGCCGGTTTTGTGATCTCATTTTTGAGCATTCTCTACGCGCTCGCCAACTTCGTGGTGAGCGTGATTTATTACCAGCAAATTGCCGAGCCTGGCATCATGACCTTGATCATGGCGATGTTTTTCTTTGGCGGTGTGCAGTTGTTCTTCATGGGCATGATCGGTGAGTATATTCTCGCCATTTATGGACAGGTTCGCGGCAAGCCTGTCGTTTTTGAGCGCGAGCGCATTAATTTCGACAAGCAGCCCGAATCGGGGAAGGAGCCGGACAATAGCCGCTTCGGTTCCCAAGAAAGAGCAGTCTAAAGCTAAGAATAGCAGTCGCGGGTGCGCGGCATTTTGACGAGCGCATCAAGAACATCGATGACGACCTCGACGGCCGTGCGCATCGGACGGTAGCCAAGTGCGGCGGCGGCCCGGTTCCGCGAAGCATACGTTGGTTTTTCGCCAGTGGGACTTTGCTGGACGCTTCCACATGTATCGATTTGCAGGCCGTATCGGCTCTGCGCAATCTTTAGAAGCTCGTGTTTTGAGACCGGCGCTTTTGTGTAGAGATCCAGCACGGTGTTCGGCGCAGCGTTGGCTCGCCAGCATTCAATCAGAGTTGTGAGCTCTTGAGCGCCCGCGTAGTCGCGCACCATATCTTGCGGCGTTGTAACGAAGGGTCGGCGCCCGATGATGCTGCGTGCGAGTTCGGAAAGGAAGAACCTGCCACCAATCGGGATCGTTACATCGGCGTAACCGAAGACTCGTACATCCAAGATTGCACGATCAGGCACCTGCCGGTGCCGTGCCTCCGCCTGCAGCTTTGCGATTGTATAGTGTGGGATGCCGCTGAGATCATCGAGGCCCAGCCCAAGTCCACCGTCGGCTGCTGCGGGCTCGGCGAATTGCGTTTCATAGACCGCGCCACTTGACAGGAAGACGTAGCGGGTTTCCGGACCCATTGTATCCAGGACCCGCTCGTCCCAAGTCCTCGAAACATCCAGGATATCCGCACCAATCGCTGCGATGCGCGCGGGGTCCCCCGCCCCAATAGCGTTTATGACCAAATCAAATGATCTCGCTTCGAACTCCTCAAGTGCAAGCACGCTAACTTGAGCCGGCCAGGACTCGTTGGCGAGAGACGAAGGATTGCGCGCAAACAATGCGAGCCCTTCTGAATGCCGCGCAAGTCTGTAAGCGAGACTACGACCGATCGTTCCAGTTGCCCCCAAAATGGCGATCATTCAGAGCGTTGCCCCAAATTCGGCGGGCGTGGATAAGTGACGAAGGCATTGCCCTGCACGTACTCCGCTTCGGGCAGGTACGGATACTGGTCGTTGATTGGGCGGCCCATTTCGAGCTTTGGTTCGATCAGCGTGTGTTCGCTCAGCATAACATTGATGAGAATTGGGCCGCCGCCATTGAATAGCTCCGGCTTGATCTGCTCAATGCGCTCGACGCACGCGTAG
>Ga0306922_10005117_pt1 | contig 12488 bp, 8 predicted proteins | sample sta12Cox44000082_FD_203758 | JGI IMG/M metagenome (GOLD analysis project Ga0306922, IMG submission 203758) | Lab enrichment of tropical soil microbial communities from Luquillo Experimental Forest, Puerto Rico - statoxic.12C.oxic.44.000.082 (v2)... | ecosystem: Environmental > Terrestrial > Soil... | reverse complement strand
CAGGGACCTCTAGCTAAACGGATGGCACCAACAGCCGAAGGGCTGCGTCATGCTTTGAGCAGCGCCCGCGCAATCCGGGCGCCGGCGGCGGCTTGGTAGGCGCGGATTTGGCGCTGCCAGTCTTCGTGGGCGCGCTTGTTGCGCGGGTCGACGGTCAATCGTTTCGGCAGCGTGATGCCGGCGTCCTTGGCGTTGGCGTAAAGCGCGGTTCGCGCGCGGGCGATCGAGACGAAGCCGAGCGTGTAGGCGCCGGTCGAGGCTGCCGCGATCTCGTGGAGTTTGCCCAACATCACGCGATAGCGACGTTGCTTTTGTCCTTCTTCGAACGAGAGCCAGACGATACCGACGCCGAGCATCGGGTCGCCTTGGTCGCGCTCGCCCCATTGCTCGACCCGCGTCAACAGATCGAGCCAGCCCGGCCCATGCTCACGCACTTCGTCGGCGGCTTGGCGCAGCGTGAGCCCGCAACCGCGAGCGAGCCAGAAGGCCATCGACATTCTTAAGGCAGGTTGCCCCAACGACCTGCCAAGCACGCCGACCGGGCGGCTCGCGGCAATGGAGAACCGGCTAAAGGTTATGTTGCAGGCGGTGCAGACGGTGCGGCCGCCGCTCGAGCGATTCGTCCAGCTACTGAGCGATGAACAGAAAGCCCGGTTAAATGCCGTATCGCCAGGTGGTAAGCCCGCCGCCGAGGAAGATCAGCGCGCTCTCACCAACTTCTGCCGCGAGCGCGCACCGGCAGTTACGGACCTGCCGTTCGACGCCAGCCTGATTCTTGAGAGCATCGCGCCTTTCGTAAAATCGGCAACCCCGATTCCATCGGCATTTGAATGCGGGCTGGTCGGTGCGGACGTGCGGCCGGATTGAGCGAAGCGGACATGCCGAGCGCTTCCTAGGGAAGAGACAAAATCAAACGACTACAATGGGTTAGAGAAAGGTTTGGGCAAGAAGCGCCCCACTGAGCTTCAATGCGTTTTGGTTCGACCGCCCAAACTTCAGCCCGGCCTCCGGCCACGCTGCACATAGGCGCGCGGCTGAGCTTTGGTGCTCGCGTGGTTCGAGCCCGTTGCGCGGGGACAGCCCTCGCGCCAATCAGTCCGCCGGGATCGCCGTCTCTACGTACCAGTCGCCGTCGCGGCTGAAGCCGCGCACGTTCCCCGGCTGATCGCTGCGCACGAAATACGTGGTCTTCTTCTTGATCTCGTTGAGCAGCGGCGGGCGCGGGATCTCCGGCCATCTCCCGTACGGGGTCACCGGCACCATCGCCCACGTGTCGCCGCCGCGCGCGCCGAGATACTTTTCGACAAACTTTTTCGGCGTCGCGTTGTGGCTGCCGTGATGGCCGACCTTGTAGAACGTCGTGTTGCGCAACAGCTGGCCGGCCGCATCGTCGTCCATCAGCTCCCGCCATGTGCCCCATTGTGCGTCGCCGGGGAACAGCAGGTGGGCGTTGCCGATCACGAGCATCAGCATCAGGCTGGTGTTGTTGAGCGCATTGTCGAGCGCGATGGCAAGCTTTGTCTCGAGCCCGTCATGGATGTTTTCGAGCCGCTTGCGCGTGTCCTCGTCGAGCTCGGCGGGCGAACGCTTGTCATCGACCCATTCCTCGCCGAACGGCTCGGGAATCCCCGCCTGCCTGGCTGCGAGGTTGCCCGACATTCCGAGCAGGGAGAGGAAGCTTTCGCCGCTCGGTGGGTTCATGTCGAAGATGGTATCCGGGTTGCGCGATGGCCCGAGCACATGAATGGTCACCTCCGGCAGCTTGGCGCAGGCCACTGTGCGCGTCCGCGCGTCCTTCTCCGGCAGGTAGCGGCGCTTCGGGCTTCCGGCGAAGCCGCGCTGCAGCGTGTCCATCGCCTGGACGTTGGCGCTCGCGTTGAGCTGCAGCACCTCGGAGAGCGCCGCTCCCGCCGGCGCCGCCTCGGCCAGTCCCGCGAGCGCCAGCGCCAGCCGGGTCTGCGCCGATCGCAGGCTGATTGCTTCCGGCTCGTCGGATTCGGTCCATGGCATCCAGACCTCGCCGACCTCGACCTCGGACCAGCGCGGATCGGCAAATCCCGCGATATGGTCCTTGTGGCGGTGGGTCACGACCAGCAGGTCGACACGCGGCGTCCTGTCGTTGTCCCGCAGGTCCTCGACCACGCGTCCGACGATCTCCTTGATCGGCTGCACCTGCGTCTTGAACGACCCGCAGTCGATCAGGATCTTCTTGTCCGGCCCGCTGCGCGCCGGCGCAAAGATGAGAAAGCAGTCGCCGAAACCGCAATTGTACATGCGGATGCGGATCGTGCGTCCGTTGCCGGCAGGTCCATTGCCCGCGGGCCTCGCCCGCTCCGCAGCCTCCTGCGGCTTTGCCGTGGCTGGGCGTCGTTTCTTGCCCGTTTTCCTGCCCGTGTTCTTGCTCGTTTTCCTGGCCATCACAGGATTCCCGAATGCAGGGCGGCGAGGCTCTTGCGCAGCTCCATGCGCTGCCTGCGGTACTGATCGTCGCCCCAGGCCAGCCGCGGATCGGCGAGGTCGGTCTGCTCCACGAACCTCGTCTGGCGTTCTTCCCGCGCCTTGGCCAGCTTTGCACACTCCGCGGTTTGCTTCTTGAAGGGCATCGGCTTGGCGATGACGTAGCGCGCGGTGCCGTCGGCGCCGAAGATGACGGTGGCGCCGGCGCGCATCGGGATGCCGCCGAATTCCTCCTTGCGCGTATCGTCGGTCTGCACGAATTGCACGATCATCTCGACCAGCAGCCGCTGGTCGATGCCGATCCGGTGGACCGGATGAAACCCGCTGACGGCGATCGTTGCCCTCGGGTTGAACCCTAGCGCGGCGGCATTCTTCTTGTCGCTGCCGTAGTTTGTCAGCTCCGCGTAGATCCTGCTGCGCAGTCCGCGCTCGCTGTCGAGCGCCTTCTCATCGGCCTCCTCGGTCTCGACCTCGTCGCTTTCGACCACGCTGCGCTGGAAGGTCTGGTACGCCGCGATCTCCTTGCGCTCCACCACGCGTCCGGTCCAGTCGAGCGCGCGGGCATTGAGCGCGAACAGCGTCTGCATGTTCATCAGCAGGGGTTTTGGCAGTTTCGGCAATTCCTTCGTGCTCACCGTGCTCGGCCAGACCAGCGACTCCTCGGCGAGAGACAGCACCTCCTGCGGATAGATGCCGCGCGCGCGGAAGCTTTCGATAATGCTGAAGCGCAGCTCGTAGGGATCGTCCGGATTGAGCTCGAGGTCGGCCGTCACCAGCGCGCGCAGGAAATCGCCGAACGTCACGTCGACCGGCGGCAGATAGTCGAACGCCCGGATGCACATGCGCAGCACGTGGTCGGCCAGCAGCGACGCCTCCTGCGCCACCCGGTTCACCAGGTCGGGATGCAGGTGCCCGCGCGGCAGTTCGCCGGTGCCGCCGGTGGCGATCCGGATCAGGTCCTCGATGCGCCGTTCGTAGGTGCGGAAGAATCCGTCGAATACGGCGCTGACCAGGATGGCGCCCCGGCGGTGCGGCTCGTGCACGCGCGCAAGCAACGTCGGGTCTGCCTTTTGGCCGAGGGCCGATCGCAGCGCCTGGCCCGTTCCGCTGGCGTAGCCGACCTGCTGCGCCAGGTCGACCAGCATGCTCTCGCCGTGCAGGCGGCCGCGCGAGGCCTGGATGTGCGCGCGCAGGATGTCGCGGTAGGAGAAGCGCTGGAACAGCGCCACGATGTCGGCGAATGCCTCGTGGAACGCCAGCACGTCGACGTTGGTCGGCTCCAGGAAATAGCGGCGCAGCCGGTGCACGAGCGCATGCGTCATCTCGTGTGCCACCACGTCGTGCGACAGGCAGGTGAACACCATCTGTCCCGGCAGGTTGGGGCCCGGGTTTGTGTCGCTCGCCGCGGGCCTTTTGGGTGCGGTCTGGCATCGGCTCGAGTTCGACGCCGGCGGCGTGGCGCAGAAATTCAACGAATTGTTCCGGCAGCCCCTGCTCGCGTTCGCCCAGACGACGACGGATTTTCCGTCCATCCTTTATGGCGTCGCCGCGCCCTGGACGACGGCGTCGCGACAAGTCGCCAAGCGCTACCGCAACCTGCTCGGTGCCGACGCCAATCTCAATAAGCTTCCCTTGCGCCCTCGCTTCTTCTTCTGTTCGAGCAATCTCACGACCGGGTCGCTGTTTCGCTTCTCCAGGGAGTACATCGCCGACTTCCGTTTGGGTGTGCATCGCGACCCTGATTTCGATCTGGCAACCGCGGTCGCAGCTTCAGCGGCGTTCCCGCCGGTGCTCTCGCCGTTGCGGCTCGATCTGCGCCTCTTGAAGTTCGTGATGGAGCCGATCGATGGCAGGATCCTGCCGCCCGCGAATCCGTCCCTGCTCAAGCGTGCCGTGCTCACCGACGGCGGCATCTATGACAATCACGGGCTGCAGCCGCTGCTCGAGCGGTGTCGCATGTTGCTGGTCAGCGACGGTGGCGCACCGTGGACGACGTCGACCGGCGGATTCTACCGCTGGCTGCCTCAGCTCAAGCGCGTGCTCGACATGACCGACAACCAAGTTCGCGCGCTCCGCCGGCAGGACCTGATGCGCCGCTTCATGGCGGCCGACGACCCCGCACTTCAGCAGATTCCTGAAAGTTCCGATCTGCGCCGGTACTTCGCACTGCGCGGCACATACTGGGCGATCTCCACCGACCCGACACGCTATCGGGCGGGTCCCGGCAACATGGCCCAGCAGCGGTGGCGGCGTCTATCCGGCATCGGCACGTGGTTGCATTTCCTGGGCGCGCGGGAGACCGAGGACCTCGTGAATTGGGGCTATCTCGTGAGCGACCTTGCGCTGCGCAGCTACATCGATCGGGCCATTCCAGTCGGCGCTTCGCTTCCCGTCGCGGAGGGAAGCATTGCTTCGTCCTGGCGGGCACGCGTCGCGAAGTGGATCGGCGATCATCTGCCAGGGACGTGATTGGAGCCCTTGATGAGGCAACGGGTCTGCACCGAGAGGATCCAAGAGATCACTAATCCGGTTCGCTGGGAGCGGAATTCGAAAACCGGGCTTCTCGATGTTACGCCGGTCGGAGAGTACGTCGAAGTAGTCGATATCGATCCAGCCAGCGGCGTTGTCTGTCCACCATCGATCTCGACTAGCCGTTATTGCCGAAGGCGAATTAGCGAAGTTAATCGGCTCACATGACAAATGCGAGGTACGCCGATGGCGGGCGCGAAGATCAGCCTCGTGGATAGGGTGAAGCTTTGGCCGCATCAGAAGGCAGCGTTCGAGACCGCGCAACGATATCTGCGGCGGTCGTCTTCGCGATCAGCCGACGGCAGCTCCGCTCTCATCAATATCCCCACGGGCGGCGGAAAAACTGCCATCATCGCCCTGCTCGCTCACGAAGGTCACAAAGTTCGCCGGGCGCTGGTGCTCGCTCCGCGCGTCGGCATACGCGACCAGCTGTGCCTCGAACTGAGTGCGATGCGCGATGGCGGCTTCTTTGACAAGCAAGGTGTGACGCCAAGGGACCTCCGAAGGCAAGTGCACAAAATTGAAAGCGGCTCCGACCTTGGGACCGCTCCGAAGGGAGACGTAATTCTTGTCTCCACGATCCAATTAATCGACCGGTATCGTCAGCACCAGCGCGACTCGTTCATCGAATTTGCCGATAGCGTCGACGCCGTGCTTGTGGATGAGGGCCACTATGAGCCGGCCCCCTCCTGGAGCGTCACAGTGCGCGGATTTGAGAAGCCATCGGTATTGTTCACTGCGACGCCCTACCGCAACGATTTGCGCGCCTTCGCCATGGATTCCGCTGCAATTCACGTGACCCGGTTTGTCGACGCGGTCCGCGAGCGGTTCGTCAGGGACATAGACGTCGTGCCGATGAGGAGCGAGAACACGCCTGCCGCGTTTGTCGAAGGCGTGTTGAGAGAGTTCAAAAGGTACTTCAAGTCCGCGCCGAACTCGAAATGCAAGCTCATTGTCCGTTGCGAACGGAAGGACGATGTGGCGAAGATCGGAAATGAGTTCGAGCGGAAAGGATTCACACTGATAGCGCTGCACGAGCGTTTCACGCGGAAGGATACCGCTGAGGCTCCCTGGAAGCTGCGAGTCCCCGGCGATCCCGAGAAGGTCGATGCGCCGGCGATCTGGATTCACCAGCATAAACTGCTGGAAGGGGTTGACGGACCTAGTTTCAGAGCAGTTGCCTTCTACGGACCTCTGGGCTCGGTCCGCGCGTTGGTGCAACAGATAGGACGCATCATTCGAAATCCGGGCCGCAAGGCTAATCAAAAGGCTTTGGTGTTCGATCACCGCCGCGGGCGTGTCGCGCGAAATTGGGATCGCTTTAAAAAATATGATGCAGCACTCACGGGAAAAGATCTCTCCCTTGGAGCCCCGGAAATAGTAAGAGCGTCGCTCGAAGCGCTGCCGGAGCTGGACTATATCGCCGAGAACTTTCGCGAACGATTCGATCTCGGGATGGCATTTGACGTCGAATCGGAAATTGCGGTTCCGACCTCAGCGTACTTTCTGCGGCCAGCGACGGATTTCGATTTCGACCAATTTTTGCAGGCCGTCGCAGACAACTTGGTCGAACGCTCGCTGGAGCGTCACCGATACAAGATCGACGACGATCGCTACCTCTTTTTGTATATCACTTGGCGCAATTCACCCTTGCTCCGCGTGCATTATTTCGTCGAGTTGGAGTTGCACGCCATCGTGATCCGCAGATTTTCGGCCCGGATCGCGTACTTTGACACCGCAGGAGGCGTGCCCCTGTGGTCAAACGAACACGGCACCTCCGGGCCCGTCGCGCGAGATCGTTTTTCTCGGTTGATGTCGCGTACGCACGCGACTCGGATCACGGCGGTCTCGACGCGCAATGCCGCGCTTGGACCTCGGGCAATTCGCATGCGGAACACGACCGCGGCGTCGATCGAGAGCACCGCGCCGTTTCTCGATGACTTTCAGCACGTTACTACGTCACTCACGGGCGTTTCCGCCGAACGCTGGATTCCGACCGATCCGTCGGAGGAATTCGGTCATGAGGCGGGAGGTCGCCGGAGACGCCGGGAGACGGCCCGAAGGTATATGGGACTGGGGCGGGGCCATATCAGCGAAATGGGGTCCCGAGTTTCGCTTGGGGAATATTTCGGCTGGTTGGACGCAGTCGATGAGCGGCTGTCCAGTCGACGGGAAGCGACGGCATTGCTTGGTCGATACGCACAGCCATTGGCCGCAGCGCCAACTGCGCCGGACGCACGGAATATACTTCTCGACCTCGAAGAAGCGCGCGAAGCTTACGAGACGCTTGAGGGCGAAGGATTGCGCGCCGGGCAAAAGCTGGAGTTGGAGGATATTTGTGCCGACTGTGAGCGGGCGAAACCCGGGCAGCCCCGTTCGTTCGAGGTTCGAGGGCATGGGCGAGCGTTTAAAGGAACCGTGGCATTCGATAGTAGCGTGCAGCGCTACGTGATCGACTCGCCTGAACTTGCCGAGTCATTTCATTATGTTGGGCAAAGGCCCGGCTCGGACCTCGTATCATTCTTGAATAGATCCCAATCTTTCTCGATCTTGCCCGAGAGCCCGAAAGTAATCTATGCTGACGGTTCCTTCTTCTCACCCAACATAGGAACCGGTAGCGAGTTCGACGAGCAGCGTTTTCAGGTCGGGAAGGTCCTTGAGGTGCACTCGCGGCTGGACGCCCTCTCATCGGAAAAGGGTAATCATACCACATTGCTGGCCGCGGCCGATGGTTGGCACGCGAACACCGTCTTTGGCTGGTTTGATCAAAATCTCGACCGCATCCTTGATGATCCCACACTAGTCGTGTGTGACGACATGGGGAAGGAGTCTGCCGACTTCATCGCCTTAGACCGAAATGAGAACCGAATTGTGATGATCCATTGCAAAGCAAGAGATAAACGAAGTGGCTGTTCGGCGTCGGCGCTGCAGGAGATCTGCGGGCAGGCGGTCAAGAACTGTGGCACTCTAAATCTTTTCAATCCGGTACGGCCCCCGAATACACCGAAATGGCATCAGAAATGGTCATCGGACAAGGTCACGGGAAGCGTGAATTCAAGGATCAGGAAGGGCGGCGGCCGCAGCCGAAAGAGTGACGATTTAGGGCAGCGTTTATGGCAGCGTCTTGAAAATCGGATCAGGGATCCGAATGCAGAACGCGAAGTCTGGCTCGTGCTTGGCTCTACCCTTTCGAAAAACGTACTGGAAAAGGCGTTACGCAGTGACGATCCCTTGCCGGAGGCGATTCAGGCTACTCACTTGCTGCAATCGACCCTTGCCTCGATCGGAGGTTCGAATGCTCGATTGAAAATACTGTGTAGTCCGTGACGCCGGGAAGGGGCGAAATATAGCAAAGCCGATGACTTAGCAAAAAGGTTGGGCAAGCGGAGCCTCATTGCTTTCAAGGAGCCCAAACCGAAATTGGGAGAAGCTTGATTTCATCGTCGATGGTCAAATGCGAGCATGATCACGTGATCAGGTGAGGCTCGTTGCCCTCCGAAGGCAGAGGTCGGACGAATCGTCTCGGGCGCGCCAATAATTTCAATGCGTTAGGTCGTCTTTCTACAACCCCCCGAACGCTAGCTACCACATAGCTACCAAACAACGATGCATTGGCGCGCGGACGCTATGGCGGCCAAGTACCTGAAGCGCATCTCGTTCGGGACGAGGGGGTCGGGGGTTCAAATCCTGCGACTCCGACCAACACTTAGCACCGTCCGAATTCCAGCCGCTTCGCCAACTCGACGTTGAAAATATTGATTCCTGTCATGTTACTGCCCGGTCGCGCGAGGCTCGCGACAAGGTCAAGCCGCACCGGATCAACGCCAACGAGGAAGAGGATGGGGATCGTCGTAGTTGCGGCCTTGGCCGCGTTGGCGGGGGCCCGGCTGTGACGATCACGGCGACGTGCTCTACACTTCTGGGATCTATGGCCGTGGCGCGGCAAGCGGCGTCTACAAAATCACACAGCTGCTTCCGTCCGAAAGCGATGATTGTCAATATCGCATCAAGAGGCTCCGACGAGCCGCATGAGCGGGTCGTCAAGGAAAGCGAACTCAAACGCGATTTGTAGCCCCTCCGCGGCCGCGCATGGCTTCCGGCCTGCTCGCGACGGTGGTAGGTGAGTGGGCTTGGCTATGCCATCATCCGGGCGAGCGCTGACGCGTACGCTCACAAGGCATGTTAGACATCTATATGCCGGCCGACCGGGAGACTGCGACATTCGACTACGGCGTACCCGCGGAGCTGTTCATGGGCAAGCGCAGGGGCGGGCCGCGACAGCCGCTGCGCTATCGCCGCTTTGCGACCGCAGCACAGGCGATCCGGTTCGCCGTCGAGGAACTTCCGGACGTGCGCGAGCTCGGCGCCTGGATGCAGGTCGGTGACGAACGCTTCGATGGCGACGACATTCAACGCCTTTACCAGAGCAACGATTTCCCGTTGCAACGACGTCTGTCGGATTAATTGCTAGCGCGATGGGTTGAATGTCCACAATGCTCGCATACTGCGGGCCAAAGAGGGACGATGATGGACAAGTCGCCGAAGACAAGAACAGAGCTTGAGGCCTTGGTGCTGGCTGAATTGCGTGCGGCGCCGCAATGCGGCGGCGCTTCGCACGTAACGGTCGTTCCGTATGGCGACTATCGTGTGCCCGCCACTTGGGAAGTTGCCAGTTTTAACCCGAGCACATCCGAACAGAAAACGGGTGAGCGCGCTTTGCGACATCGTGAGTCGCCTCCAGCAACGTTTTGATATTTCGCAATGAGGTGAGGAGGCTGTCGTCACGCGGCGCAAATGACCTGACAGCGGTCGATTTCCGCCTGTATGTGGCGAGTCATACCCTCTACAAAGCTCGTACCAGCCGCTTCTCGCCCGCGTGCCGATCTACTTCCCAACTACCTTTCGCAGCGCCTCATTGATCCTGTCTTGCCAGCCCGGCCCGGCTTCTTGAAAGTGATCAAGAATGTTCCGGTCAATTCGCAAAGAGACAAGCTCCTTGGCATTCGGGATGGTCGGACGTTTCGGAGGGAGTTCCGCGGGCTTCGTGGTTGCGGCCTTGAACGCTGCTTCAGCCGCCTCCCGTGAAGTGGTCGTTCGTCGGGTTCTGTCTGCAGGCATTTTATGTCCTCGCCCTAGCGCGTCGCGAGATGTTCGCAGCAAACTCAGAACGACCTTGGCAGCGGCGCCCGACGGGGCGCATCGTCCCGGCGTTTGGGCATGGGGGATCAAGCCTTCGCGCTGGGCCTGTTTCCTGGCCTTGCGACGCTTCATCTCACGGAAAACGCCCTCACGTTGCATCTTCTTCTTTAGGACCCTGAGAGCTTGATCGACATTGTTGTCGCGGACGAATACCCGCAAATGTTTTCCAATCGTGCTGCTGCCGTTTTTTTGGACAGTCGAAATGTTGTGAGTGACCCGTCGGCGTTAACGAACCTTGATATTCTCGGCAGATGCCTTACCGCGATTACTGACGATCTCATATTCGATCGTTTGACCCTCATTGATAGAACTAAGGCCGGCACGTTCGACAGCGGAGATATGGACGAACACGTCTCTGCCGCCGTCCTGGGGCTGAATGAATCCATAACCCTTCGTCGGGTTGAACCATTTGACCGTGCCTGTAGCCATCGTGGCCTCCTAGAATGCATAACGTGATAGGACCGCACGACTATCGTGCGATTGCTCATCCGAAATCAGCGTTGTCTTGGGGAACCCCCCGTCCAGGGATGCTTAACAAGCAATGCCAGGTTCGAACCCGAAAATTGTACCTGGTTCTCACGACGGCTTCAACAGCGTGGGAGCGGCCGCAACGCGTGACAAAAAGCTTCCACGCTCTCTCGCGAGGTGCCAGCTACGGTATCACCAATGCCTCACCGGCATAGGATAAAGACAGGCCTCGCAAATTCCGGTTTGGTGCCCACATTGCTCAACCAGGTACGAGATTTTGGTAAGCGATGCCGCGATCGCCAAACACAAACCGTAAGACGTAGCGTTATCGGTCCGTTTCGATGAACACGTCGCAACCAATTTCGCCTAATGCCCGCTTAATCCTATTCTTCGCTTTGTCGGCGGCCGTTTGATCGAAGTCCGGTGCCGTTTTGTGGGTTTCGATCGAAATGCGGACGAGAAGTCGTTCGGTTGTTTTGCCGCCTCCGAGCAAGGTGGATAAAACAGAAATTCGGGTTACTAATTTTTCTTCTATCAAAGAGGCAAGGCGTATCTGAGCTTTGGTCTGAAGCTCTTGCGCGGCGCTGACCTGCGGCAAATGGACTCCTCTAATTCAGACTGTTGAAAATATCACAAAAGGAGCCTTGCGGTCCCCCCTAGGGCATGCGGCTCAGTACATCGAGGGAATGGGTGAAGAACCAGAATCTCCGCTCCTGGCAGATTTCCGCCATTCGAGGCGGACTCTTCCGTCTGATTTGCATCTGTCGGTGCTCGCATCCTCATGCGTTACGATCCGGCGCAGGTGGGCTTCACCGAATATGATCATGTGGTCGAGGCTGTTCCTTCTCCAAACCTCGCGGACCGATGAAAACTTAGTAATTTCCGGCGCATGTGCGTCGGTATCGGAAAATTCTTCTACAGATGACGTTTCAGGTAGGCGCCGCCGCCCCTTTGGGCTATCGGCTACGCGGGAAGACCGCAATCCGGCGCGGGCTCAGCGCCGGCTGTGGAGGCTCATGGCAAGCAAGACCGAGGAGACGCCGCAGAAGGAAGAGATGCTGGAGAAGGACGGTCCCGAGACCCTGCCGGACAGCCCGCTGCTTGACCTATCGGACCCGGCCGTCAAGGAGCTCATCCGCTCCGCCAAGAAGCGCGGCTACGCCACCCATGACCAGATCAACTCGGTGTTGCCCTCCGAGGAGGTCAATTCCGAGCAGATCAAGGATGTGCTCGCGATTTTCAGCGAGATGGGCGTCAACGTCGTCGAGACCGAGGAGACTAGCAAAGAGGGAGAGCGCGAAGAGGGCGAGGAGTCGCGCGAGGAGTCCGACGAGGAGGCCGAGAGCGAGAGCGGCCAGCTGGTCGAGGTCCAGCAGAAGGTCCCGGCCAAGTCCGAGGCCAAGGAGCCGACCGAGCGCACGGACGATCCGGTGCGCATGTATCTGCGCGAAATGGGCTCGGTGAAGCTTCTGTCGCGCGAGGGCGAGATCGCCATCGCCAAGCGCATCGAAGCCGGCCGCGAAGCGATGATCGCCGGCCTGTGCGAGAGCCCACTCACCTTCCAGGCCATCATCATCTGGCGCGACGAGCTCAACGAGGGGAAGGTGTTCCTGCGCGACATCATCGACCTCGAAGCGACCTATGCCGGGCCCGACGCTAAGGCCATGCCGGCGCCGGTGATCGGCCCCGACGGCCAGCCGATCGTGGCGGCGCCCACCGGCGCGACTCCGTTCAAGGGAGCGCCCGAGCGCGGCAATGTCGGCAATGGTGGCGAGCAAGGCGAGGGCGGCGAGACCGCGCCCGGCGAAGGCGATTTCGACGACGACGATATGGAG
>Ga0306922_10005115_pt1 | contig 12490 bp, 10 predicted proteins | sample sta12Cox44000082_FD_203758 | JGI IMG/M metagenome (GOLD analysis project Ga0306922, IMG submission 203758) | Lab enrichment of tropical soil microbial communities from Luquillo Experimental Forest, Puerto Rico - statoxic.12C.oxic.44.000.082 (v2)... | ecosystem: Environmental > Terrestrial >... | reverse complement strand
GTCGAGAGCAAGGGGTGACCAGCCCGCGACCGCGGGGGTGACGCCTCCTGACGGCATCGGCCTATCGTGGGAGGAGCTCGAGGAGGATCAGCGTGGGTCGTCCCCCACATCGTGAAGTGGCTCCGGGGTTCCATCGAGGTCCCGGAAATAGCCGCTTTCGCCGCCGAGCGCGATCTCGCGATGCCAACTTGGCCATCGACAGGAACCTCAGGGTGCGACCTCGTTCGGCTGCTGATCGACGACGTATTCGCCGGCGGGCAGGTCCGTGATCGCGCTACGAATGAGCAATCCCAGGACCATCGCCAGGAGCAATAGAGCCTGGGCAACGGCACAGGTCCGGTTCAATTGAGAGAGGAGGAGCAATGATCATTTTCGGCGCCGCTTTGGTGGGTCTGTACTTGGTTTTCTGGGTTTGGCATTCGCCTTGGGTTGGTAGGCTCACCAAAGCGGATATCGATCGTTACCTGGCGGTCCTCGAAAAGCGCCTGCTGCCGGCGGAGGAGGTCAAGGCGTTTACCTCGCGCGTTCGCTCATGGGTCGAGGCTGACGATGGCCGACCCGTCTACATGTTGAACCTCATTCATTTCCTCCCGCAGTTCCGCACGTTTCCGGGCGCTCCGGAGTTCCGTGGAACTCCTCAGGAAGCGAACGCGTACTATGAAAGGAGCATCATGTGGTTATGGCTCCGGCATGCGGCCTACCCGATTTTCAGCGGCGTCCCTCAGGCGAGAAACCTGATCAACATGCAGCCGGAAAGAACATGGGGCGAGGCGGCCGTCGTCCGGTATCGCAACCGTCGCACGTTTCTGAAACTGTTGTCCGACCCTTCCTACGCGCCAGTGGAACCCTATAAATTCATCGCCTCAGAGATCGACCTTGTTGCGGTCTCAAGCAAGATCGCGATACCGGACCTACGCTTCGTGATCGGCGTAGGATTTGTTATCATTTTTCTGCTGGTTGGGTGGATAAGCGCCGTTTGATCGGGGTGCGGTCCCTGGATGCCCCGGCGGCTTTTCGCTTGGCGGCGGGGGGACAGAGGCGGCTCTGATATCGATCTCGCGCCGGATGTAATGGATCTCGCTGCTTACAGGCAATCGCACCATTTGTCGTTCCTTACCCTAATCGGCCCTACCGGATAGCATCTCACTCGGCGAGGGATCACGACCCATTGCGGCGGCGGCGAGTTCGTCGAGGTCTAAATGTTCAATAGTTGGGAGCGCGGTCTCATTTCGCGCAGCTTCGGCGCTGCAATCGCCCATACTGAGCGGCCCGAGGTAACGCGCCGGTCAGAAACGTGCGTTTCCAAAGCTGCAGGAGATCTGCAAAAACACCCAAGACCGACTTCGAAAGCCGAAGCCAACGTCTATTAGTCGAAACGGGGTCAACCGTGTGGTGAAGGACACTCATTAAGTTGCGGGACCGTACCATTAAGGCGGCGAGCCAGAAAACGGGCCGTCCCGGTTGGGGCACCGACATAAATCGTCGAGCCGGTTTTAGCGTTAGCGGTCGCACTATTGCAGTACTGGAAGAATGAATTTTGGCAGGGGTAGGGGCCCGCGATTTGGAACCCTACCCTTGCCGTGGTCGGGTCAGCGACCGTGATCGGGCAAGAGCAGATGATCTGGTCTTTAGCCAAGGGTTCGTCGAAACCCGGAAAGGATTGCCCTTCGGTGCTGGTGAAGCAGATTCCCCCGTCGCACTGCGCGTAGGCCCCATCGGATGTTCTTGCCGGGCAGGTATAGATCGCGCGATCACCATACGGAGCCACAACCGACTCGTGCACATTGAACGTGCTTACTATATATCCGTTGCTTGGACCTTCCGCGTTGACTGTGCAGACATCCTCGCCGTCATCGAACTCGAGCGGCAGGCTGATGCTGTCGCCCGTTTTGACATCGCACTTGCAGTAGGCGACCCCGTTGAACACGAAGCAACTGGCGACGGCGCAGAGTGCATACGTCTGACCCTCGCAGATCTTGAAAAAGTTGGGAGAAGTGCGAATGTCGGAGGTCGCAGCGCGCTGCGTCTCATCGGCGCAAACCGAACCGCCGACTGTCAAAATCAGCGTCGTAGCCGCTGCTATGCCCACCAACCATACCGTCCCGAGCCGGCGGCGGGTTGCCCGAAGCCGTTTCGACCACATAGCGGTAGCTCCGCGCCATTCAACGCCAACTTTGGGGCGCTCAAGCTATTTTTGTCAATCGGCCGGTCACCCTATCGGCGCGGGAATTGGTGTAAATCAACCTCACCCGAACTCTTGCCGATTTCAAGGCTGTCGCGGTAACCCCATTTGGGCAGGTCGGGCGGTTCAGGGGCTTGATTTCAGCCTAAACTGAATGGCTGAAACAGGATCCCGTTCCAGAGCGAGGGCGAGGAAGGTCCGGATTCGGCGCTCTGCAGCCGGTGGCTGACCACGCGGCGGATGGGCGAAGATGCCCCTTAAGAGACTTTCCCGGCAGGGCCAACGAGAGACCGCAACGGGTGGGGAGCTGCCATTCGTAACCAGCGCCCAGCATCCCATCCATGTCAGCCGGATCGACATGTTTGTGATCGGTGAACCACGCGAGCATGTCACCGGACCTTCTCGATATCCGGCAGCGGCTAGCTTCGGTCGAAAGTAAGCCTGCGTCGGCGCGTACAGCCGGAAGTAAGGAAACCAGATCTTGCCGCTTGGGGCTTTCTGCCCGAAATATACATCCACCGAACCGTCCGCGTTCTTCTAGAGTCCCTTCGAGTTCGATGAGACTTTTCGCCTTCAAAGGCTTCATTGCGGAAACGTTACGTGTATCCATTTCGTAAACCGATACCCCCAAGAACTGCTTCATTGGCGGATTGGGCGCGATGCGCAAATGATACGACCTCGCGCCGTCGAGCCAGTCAGCGTCCTTGTCACGATCGGTCGAGAGTGAGAGAGATGGCTAGGGCAGATCAGGAACAAGAAAATATCCGGGAGCGCCATGAACAATTTTAAAAGAAGCTAGCTCGGTTTCCGTATTATGGATCAGTGGCCAAGTATATATGACGGTGATTGTGATAATGTTGTTGGGGACAACAATATCTGTGCTTTCGAGGGCGCACGATCTCGTCACAGAAGCCCCGGCGCGAAACTTAGGGATAGGTTTCAGTGTCGAGTCGTCGAGGAGCAAATAACCAATGCCGGAATAGCCCGACCCCTTCCCAATACCGCAACCAAAGTGGACGTCGTAGACCGGGACATGTCCATGATTTCGGATTCGGAACTGGGTGGCTAACGGCTGAGAGGGGTCGAGGTTAGCAGAGGACTCGACCTCCACGACAGGTTTCAGCAAAAAGAAAAGCCCAATCAATGCGACGATAGGACCGAGAATCGCCCAAGAATTTTTCCATAACTCAAGCAAATAACGTCGGTGTGTAGGTTTTTCTTTTGCCTTTTCTAGGCTGGCCTGCTTGTGCGATGACTTACCTTTTTGATTAGCCCCTGAGGGTGAACGGCTATAAGTACGCCGTCTACGGGTTTTCCCCATATTCCGTGCTCCTACTACCCTCAGGAAGCGAGTCTCTTGGGGGCATCTTCGACGGTATCAAATGTCAGGTTCGCCCCAATAGACCGATTGGTGATTCTGATCCCAGCGCCGACGCGGACCAAGCCGATACAATTCCTCAATTCCGAGGTAAGGGCGATGGCGTGATGCGCGAGGACACCGTGCCGATGTCCGGATCGGGTCACGGGCGGCTGATGTCTCGCCCACGGCCAAGTCCTCACCCGCTTTCCCGCGGGTTCCTTCTTCGGTGGCTTTCGTACGCCGGCCCCCTTTCCGGAGCCACCGCTCCCGCCGGGCCGGCATCCGAAACCCTTCACGAAACCCGCCGGTCGCCAGCCGCTCAACCGATGGCCGCTGTCGGCGCGAAGGCGTCATTGAGCGCGACACCCGAGATCGCCCACTTGCCGCCATCGCGACCTTGGTCGCTATTGACGCTCGTGCCTTCGTCCGGACCCCGTGGTGTGTCGGTGCCCGGCAGGCAGCCTACGGCGGCAAGGAAGTTATCTCACACGATGGTAGGGAATACGCGGGCCGATGATGCGGGGACCCAGATTGACCTTGGGTGATGCCACGAATGCCTGCGCACGACCAAGCTCTACGACCGCACCAGCGACGAGATCACGCTCGATGGAGCCAGGCGGGATCCCACGCGGCGGTGATGGCGGCCGGGCAGCAATCCACCCGTGCTATTATCGCCTTTACTAATTGACAGATACCTCATTTTCATGATATTTTCGCAACGATCTGGGTCGCATCACGCGACGCGCTGAGCCGGTCTCCCGCGGTAGTGCCGCTCCGCGGGTCATTTTCGCTTCGAAAACAGCGGGAGACTCGCGGCGGAACAGTGGGCGCCGCCGCTGTTCTTGCCGGCGTCAAGCCGTCGGCGGTTCGGGATTGGCGCGGAGCAACGACATGTCGATAACTGATAATGTGCTGCAAAAAACAGCAAAAACAGCGAGAGGTGGTTCGCATGATCGTGCCGGCAGTCGGGCCGACATCGTTGTTGGGGACCGCCTGCGCGCACTCGACCGCGAGAGCGTCGAGCGGCTCAAGGAATCGATTTCCAGGATCGGTCTGAAGACACCGATTTCGGTTCGATCGGGCGAGCAAGGTTGGACGCTCGTCTCGGGTCGTCATCGCCTGGAGGCGTGCATCGAGCTCGGGATGGACGAGGTCACGGTGGTTGCGGAGACGGGTTCGGAACTCGAGGCTCGCCTCTGGGAGATCGCGGAGAATCTGCATCGTGCCGAACTGACCGCATTAGAACGGGCCTAGCACATCAGCCTATGGATCAGGCTGAGGGGCGAGAGGCGCGAGGGTGAGCGCTGCGATCAAGCCGGTGACAAACTGGGCCAAGTTGGGCCAGTTTCCGCGTTGGATAAAGCTGCGCAAGCGGTGCAGCCCGCCGCTCAGGGCGGACGCGGTCGCGAAGGCGGCGTTCGTGCCGCCGCTCGCGAGCTCGGCATCTCGCGAACGGATGCGCGGCGCGCGGTTCACCGGGTCCACCGCATCGGACCGGCGGTGCGCGAGGCACTTCGCGTCATGCCGGAGATCGCCGATAACGGGGCTGAGCTCGATGCGCTCGCCGCCTTGCCGGCAGAGCAGCAAGCCGCCGCGGTTGCCGCGGTCAAGAACGGCGCTGCGCCGAACGTGCGCGTCGCAGCCGCGACGACTGCCCAGCCAACCGGGCGTGCCGCCGCTAATGCCGACAGGCTGACCGACGCTGTGCTGGAACAGATCCGACGGCTCGGCAAGGAGGACCGGGAAAGGCTGTGGGACGCCCTTGTCGATCAGTGGCACGCGGAAATCAGCCGAGCGCTGATCTGCCGCCTTCCCCAGCGCCCTCGGCCCGCCGCGGACGAAATGGCCGAGCCCCTGGCGGCATCGCCGCGGGTTATCGCGGAGGGCGACAACAAGACCGATGAAACCCGGCGGCGGGAGGCGCTGAACGCCCGCGCCACGCCGGGCCATCCCGATGTCAGGGGCGGCCCGCTTCAACCGATCAACGGCCCGTTCTGCGAGCGGGTTTATGCGATAGGCAGTGTCGAATGGGCGGAGCAGCAGCGGCGGCGAGCAAATGGCGTTTGACGGCGCCGAAATCGGGCCCGAGGCAAAAACGGCTCGGGCTCGGGCGCCGCGTGTCGCGGCCGCTCGAAGCGCCGGATTTCAATCATTAGGAGAAATCCCGCTGCAGATTTGCTGCAGATGCAGCGCCGAGTAACAATTGACTCAAATCAAGGTTGCAGCCGGCCATCCTTAATGGTTCGGCTACCGTCCTAGCGAGGAGAGGGTTAAACGCCGAAACTTGGAGGAGGCAATCGTTTTATTCACAATTCAAGTTCGTATGCTTTCCCGGGGAGCCGGGCCAGAGACGATCCTTCCCGTTCTTATGGGTTCCCACCCGCTGCCGTTATGATTACGCAGCGCCCGCGGGGTCGAGGTCAAATGTCAAGCTCACTGGGGTCACCAGGCGCGGATCAACGGAGCGTGAGCGCGGGTTTTGGTGTGAGATGAGGAGAGGGTCATGTACGCGCTGAACGGACGGGTCGGGCTGGTCACTGGAGCCGGCGGAGGCATCGGGCGCGAGATCGCGTGCCGGCTCGCGCGCGAGGGGATGGCGGTTGCTGTGCTCGATCGCGAGGGCGCCGCCGCGCACGCGGTCGCGGCAGAGATCGGCGGTCTCGCGGTAACGGCCGATGTAACCGCGCAAGAGGAGGTTGGCCGCGCCGTTGATGCAACCCTCGCCCGCTTTCAGAGGATCGACCTGCTGGTCAACAACGCCGGCGTCGCCTGGATGGGGCCGGCGCTCGAGACGCCGCTCGAGGCCTTGCAGGCGATGCTGGCGGTCAATGTCGAAGGTGTCTTTATCGTCAGCCGTGCGGTGTTGCCGCATATGATCGAGCGGCATGCGGGCTCGATCGTCAATCTCGCTTCGTGGGCCGGCAAGACCGGCCCGGCCTACTTCGCCGGCTACAGCGCCAGCAAATTTGCGGTGATCGGCTTGACCCAGGCACTGGCGCGCGAGATGGCACCGCATGGTATCCGGGTCAACGCGATCTGCCCGGGAATCGTTGTCGACACGGCGATGCGCACCGCGATCGAGGCGCAGCAGCGCCGCTACGGACTTCCCGAGACAGCCGAGCGGGAAAGGTCGATCCCGATCGGGCGCGTCTCGGTCCCAGATGACGTGGCGCAAATCGCGGCCTTTCTCGCCTCGGACGAATCGTCTTATATGACCGGCGAATCGATCAACCTCTCCGGCGGTCTACTGATGGACTGAGGAGGGGAGCATGAATTGGGGAGATCGAAGATGGCGAGTCCGACCTACAAATCCGCCTTGATCGTCGGTGCCGGGCGCGGCCTGAGCGCGTCCTTGGCGCGGCTCTTCGCCAGCGAGGGCCTGCGGGTGGCGCTCGCGGCGCGCGACACCGAAAAGCTCGCGCCGCTATGCGGCGAAACCGGCGCCAAGGCCTTCGCTTGCGACGCCGTCGAGCCCGATCAGGTGGCGCGCCTGTTCTCAGCCGTAGAAGCAGCGACCGGCGCGCTCGACGTCGTTGTCTACAATGCGAGCGCGCGCGCCCGCGGTCCGGTCGCCGAGCTGGTTCCGGCCGAGGTCGAGCGGGCGATCATGGTCAGCGCGTTCGGCGGCTTTCTCGTCGCCCGAGAAGCCGCAGCCCGCATGATGCCGAAAGGGCATGGGGCGATTCTGTTCACCGGGGCCTCCGCCAGCGTCAAGGGCTACCCGCTCTCGGCGCCGTTCGCGATGGGCAAGTTCGCACTGCGCGGTCTCGCCCAGAGCATGGCGCGCGAGCTCGCCCCACAAGGCATTCACATTGCCCATTTCGTCATCGACGGGGCGATCCGCAATCCGGGCCGGGTCGAGCCACCGGACCGGCCCGACAGCATGCTTGACCCCGACGCAATCGCCGCCTCCTACCTCAGCGTGCTGCGCCAGCCACGCTCGGCCTGGACCTGGGAGATCGAATTGCGGCCTTGGGTCGAGCGGTTCTGAGGCAACGGGATTCCTGATTCTTCGGCCGCCGCGGTCGGGGCGCGGTCGGAAGCTCCCGCTCTTGTGGTTTGGAGCGCCTTCGGGCTGCTGCTGGCGCTAGCGGCGGCGCCCGTGTTCTCGACGGTGCTGCCGCCGCTGGTGGATTACCCGAACCATCTCACACGCATGCACCTCCTCGCCGAGGGTGGCGATGCATTCTACAGCGTGCATTGGGCGCCGCTGCCCAATCTGGCCGAGGACCTGATCGTCCCACCGCTCGCGCGGGTGATGCCGCTCAACATCGCCGCGAAGCTGTTCCTGGTGATGATCTTCGCCCTGATGGCAGGTGGAGTTATCTGGCTCAACCGGGTCACGACCGGAGGCTGGCAGCTATGCCCGCTGCTCGGTTTCCTCTTTCTCTACAACCGTGTCTTTTTGTGGGGCTTTCTCAACTACCTCTTCGGGCTTGGTGTCGCGCTCGGCGGCACAGCGTTGTGGCTGGCGTTGGAAAGGCGGTCCTGGTGGTCCAGGATGGCTTCATCGTCGCTGGTGGCGTTGGCTTGCTTCTTCAGTCATATCGCGGCCTTCGGCTTTTACGCGCTGGTGATCCTCGGTGTCGAAGCCAGGCCGACCATCGCCGAATTGCGTGCCCGCCAGTGGCGGTCTGTCGGCCGCAGGATCGCCATCGCCGTACTGCAATTCGTCGCTCCTGGGGCCCTCTGGCTCGGCACACGGCACGCTGCGCCCACCGCGACGGTCAGCTATGCCGGGCTCTGGCGCAAGGCCGATCTGCTGTTCAGCGTGTTCGACAATTACGATCGGGCATTCGACGTCGCCTGTTTTGCTCTGCTTCTCGCCCTTATCGGTTGGCTGCTATGGACCCGACGGCTCGGTATGGCCCCACGGCTGGTCCCAGCGGTGGGGATCGTCTTTGCGGCCTATCTGTTGCTGCCCAGCCAGATCTACGGCGGCTCCGGCGCCGACCGCCGGCTACCGCTCGCTTTCTTTCTGCTGCTGATCGCGGCGAGCGCCCCACGTTTTCCGAGCCCGCGGGTCGCCGCGACGGTCGGGGTAGTCGCCGCATCGGTCCTGGTCGTGCGCCTGAGCATGGTCGAGCACGTTTGGCGCGACGCCGACCGGGTTTATTCGGCCGATCTTGCCGGCATCGATGCACTGCCACGCGGCAGCAAGCTAGCGATCGCCCATCCAGCCGATCTCTTCCATGTCGAGCCGGTGCCGGAGGTCCACCTTCCTGTCCTCGCGATCGAGCGCCGAGGGGTCTTCGTGCCGACCCTCTTTGCGGTCGAGGGCCAGCAGCCGGTAGCGCTGAAGCCGGCTTTTGCGGCACTCGCCGATACGGCGCAGCCTCAACGCCTCTGGAAAATCCTGATGGGCGGCCAGGCGGTGGAGCAGGCGCCTCTGCCCGCGGCGCTCGAGCACTACAATTTCGTCGCGTTTACCGACAAGCGACCAATCCACGCGCCGCCAAATCGATGTCTGGCTCCGTTTTTTGTGCAACCGACCTTTCAGATTTTCACAGTCGCCCACGATCTCGACTGTGCTGGTCCCGCCGGCTAGCCGCCGAAGCGTCACGGTCGTCGGCAAAGCGGACCCCACGACAAGATCTGCTGCCATCGCCGATCGGCCGCATGCGCCGGATAGCGCCACTCTGCAAGTGGGTGCCATCCATCGGATCCGTGCTGCAGCAGCGCTGCCTGCGAAGGAGGTAAATCTTCCCAGCCGTCAGGCACGCACGATATTAGGGCCAAGCGATAGCCCAACCGGGCTGCCTCGTCGAGTGTGGCCGGATCGGCGGTGTTGCGGCGCAGCAGATCGAGCCCTCGGCGCCGCGGCGCGGTTTCGGCGAGCACGCCGGCGATCATCGTGGCGACGGTGTCGTTGTCCCCCGGCAGCAGCAGCGCCAGTCGCTCGCCGTCACCTAAATAGGTCTTCAGCTCGGTGGCGAGGCCGCGGACGAGCGGCTGCGGCATGTCCAAGTCAAAACGCAGGCGGTAGGCATACCCGAGAGGTGCCAGCACAGCAGTCACGAGAGCGAGTCGGCCGACCACCCGCACCCGCTCGCCGGCCAGCCATTGTCCCATCCCTAGATCACGCGCGGCGAGCACCAAGGCGAGCACTAACACGAGCGCTAGATGAGTATTGTAGCGAAAGAAAGAGTGTGCCTCGATGCTCATCTCGCCCGAAAATAGACCGATATAGGTCAGCAGCAGGAAGCCGTTGTAGAACGTCAGCAAGGACGCATGATAGGCCAAGAACCGGGTTGTGGACGTCCAACCCTGCCGCCGCCACAGCACCGGCCAAGCCACCTGGGCCACCGCAGCGCAGCCGAAATACACGGCCTTTTCCCCGAGCACCTGACCGGCGCTCGCCAGGATCTCGGGAACCTTTGCCCAGTTCCATTGCGCAAAAGGCAGAGGCTTCAGCTCGTCGACACCGGCGACCGACACGTGATAACGCCAGAGCGCGTAGAGCCCGAGCGACGGAATTATTGCCAAAGCGACGAGTTGCAGCATGCCGCGGAACTGCCGTCCACTTTCTGCCCAGCTTGTCACCGCCGCTGCACCGGCGCTGGCTGCAACCAGCCCAATTCCAGATTGCTTCGCATTTACCATGGCTGCAAAGACCAAGCCGATCGCCGGCGCGGCGCCGCGCAGCTGCCGGCCCGCAGCCAACTCGCTTTGCGCCAACACCAAAAGCCACGCGGTCATAGCCGCCGTGGCCGCGAGGGCAGTCTCGCCGTACGCCGAAAGATGAAAACGAGGCACGAACCCCGGATTTAGCAGGGTCGCGAAAAGCATGCCGCCGGCGAGAGCTCCCCAAGGGAGGACGGCGTCCGTGGTGAAATGTGGCATTGCCAAGGCGCGGGCGATGAGAAGTCCGATAATCAGCAGGAGCTGGGCGTTGATCAGCGACATCCCCGCCGCCGGATAGTCCGGCCACACCAAGCCGCCGAGATAGCTTAGGAACTGGGTGTTGTAAGGTGCCGCCGGCAAATACGAAAAGCTGGGCGGCAGGGCCGCGGTCGGTAGTCGACCCCAGTCGACGAGATAGAACGCATTCGGCAGCAGGTTGAGCCAGGTATCCGGCTGAGATGGTTGAACCGGTGCCATGACGAGCCAGAAAACGAGCGTCACGAGGACGACCCGTCCAAGGGTATTCCACGTTCTCAAGCTTGGCCGGCGGTCCCGAAGAGCCAGCGCGCAAAGCGCCGCAAGGACAAACCCCGCCGCCGGGATCGCCAGGCTGGCCGGGACCAGAACACCCCATAAGGTGAGCACAAGGCAAAGAGCGCCCCATCCGATGCCAAGCTGTATCTCGGGCGGCATGCGACGGCCGACCAGCATCGCGCCCGCCAATATCAAAATGACCGCCACCGCCCAAGTTACGGCAAGACTGACGAGATCCGCTGGATGGGGAAAGTACTCAGTGATCAAACTCGGATTCTGCCACTGATCGGAACTGGCTAAGGGGTCGCCAGCTGTCTCAGACCTTCCGCTGTCTGAATCACCTGCGTAAATACCCGACGGACCGGAAGATCGTCCAGCCGAGGGCTGGTCAAGACATGAATTTCGCGTCCGCGCGGCGCGCACCGGCTCGGCTCGGAAGCGTCGGAGAAAAGGACGACTACAGGATGCCCCCCGGCTGCCGCGATATGAGTGGCGCCGGTGTCGTTCCCAACGGTGAAAGCGGCCGCGTCGGCTAGGTCGACCAAGCTGGGAAGTTCGGTGCGGCCAACGAGGTCGATCGCAGCAGGGCACACCGCGCGGATTTCGGCCGCGAGCACCTCCTCTCCTGCACCGCCGATAATGACCGGCAGAAGCCCGGTCGCCTCGAACAGCTGCTGTGCCAACTCGCCGTAGCGGGTCGCAGGCCAACGCTTCTCCGGATGGCGCGGCGACGAGCCGGGAATCAAGATAAAAAAAGCACTCTCTTTCAGCCCGGCAGGCGGAGGCTGTGCCGATGCCGGGCAGCGCGGCAAGGGTGTCGGGTAGATGCCAGCCATCAGCAGCTGCTCGGCCTGTTTGTCGATCGTGTGTTGCGAATAGCGTCCCAGATTGGCGTGCGGGTACGAGCAACGCCAGGCTATCCCGGACCATTCGGGCGGGGCGGCGGGAAGGAACAGCCAAGAGTAAAAGCTTGATCGATCCGATGTCTGAAGATCGTAAACCCGGTCGAAGCGACCACGGCGCAAGACGCGGCGCAGCGCGACCCAACCGCCGATCTCGAAGGGTTTTGGTCGGCTGTCGATGACGACCTTGTCAAAGAGCCCGCTCTGTTGCGCGAGCCCAACGAAGGCATCGGTCGTCAGGAGCGTGATCTCGTCTGCGGCATGGTGCTGTCGGATGGCCGCCGCCGGCCCAAGCGCTTGAACAAAGTCCCCGAGCGCGCTGAGCTTGACGACGAGAATTTTGCGCCCTGGCGGTCTCGGTGGGCGCGTGACCAAGCGCGGCCGGGGTGCCGCCAGAGCATCGAGATCGACAAGATCCGCGAGCTCCTCGAAGGCTTTGAATACGGCCGCGTGCTTCTCCAAATCGGCTGCATCGATGCTGGTAGTTAGACTCTCCACGACGCGTTGCGCCGCCGCTAGCGCCGGCCGGTCGTAAGAGGTGGGTCGTCTCCGCATGGCCGTCGCTAGTCCGGCAGACGACAGGAGGATCCGGGACCGAAAGCGCCACCGAATGACCGGACGGATCGCGATATGGGAGACGCAGACCGCAAGCCCGGCCTGATCCGTGTTGAACCGCCGGTACAAGTAAGCGAGATCGCAGGCGATCGTGTAGCGGCGATCTCGCCACTCCCGCGCCTCGTTCCAGGCGAAAAACGCGTTAAGGGGGGTACCCTGGGGGAAATTGCCGTCGCTTAGCGGACTGGGCAAAACACCCGAATTGACGGCCGTCATGCGACCCGACTGTCGCCGACCGCAAGCAACGCGTCTTCGAGCATGCGCGACTGGGTG
>Ga0306922_10005113_pt1 | contig 12492 bp, 8 predicted proteins | sample sta12Cox44000082_FD_203758 | JGI IMG/M metagenome (GOLD analysis project Ga0306922, IMG submission 203758) | Lab enrichment of tropical soil microbial communities from Luquillo Experimental Forest, Puerto Rico - statoxic.12C.oxic.44.000.082 (v2)... | ecosystem: Environmental > Terrestrial > Soil... | reverse complement strand
TGTTGGAGTTCGGAGGGGCGCTGTCGGGCGAACATGGCGACGGCCTCGTCCGCGGCCCCTTCACGGAGAAGATGTTCGGGCCGATTCTCTACGAGGCGTTTCGCTCCGTGAAGCACGCTTTCGATCCCGCGGGCATATTCAACCCTGGAAAAATCGTCGACGCGCCTCCGCTGACTTCGAACCTGAGGTTCGGGGCGGGGTACGAGACGCCGGATCCGCCAACATTCTTCGATTACGGCGAATACGGCGGCCTTGGCCGCGCGGTCGAGATGTGCAGCGGCCTCGGGGTGTGCCGCAAGACGCTCGACGGCACGATGTGTCCGTCGTACATGGCCACGCGCGAGGAGAAGCATTCCACGCGCGGCCGGGCGAACACGCTCCGTCTGGCAATGGCCGGCCGCCTGTCCGAAGCGGGTCTCGGGCCGGACGATCTCTTTGACGTGTTGGACCTGTGCCTCGAATGCCGCGCGTGCAAAGCCGAGTGTCCTGTGGGCGTCGACGTCGCGCGCTTCAAGAGTGAGTTTCTGGCCGACTATTGGCAGCGAAAGGGCATGCCGCTGCGTGCACGAGCGATCGGGAACATTCACACGCTCCTGGCCTGGGGCAGCGGCATCCCTGCGCTGGCGACGGTCGTGGCGCGCAGCAGAATCGCGCGGCGGCTGGGCGAGATGGCGTTGGGCATCGATCGCCGGCGCGCGATGCCTCAGCTCGCCCGCTCGACATTTGCGCGGGAATTTGGGCGGCGGGCATCCCCGCGCCACGGGAGAGAAAAGGAGAGCCGCGGTTCGCGCGCCACCGGCGGCGATGGCCGCAGGTCCGTCGTCCTGTTCAACGACACCTTCACCAACTACTGTCATCCTGAGATCGGAATCGCCGCGGCCGAGGTGCTCGACTGCGGCGGCATCACGGCACGGCTGGTGCCTCACGCCTGTTGCGGGCGCCCCCTCATCTCACAAGGGATGCTGGACAAGGCTCGGAGATTGGCAGGGCGGAACGCCGAGGCGCTGGCAGGGGCTGCGGCCGCGGGAGAGCGCATCGTCTTTCTCGAGCCAAGCTGTCTGTCGGCGGTTCGTGAGGACGCGCCGGCGTTGCTGCGCGGCGACTTACGGCGTCGGGCGCAGGCCGTCGCCAGTGCGTGCGTGTTGTTCGAAGAGCTCGTCGAGCACGAGTCGCGCACCGGCTCGATCGACCTGTCGATCCGGGAAGGGCCACGAACGATCCTGTTGCACGGCCATTGTCACCAAAAGGCGATGGGGCTCGTATCACCGGCGCGGGCATTGCTTTCCCGCCTTCCGTCCTCAACCGTCGTCGACCTCGACGCCGGATGCTGCGGGATGGCGGGATCGTTCGGCTATGCGACGGAGCACTACGACGTCTCTCGAGCGATCGGCGAACGGAAGCTCCTGCCCGCCGTCAGGGCGATGGCGCCGGACTCCGTGCTGGTCGCGTCCGGTACCTCGTGCCGCGAACAGATCGCACATTTCGCGGGCGTCACCGCGGTTCACCCCGCCGTGCTGTTGCGGTCCGTCCTGGCTGAAGGTGCACCCCGTCCATCCGCGCCACCCCAACGTGAGCCTCGATGACCCGAAATCACCTGAAGCCGACGACTGTCGTCCTCGGGCTGCTCTGTGTGATGTATCTCATCACTTACGTCGATCGCGTCAACGTCGCGACCGCCGCCAGCGACATCCGACGCGAGCTCTCGTTGACCAACACGCAGCTCGGGCTCGTCTTCTCGGCGTTCGCGTATCCGTACCTGCTGTTTCAGGTTTTTGGCGGCTGGGTCGGCGACCGGGTCGGGCCACGTCTGACGCTGTTCGTGTGCGGTCTGATTTGGGCCGGAGCGACGATCTTCACAGGCCTGGCGACGAACCTGACGACGCTGTTCCTGATTCGCGTGGTGCTTGGCGTGGGCGAGGGCGCGACGTTCCCCGTCGCAACCCGCGCGATGCAACTCTGGATGCCGCCGGCGCGCCGGGGCTTTGCGCAGGGGATCACGCACGCGTTTGCGCGGCTCGGCAATGCCATCACGCCGCCTGTCGTGGCATTGCTCATCGCGCTTGCCACCTGGCGGGGGTCGTTCGTGGCGCTGGGCTGCTGCAGTCTGGTGTGGGTGATGACGTGGGTCTGGTACTTTCGCGACGATCCAGCCGACCATAAGCACATCACGCGACAGGAGCTCGACGCGCTCCCTCAGCGAGGCGCACAAACGGCGGCGGAACGCCCTCAAGTACCGTGGATGCGTCTGGCTGTGCGCATGCTGCCGGTGACGATTGTGTACTTCTGTTACGGGTGGACGCTGTGGCTGTATCTGAGCTGGCTGCCGACGTTCTTCTTGAATGAGTACAAGCTCGACCTGCGGCAATCCGCCTTGTTCTCGTCGGCCGTCTTCTTTGCCGGCGTCGGGGGCGACCTGGTCGGCGGGACCGTCAGCGATCGCATCTTGAAGCACACGCGCGACCTTCGGCAGGCTCGGCGCAATGTCATCATGGCCGGGTTTATTGGCGCGTTCGTGTGCCTCCTGCCCATGCTTCTGACTCGCAACCTGACCACCATCACGCTGAGTCTTGGTGCGGGTTTCTTCTTCGCGGAAGTCGTCATCGGTCCGATGTGGGCGATTCCAATGGATATCGCGCCGAAATATTCCGGGACGGCGAGCGGGTTCATGAACACCGGGTCGGCGGCGGCCGCGATCCTGTCGCCGCCGGCGTTTGGTTTCATCGCGGACCTGACCGGCAACTGGCATCTGCCGTTCGCCGGATCGCTGGCGCTGCTTCTGACCGGCGCGTTGCTGGCGCCGACGATGCGGCCCGAACGCGCGTTCGTGGATTGAATCGCCAGGTAACCTCCCCCATGGCGATTTAATTCACCCCTCGAGGCGTCTTTTCGCTGATCCGCTGTCTCGACGGTATGAGAGATCTGCAAGAAGCGTCGTGTGAGCCACTTACGGCCCTACGACAAAGGGCAGTGGTGGCGACGCTTTTGCCTCGCTCCTGCCAGTTTACGTTAGAGTCTAAGCTTCCCTTCGAGCATGAACCTCTATAGCAGCCTCATCTGCCGCGGCTTGCTGCCATGTGTCTCTCTTGCAACGCGGAGCAGATTCTGGCCCCTGTACAAGAACATTCATGACCGTGACCTGGTGAGCAAGCCCTCCAGATCGTCGGCCATTCCCGAGAGCCTTTGCGATTTACTCACGCACGCCTACGACTCAGTGGCGTTCCATCGGGCCCGGATGCAGGCGGTCGGTCTGACACCCCACGCGGCCCTGACGCTGGAGGATGTTCGACGTCTTCCTCCCACCACGAAGTCGGATATGACGGCCAATTTTCCAGACGGCGTGTTGTCGTCGACACGCGTGCATGCGCCATGGAGGTACGTCGCGAGCTCCGGGACGATCGATCGGATCACCCTTGTTCAGGACTTTCGCAAACGCGACTTCGCCCGCGCGACGCAGCTGCTCGGGTTGCGCATGACCGACTATCTACCCGGGATGAAGTACCTCGAAATCCCGCCTGACGTGTGCGCAAACACGTGCGGCGTCGGCCGCACTGCGGAGCCGAACGTCTTCCACTATGCGCTCAAAGCGCTGACCACGGGGAACATCTTCGACGCCGAAGTCGTTTCGAATCTCAAGGGCCTTGCAGAGCGGCAACTGGTGTACCGGCGGCTCGAACTGCCGTCGTTCGGGGGAGAAGGGATCGCCCAGCAGGACACGGCGCTCGACGAGTACTTGGCGCTCATCGAGAGATATCGTCCACACGTGGTCAAGGCGCTTCCCCTGTACCTGTATCTGTTGGCGCTTCGAGTCGAAGACGGAGGAACAAGGCCACAGATCGACGGCGGAGTGATGCCGATGGGTTCCTTGATGACGCCGCACATGAAGCGTGTCGTCGAAAGAGCCCTGGGGTGTCGGGTCCACGAGGACTACGGATCGACCGAGTTCAGCTGCATGGCGGCGGAGTGCGGGCGCCAGACCGGCCTGCACCCGTTCGAGGACCTGTTCTTGCTCGAGATTGTTCGCAATGGCCGATCCGCAAGAGATGGTGAAGTAGGAAGACTTCTCATCACGGACCTGTGGAACTACGCAATGCCGTTCATCAGGTACGAAATCGGGGATGTCGCGTCGTATCACGCCAGTACGTGCGGATGTGGCCGGGCTGGCAATCGACTGGTCATCCGGGGACGAATGGAGGACTGTCTGGTATCGGAGGACGGGTCGATTCTGACCTCTGACCGAATCGTCGATGCGGTTCTGGCGCAGCACCCTGGCGTGCTCGGGTTCCAGGTGGATCAGAGGCGCAAGAGTGAGCTGGACGTGCAGGTTGTGCCGCGAAGGGACCGCTCGGTTCACCTGGATGATGTCAGCCATTGTCTGGCACATCTGGTCGGCCCTTCGACGCGCATTGCCACGCGCCGGGCGGGAACGATTCTGCCCGAACGGAGCGGCAAGTATCGCTTCGTGAGAAACTTCACGCGAGCGCCCTTCCACGTGCTTCAGTAAGAGAGCGACGATGTTGAACGTGAGGGGCGACTTTCCGTATCTCAGACGGCTGGTGAACGATCGGCCGCTCGCGTACCTGGACAGCGCCGCGACCACGCAAAAGCCACAGCAGGTCATCGCGCGAGTCGTCGAGACGTACGCGTCCGGAGTCGCGAACGTGCATCGCGCCGTGAATTTCTTCGCTGAGGAAGCGACTGAAGCGTTCGAGTCCGCGCGCGCGACGGTTGCGTCGTTCATCGGTGCCGACCCGGCCGAGATAGCTTTTTGCGGCAACGCCACTCACGGAATCAACCTCATTTGCCACGCGCTCACTGACGACGAGCCGATCCGCATTTTGGCCATGACGCTCGAGCACCATTCCAACCTATTGCCGTGGAGGACTCGAGGCCACGTCGATGTCGTCCCGTGGGACCGCTCGGGACATCTCGATATCGACGCGCTACGGCGCAAGTTGTCGACGAGGCCCGGGCTGGTCACGGTGGCCAGGGCCTCGAATTTTCTCGGAACCTTGCAGCCCCTATCGGCGATCGTCGAGGCCTGCCACGAGTTCGGTGTGCCGGTGCTGGTTGATGCTTCACAGTCCATCGCCCACGAGCGGCACGACGTGCGCGAGATCGACTGCGACTTTCTCGTGTTCAGCGGACACAAGATTTACGGGCCGGGCGGCATCGGGGTTGTCTACGCAGCCCAGCGATCGATCGGAAGTCTCAAGCCTCTGTTGATGGGTGGCAACATGGTGAAGGAGGTTCACAGCGACACGTACACGCTCAATGACGTCCCGCTCCGGTTCGAGGCCGGAACGCCGAACGTCGAAGGCGTGATGGGCCTGGCCGCCGCCCTCGATTACGTCAACGGTCTCGGTTATGCGGCGATCGCTCGTCACGAGTCCGCGCTGATCAAGTACGCCAAGCAGCGATTCAGCGCCATTGAGGAAGTGCAACTGTTCGGGCCGCCGGTCGGTGAACCATGCGCGCCGCTTGTGCCGTTTCAGGTGCGCGGCGTCGATGCTCAGATCGTGGCGAAGGTCCTTGCAAATCGCGCGAACGTCATCGTTCGGTCGGGTTTTCATTGCGCCCAGCCGGCGCACGATGCGCTCGGAATCGGTCCGACTGTTCGCGCGTCGTTCGCGATCTACAACACAACCGAGGAGATCGACATCGCAGCGAACGTGCTCTCGAAGATCATCAGTGTTGTGGCCAGCTGAACAGAGGGGACCCGCCCCACCCAACCGCGAAGGCCATAATAAGCAAGCGCGAAGTATTCATAGAGGCTCTCGTAGCTGAGGGCCAGCGCCGTCCTGCTTGGCATAAGGCCGGCCGCCCCACTGGGCAATGTCGGATGGGGGCGCGCGGACACGGCAGGCATGACAGTGACGCCCACAGCCTGGCAGCTCCCCAACGCCCGTTGCATGTGCAGCGGTGACGCTACGAGGACGATGGTGGCAAGCGGCTTCTGAACGATCTCGCGTCGCAGCGCGAGTGCCTGCTCCCGCGTCGTTCGCGACCCAGGGTCCCATACGATCCGCTCACGCGGGATTCCGCCGCGTACCAGGGCATCCCTGAACGCTTGTCCCCCCGAAACGATCACTTCGCGAGGCAGCAGCAGGCGAAAGAGGCGGAGGGTCTCATTCAGGCGGCCCGCACTGTGATCACCATCAAAGACAGCAAGTATCACCTCCCGCGGCACCGTTGGAACTTCTGACAGCGGCCCGTGCCGGTTGAGACCGAGCGCAAGATGCCTCGCGGTCCAAGGCAGGCCGAGCGTCAGATACAGGACGATCAATATGCCCAGCCAGCCGAGACCGATCCGCCTGACTCTGATGTTCGGTAGAAAGAGCAGTGCAGCAGCCACACCGGCGCCGAGTGCGAGAAAGGCGAGCGAACCCGGAATAAATGCCTTGACGACGTCGATGACACTACCGACCATGGCGACAGCTTCTCACAGGGGTTAGCGTCCCCTCCACACCGGCTTGCGCTTCTCCAGGAACGCCGAGACGCCTTCCTTGAAGTCCTCGCTCTCATAGCAGAGAGCAATGAGATCGCGGTCCGCACCGACCGCGAGTTGCCGTTGCGCCGCAATCCTCCGGAGCATCTCCTTGGTCACCCGGATCGTCAGCGGCGCGTTGGACGCGATGCTGAGCGCCAGCTCATGGACTGCTGAGGCGATGGCCGACGCCGGCACTACGCGATTGACGAGACCAATCACTTGTGCCTCCGCTGCGTCAATCATTCGGCCGGTGAACAACAAATCCTTGACGCGCGCCGGGCCGATCGCGTCCACGAGCCGGCTGTAAGTCGCACCAGACAGGCAATTGCCGAGCGTGCGCGCCACGGGCACGCCGAGCGTGGATTCCGGCGTTGCGACGCGCAGATCGCAGCACAGCGCGATCGCGCATCCGCCACCGGCGGCGACGCCCTCGATCTGCGCGATCGCAGGCTTGCTCACGCGTGCGAGACGATCGAGCGCGACTTCGAGCCGCTTCTCGTAGTCGAGCCCGTTCGTGGGACCGGCGTGGCTGGCGCCCGCGGCGCCAAATGCTTGAAATTGCGAGATGTCCGTTCCGGACACGAACGCCTTGCCCCCGGCTCCGCGCAGAATGAGGACGCGAATCGCCGCGTCGTCGTCGACGCGATCGCAGGCCTCCACGAGCGCGTCGTACATCGCCCAGGTCATCGCATTGCGCGCGTCGGGCCGGCTGAACGTGAGCATCGCGATCGCACCATTCACGTCAAATGTGGTCGTCATAGGAAATTGATCGTTGGGAGCTGGTTGCACCTTGCCAGTTTGATGCATAGTCATCGCCATGACCAGAAGTCTGTCAGGTATCCGCGTCCTGGACCTCACGCAGGTGATGGCGGGGCCTTTCAGCGCGATGCTATTGGCGGATCTTGGCGCGGACGTGATCAAGGTCGAGCCGCCGGGCGGGGACTCGACTCGTCAGATGCCCGGGGCGGTCGGTACCGACACGCCGGCGTTCAACGCGGTCAACCGGGGCAAGCGCAGCATCGTCATCAACCTGAAGACGATCGACGGACGCGAAGCGCTGCACCGCCTCGTCGGCCCGACGGACATCCTCGTCGAGAACTATCGACCCGGCGTGATGGAGTCCCTGGGGTTCGGTTACGACGCGCTTGCCAAGGAGCACCCTCGCCTGATTTACGCCTCGATCTCGGGCTACGGGCAGACGGGACCGGCGCGTCAAAAAGGCGGTTTCGATCTCATCGCTCAGGGGGTGTCCGGGATCATGTCCGTCACGGGCGATCCTGACGGGCCGCCGGTGAAGGCAGGCGTTCCGTTGACCGACCTCGGCGCGGGCCTGTTTTCCGTCGTCGGCATTCTCGCTGCGCTGGAGGCACGGCATCGCACCGGACTCGGCCAGCGCATCGATACATCCTTGGTTGACGCCGGCGTGGCGTTATCGGTCTGGGAAGCGGCGGAGTATTTCGCGGGCGCAGGCGTCCCTGTCGCGCTTGGGTCCGCCCATCGGATGAACGCGCCATATCAAGCCTTCCGCTGTGCCGACGGGTACATCACGATCGGCGGGGCGAATGAGCGGATCTTTCGACGCTTGTGCGAGGTTCTCGGCCATCCAGAATGGCCATCAATGCCCGACTTTGCGGACAACGCGAGTCGTGTGCGCCACCGCGAGGATCTCGCGGCGCGGATCGAAGCGATCACGGCGCGTCAGCCGCGTACGCATTGGCTGTCGCTCTTCGAGGCGCATGACATTCCGTGTGGACCGATCAACGACTACGCCCAGGTCTTCGCCGACGCCCAGGTCCGGGCGCGCGAGATGGTGGTCGAGGTCGAGCATCCGAGGCTTGGGCGCGTCCGCTCGCTGGGTTCGCCAATCAAGATGAGCGCAACGCCGGCCAACCCCGCGCGACGCGCCCCATTGCTTGGCGAGCACACGAACGAGATCCTGACTGAGATGGGCATGTCAGAAGAGGAGATTGCAAGGCTGAGGGCAAGCGGAGCGATCGGCTGAACGGCAGAGCGCCGGAGATTGCCTTGACCCCTACATAGGGGGCGCTCGGAACGGCCCGCGAGCGCGCTCGAACGCGTGAGCCAACTGGAGAACGCCCCAATCATCCCCGTCGCGGCCCACGATCTGCAACCCCACGGGCAAGCCGTCTGCTGTAAAGCCACAAGGCACCGAGATCGCCGGATAGCCAATCGTCGAGATGTAATAACACGACCTCATCCAGTCGATGTAGGACGCCATTGGGACCCCGTTGATCTCACGCACGAACGGGTCGTTGACATTGAAAGGCGGCACCTGGGTCGTCGGGAGGACAAAGAACTCGTATCGCTCCATGAACCGACAGGCGCGCAGTCGGAGGTCCACCCGGCCGCGCTCAGCGAGGTCGACGTCGGCTGTTGTGAGCCGTTCCCCTCGAGCGATTTCGTCCAGAATCGTTTCCTTGACGAGCGCGCGATGACGTTTGACGATGTCACCGCGTATGTTGACAAACGCCTGCGCGCGCAAGGTCTTGAAGACTTCGTCGGCGCCCGAAAAGTCCGGGGACGCCTCTTCGACCGTGCAGCCGATGGACTCGAACACGGAGTGCTGGGCGTCGACGACAGCGAGCACGCGAGGATCAAAGGGAAGCTGGCCAAACTCGATCGACCACGCGATGCGCGAGCCGCGGAAATCGCGTTCGAGCGCAGCGCGGCCGGGAAGGGCAGGACCGGCGGAATGGGCAGGAAGGCCGGAAATGGCCATCGCCGGACCGGCCATCGCGGCCAGGAGCAGAGCCACATCGGCAGCAGTTCGTGCCATGGGGCCATCGACGCTCAGGAGCTCCCAGGACGCAAGCGGCTTCGAGCCGTGCTCATGACGCACGGCCCGGCGCATGCCAACCACGCCGCAGAACGCAGCGGGATTGCGCAGCGAGCCTCCCATGTCGGTGCCGTCGGCAATCGGCAGCATTCCGCAGGCAAGGGCAACCGCCGCGCCTCCACTGCTTCCGCCGCAGGTCTTCGTCAGGTCGTAAGGATTCAACGTGGCGCCGAAGACGGGATTGAACGTCTGCGAGCCTGCGCCAAACTCCGGCGTGTTCGTTTTGCCCACCGTGATAGCGCCTGCGCGCTTCAATCGCTCGACGGTCGGCGAATCCTGCCGGGGCACGTAGTCGTGAAAAATTGGCGAGCCGAAGGTCGTGCGGACGCCTCGGGTCTCTTGCAAGTCCTTGTGCGCGATTGGAAGGCCGTGGAGGAGGCCCACCGGTTCGCCGTTCGCCAGCCGCTCGTCGGCCGCACGAGCCTCCGTCATCGCCTCGTCCGCCGTGAGCGTAACAATCGCGTTGACCTTGGGATTGACCGCGTCGATGCGCGAAAGATGGGCGCTGACGACATCGCGCGCCGAGATGGTCTTGACGCGAAGAAGCCGGGCGAGCTCAGTGGCTGGTAGCTGACAGATATTCAAGGGCTGCTGTGACCCCGCCCGATCGAAATGGGACGCCCGCAGCGGACAAGCCCATTTCGACGCCGCTGAGCGTTCCGGCAAGCATGAGATCATTGAAATCGCCGAGGTGCCCGATGCGGAAGATCTTGCCCTTCAACTTGCCCAGCCCCGCGCCGAGGGACATGTCGAAGCGATTCAGGATCACCTTGCGCAAGTCGTCGGCGTTGTGCCGTTCGGGCATGACGACTGCCGTCAACGTCTGACTGTATTCCTCCGGCGCTGCCGCCTGCATCCCGAGCCCCCAGGCCCGCACGGCGCGGCGAGTGGCCTCCGCATGCCGGCAATGCCGCTCGAACACCCGCGGCAATCCCTCGCTCAACAACATCGTCGTCGCCTCGCGCAGCCCATAGAGTAAGTTCGTCGCCGGCGTGTAAGGGAAGAAGCCGGACGTGTTGTCGGCGATCATGGGAGTCCAATTCCAATATGACCGCGGAAGGCGGGCGGACTGCGACTTCGCGAGGGCTCGCGGTCCCAAGGCGTTGAAGCCGAGGCCTGGGGGCATCATCAGCCCCTTCTGCGAGCCGGCTACAGTCACGTCCACGCCCCACTCATCGTGTCGGTAGTCGATCGAACCGAGGGACGAGATGGTGTCCACGATGAGCAACGCGGGATGGCCCAGGTCGCCCAGGATTTTGCGAATGCCCTCGACCCGGCTAGTCACGCCGGTCGAGGTTTCGTTGTGGACGATCGCGATGGCCTTGATGCGGTGCTCGCGATCGGCCGACAGCTTGCGCTCGACGACCGCCGGGTCGACGCCGTGGCGCCAGTCCCCGGGAACGAAATCAACGACGAGCCCAAGGCGCTCCGCCAACTCCTTCCAGAGCGTTGCGAAATAGCCGGTCTCGAACATGAGGATCCTGTCACCCGGTGACAGCGTGTTCACGAGGGCCGCTTCCCACGCGCCAGTTCCCGAAGAGGGATAAATGACGATCGGGCCTTCGGTTTGAAAGATCGTTCCCAGGCGCTCCATCACCTCGGCCGTGAGTCGGGCGAACTCTGCACCGCGGTGGTCGATGGTCGGCTGGGCGATCGCGCGCAGGACGCGATCGGGAACGTTGGTGGGACCAGGAATCTGGAGAAAGTGTCGGCCTGCCATGACTCCGTCAGCTCGTCGCAGCCTACTTCGCCGTTGCCGCCACACCGACCGCTTCGCGGCCCGGCGTCAGCGCGGCGCGCAATCCGAACGCGATTACGGCGCCGGCGAGGGCGAGCACCGCGCTTCCATAGAAGCAGGCGGTCCATGTGCCAAAGCGCTCGAAGAGGCTCGCGGCGATCCCGCCGGCTATGATCGACGCGACGCCCTTCGCGGAGTACATGACGCCGTAGTTCGCCGTCGCGTGCCGAGGACCGTAGTAGTCGGCCACGAGAGAAGGGAAAAGTGAGAAAACCTCGCCCCACGTGAAGAACGTGAGCACGAGGGTCACCGTAAATAGCGTCCCAGACAGTCGACCCAGCGTGAGGACGAGCAGCAAGCACACCGCGTTCAGCGCGAACGCGACGCCCATCGAGAGCTCCCGGCCAATCCTGTCCGACACCCACCCCCAGAAAATGCGGCTGCCGCCGTTGGCCAGTGCGTTCAGTGAAGTCGCCATCGCGAGCGCGCCTACGGGAATACCCCATGTCCGGGCAATGGGACCCGCGTTCGCCGTCACGAGCAAGCCGCCCGTCGCCATCATGACAAAGCTCGCGTAGAGAACGTAGAAATGCGGCGTGCGCAGCATATCGAGCGTTGTGAACTGATGCTGCCCGAGCAGGGAGGCGCTCGCGCGGGAGGTGTTCCCAGGTGCTGCCTCGGCGGAGGGATGGCGCAGAAACTGCGCGACTATTAGGATAACGACCCCCTGAAAGATGCCTGTATACACGAATGCGGTCTGGTAACCGCTCGTTTCGATCATCCAGTGGATGACCGGAATGAAGAGCGCGGTACCGCCGCCAAAACCTGCCGCGATCAGCCCGGCGGCAAATCCCCGCTCCTTGGTAAACCACTTCAGGGCGGATCCGATGCAACCGCCGTAGACGAGCGCGGCGCCAATGCCGGCGACGACGTACAACGAGTACAGCAGCGGCAGCGTGGATGCCAGGCCGAGGCCGGTCCAACCGATACCGCAGAACACCCCCGCAACCGTCGTAAAGACGCGGGGTCCCATTCGGTCTATCAGGAATCCTTGCGCCGGCTGCACCCACGTCTGAAACAGGATGAACAACGTGAATGCCCATTGGATGTCTGAGATCTTCCAACCCGTCCCGGCATGCATCGGCTCGACGAACAGCGTCCAGGAGTACTGGAGGTTGGCGATCATGATCATCGCGACGAGGGATGCGACGAGCTGAAACCAGCGGTTGTTGATCCTCAACTGAGAGTCTCCTTTCACCCCGTCCGCCATTTTCGCGCAGGCGAGCACGGCCCGCCCTCGCAGCCTCACCCAGGCCTCACGCCGGACCGCGGGTTTATTGGACACCGGAATCCAGCCGGCGATCAATGGCTCGACGATGGCCGTCGAATCACATCGAAGAGCGGTTATCA
>Ga0306922_10005112_pt1 | contig 12492 bp, 6 predicted proteins | sample sta12Cox44000082_FD_203758 | JGI IMG/M metagenome (GOLD analysis project Ga0306922, IMG submission 203758) | Lab enrichment of tropical soil microbial communities from Luquillo Experimental Forest, Puerto Rico - statoxic.12C.oxic.44.000.082 (v2)... | ecosystem: Environmental > Terrestrial > Soil... | reverse complement strand
GATCCACGCTGCCTCCGGACAACGATGCAAACAAGAGATTGTACGGCAAGGAGATATCCGCGAGCGATATCGTGCTGAAAGACAAGGTTCCGCCACCGCCGAGCGCCAGAGAGCTACTGGGGACACTCGAGAAGAAATCTCCCCACCGCAAGTCCTAAGGCGTTCAGGCTGGCTGACCCTGCCGCAGCACCAGCCGCGACGTTTCGTGCCCCTGCGGATGCGCCCGAAGCCCGCGACCCCATTTTTGTTCGGTCGTTTTATCGTCGGACGTTTTTTGGAAAACGGAAACCTTTGCGAGGCTGGCATGGGAGTAAATAGGGGAGCGGTGTCGTACCTCGAGGGCCACCTGACCTCGCCTGTCCTGGCGTACCAGTACACTGGTACGGTAGGCCCATTTCACGGTTTCGCAGCTGGCTGGTAGTTATGGCGCCGGTGTCTCTGAAACCGAGCTGGGCCCGCCCCTTTCGTGGCGAAGCGATCTCGAGCCTCCTGAGACGGGCCCGCGAGGGCCTACAGCTGCGCTCGAAACTCCTCCTCTCCTTCGTTCTACTTATGGCGGGGCTTACCTGCGCCACCTTGCTCGTGGTGCGGCACAACGCGGAAGCGCAGGCGCAGCAGCAGGTCGAGCAGGGCGCGCGCGATGCAAGTTTGGCTCTTCAGGTGTCGCAACGACAGCAGGAGTTGGCCCTGATCCGCAAGGCCGATCTGCTGGCATCGCTGGCGTTCATGAGAAATGGAGACGCCACCACCATCGAAGATGCCGGTAACGACCCGTGGCAGTCGGAAGACTGCAACCTGTTCGTGCTGGCGGACAAGAATGCCAGGATTGTGGCCGTGCACTCGACCGGTCCCGCGTTTCCCGATGCCGCTGCACAAAAAATGCTGTGGCGCTCGTTAGGCCGCAGAGAGACCGCGGGATGGTGGTCGAGCGGGAAGAATCTGTATCAAATCGTTGTGCAACCGTTCTATGAGGACGTCTGGGAGAAGGAAAATCTGCAAGGCTATGTCGTGGTAGGACGACAGATCGACGGGCAAGTCGCGCGTGATCTTGGAAAGATGGTGTCGAGCGACGTTGTTTTCCGATATGGGGAGGAAATCACCATCAGCACGCTCCCGGCCTTGAAGGAGACGGAATTCCTAAGGCGAATACGCGCTCACCCCTCTCTGAGACAGTTGGACCTCGGCGGCGAGCGGTATTTCGGCAACGCCATTGAACTGACGCCCGGAATGTTCCCGAGCACCACCCTGACGGTTCTGAAGTCCTACAACGAGGTAGCGGCCTATCTCGAAAGGCTCAATCGCCTGCTGTTCGGACTTGGGTTACTCGCGATATTCGCGGGGGGAGCGCTGATTTTCCTTATCGCGGATACGATCACACGGCCAATCGCTTCTCTCGCCCAAGGAGTCCAGGCGCTCGAGCGGGGTGATTTCAGCTATCCCCTGAAGGCGGCCGGGCGCGATGAGGTTTCGCGGTTGACCCGGGCGTTTGAGGCCATGCGCGCTACCCTGCAAAGGAACGAGGCTCAGAGGAAGCAACTCGAGGAACAGCTCCGCCAGGCACAAAAGATGGAAGCGTTGGGACGCTTGGCAGGTGGAGTAGCCCACGACTTTAACAACCTGCTGACGGTCATCAGGGGTCACAGTGAGCTGATGCTCGATCGTCTCGCACCCGGCGAAGCTCTTTACAGTCACTCTCAGCAGATCCAGAAAACGGCCGACCGGGCGGCTTCCTTGACGCGCCAGTTGCTGGCCTTTAGCCGCAGGCAGGTGCTCCAGGGCAAGGTCGTCGACATCAATGTGCTGATCCCCGATATGGGGAAGCTCCTGAGACGTTTGGTCCGGGAGGACATCGAGCTGAGCCTTCAACTGGGCGATTCGCCGGGGCTCGTAAAGGCGGACCCGGGGCAGCTCGAACAGGCACTTTTGAATTTGACCGTCAACGCGGGGGACGCCATGCCCCTTGGAGGCAAGTTGACCATCGAGACCGAGAACGTGGTCGTGGACACGGAATATGCGATGGTTCGGCCATCCCTTGAGCCCGGCCGGTACGTCCTCGTGAGCGTTACCGACACCGGACACGGAATGGATGCAGCCACCAAGGCGCGCATTTTCGAGCCTTTTTTCACGACCAAAGAGCCGGGCAAAGGAACGGGGCTCGGGCTCGCGATGGTTTATGGAGTCGTGAAGCAAAGCGGAGGCTTCATCTGGGTGGAATCGGAACCGGGAAAGGGCAGCCGGTTCGAACTCTATCTGCCAAGGACCGAGGGGCGCACGGAGGACGAGTTCAGCGACACCGCAAGGGAAAGCCGGACATCGGCTGGTCGCAGGAAAATAGTGCTGGTCGTCGAAGATGAAAAGGAAGTGCGGGAACTAGCGTGCGAATTCCTGACTGCGGCCGGTTACAGCGTTCTGACGGCGCAGGATGGAAGAGAAGCGCTCGACACGGCGGAGCGGCTCGGCGGATCGATTGAAGTCCTGCTAACGGATATCGTGATGCCAAAAATGCGCGGGTCAGAACTCGGTATGCGGCTGAAGAGTCTATTGCCGAATCTAAAGATCATCTACATGACGGGTTATCTGGAACAGAGTGAAGGTGATCGCGGATTTCTCGAAGAAGCGTTTTTCCTGCAGAAGCCCTTTTCCCGCGAAACGGTGGTGCGCCAAGTAGGCCAGGCCTTGCGATCCCAGCGAGCCGAAAGACCAGGAATTCATTCCTACACCTAGGTCTCTCATCCCTCCGTCAGCGCGAAAAAAAAACAAAATGACGTCGGAAGTGTAGCGCGGAAGGCGCTGATCGAATCTTGTACTCGGGAGCGCCGATTGACCGTGCCGACCGCGGTGCAATAGGCTTGCTGCCTGGGGCGAATCGTATGCTCGGTGACTTGCTTGGCCACTACCGCATCGTGTCGAAGGTTGGAGAAGGCGGGATGGGTGTGGTTTATCGCGCGCGCGACGAAGTTCTGCACCGCGACATTGCGATAAAGCTCTTGACGTCGCGAACGGTCGCCGAAAAGTCCGCCAAGGAGTTTCTTCTCGATGAAGCGCGCGCGGCTTCGGCGCTAAGCCATCCGAACATATGCACCATTCACCAGGTTGGCGAAGCGAGCGGCGAACTCTACATTGTCATGGAATTGATTGAGGGCGAGCCGTTGAGCCGGCTGATCGCAAAGGGCAGCCTGCCGGTCGAGTCGGTGTTGCGTTACGGAGTGCAGGTCGCTCGCGCACTCGCGCATTCTCACGGCCGGAACATCGTGCACCGAGACCTGAAAAGCTCGAATGTAATGGTGACGCCCGAAGGCCTCGTGAAGGTTCTTGATTTCGGCTTGGCGAGGCGCCTGCCCACCGGGATTTTCGAGCAATCGGCGCGAACGATCGATTCCCTCGGAACCGACAGCGAGACGCTCGTCGAGAGCACGGGCGGCCTGACCGGCACGCTTCCTTACATGTCACCGGAAGTACTGCGTGGCGAGGAAGCGGACCACCGCAGCGACATCTGGGCGCTCGGTGTGGTTCTCTACGAAGCCGCGTCCGGCCAGTTGCCTTTTCGGGGGCGCACGGCGTTCGAGACCAGTTCGGCGATTTTGCGCGAAATGGCCCCGCCGTTGCCCTCATGGATACCGGGCGGTCTGTGGGCGATCGTGCAGCGGTGCTTGGCCAAAGAGCCACAGCTGCGCTATCAACGCGCCAGCGAGGTGCAGGCCGCACTCGAGGCCGTCCAGTCCGCATCGGTTGCGGCCGCGGGCACTTCGAGCGAGGCCAGAGGGCCGCTGACGATGGTATTTCGCGGAATGCGTCACCTTGCCGTAAAGGACGGCGACGTTCTCCTGCTCGTGGGTACGATGAAGGGAGCGTTTTTGCTGCGCGCCTCCGCGACGCGGTCCCGCTGGGAAGTCACAGGGCCATACTTCCACGGCCAGGCCATTTATTCCCTTGCTTACGACGGGCGTGTGGGGAGGCATCGTCTGTGGGCTTCGACGTCCAGCTACTGGGGAACGTTCTTGCGCTCCAGTGACGACTTCGGAAAGACGTGGACAAATCCGCCGGAAGCCAATGTCAAATTTCCGCCCGACTGCGGAACCTCGCTCAAGAATATCTGGCAGATCTGCCTCGGCCGGCCAAGCGAGCCGGAGAGCCTGTATTGCGGCGTGGAGCCCGCAGCGCTTTTTGAGTCGAACGACGCCGGAGAGACTTGGTCGCTCGTTCGCAGCCTGTTCCAGCATCCCCACCGTCCGCGCTGGATGCCGGGAAATGGCGGGCTCGCTCTCCACACCATTCTTCTGGATCCGACGACAGCAGAGCGGATGTACGTGGCCATTTCGGCGGGTGGAGTGTACCGGTCCGAAGACCGGGGAGGCACATGGCAAGCGCGTAACCGCGGCATTCGCGTCGAGTTTCAGCCGGAAAAGTATCCGGAGTTCGGACAATGCGTCCACAAGATGGTGCTTCACGCGACGCGGCCCGGGAGACTCTTCCTGCAGAATCATTCCGGGTTGTACCGCTCCGACAATTACGGGGACTCCTGGGAGAGCATCTCGAACGGCCTGCCAAGCGATTTCGGTTTTGCCATGCTGATGCATCCGGTCGATCCCGACTGTGTTTACATCCTTCCGATCGAGTCGGGTGAGTTCCGGTGTACGCCCGACGGCAGGTTGCGCGTCTATCGAACCAGGAATAGCGGCGCATCTTGGGAACCGCTGACGCGTGGTCTGCCGCAAAAGGGGGCGTATGAAACGGTTCTGCGTGATGCCATGACCACCGACGCACTCGATCCCGCGGGAATTTATTTTGGGACTCGCAGTGGTGAACTGTTCAGCTCGATCGACGAGGGCAGGAACTGGAAGATGATTCTAGGCGGCCTGCCTCCCGTGGTTTGCGTAAAGGCAGTTGTTGTGGGCGAGCCGCGAACGGCCAGAAGGAGCCCGGTATCCGCGCAGGCGAAACGAAAGGCCGGCAGAAAAAAGTCAAAACGAGGCAAACGCTAGCCGTGCCGGTCACGATCCACATTCCGGGACCGCTGCGAATCTACTGCCGCGGATTCGAGCGGGTCGAAATCAAGTCTTCCCCCGCCACATTGCGCGAAGCTTTCGAAGCGCTCTACCGAGAGTGTCCGGCCGTCCGCGACCGTCTGGTGACCGAGACCGGCGAGCTTCGCGAGCACATCAACGTTTTCGTGGGCGTGGAAAATGCCCGCTTCACAGGCGGATTCGCGACTCCCCTTCCTGCGGATGCGCAGATTTCTATTCTGCCGGCAGTGAGCGGCGGCTGACGTTTGACGGATCGGGCCGGCGCTGTGCGGCTCGAGTCTAAAGTGTACAAAGCACAAGACGCCACGCGGGTACCCTTCCGAGCGAACTTGGCATCGAATCATAATCCCGGGATGAAGGCAAAAAACCCGGGGCCTTACTTCGCTTGCGGGTCCAACGGAGCCGCGTCGAGCGAGCGCCATCCTTTCGTCGGAGGACAAGACGCTCCTTCGGCAGGGCGCGAAAAATTACGAAACGGTTCAAGCGCTCCAGGCGTATTCACGCAAGAGATACGAAGAAGGAAAGAAACTGTTACCTCAGGGACTCCAGCCCATCCCGCCGCGATTCCAGTGCGAACCTCGGAAGTCGCCGGGCGGAAGATTACGCGGGCGCGGCGTGACGAAAGACAGCAAGATGTCCGCGATTGGGGCGCGTTGTCGATTTTGCGATCGCCCAAGCGACTACTGGGTAGGAGGCGTAGGCATTCAGGAGAACGGCGAAGCTTCCTAGGAGGAGTCGGGGGAAATGGGGCCAATGAATCACACGACGGAGCCGAGGGCGGCCGAAGTGGTCGGTGTATTCCGCCTGATTTTGCTGCTGCCACTGCTTTCGATTCCCGCTTCGTGCAACCGGGGTGCCGCTCGCGCGGACAGTTCGGCGACCTTGCCGCCGCCCCTGGTTACGGTGGCGAAAGCAACCGCGCAAGACGTGCCGCGGTACCTCGACGAAATCGGCCGAAACTTCGCTTTTGAATCCGTGAGCGTCATGCCGCAGGTCGCGGGACGAATCACCGAGCGGCATTTCCAGGACGGGGAAAACCTCAAGAAGGGTCAGCTGCTTTTTGTTATTGATCCGAGGCCCTTCAAGGCGCAGCTTGACGCGGCCGCGGCCAGTCTGGCGCAGGCGAAGGCCGCGCTCGAATTGGCGAAGATCCAGTTCGCGCGTGACGAAGAGCTCGTCGGTTCACGCGCGATTTCCAAACAGGACTACGACACGAAAAAGAATACCGTCGATGTGAACCAGGCGCAGGTGGAAGCGGCGCAGGCCGCCGTTGAAGCGGCGCAGATCAACCTGGATTACTGCTACATTCACTCGCCGATCGATGGCCGCGCCGGGGCACGCCTGGTAGACGTCGGGAATGTTGTGCAGGCCAACACCACGTCGCTCCTTTCCATTCAGCGCCTCGACCCCATCTACGCAACCTTCACCGTAACCGAGCGCGATCTTCCCGAAGTACAGAAAAAGATGAGCCGCGGGATGTTGACGGCGCTGGTGCGGATCCCCGCGGATTCGGAAACAACGGCGCGGCCTGGAAGGGTAGAGTTTCTGGACAACGCGGTGCAGAACGCTACGGGAACGGTCAATCTGCGCGCGACGATTCCGAACGGCGACCGCCATTTCTGGCCCGGGCAGTTTGTGAACGTGCGACTTGTGCTGGACGTGGAAAAAGGCACGGTGCTGGTTCCGAGCCAGGCCACCCAGATCAGCCAGAAGGGACCCTTCGTGTATGTCGTCAAAGGCGACGACACCGCGGAGCTTCGACCGGTTACTTTGGGTCAGCGTCAAGGCAATGATGTGGTGATTACCAGCGGCCTGGCGGCCGGGGAGCGTGTCGTTGTCTCGGGACAGCTATTAGTCCGGCCAGGAGGCAAAGTGCACGTTGGCTCCGGTGCACCTGTGACAGCGCCCGCGGCGAATGGGGACGGTAAACAAGATTCAGCCGGGAGGAGCGCGTCTTGAACATCTCAGAACTCTTCATCAAGCGCCCGGTCATGACGGTGGCTTTGACCGTCTCGGTCCTTCTGTTTGGCGTGTTTGCTTATACCCGTCTTCCTGTTAGCGACCTGCCGGCTATCGACTACCCGGTGATTCAGGTGCAGGTGAATTATCCAGGCGCGACTCCGGAAACGATGGCCAACAATGTGGCCACGCCGCTGGAACGCCAGTTCATGCAAATCCCTGGGCTCGAGATGGTGACCTCGAACAATGGACAGGGCCATTCGAGCTTTGTGCTGCAGTTTGCTCTTTCCAAGAGCCTCGACGGTGCGGCGACAGACGTTCAGGCCGCCATCACCCGGGCGCAAGGGCAGTTGCCGGTCGATCTTCCCAGTCCTCCCACGTTTACGAAAACCAACCCCAACGATCAGCCGATCATGTACATCGCCATCGTGAGCGACACAGTGACGGAGGGTCAGCTTTACGACTACGCCAACACGCAGATCGGCGAGCGGATCAGCATTCTGCCAGGAGTGAGCCAGGTCTCTATTTTCGGAACACAATCGGCGGTGCGCATCAAAGCGGATCCATCGACGATGGCGATCCGCAATATCACGCTGGAAGATCTGACCAATGCCGTCAAAAACGGCACCGCCTATACCGGAGCCGGGCAATTCGACGGTCCGCATCGCAGCTTCTTGTTGCAACCACAAGGACAGCTGATGACTGCAGATCAATACAACAGCCTGATTGTCGGACAGAACAACGGCGCTCCGGTTTACTTGAGGGACGTGGCAGCCGCCAAGCAAGGAGTGCAAGACGAACGCATTGACATGCGTGTCTGGATCCGTGGCTACCCTCAGCCGGGGGCAAACGTCTTCATCGGTGTCTTTCGTCGGGCGGGGGTAAATGCGGTCGAGGTGGCCAAGTCGGTCCGCGACGTGTTGCCGTCGATTCAAGCGCAACTTCCCAGTTCTGTCATGCTTTTCACAGCCTACGACCGCTCGCAGACCATCGTCAACAGCATTAAGGATGTGCAGACCACCCTCTATATCGCCTTTGTTCTGGTCGTAATGGTGATCTTCGTCTTCCTTGGGCGAGCCACGGATACATTGATTCCCGCGGTGGCGCTGCCGCTGTCGTTGCTGTTGACATTCGTCGCTATGGGCCTCCTCGGTTACAGCCTCGACAACCTCTCCTTGATGGCGCTCACGCTTGCCATCGGCTTCCTGGTCGATGATGCCATCGTATTTCTCGAGAACACCGTGCGGCTGATGGAGGAAGGCCGAAACGCGCTTGATGCCACCCTTCAGTCGGCCAAGGAAATTAGCTTTACGATTTTGGCGATGACCCTTTCGCTGGCCGCCGTGTTCATCCCGCTGGTGTTTATGGGCGGCTTGATGGGGCGTATCTTCCGCGAGTTCTCGATCACCATCGTGATTTCGATTCTGGCAAGTGGAATCGTTTCGCTGACCCTGACACCGCTGATGACGTCGAGGTTGCTGAGCAATCGCGGCACAAGTGCAAAGAAAACGTGGGTGGAGCGCGTAATCGGCGGCATCGAACACCGCGTGCTTGGCGTGTATGGGCGGTACCTCTGGTTCTTCTTGCGTTATCGGTGGATTTCCGCAGTGGCCTGGGTTCTCTGCCTCTTAGGAACGGGCTACCTGTTCTATGTTGTGCCCAAAGCGTTCCTGCCGGTGGGAGACAGTTCCTTTGTCCGCGGAGTCTTGGTCGCGCAGGAGGGCACGTCGCCTGACCAAATGCACGCTTATCAAACGCAAGCGGAAAAGATCCTGAGGGCGAATCCGGCCGTGCGCAGCACTTTCACGATGAGCGGAAACAGCGGATTTCTTGGATCGAACCAGGCATTCCTGATCGCATTTTTGAAGCCTCCGTCGCAGCGTCCGCCGATCCAGCAAGTGGCGGGCGAGTTGATGGGCGGAATCGCGGGCACGATTCCTGGTGCGGTCGCATTTTTGCAGCCGAACCCAGCGCTTGAAATAAGCACGGGCGCCACCGCCAACGCGCAGGGTCAATTTGCCTTCGCGCTTTCGGGAATCGATCCGGGTGAAGTGTATGACACGGCCGGCAAGCTGATGGCAAAGATGCACGAGTATCCGGGATTTCTGTTTGTGAATTCTGACCTCTACAATCACACTCCGAATCTGCAGGTGGATATCCTGCGGGATCAGGCAAAGCTTTACGGCGTTTCTGAGACGCGGATTGTGACGCTGTTACACGACGCGTATTCGCAGAATTACAGCTATCTAATCAAGAAATCCACAGATCAGTACCAAGTGATTCTGGAAGTGGCCGATGACCAGCGCGCGGGCCCCGAGGATCTCGGCAAACTCTACATCAAGAGCGACGATGGCCAGCGAATGATTCCTCTGAACGCGGTCACGAGCGCGCATCCAGTAATCGGTCCTCAGGCGGTGAATCACATTAATCAGTTCACCAGCGTAACCATGTTCTTTAACCTGAAACCTGGCTATTCCATTGGCCCGGCAACTCAGTTTGTGGACGCGGCAGCCAAGCATATTTTGCCTCCCGGCGTTCAAGGATCGCTGCAGGGCGAGGCGCTCGTGTTTCAGAACACGGTTACCGACTTAGCCGTCCTCATGCTGGTGGCGGTGTTTGTGATGTATGTGATTCTCGCGATTCTCTATGAGAGCTACTTGCATCCGCTTACGGTTCTTTCCTCGTTGCCCGTGGCGCTGCTCGGGGGATTGTTCACCTTGTGGCTGTTCCGGGAGGAAGCGTCGCTGTACGCCTATATCGGCATGTTCATGCTTATGGGCATCGTGAAGAAGAACGGAATCATGATCGTGGACTTTGCCGAACAGCGGGTCCGGCAAGGGATAAAGGATGATCAGGCCATTCACGACGCCAGCATGGAGCGATTCCGCCCGATCATGATGACCACCATGGCTGCCTTGCTCGGGGCCCTTCCCATCGCTCTTGGTTATGGTGCCGACGGTTCATCGCGGCGGCCGCTGGGCCTGGTCGTGATCGGCGGCCTGGTTGTGTCGCAGTTCGTGACTCTTTTCGTCACGCCGGCGATTTACCTGTACCTTGAGGACTTCCAGGAAAAAGTGCTGGACCGCTTTTCCTTCTTCCGGACGACGCGTAAGCACTTTCCGGAAGTTCCAGCCGGAACCCCCGCCTATGCTCTCGAAGAGCGCAACGGAGACTAAGACGACGATGCGCCTGCGTTCAGTGTTTCTTCAGGCCTTGCTGCTCTCGGTGGCTTTGTCTTGCCTCGAAGCGTGCACCGTTGGGCCCGACTACAAACGGCCTGCGGTTACGGTTCCGACCGCCTATCGAGGCGCGAACGCGCCCGCAGCGTCAGCGAGCCCGGACACCAATGCCGCGAGCGCATCGCTCGCCGACGAGAAATGGTGGGAAGTTTTCGAGGACAAGGAACTCCAGGGGCTTATCCGCACGGCTCTCGAGAACAATTACGACGTCCGCATTGCGGCAGCCAGAGTTCTCGAAGCCCAGGCGCAGCTCGGGATCACACGCGCAGACCAGCTTCCTTCGTTAGGCGTGGGCGGCAACATTACCAGCGTTCGCAACCCTGCGGTCGGACCGATTCCGGCCTACGAGCTCACGCAGGGACAGGTTTCGGCCTCCGCCGCCTGGAACCTGGACTTCTGGGGCCGTTACCGGAGGGCGACGGAAGCGGCGCGTGCGACGCTGCTCGCCAACGAGTGGGCGCAAAAAGAAGTGATGGCCACCTTGGTCGCCAACGTGGCTACTTCCTACTTTTTGCTCCGGCAGCTGGATCTCCAGTTGGAGATATCGAGGCGTACCTTGAGCTCCCGGCAGGACTCGCTCGAATTGACCAAAACGCTCGAGCAACACGGAATCAACACCCTGCTGGACGTCCGGCAGTCGGAGCAACTGGTGTACACGGCCGCATCGGAAGTGCCCGACCTCGAGCGGCAGATCGCGCAGCAGGAGAACGCCATCAGCATTCTCCTCGGACGGAATCCGGACGACATTCCCCGCGGCCTGAAGCTCACCGAGCAACCGCACACGCCCGAGGTTCCCGTCGGGCTTCCGTCGGCCCTTCTCGAAAGGCGCCCGGACATTCGGGAAGCGGAGCAAAACCTGGTTGCCGCCAATGCGCAGATCGGCGTGGCGAGGTCGGCTTACTTTCCGCAAATCTCGTTGACCGCGAACGCGGGATACGAAAGCGCTTCGCTGACAAATCTGTTCACAGGACCAGCGGGCCTCTGGACATTGGCGGGAACACTGACACAGCCGATCTTCGAAGGCGGGCGGCTCAAGTCGGGCGTTCGCCTGGCCGAGGCGCAGCACGAACAGTTGCTGTTGACCTACCAGCAGGCGATTCAGGGCGCTTTTCGCGATGTCTCGAACGCTCTCGTCGCTTATCGCAAGAACCGTGAGTTCCGGATCCAGCAGCAGAACCTTGTGGAGTCGGCTCGGGATGCGGCGCGACTTTCGGAGCTGCGTTTCAAAGCCGGCTCCACCGACTATCTCGAAGTCCTGACGAACGAAACGAATTCCTTTTCCGCAGAACTGGCCCTGGCACAGGCCCAGGGAAACGAATTGAACGCTTTGGTCCAGCTCTATCAGGCCCTTGGCGGTGGCTGGGAGTGAGGTAGCTCCCGGGCGGATTCAGTGGAAGTCATGCGAACCGATTTCGGCATCGAGGAGCGGAAAGGGCTCGATGATTCCAGCTTTCACGGAAACCGCGCCATCCTGGTTTTGCAACACGCCTCGGATAAGCAGAAAAGAATGATGTACAACAACGCCGTGGTCCCGTTCGAAGAGCTGGGGCGTGATGATCACGTTGGCAATTCCCGTTTCATCTTCGAGGCTTAAGAAGACGAATCCCTTGGCAGTACCCGGCCGCTGGCGAACAATCACGGCTCCTGCCACGGACACAAGTGTGCCGTCAGGGAGTTGTTTCAAATAAGCTGCCGGCGAGACCCCGCGCTCGGCGAGCTGGGACCGGTATTGCGCCAGAGGATGGGGCCCGACGGTCAGCCCGGTACCGTGAAAATCGGCGAAAAGGCGTTCCTTCGGGGTCATAGGAACGAGCGGGGATGGTTCGCGGGATTCGATCTCGACCGCATCGAGGTCTGCCGATGCGAGCAGAGGGCCTCGTTCGCGGCTGGCGCGCTCCACTTGCCACAACGCGTCTCGCCGGTGAAATCCTTTTTTCTTCGAAATAAAATTCAAGGCCCCGACGGACGCGAGAACGCGCAATTCGTCAACCCGGATGTTTGGCACCCGCCGTTTCAAATCGTCAATGGAAATAAAAGGACGCTCCGTCCGCTTTTCGACGAGTTCGGCCGCCACCTCCTGCCGCAGGCCCTTTACATAGCGAAGACCTACCCGAACCCGCAAGCCGTCGGCACTCTCCTCGAGCGTGCAGTTCCACCGGGAGCGCGAGACGTCGATCGGCCTGAATTTCAATCCGTGCCGTTCGGCGTCTTTGATTAAGGTTGCGGGTTGGTAGAAACCCATGGGCTGGTTGTTCAGCATGGCGGCGGTG
>Ga0306922_10005111_pt1 | contig 12493 bp, 10 predicted proteins | sample sta12Cox44000082_FD_203758 | JGI IMG/M metagenome (GOLD analysis project Ga0306922, IMG submission 203758) | Lab enrichment of tropical soil microbial communities from Luquillo Experimental Forest, Puerto Rico - statoxic.12C.oxic.44.000.082 (v2)... | ecosystem: Environmental > Terrestrial >... | reverse complement strand
GCTATGAGCAGATGCGCGACAGCCATCACGACCATCTGATCAACCTGCGCGACGGCAAGGTGATCGAATTCACCTCCGAGGAAATCGAAAAATTGCAGGCGGAAATCGCCCGTAAGCTCGGCTACAAATTGGTCGACCATCGGCTCGAGCTCTATTGCGTCCCGCTCGAGGACGATAAGGCATAGAAAGCGCGCGCAATTGGCTGGCTTTCGATCTCATCATCTTCGATTGCGACGGCTGCGCTTTTCGAGCGCGTGGCGATCCCCTGCCGCGCCCATGCGAGAAGCCGACGCACCATGATGATCCGATCAAGGCCAGATGACAGGCTTGCCCCGACCGGCGCGGCCGCAAGCCGGCAGAACGGTGCCAGGCTTTTGTGGCGGCCGCCGGCCACGACGCGGCCGCGGGGCGCGCGCGCGCAGGCAGCGCAGCGCTTCGGCGAGATGCACCAATTGCCGGCGCTGATGGTGCAAATCGGGGCGAATTCGGCTCCAATCGCTGGCATTCCGACCGATTAACCTCTATTTGTGCCTGGCGCCGCCGTGGCGTCAATTCCGCCTTTCGGGTCCCATGAAGCCGCCGCGCAAGCTGCATATCAAGTCCTATGGTTGCCAGATGAATGTCTACGATGCCCAGCGCATGGTGGATACGCTCGCGCGCGAAAACTTTGTCGAGACCGATCGCGCTGAGGATGCGGACCTCGTTATCCTCAATACCTGCCACATTCGCGAGAAGGCCTCCGAGAAGGTCTACTCAGAGCTCGGGCGCATGCGGCTTGCCAAACAGGCGAGAGCGCGAGACGGCCGAAACATGCGCATCGCGGTTGCCGGCTGCGTGGCGCAGGCCGAGGGCGAGGAGATCGTCCGCCGGGCCCCCGTCGTCGACGTCGTGGTCGGCCCGCAAAACTATCAGAATTTGCCGCAGCTTTTGGCACGCGCTGAACGTGACGGCAAGGCGATCGAGACCGAATTTCCGGCCGAGGACAAGTTTGCGCTCCTGCCTCAGCCAAGGCCGGCGCAGATTCGTGCCCGCGGCATTTCCGCTTTCGTCACGGTGCAGGAAGGCTGCGACAAGTTCTGCACCTTCTGCGTCGTGCCCTATACCCGCGGCGCCGAGCTGTCGCGGCCGGTCGTTCAGATCATCGACGAGGCTAAGCGGCTTGCCGACAACGGCGTGCGCGAGCTCACTTTGATCGGACAGAACGTCAACGCCTATCACGGCGAGGGGCCGGACGGCCGCAACTGGCCGCTCGGCAAGTTGCTGCATCGGCTTGGCGAGATTCCCGGCCTCGCGCGGCTGCGCTATTCGACAAGCCACCCGAGGGACGTCGATGATTCGCTGATCGCCGCGCATCGCGACTTGCCGACGCTGATGCCGTTCGTGCACCTGCCGGTGCAGTCTGGTTCCGACCGCATCCTCAGCGCCATGAACCGCAAGCATACCGTCGGCGACTATCTTGCGACCATCGACCGCTTCCGCAAAGCGCGCCAAGATATTGCATTTTCATCGGATTTTATCGTCGGCTTCCCCGGCGAGAGCGAACAAGATTTTTCCGCCACCCTCGCGCTTGTCATGCAAATCGGATACGCTGCGGCCTATTCGTTCAAATATTCGCCGCGACCTGGAACGCCGGCGGCGGAGATTGAGGAGACGGTGTCAGCGGCAGATATGGACGAGCGATTGGTACGGCTCCAGCAATTGATCGACAGCCAGCAATCGGCCTTCAACAGGGCCGCAATTGGCACCAGGGTCGATGTGCTATTTGAGCGTGCCGCGCGCAATCCCGGCCAGATCGTCGGCCGCACCGCCTATCTGCAGCCCGCCCATGTGATGGCCTCGCCCGAGATCATCGGACAGGTGTTGCCGGTGAAAATCGAAGGCCTTAAGCGCTATAGTCTGCTTGGCCAACTCGCATCGTCCGAGTTTTCGCGCGGCAATCAGCCGGCCGCTTCTTCTGTCAGCATTGGAGCCTGAAACCCTTGCCCAAAAGCGCATCGGATTCGCCTTCGCTCGCTCCCAGCCGCAAACTTGACCGCGATCTGCAAATTCCGCCCGAGACCCAAATCGTCATCGACTTCGACGACAATCGCGCGGTATCGGCTCTGGTCGGCCCTTACGGACAGAATCTTGCCCAGATCGAACGCCGTCTCGGCGTCGTCGTCGATTCGCGCGGCAACCACATCACGATCGGCGGCTCGCGCGACGGCGGCGACGCCGCGCGGCGGGTTTTGGAAGCGCTCTATGCGCAGGCCGTGCAAGGTCAGGATCTGACCCAAGGCGATGTCGAGGGCGCGATCCGCGCGGTGATCGCGCAGGGCTCGCTGTTTGAATATGATGCCAAGACAGCGAGATCGACCTTCGAGATCATCAATTTGCGCAAGCGCCCGGTGCGGGCGCGGACGGCGGCACAAGACTCCTATATTCGCGCGCTCAAGCGCCACGAACTCGTGTTCGGCACCGGCCCCGCCGGCACCGGCAAGACCTGGCTGGCGGTCGCGCATGCCGCCCAGCTGTTCGAGCGCAAAGAGGTCGACCGCATCATCTTGTCGCGGCCAGCGGTCGAGGCTGGCGAGCGGCTCGGCTTTTTGCCCGGCGATCTCAGAGAGAAGGTCGATCCTTATTTGCGGCCGATCTACGATGCGCTCTACGACCTGATGGACGCGCGGATCGTCGAGCGGGCGCTGCAGACTGGCGAAATCGAGATCGCGCCACTCGCCTTCATGCGCGGCCGCACCCTGACCAATGCCGCCATCATCCTGGATGAGGCGCAGAACACCACCTCGATGCAGATGAAGATGTTTTTGACACGGCTCGGCGAAAACAGCCGCATGATCGTCACCGGCGACCCGTCCCAGGTCGACCTGCCGCACGGCCAGATGTCGGGCCTTGCGGAGGCTGCGAAACTGCTCGACGGCGTCGAGGGCATCGCACAAATCAGGTTCACGGCAGAGGACGTGATCCGCCACGAGCTGGTAGCGCGCATTGTTGCGGCCTACGAAGGGGCGCAACGGCGGTCCGCAACCGGCACGTAACACAAGTGACCGCGCCGCCCGGCGCGGTCGACGCATATTCCTGAAACGACGATGCCGCAGCTCACCCTTCCCATGACCGAGGTCCTCGTGGTCGCCAATTGCTGGCGGAACGCGCCGGATGCGGCGGCCGTGATCCAGCGTGCGATAGCGGCCGCTGTGGAGTGCGTCGATACCAGTGTCGCCGACGCCGAGCTTGCGATTATGCTGACCGATGATTCCGGCATCTCTACCCTCAACAGGGTTTGGCGCGGCATCGACAGGCCGACCAATGTGCTGTCGTTTCCTGCACGGCAACCGCCTTCGCCGCAAAAGCCGGACGCTGCGTCGCGCCTCCTCGGCGATATCGCCATCGCCTATGAGACAATGCGCCGCGAAGCAGACGAAGAAGGCAAGCCGTTCGACCATCATTTGAGCCACCTTGCAGTGCACGGTTTCCTGCACCTGATCGGCTACGATCACGAGAACGACGACGACGCCGCGGCGATGCAGGCTCTGGAAATGGAGATTCTGGCCGAGCTCGGGATTCCCGATCCCTATGCGGAGCTGGGGCGGATGGACTAAAGATGATGGACTCCGAGCCGACCCACGACAATCCGCGCAACATGCGCAACCTGCCCGCGATCGTGCCGCAGGGCGAGGTCGCGCGTACAACTGCGGAAAACTGGCTGGTTCGCGCCATCCGCACGCTGTTCGGCTGGAGGGCCGGATCGGTCCGCGACGATTTGCAGGTTGTGCTGGACGCCTCGCAGCCGGACGAGGTCGGCTTTACCGCCGTCGAGCGCACCATGCTCCGCAATATCCTTTCCCTCCACGAACGACGCATCGCCGACGTCATGGTGCACCGCGCCGACATCATCGCGGTCAAGCGCGAGATTCCGCTGGGCGAGTTGATGGACCTGTTCGAACGCGCCGCACATTCGCGACTCGTGGTCTATAACGAGACCCTCGACGACCCCGAAGGCATGGTGCACATCCGCGACTTGCTCGCGTTCATGACCGCGAAGGCGCGCGTGTCCGATAGCGCGAGGACCCGCCGCAAGAAACCGGTTCCCGCCGGGCTCGATTTGCGCGCGGTCGATCTTTCGCTGTCGCTTGCCGAGGCCAACATCATCCGCAAGCTGCTCTATGTGCCGCCCTCGATGCGCGCCATCGACCTGTTGGCGCAGATGCAGGCCTCGCGAATCCATCTTGCGTTGGTGGTCGACGAATATGGCGGCACCGACGGTCTGGTTTCGATCGAGGACATTGTCGAGCAGATCGTCGGCGAGATCGACGACGAGCATGATAGCGACGAGCCGCCCTCGATCGTGCGGCAGGCGGACAATTCCTTCATCGCGGATGCGCGCGCGAGCCTCGACGACGTCCGCTCGGTGATCGGGGAAGATTTCGTCACTGGCGAGGCCGGCGGGGAAGTGCAGACCCTGGGCGGCTATCTGGTGAGCCATGTCGGCCGGCTGCCGGTGCGCGGGGAGGTCATCTCCGGTCCCGGAAATTTCGAGGTCGAGGTGCTGGATGCGGATCCGCGGCGGGTGAAGCGCTTGCGAATCGCCACGCGAAAAGAACGTCCCGCACCACGCACACAGCGCGAGAGCCGACGCCGTGAGGTTGCGCCCGATGCGCCAGCGACGCAGGCCAACGACAATCCGAGCCCGCCGCCCGGCGACGGAGCTGCCCCGCAGTGATGATCGCCACCAAACTCCGCAGCGCAGGCCTTGCCATCATCCTTGCATGGGGATGGAAGCGCGCATTCTTAGCGCTTGCAGCCGGCGCGCTGTCAACGCTCGCCATGGCGCCGTTCAACGCCTGGCCGGTGCTGTTCGTAACCTTCCCGGTCGCGGTCTTTCTGGTCGACGGCGCCGGCGCCGGACGCCTGCGCGGAATTCCGGCGGCCGCGCTCACCGGCTGGTGCTTCGGGCTCGGCTATTTCGTGCCCGGACTCTATTGGATCGGGAACGCGTTCCTCGTCGACGCCTCGACCTTCGCCTGGTTGTTGCCGATCGCAATCCTCGGGCTACCAGCCTATCTCGCGCTGTTCACGGCCTTGGGCTTCGCGCTGGCACGGCTGATCTGGACGGACGACGCAACGCGGGTGCTTGCGCTCGCCCTCACCCTCACCTTTGGCGAATGGCTGCGCGGCCAGGTCTTGACCGGTTTTCCCTGGAACGCGTTCGGCTATGCATTGTCCGAGCCGCTGGCGCTGGCGCAGACCGCCTCGCTGATCGGGCTGTGGGGCATGACGTTTCTCACACTCGCCATCTTCGCCTCTCCCTCAGTCCTGATCGACCCCTCGCGCGGCCGCGCAGCTTGGATCGTGCCGCTTGCAGCCGTTGCGGTTTTGATGGCGATGGGAGCCTTCGGTGCCATTCGCCTGTCGCTGCACCCGACCCGAACCGTTGCGGGCGTGAGGCTCAGGATCATGCAGCCCGACCTGCAGCAAGACGTCAAATTCAACTACTCCGCAAAAGCAGCGGTGATGAAGAAATATCTGACACTGTCCGATCGCGCCTCAGGACCCCAATCGACCGGGGTGCGCGACGCCAGCATCCTGATCTGGCCGGAATCGGCGTTCCCGTTCTTTCTGACGCGGGAGCCCGACGCACTGGCGCAGATCGCCGATCTCCTGCCCAGGGGCACGGTCCTGATCACCGGCTCGGTGCGTGCACCCGATCTGATGCCGCCCGGCGTCCGCGTCACACGCGCTTACAACTCGATCTATGTCATCGATCACGACGCCAGCGTGCTCGCAGTCTATGACAAGTTGCACCTGGTCCCGTTCGGCGAGTACCTGCCGTTGCAGGGCTGGATGGAAAGGCTGGGCTTTGAGCAACTCACCAAGGTGCAGGGCGGCTTCATTGCCGGCACCGTGCGCCGCTCGATGCAAATCCCCGATGCGCCGCGGCTGCTGCCGCTGATCTGCTATGAGGCGATTTTTCCCTCCAGCGCTGCGACAGGCGACGATCGTCCCGGCTGGATCATCAATCTCACCAATGACGGTTGGTTCGGACGCTCCACCGGTCCCTATCAACACCTGCAGCAAGCACGGATGCGCGCGATCGAACAGGGGCTGCCGATCGTACGCGCCGCAAACACCGGCATTTCCGCGGTCATCGATCCGGTTGGTCGCATCGTTGCCCAGCTCGGCCTCGGCCTCGAAGGCGTGTTGGATTCCAGCCTGCCTGCGGCGGACCCACCCACCATCTATGCGCGTGTCGGCGATCTTCCTGCCGTCTCGATTGCCGCAATTGCCTTCTTGTTCGTCATGCGCCGCCGCTTCACCAAACAGAAATCTTAACCGCAGCGTCCCGGCGCTGGCGGATGGGTCTCTGATTTTCGATTTCAGCAAAATTCGAGCCCGGGCAGTTGACAGAGTGAGGCGACCCTTCGCATTCTCCCGCCTCGGTAACCAGTCAGTTCATTGCTCAAATTGTCCGTAATCCTCCCCGACCTCCGAGCAAGATTTGACGGTGTTGGCGTCGGAGCCGGACACGGTTTCGTCCGTCTCGTCCCCCGCCCGATCGCAAGGAGAGTTGGTGATGTCGAGTAAGGCCCCGAACCCTGTTGACAAATATGTCGGCAGTCGGGTGCGGATGCGCCGTATCATGCTGGGCATGAGCCAGGAAAAACTCGGCGAGGCCCTGGGGCTCACCTTCCAACAGATTCAGAAATACGAAAAAGGCACCAACCGGGTGGGCGCAAGCCGCATCCAGCAGATCTCCGAAGTCCTGCAAGTCCCGGTCTCGTTCCTGTTCGAGGGCGGACCGACCGGCACTGCCGGCGCGCAAGGATTGAGCGAGGCCGCCTCGCCGACCTACGTATCGGATTTTCTCGCCACCTCGGAAGGATTGGCGTTGACGCGCGCGTTCACGCGCATCATCGACGCCAAACTCAGGCGCAGCATCGTCGACCTGGTCGAGCAGATCGCCGCGCGCGAGGAGTCCGAGAAGCGCTGATCAAAACCTCGTCAGCGCAAACACCGCTTTTTCGGAAACATCATGCGCCACCAACACGCTAGGGCGCGGTGGCGCCGGTGCCAACGGGCTTTGGGTTTGAGCGCCCGCAAAATCTGGATTATGTCGTCGGTGTGGCGCGCCCGTGGCACCGTTCGCGCGCCGGCAAGGCTGTAGCGCCCATGACCGCGACCAACCCGTTTGATTCAACAACCATCCTCGAGGGCATCCGCCGCTGGGTCGAGATTGAAACACCGACGCAGGCCCCCGCGCAGGTCAACAAGCTCGTGAGCGTTGTGGCGGAGGGCTATCGCGGTTTGCCTGTCAGCGTCGATCGTGTTGCCGGCAAGGACGGCTGCGGCGATCACCTGATGGCGCGCTCGCGCTGGGGACAGGATGCGCCGGGCATTCTGGTGCTGAGCCATCTCGACACGGTGCACCCTCTCGGCTTCATCGAGCGCCTGCCGTTCAAAATCGACGGCGACAGCGCCTTTGGGCCCGGCATTTACGACATGAAAGGCGGCGCCTATCTCGCCTACCATGCGTTCCGCCAGCTTTGCACCAACCGCGCTGGTTGGTCGCTCGGCGTGACCCATCTTTTTGTCTCCGATGAGGAGATCGGCAGTCCTACCTCCCGCGCGCTGATCGAGGCGGAGGGCGCGAAGGCGAAATACGTGCTGGTGACGGAGCCCGCGCGCGACGGCGGCAAGATCGTCACGGGTCGCAAGGGCGTCGGACGGTTCGAAGTGTTCGTAACCGGCGTGCCGGCCCATGCGGGGTCGCGGCCTAAGGACGGTCGCAGCGCCATCCGCGAGCTTGCCAACGTCATCCAGACTTTGGAAGCCATGAATGACCTCAAGCGCGGCGTCACCGTCAATGTGGGCGTGGTCAGAGGCGGTAGCCGTCCGAACGTCATTGCAGAAGAAGCCTATGCGGAAGTCGATTTGCGGGTGCCGACATTTGCCGACGCCGACGAGTTCGTGCCAAGAATCCTCGCACTGAAATCACGGAGCGAAGGCGTCGGCGTGAAGGTGACGGGCGAATTGAACCGGCCGCCCTACCAGAAAGGCGATGCCGGCGCCGCGCTGTTCGAACATGCCAAGTCGCTTGCCGCGGAAATCGGCTTGGACCTCGTCGACACCTTTACGGGTGGCGGCTCCGATGGCAATTTCACCGCGGCGCATACTGCAACGCTTGACGGCCTCGGCGTCGACGGCAAGGGCGCGCATACGCACTACGAACAGCTGTTCATCTCCTCGATCGAGCCGCGTGCGCGGCTTTTGCATCGGCTGTATCAGACGCTGCGATGAACGCGCCGCGCGCCGATCACTCGAGGCCCGATGCCCCCGATGACGGCATCGCGCGCGAAAGCCGTGGCGCCGTGTTCGGCCGCCGCAAGGGCCACAAGCTTCGCGCCCGTCAGGCCAGCCTGATCGAAAATCTGTTGCCACAGCTCGCGCTCGACATCCAAGCCGCAGCCCCGGCCGACCTTGCCCGGCTGTTCGCTCCGCGCCGGCAAGAGGTCAGGCTCGAAATCGGGTTCGGCGGCGGCGAGCATCTGATCGCGCAAGCGCAGAACGCGCCCGAGATAGGCTTCATCGGCTGCGAGCCCTATGTCAACGGCATGGCAAAAATCCTCGCGCAGATCGAAGCGCGTAACATCAACAATATCCGCCTGTTCGCCGGAGATGCCATCGCGCTGTTGGCTTGGTTGCCGCCGCAATCGCTGTCGGGGATCGATCTGATCTATCCGGATCCCTGGCCAAAGCGGCGACACTGGAAGCGGCGCTTTGTGCAGGACGCAGCCATTGCCGCGATGGCGCGCGTACTCAAACCCCGCGCCGAGTTCCGCTTTGTCAGCGATATCGCCGACTATTGCGCCTGGACGCTGCGGCACCTTTCGCGCTCGTCCGACTTCGTCTGGCTGGCCGAGCAGGCTGACGACTGGCGCTTGCCATGGCAGGGCTACACCCTGACGCGCTACGGCCAGAAAGCTGCGCGCGAGGGACGGACTGCCGCCTATTTGCGGTTTCAGCGCCTGGCTTAAATCAAACAGACGGCTTCACTGCGGCGCAAACCGCGCCTTCCAGAAATTCACCACGCGCTCAGCAGTCGATGGCATCAGACGCGAAAAATTCGCGCGCGCGTTCTCGATGTCGATAGAGGCGGGCGTGCGGTTCGGGCCGAGCCGCAGCAGGATCAGTGCCCGCACGGTTGCCCATTCAAGGCCAATGGTCTTGCCGACGATCAGAATCGGATCGGAACGGTCGCCCGAGATCAGATTGTCGAGGGTCGAAATCCTCACGCCCGACAGCGCCGACAGCGCGGCGATCGATTCCTCGTAGCGGTAGGCTTTGGCGAAATTTATAAGCGCAGCTTCGGTGAGGTTGCCGGCCTCGTGGAGCGCCAAGATCGTGCGCTGCGCCGGAACGAAGTCGCGCTTGCTCTCGAAACGCTGGGGAAGGCCGGTGAGTTCAGCGACCGCCTGCTTGATCGCGCCCTGCCGCTCCGGCTTGACGACATCGAACAGGCGGCGACGGACCACATCAAGCGATCCGGCCAACAGCTGCTTCAACTTCTCGTCGGAGAGATCATGGCGCCGGCCGACAGTGATGGTCAAAACGCCATCCTGGCTCGCGCGCTTGATCAATTCCGAATATCCGCTTTCAGAGAACAGCGCGCCGTTGTTGGCGGCGGTGCGCCGGACCACGTCGCGGTCGCCGCGGCGAAGCATCACGTCGGTCAGATCAGGCGACAGTGCCGGCCGCTCCGACATGGCAAGCAGATGCCCCTGCCCCTTGGCCTCCGCAATCTCGAGCAAGACCTGCTCGCCAAGCACGGGCGAGCGACGCAGCAAGGGCCCGGCCACCAGCAGCTCGTTTTCGCAAGCAAGCCGACCGACCAGCACGCGCGGGGCGTTGTCAAACAGCGACAGCCGCTCGGCAAGCTCAGCCCGCGTGACCAACGCCGTCTTTGGCACGAGGTCGATCAGCATTTCGTCGAGCAGCTCGACCTGCCGGGGCCGCAATGTCGCGGCATCCTGGAAGAACAGCTCGGCGATACGGCGCGCGGCCTCGTTACGCCGTTTCTGATCCGTGCCCCTGACGATGTCATCAAGTCCAGGGACCCGCGACGTCGCAGCTGTCATCAAACCCGCCCGGAACGCACCCGACCCATCCGACCGAACATAGAGGCTCCCGCACCCCACCTTTGGCCCTCAGCGCGATGGCGCGGGTAAGGCAAATCTAGATCGGCCTGGTGAACGAAAGGTTAGGCCCTAAATTCCTGCGGCTCGACGAGCCGCCGGCCTTGCCGCCTCCCCGGAAAGGGGATATATCAACACCAAGTTAAGGTCTCATACGATCGCTTATTGAGAGTGGGCCCCTTGGGACCCGCTCTTTTTTATTACCTCGGCCCATTTTGCCTCGAAATGGCGCGGGCCGGGTCAGGTTCATCCGCCGGAACCTAAGGACTTGGGTTTCGGCTAACGCCAAGCAAGCCAGGGCCAATTTGACGCTTGTCATGATCGATCCGAGTCTGGGTGTTCTGGACGCTGAACGCAATGCAGAACTGCTTGCCGAACCACGCCTGGTGGTCGAGCCAGGCGTTGCCGCGCGCCTCGCGGCGATTGCCAGCCCGGTTCTTCAACAGCTGGGCTACCGGTTGGTCCGGGTCCGCGTGTCCGGCGAGGCCGGCTGCACGGTGCAGATCATGGCAGAGCGGCCGGACGGTTCGATGCCGATCGAGGATTGCGAAGCGGTCTCGAAGGCGCTGTCGCCGGTGCTTGACATCGCCGACCCGATCAACCGCGCCTATCGCCTGGAAATTTCGTCGCCGGGCATTGACCGGCCGTTGGTGCGCCGTTCCGATTTCGAGCGCTACAAGGGCCATCTTGCCAAGATCGAGATGGCGGTCGCCGGTCAGGGCCGCAAGCGTTTTCGTGGCATGCTGCTCGGCGTTGACGGCGATGCCGTGCGGCTCGGCCGCGACGATGCGTCCCAGGGCGAGGACGCCGACATCTTGCTCGTGATGGACGACATCGCCGAGGCCAAGCTCGTGCTCACCGACGAGCTGATCGCGGAATCGATGCGCCGCGGCAAGAACGCCGAGCGCGAGCTCAAGCGCAATCTCGGACTTGCGCCGCCGCCCCCGCCGCATGCGCAAACCCATTCGGCCAAAGCCAAACCGCCGAACAAGGCTGCGACCAATACCAAGCGGCATCGCCGCGCCGCCGAGCGGGCGCGCCGGGGCGATGCCGATCCTGTAACAGGAGATTAAGCCATGGCAGTCAGCGCCAACAAACTCGAACTGCTGCAGATCGCCGACGCGGTCGCGCGCGAGAAATCGATCGACCGCGGGATCGTGATCTCCGCGATGGAGGACGCGATCGCCAAGGCGGCGCGCGCCCGTTACGGCAGCGAAACCGACGTCCATGCCGAGATCGACGCCAAGAAGGGTGAGCTGCGCCTCTCGCGCCACATGCTGGTCGTCGAGCAGGTCGAAAATTCAGCCAACCAGATTTCGCTGGAGGATGCCCGAAGAGCCAATCCCGGCGCGCAAATCGGCGACACCATCGCCGACACGCTCCCGCCGCTGGAATATGGCCGTATCGCCGCGCAGTCCGCCAAGCAGGTGATTGTGCAGAAGGTGCGCGAGGCCGAGCGCGACCGGCAATACCAGGAGTTCAAGGACCGCATCGGCGATATCGTCAATGGCATCGTCAAGCGGGTGGAATATGGCAGCGTCATTGTCGATCTCGGTCGTGGCGAAGCCATCATCCGGCGCGACGAGATGTTGCCGCGCGAGGTATTCCGCAACGGCGACCGTGTCCGGGCGTATATCTTCGATGTACGGCGCGAGACCCGCGGGCCGCAGATCTTCCTGTCGCGCACTCATCCGCAGTTCATGGCAAAGCTGTTCGCGCAGGAGGTGCCGGAAATCTATGACGGCATCGTTGAGATCAAGGCAGTGGCCCGCGATCCCGGCTCGCGCGCCAAGATCGGCGTGATCTCGCGCGATTCATCCGTCGACCCGGTCGGCGCCTGCGTTGGCATGCGTGGCTCGCGCGTTCAGGCGGTGGTGAACGAACTGCAGGGCGAGAAGATCGACATCATCCCGTGGTCGCCCGACATCGCAACCTTCGTGGTCAACGCGCTGGCGCCTGCCGAAGTCGCCAAGGTCGTCATCGACGAGGACCGCGAACGGATCGAGGTCGTGGTCCCCGACACCAACAATCAGCTGTCGCTCGCGATCGGCCGGCGCGGCCAGAACGTGCGGCTTGCCTCGCAGCTGACCGGCTGGGATATCGATATCCTGACCGAGCAGGAGGAATCGGAGCGCCGCCAGGCCGACTTTGAAAACTCGACCCGCGTGTTCATGGAAGCGCTCAATGTCGACGAGGTCGTCGGCCAGCTTCTGGCATCGGAAGGTTTTACCTCGGTCGAGGAACTGGCGCTGGTGGATGTCAGAGAACTCGCAGGCATTGAGGGCTTTGATGAAGAGACGGCGACCGAA
>Ga0306922_10005110_pt1 | contig 12495 bp, 12 predicted proteins | sample sta12Cox44000082_FD_203758 | JGI IMG/M metagenome (GOLD analysis project Ga0306922, IMG submission 203758) | Lab enrichment of tropical soil microbial communities from Luquillo Experimental Forest, Puerto Rico - statoxic.12C.oxic.44.000.082 (v2)... | ecosystem: Environmental > Terrestrial >... | reverse complement strand
CCATCGTACCCGGCAAAATCACATTTGCGCTCAGCCCGGCATCTTTGTTTTCAGCAGCAACTGTTCTCACCAGCGTTGTGAGGGCAGCTTTGAAGGTGACGTAGGCGCCAAGTTTAGCGTGCGGTTCCACAGCGGTTAGGCTCCCAATTGCCACGATTCGGCCACTTCCAGATTTCCTCAAATGAGGGATCACCGCGCGTAGCACATAAAACGCCGAAGTCAAATTGAGGTCCCGCATCTGTTCCCAGATTGAGTCATCGGTTTCGGCAATGGTTTGACCGCCCGCAAAACCTCCGAGAACGTGCACTAGCACGTCGAGCCTGCCGAAGCGACGGACAATGGACTCGATGGCATCGCGAACAGCCGCCGGTTTCGTAAAATCGACGGGAAGAGGCGTGAAATTGGGCTGAGGAAAATCTTCCTGCGAGATGCTCCTCGATGAACCTATGACTTTGGCGCCGACAGAAAGAAAGCGAAGGGTCACAAAGGACCCGAGGCCACCTTTTGCACCCGTAATTAGAACTACTCTGTCCTTCATATCGTTCCCTAGCCTTGGGTAGCGTTCGCTCGTTCAAAGGATGAGAGATGCGGAAGCAGCAAAAGTTTCACGCGGCCCAAGCTATGCGGAATGCTGAGCCGCTAGAAAGTCGCTCAACTGCACAGTTGCAAGTTCGTCGAAAGTGCCTTTCAGGCAGGGGCTTCCAGAGACGTACCTCATGGAAATGGACGAGCGGTCGCATTCCACTTCTGTATAGCTGACAGTGGCCGCATCCTGGCGATGCACACAGATCGAGTATGGTCCAGGTTTGGGCTCATGCGAACCATGAAGCTGGCTAAGCCAGTGCGGAGTCCCCTTCGCTGGATCTAGAGCCGCAGCGTCACAGACTCGGCCCCGCTCTGCTGTCGCACGCGCGTCCGAAAGGCTCGAGGAAAACCAGTGTTTACGGGCCCAGGCCCATTCGAGTTGTTGGATACCGGTGCCATCCCATCGCCATTCAGTCAGCTGTCTTTCGCTGCGGAAAGCCCCAATCAATCGGAAAGGGAATACGCCGTCTAAGCTCAAGCGATCCAGATGAGCGTTAGTCGAGGATGCATTTGTTTCTATGATAGCGTTCGGAATTACCAAACCGCGCGTCCGGCGCTTTCCCCCCAAACCCGCTACGTCGATCTCATTCCAATTGAGCAACGCGAGAAGATTTCCACTGCTATTGCAAGCAATCCACGTTCCGCCGGAAGGCTCCCGCGGGTAAACGGCCTTCATCCCCTCTCGCTCATGGATCTCAGGAGGCAGCGCTGTGGGCCGAGTGAGCAGCTCATCGCGGTTCATCCCCGCGCGGTAGCCGTCAACGGTTGGAACAAAAGTCAGCGTACACATGGGAATAGATCAGTCGGCGATAGGATACTCCATCGCCCGCCGTGAAAAGTCCATCCAGTCCCTGAGAACTCCGCGAAACGCGGCGGGACGATGCCCAGCGCTACGATTGGCCGCGCCGATTTGGTAGACGAGTTGCCATTGGCGGTACAGCGTCCTATAGGCGGACCAGAGCGAGTTGGCGCTGTCATAAATGTTTGTGGCTTCTGAGGCAGCACCGTTCAGCTCAATGATTTTGAAACCCTTTCCTTGCCGAAGCTCCTCATCAGAGCTGTAGCGGATGTCATAGCGGCCGAGATAGAAGCCTGGGAGTCTCTGGCTGATCTCATCGAAGCAAGCTCGAAGCTCTTCCGTGAGCAAGTCGCTTCCATCCAGGAAGATGCAGCCCTGACAGTGGTTTCCTGCCTCGACTAGCCGAACACGCTCGCCCACCCGCAAAACCCTCTCCGCTTCTGCTCCAAATCTTTTCAGATATGTCGGCGCGATCAGCCGCGCTCGTGAATCTGCCAAAATCAGCTCCTTCAATGTGCGTACACCGTCGCCGGTCACAGCCGGGAACTGTTTTCTGGTGATTCCAAAAATGTTCCCCTTTCGCTCGTTTGGAAAGCGGTAGTAAAAAACACCGGCTTCTTTAGGCCCCTTGACGTATCTCTGGAGCACCACCGGCCCGGATACTTGAGCAAGATATCGTTCTGCTTCCCCGAGTGATTGGATCTTATTGAATCCGGCCCCACGCTGCGCTGTGTCGGGCTTGAGGACAAGGGGAAAGCGAATCTCATTTCGATCGCAGACATTGAGAACCCTTTCGATTCGCTCAGCAAGGAGTCCGGGCGGGATCAGATAAGCGTCCGAAGTAATATCTGGCGAGGTTTCCATCAGCGTCTGCAAGACTTCAATCTTTGATTCGCCGACAATTCCGCCATTTTTTTGGTTCACATTCGCAATCGTTGGCAGTGAAAATCCGCGGTAGCAAATCCCCAAGTATGCGCAGAATACTGCCACCGGCGAATAAAACAACCATGCCGGCCAGAATTCCCATTTGACGATTCGCTGAAAGCAGATGCTGATTCGTTGCCTTATCCGCTGAATCCATCGCTTCCGGATGCTCAGAAGTGCGAAAAAAGCGAGACCACTCAGAGTGAGGAGGGCCAACTGATGACTTGCGGTCGCGGCGCGACTGGGCGCTAGCCGAATCGAGAAAAACAGGAGAGCGATCCACGCCATCGCCGACATCGCCGTGACCATTGCGAAAGCTGCGACGGGCATCTGCTCAACGCCAGCGGCGATATAGGCGGGAAGGCGCGTTCCTGGAAGGAATCGGCTTACAGCCAGTCTCCAGCGGCCTTTCCTGATATTGCGTGAGCTTTGCGCACTTGTGGTCCTCGCAAACCACGGTTGTAACCAACGGTGCCGCCGAATTGCTGGAGTTGTCCAGCGCGCCAGAGCGTAAACACCGAGATCACCTATCCAGAGCCCCGCAAAGGCACTCAAAAAAGCCAGCCGAACATCAAGCACGCTCGAAGCGGCCAGCGCCGCTGCCGTAATGGTCGCTCCGTCTTCCGAGACGAACGCGCCAATTACAATCGCCACGACGATGGCAGGCATACCTCCGCTTTGATAGGACGAGGGATTCATTAGGGGACTTCAATCCGCGGCAAGAGACGCCATGTATTTCAGTGTTGACGGGGCCACACCGAATTCAACTGGAACACCGATTCCGATCTCGTGGCAGATCAGGCGGATGATGGCGTAGTGGTGAATCGCGTGACCCACGCAGTAGGCGAGCTCACGGCTAACATTTGATTCGAATGTCGAAGGGTTCGAGGTCCCGTAGCCCACGCTGTTGATGACCTTGCAAGAGCGCGCGAGTGTCTCTTCCGTGTAGCGCTTTAGCGCGCGAAGGACATCGCAAGTCGCGATGCTCGCATACGTGACCTCACCCTGTAGGCGCGGATTCCTCTCACGGGCATCGTAGTTGACCTCGCTGGCGCGCACGCCCACGATCAGACTGTTAAAATGTTCAAGGACATGGCGATAGTGCTGACCGACCGAAGCGTTAAGCGGCGCGGCTACACTCCGGGAGTAGTTGTGATCGTTCAGCTCGAACAGAAGCCCCAGCCCCTGGAGTAAAACGTCCTGAGCAGCTTCAATGAGCTCTGGCGTGCTCATGATAGGCTGGCCTTTCATCAAGAAGTCGTCTAGAAGCTGGACGGCGTTACTCGTGCTCATGCCAATCTCCTCCCGATGATGGGAATCTCTGCGCGATGAATCAACAAATTGATGCCCGAGCTGACAAAGACAATCAGTGCCAGCGCGAAGAGCAATCCTTTGTCTCCCTGGACTTCGATCCCCAGAACTGTAAGGTGACTGACGATGGCTCCAGTCATAACGCCGATGGCAATACCCGAGCCCAGCCAGGTGAACCGAGGAGTGAGTAGTAGCACGGCAGCAAACAATTCGATGATTCCCGAGCCGATGCGGCCCCAGGGCTCCGCGCCTACTTTCGTAAAGATGTAGACCGATTCTGGTGCTGCCGTGAATTTGAAAAATAGGGTTTGCAGCAGAATTACCGCTGCCGCGATCCGCAGGACCCAGCTGAGAACCTTTATCGCTGCCGTCATATACATTTCATGCCTCTGTAGCGTTTTCTGTGTGAGAAATGCTTGGTCGGAAGATAGGAGTACGTGGCCGATCAAAAGTTTCAGCGTGAATTTAAAGAAGACCCAGATTTTTCTGGAACTTTCAACATACTAGGTCATCAAATAAGTTGTCCCACGAGGTTTCGGTCCCATGAGCGTCGCCGAACAATCGGGTGTGGCGGCAACTGCCCCATTTGGATTTGCCGAAGCCTCTGAGATTGCATTGCAAGCGACAACAGGCGCCAAGCTGACCCAAAAGTCAGGAGCTTATCGCCTGCGATTCGCTGAATGTAAGGCAGACCTCGAAGCGGTTTTCCACTTGCGGTTTCTGGTCTTCAATCTGGAATTGGGCGAAGGACTCGAGTCAGCTTACCGAGATGGCCAGGATAGTGACGAATTCGATGGTGTCTGTGACCACCTTCTAGTGGAGCATAGCTTGACTGGCCAGGTTGTCGGCACCTATCGCCTACAGGCGGGCCAGGTTGCTGCAAGGAATTTCGGATACTACAGCGCGCGTGAGTTTGATTTTTCTCCCTTCGAACCGATTCGCGGCTCTCTCCTCGAATTAGGTCGGGCTTGCATTCATCCGCGACATCGTTCGCTTGAAGTCCTTACGTTGCTCTGGCGCGCGATCGCGACTTATGCACTTGAGTGCAAAGCACGATATTTAGTCGGATGCTCGTCTTTGACCTCGCAGTGTGAGCAGGATGGCTCCGACATGTACTGGCGCCTCCAGAAATTCCTTGTCTCGCACCCTTTTCGGACGAGCCCGCTCCCTGAATTTAGAATTCCGATCAACGCGCCTACTCTTGGAATGCTTCGTATCAATCCTCCTCGACTTTTGCGTGCCTACCTTTCTATTGGCGCCCAGATTTGCGGAGTGCCGGCAATTGATCGCGAGTTCAAGACGATAGACTTTCTGACCCTTCTTGACCTCACAAAGCTCGCCTCAAGCGCCCGTCTTCACTTTCTCAGAAGCAAATAAATTGGTCTGATTCTTGATTGAAACTTTTCGCTGCCGTGCTGATCTCATGGATATGCGCACAACAACAGTTTCGATTACCGCAGAAAGCTTTGAAAAGGTTTTCGTACGCAGTGCCAGTAACAGAATTGGGTCACGCATGACGAAGAAGCACTACGTGAACTGGACGGATTGACGCGATATCCGCTCGGAAGGCCCTGTACGACAAAGAACTAGCTGACGCCTCGGTGAACCCTTCGATTTCCTAACTTGGTTTGAATATGCACCCCAACATTCCGATGCCTTTGAAGAATTGGTTCGAACACTTCGGAAGACAGAGGAATGGCGCTATGTCGACCGAGAGATCGACATTCGCCTGGCACGCGATTGAACTCTGGTCTGATGGCTTTACGAAACGGGCAGTATGGTCAATTTGTCGGAAAGAAAAAATCGCGGGACGGAACGTCAACGGCAAGGAAGGCTCTATCTTAGAACACCAAGAATAATGTCTTGACACCGGGGAGTACTTCAGTTGTCTCGCGCAAGAACCCTTGTTCGCGAAGCACTAACTTCTGCGCTGTCGCCGAGATTCAGTAGCAAATGGTCCAATCTCGCTGGTTTCTATTGCGACCTTCAGGATTCGGGATCGGGGCTGCTTGCTATCTTGCGATAGAGGCGCACGCTGAAACCCTGCTGCAGCTCTATAATTTCTGTGCTGATCACCAAAGGTATGACTTCGCGCAGACCATCATAAATCGCAAAACAGCCGTCACACTTCAGCAAGTGCCGTTCAATCCGTTCCCTTAGCTCAGGTGAAATATCGTCTTCCATGTAGTTTGCTAATTCTTTCCGAACTTCCCGGCAACTGATCTGCATCGGAGTGCCCTCATTTGCGCGCTTTGCTGGCTGACGATTTGTCGGGAAATCCACACGGGATGCACTTGCTCAACGAAGGATTCAGAAGATTGTAGAAATCTTTTGATCTTGAATCTGAAACTTTCCGCAACTTCTTGTATCGCACCAACTGCACGACGAACTTTCGAAGCGTGAACACGGGCGCCTTTCGTTCATGCCCATGAATCGTTTGCGATTCGAATTCAGCTTCGAGAGTGCGCGTCGAAATTCAAAACAAAAGGAAAGTAAATGAACATGTCTCGGATTCTGAAAGTGATGGTTGTCGCCCTCGTCGTCACTGCCCTGGGGCTTGGCGCCTCTGGCGCATTCGCGCAGAGCGGCACGCACACGTCCACGCAGTTTCAAGGGCCCAAGGCCAACAAAGGAACTGTCACCCATAGCCATAAGGACGGCAAGAACGTCCTGACGCTGTCGGATGATTTTGTTGTTCCCGACACACCGGACCCGCATTGGCAAGTCGTCGATTCCGACGGTAACGTCTACCCGCTCGACAAACTCAAGACCAAAGCGTTCATCGGCAGCAACTATAAGAAGGAAATCGTTGTGCCGAGCTACGTGAAGAACGTCGCCAAGGTGCAGATTTGGTGCGCCTTCGCGGAAGTCAATCTCGGCGAAGCATCCTTCAGCTCGCCGGTCATGTAATCCGAACCAAATCAAAACAGCGGGGGGCGCCCTCTCGGAGGCGAGTGGGCGGCCCTCAGCAAGAAAGTGAATTGAAATGAAAACTCTGAAGAAATTGTTCTACTGCCTGCTGATGTTCTCGTTTGTGCTGTCTACTGGAGTGGTTGCTTCCGCACAGACGATGGAAAGAAGGTCTCTTACCCTTGATGGCGCAGAACGTGTGATCGCGGCCGCGAAGGCACACGCCACCCAGGTGAAAGCCCCCGGTGGGGTGATCGCGGTGGTGGATGCGGGCGGTAATCTGATGGCGTTGGAACGGCTTGACGGCACGTTCGCAGCGGGCGCGAATATTTCCATCGGGAAGGCTCGCACTGCAGTCCTCTTTCAGAAACCCACTAAAGTCTTCGAGGAGATCATCAACAAGGGACGGACAGCGATGGCTGCGCTCCCGGATTCCTTCTTCACTCCCCTGCAAGGCGGTATTCCTGTCGTACTCGATGGACAGATTATCGGCGGTGTTGGCGTTAGCGGAGCGTCGACCGCGGCCCAGGATGAAGAGCTTGCGATAGCCGGGGCAGAAGCCGCGAAGAGCTTCGGTGCGGACCCGCCGGTGACTTCGAACTTGCTGCCCGTCAGCTATTTTTCGAAAACCGAGGTGGATGAAGGCTTTTCAAAAGGTGCCGTGCTCTTCGATGGAGGGGGCGGTCGCAACTACATGGTCCACACCAGTCGGCGAGAAGGACCGGGCATGGTTGAAGTACATACCAAAGACACGGACATCCTTTATGTATTGAAGGGTTCCGCTACGGTTGTGACGGGTGGAACCATGGTGGACGGCAAGCCGATCGCTGCCGACGAAATCCGTGGCCGCGAAATCATCAATGGCGAAACGCGGAAGCTCGTCCCCGACGATGCCATGATCATCCCTAACGGCGTGCCTCATTGGTTCAAAGAAGTTCAGGCCCCATTTCTCTATTACGTCGTAAAAGTGCGCTAAGGAAAGGAGAGGCGATGGCACACCTGCGTCAATTATTGCTGTCTTTCCTTTCTGCTCTCTTCTTTTGGGTTCAACCTGTTTCGGCTCAGAATTGGGCCGCCCAGGCCCCACCGTACGGGCGCCCTGATGCGACGGTCGATCTGCGAACAAAAGAAGGAACGCAACTCGTAAAAGGAGATTGGCGCTACAGCGACGTGAAGATCGTCGAGGTCGATTCGAAAGGACCAGGCCCGGACCTTAAGCCCTCCGGCAGTCCGGTGAAAACGTACGACTATACACCTCACGCTGGCGCTGCTGATTTCAACGATTCACAATGGCCGCTGATTGATCCCACAACGCTCGACGGGCGTCGCGGGAACGGCAAGGTGAGTTTCAATTGGTATCGCATCAATGTGACGCTTCCGGAAAAAGTGGCCAATTACGCAGTTGCCGGCTCGTCCGTTTCGTTTGAAATTGTGATTGATGACTACGCTGAAATCTGGGTCAACGGAAGTCTTGCGACCGTTCTCGGACAGAGCGGCGGCTCTGTGGTGAAAGGATGGAACGCGCCAAACAAGGTCATTCTCACTCGCAATGCTCAACCGCGTCAGAAATTTCAGATCGCGGTCTTCGGTTTCAATGGCCCAGTTTCGCGCAGCCCGGAGAACTTCATCTGGGTTAAGGCAGCTACTCTGGACTTTTACAAAGCCGGAGCCGGTTCCGGCGTTCAGCAAGTCGAAACGAAAATAATTCGCAAAGACCCCTCTCTCGACGAGCTCCTCTCTTCCGGGGCCAAGATCGAGAAGCTGGCCGGTGGGTTCCTATTTACGGAGGGACCTGTCTGGGTCCGCGACGGAGGCTATCTCCTTTTCAGCGATCCAAACAACAACTTGATTTATCGCTGGTCTGAAGAAGACGGCGTCTCCATCTACCGAACGCATAGCGGCTACACTGGAATGGACATCGGTGAGTACAGCCAGCCGGGCTCCAATGGCCTCACATTGGACGCGGAAGGGCGCCTCACGATCAATGAGCATGGGAACCGCCGGGTTACGAGACTTGAGAAAAACGGACAGCTCACAATTCTTGCCGACAAGTATCAAGGCAAGCGACTGAACAGCCCGAATGATTTGGTGTACCGCTCGGATGGTGCTCTCTATTTCACTGATCCTCCGTTTGGCCTGCCGAAGTTCTTCGAAGATCCGCGGAAGGAACTCCCGTACAGCGGTGTCTTCTGCCTCATCAACGGAGCCTTGAAGTTGGTTAGCACGGATCTGACCGGCCCGAACGGGTTGGCTTTTTCTCCTGATGAGAAATTCCTTTACGTGGATAATTGGGATGAGAAACGAAAGGTCATTATGCGCTATGAAGTTCAACCAGACGGGACACTCACAAATGGCTCTGTTTTCTTTGACGCAACCAATGAGCCGGGCGAAGATGCTTGGGACGGCATGAAAGTCGATCAGCGCGGCAACTTATATCTCTCAGGTCCAGACGGCCTCTGGATTCTCTCTCCGGAAGGCAAGCATCTTGGAACGATTGTAGGGCCGGAGCATCCGCACAATCTCGCCTGGGGCGGGGAAGATCACAAGACGCTCTATTTGGCCGCGCAAACAGGGCTCTATCGCCTCTCGGTTAACATCCCGGGAGCTGGCCTTCCGAAATGAACAGGAGCGAACACTTGTCTGATGGGCCAAGGAAAGAATCGGCAATGCCAACCACACAAAAGAGTATCGACTCAGCAACGAGACGGGAAGCGACTGCGTGTGCGCGCAAGGCGAAAGTCGAATTTGGCCGTGAGACTTGCGGCTCACTTGAAATTGCCGAGCAACGCGAATGGCTCGTCACAAACGGCATTGGCGGCTACGCGTCCGGGACCATCAGTGGCAACCTGACGCGGCGCTACCATGGCCTCCTAATCGCTGCGTTCAAACCACCCGTCGGGCGCACTCAATTGATCGCGAAGCTGGAGGAGACGGCCGACTATGACAACTCCGACTGGTCACTTGCGACCAATCGCTGGGCCGGTGGCGCCGTTGAGCCAAAAGGCTACCTCAGCATCGAGAGCTTCCGCTTGGAAGGCACAACTCCCGTCTGGCGATTTGCGCTTGCCGATGCCGTGCTTGAAAAGCGGATTTGGATGCGACAGAACGAGAATACCACTTACGTCCAATACTCGTTGGTCAGAGGAAGCGGTCCTCTTCGTCTCACGGTCAAAGCTTTAGTCAACTATCGTGACTTTCATTCCAGCACACACGCGGGAGATTGGTGGATGCGCGTAGAGGCTGCCGAGAATGGAGTGCAGATAACTGCTTTTGATGGCGCGATCCCTTTTTACCTCCTCAGCGCCGATGCAAAATTCGAACCAAAGCATGAATGGCACCGCGACTGTTTCCTGCCTATGGAAAAGTACCGCGGACTCGACGATCGTGAGGACCATCTGCTAGCGGCTGTCGCAAGCCTGGAACTCAGTGTCGGGCAGAGTGCAACCTTGGTGCTCACGACCAACGCCCGTACAGACCTCGACGGCGCGCGACCGCTTGCCGAGCATGTAGAACGAGAGAGAAATCTCTGCTCAAAATGGCAGGCAAGCGATGCTCAAGGTGCTTCCGCTGCACCGGCCTGGGTCCGCCAGCTCATTCTTGCAGCCGACCAGTTTGTCGTAAAGCGCAGCTTGCCGGGTGAGGCGGACGGAAGATCCATCATTGCAGGCTACCACTGGTTCGGAGATTGGGGCCGCGACACCATGATTGCATTGCCGGGCCTTACTCTGACGACCGGTCGCCCAGAGATCGCCAAAAAAATTCTCTTGGCATTCGCGCGTTACGTGGACGGGGGAATGTTACCAAATAATTTTCCTGACGCTGGTGGGCAACCGGAATACAACACCGTGGATGCAGCACTATGGTATTTCGAAGCCGTGCGGCAATACGTTGACGCGACCAAGGACACAGAAGCCGTATTAAAGTTGTACCCGGTTTTGGCTCAGATCATCAGCGCCCACATCAAAGGCACTCGGTACAACATCCACGTGGATGACGCTGACGGTCTTCTTTATGCCGGCGAAGAGGGAGTACAGCTTACATGGATGGATGCAAAAGTCGGAGACTGGGTCGTAACACCGCGCATCGGCAAACCCGTGGAAGTCAACGCGCTTTGGTACAACGCATTGAGGACCATGGTGAAACTTGCACCCATCGCTAAAAAATCTGCGGATCCCTTCCAGAAAATGGCAGACACGGTAAGGCAGAGTTTCTCCAAATTCTGGAACTCTGTAGCTAACTGCTGCTACGACGTAATCGATGATCCTCGCGTCGGCAATGACTCGTCTCTCCGTCCCAATCAGATTCTTGCGGTGTCTCTACCCGAGAGCCCTCTTTCCCGAGAACAGCAAAAGATTGTCGTGGACGTCTGTGCTCGCCAGTTGGTTACGTCGCATGGGCTTCGCAGCCTCGCTCAGGGAGAACCGGGTTATCAAGGGCACTACGGAGGAGGCCCTCGGGAGCGCGACGGAGCTTATCATCAGGGAACAGTCTGGGGCTGGCTGATGGGACCGTTTGTTCTGGCACATTTGCGCGTCTACAGAGATCCTCGAACGGCGCAGAGCTTCCTTGAGCCCCTTGGGACCCAGATCGCCTCGCATGGTCTCGGGACACTGAGCGAGATATTCGACGGGGATGCTCCGTTTACTCCACGTGGATGCATTGCTCAGGCTTGGACCGTGGCCGAGGTGCTGAGAGCCTGGCGGGCAACCGTCGCCTAACTCTAGTTTTCTTGGAACAAGCGGTCATTTTTGAATCCTGCCCGCTCGCACTCTCATCAAAACAAACGAGTGAGACGGGCGGGGCGATGTTCAATGCTATATTCATGACCGAGAAAGGCCTTACAGCCCGGCTCTTGGGCCTATTGGACAACTTGAGCGCGCCCAATCCACACCGCCTGCCGTCATCCATCGCCCGCGAGGACGAGCACTTATTGGTTGCAGCCGCCAAAAAGGGCGACACACCGGCATTCGAGGAGCTTGTCAGCCGCTATGAGGACAAGATCTTCCGTCTCACGAAGAACATCACCGGGAATCACGAAGACGCTGAAGATGCAATGCAGGATGCCTTTCTAAAGGCCTATTCGCACCTTCAGGACTTCCATGGCGATTCACGCTTTTACACTTGGCTCGTGCGCATCGCCGCTAATGAATCTCTCATGCGGCTCCGCAAACGCCGGCCGAATCAGTTCTCTCTGGATGAACCAGTCGAGGGCGATACAGACCTCATGCCTCGTGAATTGGAGGACTGGGACCCGAGTCCCGAGCAGCGTTATGCCCAAGCAGAGCTGCAAGGGATTCTCGCCGAAATCATCGATCAACTGGACCCTGAGTTTCGCATCGTCCTAGTCCTGCGGGATTTGGAAGAGCTGTCGACACAGGAGACGGCGGAGGCGCTCGGAATCTCGGTGCCTGCGGTGAAATCCAGATTGTTGCGCGCACGTCTCAAACTTCGTGAAAAACTCAACCGGCATTTTCGTCGAGGTACACTCAATTGAATTGCAAAGGCGTCATCCGCGAATTGTCCAATTACATCGATGGGGATCTCGATCCCGGTCTGAAGACCGAACTGGAACGGCATTTGGGGCACTGCGAAGACTGCACCATGATCGTGGATCAGACGAAGAAGTCCATCGAAATCCTGTGCGATTCGCGGCCTGTTGTGCTTCCGTCCGATGTCCGCTCACGGCTCCATGCCGCCCTACGTCAGAAAATAGGACCAGGATAGACCTAGAACCACTCGCGGGGTTGGCATATCCAAGCGCTGCCCCGAGCTCTCCAGAAGCTTCCTACCCCTATCTTGGAATCTGGTATTATCCCTCGATCCGCTCGACGGGAATTCCAGGTCTGTCCGCCCCGCCGGGTAGTAAGCCGTTCATTGGAGGAAAGTATGTCTTGGGTCACCGCCGTTTCGGAAGACCAGGCCGGCCCGGAAGTCAAGCCTGTCTATCAGTTTCTGCAGGAGAATTG
>Ga0306922_10005109_pt1 | contig 12498 bp, 14 predicted proteins | sample sta12Cox44000082_FD_203758 | JGI IMG/M metagenome (GOLD analysis project Ga0306922, IMG submission 203758) | Lab enrichment of tropical soil microbial communities from Luquillo Experimental Forest, Puerto Rico - statoxic.12C.oxic.44.000.082 (v2)... | ecosystem: Environmental > Terrestrial >... | reverse complement strand
AGCATCACGGGCCTGCTGCGCCCGGCCGCTGTAGTGGCACGGCGAGATAGCAGCCGAATTCCTTCGCGAAATCGACGGATACACGCGCATGGACACGACCTTGACGATCGAGAAACTCGGCATTGTCATCGAGAGGCACGACCGCCCCGTGCCAGATACTAGGATGGATGTAGAGCCCCTGGTTGCCGTCACACCAGAATGAAGCGAACCTCTCCGGTGTTACATCGTCCCCGGGCATGGCGAGCGGCACAACAAAGCTTCGGCACCGTAGCGGAAAGAACAGCTGGCCGCCGTCGGGATGATAATTGGCGCGCCAGATCAGCGCGCTAGACGCGGTTTCGCCGGACCGTAAGTCGCCGCCTCCTCCGGCCAGTTGCTCCAGCCAAAAAGGTAGCTGTCACCGACGGCGTTGTTGCGGGCATAGAGGGTTTCGCCCTGCCACCAGAACTCAAAGACGCCCTCGGCGATGCCGCCCTGATCGTCCGAATTCTTGTCGATCGGTCGCCAGCCTTGCGCTGGCCAACGTACGATCTGGATGGGGAAGCTCTCTGCCGCGTCGACGAGGCATCCGTACCCCTCGAGGGTGCGGATCGCTCGCCACAACAACCGGCGCCTCATGGACCCGCCGCACGCCTGTCGTCGGCACATAGGCGATCTCGGTCGCATCAAAATCCCTCATGGCACCCTCACTTCGATCGATCACCTGACTGTATTTACCCGAGGCGTGCGCGGAGCAGCGCCGAAAGCCGCTCGGCAGCAATCACCATGACGAATGTGACAATGAGCAAAAGCGAAACGAGTTGTACTGAAAGAGGCTCATCGCCGAAAGCAGCTCGAAGCCAATGCCCTCGGCCCCGACAAAGCCGAGCACCAGCGAGGAGCGGATGTTCTCATCAAAGCGGTATAGCGCAATCCCGAGAGGCGAGGGCAGGATCGACGGGATGATGCCGTGAGTGAAGACCTGCACGCGCCGGGCCCCAGTCAAGGTAAGGGCATCGATCGGCGCCATGTCCATATGCTCGATCGTCTCGGCGAAGAGGCGGCCGAGCATTCCGATCGAGTGAACGGAAAGCGCAAGCGCGCCAGGAATGGCCCGAGCCCGACGGCGGTGACGAAGAGCAGCGCCCAAACCAGGTCAGGAACAGCACGGGCAAATCCAATAACACCGCGCGCGGCGTAGTAGAGGTAGCGCGACGGTGTCACATTGACGGCTGCGAGGATGGCTAGCGGCAAAGCCATAATGACACCGCCGACGGTTCCGAAAATGGCAAGGTCTATGGTCTCGAGCGCCGGCCACCACACCATGTCAATCTTGCCGAAATCGGGCGGCACCGCGCGCCGAATGATGTCGGCCATACCGCACGCGCCCGTGATCAGATCCTGCGGCCGGGCATGCACGACGATCGCAGCCTGCACAACAATTACCAGCAGCACCAAAGCGAGCACGAGGCGAAGCCCTAGGCCGCACGCTCCGGCCCAGCTGCGCTCGACCAGTCGCGGGACCGTCGCGGCCGGGCTCATGCGGCCTCGGTTAGGTAGAGCTGACGCACCGCATCGCGCGGCAAATCGGCGCGCGGCCGATCGAAGGCGATCCTACCATCGCGAATGCCCGCGACGCGGTCGGCATAGCCATAGGCCAGCTCGACCTGGTGCAGCACGCACAAGACGGCTAGGCGCTCGTGCGTAGCAAGGTGACGTACTAAGCGCGTGATGTCGTCAGCCGCTTCGGGGTCTAGGCTCGCCACCGGCTCGTCCGCGAGCAACACCTGCGGCCGTTGGGCCATCGCGCGAGCAATCGCAACCCGTTGCGCCTGACCACCCGACAGAGTGCCGGCGCATTGTCCGGCGAGTGTCGCGAGACCGACCGCGCTCAGATGATCGTAGGCAGCACGGCGTTCCACTGCGGGCAGACCGCCGAGAGCCGTCCACAGCCCGCCGTAGCGGCCGAGCGCGCCGGATGCAACATTGCTAAGCACGCTGCGCCGGCGCACCAGGCTTGCGTGCTGCCAGATCATCGCTAGCGGTAGCCGCGCCTGCCGCAGCCGCTCACCCGAAAGCGCGGCTAGATTGGCTTCGTTGAGCCACATCTCTCCGGCCGTCGGAGAGAGCGTGCGTGAGATGCATCGCAGTAGCGTAGTCTTAGCGCTGCCGTTGCCGCCCAGCACGACGACGAGTTCGCCGGCCGCAATGGTTAGATCGAAGTCGGCGAGCGCCAGCTTGCCGTCGGGATAGCGCATCGTCAGGCCGTGGACCCGCAGCACAACGTGCTCCCGGAGAGTCCCTTGTCGTCAGCTCAGCTTTTCGAGGTCGATGTTGAGCGTCTTTACCAGGTCGCGGATGCCGTCATAGGCGCCGTCGGTTTGCGGTACCAGTCGCGCTATGCCGGAGCCGACCATGATCTTGCGATCCGCCGGGTCGAGCGCCGAAAGATCGAGATTTTGCAGTACGTCGGTCACCCGCGCCTTAAAAGCCACGGGCAGATCGCCGCGCACCGTGAACGGGTCCGTTGAAATCGGGTCCGACTTCCACAGGAAGATCAGATCGCCATCCTTGTAATGGCCGCGCTGCGTGGCGGATTCGAGCTGCTCGCTGTTCAACTCGCCTGCATCGACTTTATGGTTGTAGAGCGCCTCGAACGACGAGATATGGCGGCCGGCAAAGATCGCGCGGACGTCCTTGTCGGGGTCGAGCCCGGCCTTACGCAGACCATAGGCTGGGAACAGGTGGCCCGAGGTCGAGGCAGGGTCGGAAAATGCGAAACTGTGACCTTTGATTTCGGCGACGGTCTTGATGCCGGATGCGGGATAGGTAACCAGGCTGGCCCAATATGTATTGGGCTTGCCGTCCGCAGTACCAAAGGCAGCGACCGCTTCTGCCTTCGCCACCCGCTGGGCGAGGACGTATCCGAGCGGTCCGAATTATCCAATTTCGAGCTTGCCGTTTCGCATCGCTTCGATTTCGGCGTTGTAGCTCGTCGCGACAAAGACCTCGACCTTGCAGCCGAGCTTATTACCGATCAGCTCTCCGACCTTCTGGTAGATCGGGACCACGCGAGCCGCGGTGTCATACGGCTCGACACCGAAGCGCACTATTCCGCCATTGGGACAGTCGCTGGCGTCTGCCGCCATCACCCAATGACCTCTTGCCAATGCCAGCGCGATCCCGCCGGCCAAGATCCAATGGTTCCTTCGCCTGCTGTATTCCCTGCACGCCTGGGAATCAGGATCAGTAAATGCCGCTCGATGACGGTTCGATGACAGCCTTGGCGCGTCGTCGGCTAAAAGTGGATGGCCCGCCCGTAGGCGTCAAGCACGGCCTCGTGCATGGTCTCCGACAGGGTCGGATGCGGGAAGATCGCGCGGATCAGCTCCGACTCAGTCGTCTCCAGAGTCTTGGCGATCGTATATCCCTGGATCAGCTCGGTCACCTCGGCGCCGATCATATGGGCGCCCAGGAGCTCGCCGGTCTTGCCCTCGAACACTGTCTTGACCATTCCCTCGGGCTCGCCGAGCGCGATCGCCTTGCCGTTGCCGATAAACGGGAAATGGCCGGTCTTGACCTCGTACCCGGCTTCACGAGCGCTCTTCTCGGTCAGCCCGACGCTGGCGATTTGCGGCCGGCAATAGGTGCAGGCCGGGATGTTGTGTAGATCGAGCGGGTGCACATCATTCACTCCGGCGATGTGCTCGACGCAGATCACCCCCTCATGGCTCGCTTTGTGCGCCAGCCAGGGCGGGCCGACGAGATCGCCAACCGCATAGATCCCCGGTTCGCCGGTGCGCAGCCATTCATCGACAACGACGTGCATTTTCTCGACTTTGACCGCGGTGTTTTCCAGGCCGATATCCTCGACATTGCCGACGATGCCGACGGCAAGGATCACCCGCTCGACCTCGACCTCACCCCCCTGCCCTGCTCCCTCAATGCGTGCGGTGAGGTTCGCGCCGTTGCGCTCCAGCGCCGCGACCGTGGCGCCGGTGTGGATCTTGATCCCTTGCTTTTCAAAGGCCTTGCGGGCGAAGGCTGAGATCTCCTCGTCCTCGACCGGAAGCACGCGGTCGAGCATTTCGACAACCGTCACCTCGACGCCCATGTCGTGGTAGAAGCTGGCGAATTCGATCCCGATCGCGCCCGAGCCAACGACCAACAGCGATTTCGGGATCGCCGCCGGCACCATCGCCTCCTTATAGGTCCACACCCGCTCGCCATCGGGCTCGAGCCCCGGCAATGAACGGGCCCGCGCGCCGGTTGCGAGCACGATGTGCTCGGCGGTGAGCTCGCTCACAGCCTTGCCGTCCCGCTCGATCGCGAGCCGGCCTTTTCCGGCCAAGCGCCCGTGGCCGTGGGTGACCGTGACCTTGTTCTTCCTCAGCAGATACCCGACGCCGTTGGAGAGCTGCTTGGCAACGGCGCGAGACCGCGCGACGACCTTGCCGGCGTCAAAGCGGATGTCTTTCGCGGAAAACCCGAATTCGTCGAGGCGATGCAGGAGACGGTAGATCTCGGAGCTACGCAACAGCGCCTTGGTCGGGATGCAGCCCCAATTGAGACAGATGCCGCCGAGCTGGTCGCGTTCGACGAGGGCGGTCTTCATGCCGAGCTGCGCCGCCCGGATCGCCGCCACGTAGCCGCCCGGCCCGCCGCCGAGAATGATCAGGTCAAAAGAGTTCTCGGTCATCGCGTGGTCCCCGCTTGACCCTTCACAGCAGCATCGTCAGCGGGTCCTCGACGAGCCTTTTGAAGGCCGCCAGGAATTGCGCACCGACGGCGCCGTCGACGGCGCGGTGATCGCAGGAGAGCGTGCAGCTCATCACCGTTGCGAGCGTCAGCGCACCGTTCTTGACAACCGGCCGCTGCTCGCCGGCGCCGACCGCCAGGATGCCGCCATGCGGTGGATTGATGACCGCCGCAAACTCGCGTACCCCGTACATGCCGAGGTTGGAAACCGAGAAGGTGCCGCCCTGAAACTCCTCGAGCTTCAATTTGCCGGCGCGGGCGCGGGTAACGAGGTCCTTGGTCTCGCTGGCGATCGCTGCCAGACCTTTGCGGTCGGCTGCCTTGACGATCGGCGTGATCAGGCCGTCGTCGAGCGCCACGGCAACGGCGATGTCGACCCTATCCCAGAGCAGGATGGCCTCGTCGCTCCACGAGGCGTTGGCCGCCGGCACCTGCCGCAAGGCGAGCGCCGCGGCGCGGATCACGAAATCGTTGACCGAAATGCCCCAACCCTTCTCGCTACCGCTCGCCCCCACCCTTCCCTCCCCCGCCTGCGAGAGAGTGTTAGCGAGCGGGCGAGGACCGATACCGGCGGCCGCTATTTTGGCATTCAATTCGCCGCGGATCTTCAGCAGCGCGTCGATCTCGCAATCGACCGTCAGATAGAAATGCGGGACGGTCTGCTTCGATTCGGTGAGGCGGCGGGCGATCACGCGGCGCATCGCATTGAGCGGGCGCTCGGTATAGGGGGGGTTGCCGGCAAGCGCCGCCACTCGCTCTTTGGAGAGAACCGGCGCAGCCGGCACCGGTTGCGGCGCCACTGGGGCGCGAGCTGGCGCCCGAGCAGGTGCTGCGCGACCAGGCGACAGGGCTGCCTCGATGTCGGATTTGACGATCCGGCCTTGCGGCCCGGAGCCCTGGATCGCGGCGAGGTCAAGACCGGCCTGTTGCGCCATGCGGCGCGCCAATGGGCTGGCAAAAATCCTTCCGTCGCCGTTGCCCCGTTCCTTGACCGATGGCGCCACGGGCGCCGCAGGCTTTACGTTCTCGGGAGACGGCGGCGGTGCTGTCGGAGCAGGTTGGGCGACCGGCGCGGCAAATTTCTCGAGCGCGGATACGTCCTCATCCTCGCCGAGCAGCAGCGCGATTGGAGCGTTGACCTTGATCCCCTGGGCACCCTCGGGGACCAGGATCTTGCCGATCTTGCCGTCATCGATGGCCTCGACCTCCATCGTCGCCTTATCAGTCTCGATTTCAGCGAGAACGTCGCCGGAATGGACCTCGTCGCCCTCTTTCTTGAGCCATCTGGCGAGATTGCCCTCAGTCATGGTCGGCGACAGCGCCGGCATCAGGATTTCGATCGGCATGATCTCTTTCTTCGATTAAATGCCGACTACCGGTAGGTGACCTCGCGGGCTGCGGCGACGATATCCTCGACCTGGGGTAGCGCGAGGTGCTCGAGGTTCGCGGCGTACGGCAAAGGAACGTCCTTGCCGGCAATCCGGTTCAACGGGGCGTCGAGCCAGTCAAAGCACTCTTCCATGACAACCGCGGCGATCTCCGCGCCGATGCCGGCAAAGGGCCATCCCTCCTCGACCGAAACGATCCGGTTGGTTTTCTTGACCGAGGCGACAACAGTATCGACATCGAAGGGCCGCAAAGTGCGCAGATCGATGATCTCGGCCGAGATGCCGGCCTTCTCAAGCTCTTCGGCGGCCTGCAGCGCCAGTTTTACCATTCGGGAGAAGGCCGCGATCGTGACGTGATCGCCTGGCCGGGCGATGCGCGCCTTACCGATCGGCACGAGGAAGTCGGGATCTTCGGGTACCGCGAAGGTTTCGCCGTAGACCAGCTCGTGCTCGAGAAACACCACCGGGTTCGGATCACGGATCGCCGCCTTGAGCAGCCCCTTATGGTCGGCGCCGGTGAATGGAGCGATCACCTTGAGACCCGGACAATGCGCGTACCAGCTCGCATAACATTGCGAATGTTGCGCCGCGACGCGTGCGGCGGGGCCGTTCGGCCCGCGGAAAACGATCGAGCAGCTCATCTGGCCGCCTGACATATAGCGGGTCTTCGAAGCCGAATTGATGATCTGATCCATCGCCTGCATGGCGAAATTAAAAGTCATGAACTCGACGATTGGCCGCAGCCCGGCAAAGCCGGCGCCGATCCCGAGCCCGGCAAAACCCTGCTCGGTAATCGGGGTGTCGACCACCCGGCGGGGCCCGAATTCCTGAAGCAGGCCCTGGCTGACCTTATAGGCGCCCTGATACTCGCCGACCTCCTCGCCGAGCAAAAACACCGTATCGTCGCGCCGCATCTCCTCAGCCATCGCGTCGCGCAACGCTTCGCGCACGGTCATGGTCCGTGTCTGGCTGGCATATTCGGGCTCGGCCGGGGGCGCGCGGCGCGGAGCGGCGAGTACTGGCGGAGCTGTCGGCGGCCGAACTTCCGCCGGCGCATCATGACGGGGCTCCGGAGATCGAGCCGTCGTCTTCACTGCGCTTGTGTCTTCGCCATTTTCGGCGATGACGGCGATCGGCGTATTGACCGCGACGTGCTCCGTGCCTTCGGGGATTACGATCTTGGCGAGGACCCCCTCGTCGATCGCTTCGACCTCCATTGTCGCCTTGTCGGTCTCAATCTCCGCGAGCACATCGCCCGCTCGCACCGCTTCCCCCTCGCTTTTGAGCCAACGGGCGATCTTGCCTTCGGTCATTGTCGGCGACAACGCGGGCATCAGGACTTCCGTGGTCATGGCTTAGCGCAATCTCCTGCAGGCGAGATCGCCAAAACGGGTCAAGCGTCGGCCAAGACATCCGTCCACAGCTCGGCCGGCTCGGGCTCCGGAGAGTCCTGTGCGAATTGCGACGCCGCGGCGACGCGTTCGCGCACCTCGCTGTCGATCTGCTTGAGCATCGCCTCCATTGTCCCGCCTTCGAGCAAGCGTCGACGCGCCTGATCGATCGGATCGTGCTCGGAGCGCATCCGGTTGACTTCGTCTCGCGTGCGATACTTGGCCGGATCGGACATTGAGTGGCCGCGATAGCGGTAGGTCAGCATCTCGAGGATGATCGGCCCCTGGCCGGATCGGGCGTGCTCAGCGGCCGCAAGCCCGGCCTCGTGTATGGCGAGCACATTCATGCCGTCGACTTGCTCGCCCGGAATGCCGTAGGCCGTGCCGCGATGAAACAGGTCGGTACGCGCCGAGGCGCGGTCGATCGCCGTCCCCATCCCATATCGATTGTTCTCGATGACGTAAACGATCGGCAGCTTCCACAGCGAGGCCATGTTGAAGCTCTCATAAACCTGCCCTTGATTGATCGCGCCGTCACCGAGATAAGTGGCAGAGATCCGCCCATTTTCGCGATAACGATGGGCAAAGGCGAGCCCGGTTCCGATCGGTACCTGCGCACCGACGATACCGTGGCCGCCAAAGAAGTTCTTCTCCCGGCTGAACATGTGCATCGAGCCGCCCTTGCCGTGCGAATAGCCGCCACGACGCCCGGTCAGCTCGGCCATGACGCCTTTGGGATCCATGCCGCAGGCCAGCATATGTCCGTGATCACGGTAGGACGTGACGATCGTGTCGCCTTCCCTGAGCGCCGCCTGCATGCCGACGACGACTGCCTCCTGCCCGATATACAGGTGGCAGTAGCCGCCAATCAGTCCCATGCCGTACATCTGCCCGGCGCGCTCCTCAAAGCGCCGGATCAGCAGCATGTCACGATAGTATCCGAGCAGCTCTTTTGGCGGGACGCCGACCTCGGCGAATTTCACCGGCGCAGCCTTGCGCTTGACGGCCATGTCGCTTCCTCCACGCGGCTGCCGGAAGGCAGCCCCGAAATCCCTTCGGGAACATGCGGGCAAACCCGTCTCATTGCAACCTCGCGCCGACGCGCGGCGACGGCTTACCGGGTCTCGACCGCGCCCCCCTCTTGTGAGGTCATGGGCTGCATGATGACGATCTCATCGCGCGCGACCAAGTTCAAGGTCGCGCGAACCCGTTCGTCGAGCAGGTCGGGATCGAGATGATCGGGCTTCAGATCAGAGATCTTTAGATCGAGCGCCTCGCGCTGTGCACGAACCGCTTCGAGATTGGCATTTTCGGCGCGGATCTCACGCGTCACGCTCAACCACCGGAGCAGCCCATGCTCGCCTTCAACCAGGTTGTAAAAAAAATATGCTGTCAAGGCGATGCCCATAACTGGTCCCAGCACCAAATGCGCCCGCCGCTTCAATTGGCGTAATACGAACATGGGCTACCGCCGCAACACCGAGCGCCCAGCGAAGACTGCAGAGGCGCCGAGCTGCTCTTCGATGCGGATCAGCTGATTGTATTTGGCGAGCCGGTCAGAGCGCGATAGCGATCCGGTCTTGATCTGTCCGCAATTGGTCGCAACTGCCAGATCGGCAATCGTCGTATCCTCGGTCTCCCCCGAGCGATGGGAAAATACCGTGTTCCAGCCCGCCCGCTGGGCGATCTCGACCGCTTCGAGCGTCTCGGACAAGGTGCCTATCTGGTTGACCTTGACGAGCAACGCATTGGCGATGCCGCGGCTGATCCCGTCGCGCAATCGGCGCGGGTTAGTGACGAACACATCGTCGCCGACGAGCTGAACCATCCCCCCGAGCTCGGCAGCCAGCAATGTCCAACCTTGCCAATCGTCCTCGGCCATTCCGTCTTCGATCGAGACGATCGGGTAGCGGCGCACAAGATCCGCCTCAAAGGCGACCAAGCCGGCGGCAGCGAGGGTCTTACCTTCGCCGGCGAGTCGATAGGCGCCGTCCCGGTAGAATTCGGAGGCGGCGACATCGAGCGCCAGCACGACGTCGTCGCCGGGATGGTACCCGGCGGCCTCGACCGCCTGCATCACAAAGCCCAATGCCGCATCGGTCGAAGCTAGGTTCGGGGCAAAGCCGCCCTCGTCGCCGACATTGGTGTTGTGACCGGCCTCTGCAAGCTTTTTTCGCAAATTGTGGAAGATCTCGGAGCCGATGCGGATCGCCTCGGTCGCGGAGCCTGCGCCGACCGGCATCACCATAAATTCCTGAATGTCGATCGGGTTGTCGGCGTGAACCCCGCCGTTGACGATGTTCATCATCGGCACCGGCAGGGTGCGGGCGAAGACGCCGCCAACATAGCGATAGAGTGGTGTACCGGCTTCGGCGGCGGCCGCTTTGGCGCAAGCGAGGCTGACCCCGAGGATCGCATTGGCGCCGAGCCGACCCTTGTTCGGGGTCCCGTCAAGTTCGACCAGCACGCGGTCGATCGCCAACTGATCCTCGGCATCAAAGCCTGAGAGCGCGTTGAAGATCTCGCCGTTCGCCGCCTCGACCGCGTTGCGGACTCCCCGGCCGCCAAAGCGCGGCCCGCCGTCGCGTAGCTCGATCGCCTCGTGCGCGCCGGTCGAGGCACCCGACGGCACGGCAGCGCGGCCGATCTTTCCGGTCTCTAGCGTAACGTCGACCTCGACGGTCGGATTGCCGCGACTGTCGAGGATCTCGCGCGCATGGATATCGACGATGGCGGTCACGACAATCTCCTCAAAAGACGAGCTGGGTCGGCCGCGCCTTGGCGAGACGGTCGAACGCGACCAGAGTTTTAAACAGCGCCGGCAGCGTCTTGAGCGGCAGCATGGTCGCGGCCTCGGCAGTGTCGGCATTGTCGGGGTCTTGATGCGTCTCGACGAAGACGGCAGCAACGCCCGCCGCCACCGCGGCCCGTGCAAGGATCGGCGCGAACTCGCGCTCCCCGCCTGACCGGTCCCCTAGCGCCCCCGGCTGCGCGACCGCATGGGTTGCATCGAATACGACCGGATAGCCAGTTTGCGCCATGATCGGCAGCGCGCGCATATCAACCACCAGCGTGTTGTATCCGAAGCTTGCGCCGCGTTCGCACAGCAGGATCCGCTCGTTGCCAGTCGAGGCGATCTTGGCGGCGGCGTTTTTCATGTCGGACGGGGCCAGGAACTGCCCCTTCTTGATATTTATCGTCTTGCCGGTCTTGCCGGCGGCGATCAGCAGGTCGGTCTGGCGGCACAGGAAGGCCGGTATTTGCAAAATATCGACCGCCTCGGCAGTGGGGGCGCATTGTACCGGTTCGTGGATGTCGGTCAGGACCGGCAGGCCGGATGTCTCGCGCACCTCGGCGAGAATGGGCAGCCCCTGCTTGAACCCGATGCCGCGCACCCCGTCGATCGACGAGCGGTTCGCCTTGTCAAACGAGGTTTTGTAGATCAGGTCGATCCCCAGCTTCTTTGCGAGTTCGGCCAAAGCGGCGCTGGTCTCCAGCGCATGCGCGCGCGATTCCAGTGTGTTCGGCCCGGCGATGAACACCAGCGGCAGATCGTTGCCGATGGTGATGTCGCCTATGGCCACGTGACGCGGGGTCATGACGGGATGGTCAAACAAGCCGCGATTGATCGAGCGCAGCGCGGACAAAGGAGGTGAACAACGGGTGCGGCTCGAACGGCTTCGATTTCAGCTCGGGATGGAACTGCACACCAATGAACCACGGATGGTCGGGCAATTCGACAATTTCCGGCAGGACTCCATCCGGGGACATCCCCGAAAAACGCAGCCCGACCGCTTCCAGGCGCTGCTTGTACCTGACATTGATTTCGTAGCGATGGCGATGGCGCTCGCTGATTTGGGTAGTTCCGTAGATCTGCGCCACCCTGCTGTCCGGAGCAAGCACTGCTTCGTAGGCGCCCAGCCGCATCGTCCCGCCGAGATCGTCGGTAGAATTGCGTCTTTCGATAGTATTTCCGCGCACCCACTCGGTCATAAGCCCGACCACCGGGTGATCGCACGGCCCGAATTCCGTCGACCCCGCACCCGGCAGCCGCGCCAGATCGCGTGCAGCCTCGATCACCGCCATGTGCATGCCAAAGCAGATGCCGAAATAGGGTAGGCGCCGCTCACGGGCAAAGCGGGCGGCTTCGATCATTCCCGCAGTGCCGCGCTCGCCGAATCCGCCAGGTACGAGAATGCCGTGAACGTCATCGAGCTGGCGGACGGCCTCGGCCTCCGTCTCGAAGACCTCCGAATCGATCCAGTCGAGATTGACCGCGACATTGTTGGCGATACCGCCGTGGCTCATCGCCTCGTTGAGTGACTTATAGCTGTCCGGGAGGTGCGTGTACTTGCCGACAATGGCGATCGTCACCTGCCCTTCGGGCTTATGGATGCGGTTGACGATCGCCTGCCAGCGATCGAGGTCTGGCTCGGGAGCATCGAGGCCGAAATGGTGGCATACCTCCCGGTCGAACCCCTCCAAATGGTACGCGACAGGAACGCCATAGATGGTGTCGATATCGAGCGCGGGGATGACCCGGCTGTCGCGCAGATTGCAGAACAACGCGATCTTCTTGCGGGCGGCCGGCGGGATCGGACGCTCGCAGCGACACAGCAGGATGTCGGGCTGGATGCCGAGGCCGAGAAGTTCCTTTGTCGAATGTTGGGTCGGTTTGGTCTTCAGCTCTCCTGCGGCGGGGATCCACGGCACCAGGGTCAAATGAACGAAAAGAACGCGCTCGCGCCCAAGCTCGTTGCCGAGCTGGCGGATCGCTTCGAGGAAGGGAAGGCTCTCGATGTCGCCCACCGTCCCGCCGATCTCGCAGAGGACAAAATCCTCGCCCTCGAGATCGGCTTGGATGAACTCCTTGATCGCGTCGGTGACGTGGGGGATGACTTGTACCGTCGCGCCGAGGTATTCGCCGCGCCGTTCGCGGGCGATCACCGTGGAGTAGATCCGGCCGGTGGTGACCGAATCGC
>Ga0306922_10005103_pt1 | contig 12504 bp, 12 predicted proteins | sample sta12Cox44000082_FD_203758 | JGI IMG/M metagenome (GOLD analysis project Ga0306922, IMG submission 203758) | Lab enrichment of tropical soil microbial communities from Luquillo Experimental Forest, Puerto Rico - statoxic.12C.oxic.44.000.082 (v2)... | ecosystem: Environmental > Terrestrial >... | reverse complement strand
ACGCGCCGTTTGCGCCCTGGCTGTTTGCGATCGCCCGCAACAAGCTGATCGACGCGCTGCGCCGCCGCGGCAAGCGCGTGTTCGTCAATATCGACGATTTTGCCGAGACCCTGGCCGACCAGCCTCCTGCCGAGACCGCGTCCGCCAACGAGGTTGCCTTGCAGCTCAAATCGCTGCCGCCGCGTCAGCGCGACGTATTGCAGTCGATCGCAGTCGAGAGCGCCTCGATCAAGGACACGGCACGAAAATTTGCCATGAGCGAAGGCGCGGTGCGCGTGGCGCTGCACCGCGCGCTTGCGAGTCTCACCGCGAAGCTAAGGGAACAATGAGATGGATACCGATCAGCTCATTCGGACCCTTGCTGCGGACAACCCGCACCGTGCCCGGCCCGTCGGCTTCGTTCTGGCATTGGCGCTGCTCGCGGCCGCGCCGGTTTCGCTTCTGATGTTCTTTGCCGAACTGGGCGTCAGGCCCGACGTGATGACGGCGATGCACAATCCGTTCTTCGACCTGAAATTCGCGGTGACGCTCGCGCTTGCCGCGGCGGCGATCACGATCGCGCTGCATCTGTCGCGGCCGGAGGCATCGTTGCGCGGCTGGGTGTGGCTGTTGATCATTCCGGCAGGGCTTTTGGTCGGCGGCATCTCCGGCGAGATGATGGTGCCGCAGCGCCTGCCGATGATGACGCGCCTGGTCGGCAGCAATTCGAAGGTCTGCATGACGGCGATCCCGATGATGTCGCTGCCGCTGCTGGCGGCCTCGCTCGTCGGCCTGCGGCACGGCGCACCCACGCGCCCGGCGGCCGCAGGCGCGATGGCCGGATTATTGTCGGCGGGACTGGCGGCGACCGTCTACGCCTCGCATTGCACCGACGACTCGCCCTTGTTCGTGGCGACCTGGTACAGCCTTGCGACTGCGCTCGTCACCGCGCTTGGCGCACTGCTCGGATCGAAACTGCTGAGGTTCTAGAGCGCGATCGTTGCGCTAAGTCGCCGGCGCCTCGGTCGGCGTTGCCGCCTGCTGCATGCGGTGGAAGCGCAGCACCTGCTGGGCGGTTGACGGCCGCAGCCGCTCGTAGGTCTCCCGGCAGGCATTCAGGTCGGTCGGCTCGGCGCCCGAGAGCTCGTCGCGCATGTCGATGATCGACTTCACCGTCGACCACGACAAGCCGGATACCTTGGCGAGGATCATCACGCCCTCCGCGCGGGTCTCCAGCATCATGTTCTCGGCGATTGCGACGGATACATTGGCCAGCGCCGCAATCGCCGCGTTGGTTTCGTCGAACTTGCCGGCTGCCGCGAATTGCGCGACCTGGCGCTCGTCGAGGCGGCCGTCCTCGAAGAGCGACTTCACCAGCGAATGCGCGATCGCCGTATCCTTCGACATCGCCGACGACGCCGAACGCGCGCGCCGCGTCGCCTCGCGCACCGCCATCGGCACCTCGCCGGCCTGTCCAGGGTTGGCGGCCTCGAGCCGCTGCCGCACCGTATCGGACGCCTTCGCCAGGAGTTTCAAATAAAGATGCCGCGGCATGTTGGGCCTGAGCCCGAGGCAGGTCGCGAGGTTGTCGTCGCCCTCTGCGCGGTTGACCAGACGGGTGAATCCGCGCTCGGAAAATTCGGCGCCGGGATTGTTGACCGTCGACTGGATCACCTCGTCATTGCCGCGCAACACCAGCACGTCGGTCACTGCATCGCTCAAGGCCTTGCGCTTCGAGATCGCCATCAAATGCGCCTGACTCTTGCAGCGTGCCGCCTCGATCAGCGCCGCGTCGTCGAGCCGGTTGGATTGCGACAGCACGGGGCCTGCGACCTCGATGACGTCGTCGAATGCCAGCGTGCGGATCGTGAGCGGCGGCGCGGTGTCGATCGGCGCCAGGCGGTTGGCAAGCAGCGCTTTCGCCGAGACCTCGATATGCTGGATCAGGCACTGGAAGACATCGTCGAACAGTTCGATCTGCTCGTCGGAATAGTCCACGGCGCCGTTGAGGAACAGGTCCGTGACGCGGCGCAGTGTCTCGACGCGTCGGGACACCGTGCCGTGCGCGAGGGCTGACTGCAGCTCATCGAGCAGGTTTTCGGAGGCAGCGGCAGGTCTGGAAGTCATCTTGTCTCTGTCCTGGAGCTTGAGGCGGCAACGATTTCTTCGTCGCCAAAAATGGATGGGACTTCGTTTCAGGCACTCGTGATGCGATTTCGTCCTCGGGCCTTCGAAGCGTAAAGCGCGCCGTCGGCGCGGGCGAGTAGCGTGTCGGAAATCTCGTTTGCGCGGAGCATCGCAACGCCCGCGGAAATCGTCACCCGCATGCCGGACGAAAATGCGCTCCAGTCGAGTTCGGCGATGATGCCGCGCAGCCGGTCGAGCATTTGCACGGCGCTCGTCTCGTCCGTGTCGGGAAGAATCAGCAGGAATTCCTCGCCCCCGTAGCGGCCGAAGCGGTCGACCGAGCGGATATTGGCAAAGGCGGTGATGGCGAAGGTGCGCAGCACTTCGTCGCCGGTCGGATGACCATAGAGGTCGTTGATGCGCTTGAAAAAGTCGAGGTCGATCAGCGCCACCGTGCAAGGCGCGTTGAGGCGATGCGAGCGGGCGATCTCCTCTTCCAGCATCCGCATGATGCTGCGCCGATTGAAGGAGCCGGTCAGTTCGTCGAGCTCCGCAAGCTCCTCGATGCGCCGATAGGCTTCCTTCAGCTTCAGCCCGCTCTTATAGAGCGATTGCCGCATCGAGCTGGAAAAGATCCCGAGAAACATGCAGCGCCCGATCGTCAGCACGAACACCAGCATGGTGGCAAAGCGTTCGAGATGATTGGCATGCGGCATTCCGAGCGGCTTGTTGGTCAAAAGAAACAGCGCAGCCACGCCTACGGTCATCATCGTCCACACGACCGCCGTTTGTGCCGGCGTCGAGCGCAGCGAGCCGAAATTGACGACGAGAAACAGCGTGCAGAGAAACATCACGCCCACTTCGGGCGCGAGATAGGTGAAGGCAAGCATGATTGCCGTGCCGACGAAGAGCTGCGGCACGACGAAATAATGGTCCTTGAAGCGCTCGGTAAATCCGGTTTCAGACAGCGCCAGGTAAAGCACGACCGAGACGAGACCCGTCGCCACATAAGCCGCACCGATGTTCAAAGGCACGGTGCCGGCCTCGGCATAGAGCAGCAGGATCACGCCATCGAGCAGATAGCTCGACGCGATCATTCCCTGAATCTGCCGCCGTTGCCGCGCCCGGCGCGATCGCACTTTTGCCGTCAGCTTGAGACCAACGCCATCCAGCTCAGCCGCAATCGGATTCAGAAAAGGCGTCGCAGTGCTGCCCATCGTCTGGCCATTGGTGAAACCGGTTCCAAAATCTAAGTGGGAAAGCCTTTAGGTTTGGTATCTTTCGTACCAAATCCCGCCGCCGGCCTTCGCAGCGACGGCCATTGATCGGCAATGGAAATGGGCTGCCACGAAGCACAAAAGCCCGCTCGCCGCGCATCCTGTTGAGCGTGACACGCAAAGGCTGTTCTGCGACGGGAGCCTTGCTAAGGTCGAACAGGGTGGGGCGAAGAATCGGGCGTGCTTCTCTACTATGATACCTGCTTTGGGGGTTGTCCGGCGCCGTGCCATCAGGGACGGGCGGACCCATTTCCTTTGTGCGGTAGGTCACAGAAGTTCGGGAACTATTGCGATAATTTGAAGAATCTTGCTCATGGCATCGAACCAGCCGCCAATTCATTCCGACCAACCCTGCGAGACGGCCATTGAGCGCAACGACGGTTACGGACGATGTCCTGATCGCCAGGATCGCTCAAGGCGACCGGCTTGCCATGCAGGTGCTGTACGGGCGGCACCATGTCAGGGTGTTTCGCTTCGGGCTTCGGCTCGTGCGCGATGAACAAGTCGCGGAAGACCTCATCGGCGAGGTTTTTCTCGACGTATGGCGTCAGGCGGGCAAGTTCGAAGGCCGTTCCGCCGTCTCCACCTGGCTCTTGGCGATTACGCGATTCAAGGCGCTCTCTGCGCTCAGGCGCAGGAAGGACCTTGAACTGGAGGAGGAGGCCGCCAACGCGATCGAGGATACGTCCGACGATCCGGAAGTTGCGGTCACGAAGAAGGATACGAGTGAAGCGTTGCGCGAGTGCCTGACGGGGCTTTCGCGGGAGCATCGGGAGATCGTCGACCTCGTCTACTACCACGAGAAGTCGGTGGAAGAAGTGGCCGAGATCGTCGGCATCCCGGAGAACACAGTGAAGACGCGCCTGTTCTATGCGCGCAAGAAATTGGCCGAGCTGCTGAAAGCAGCCGGCGTGGAACGAGGCTGGCCCTGATGGCATTGAGCAAAAGAAAAATGGAACAACAGGCCAGTGAGATCGAGCTGCTGCTGCCCTGGCATGCGGCCGGCACGCTGAACACGCGCGATGCGCGGCGCGTCGAGGAAGCGCTTGCCCGAGAGCCCGAGCTCGCCCGGCAGTATGCGGTGATCCGGGAAGAATATACCGAGACCATTGCGCTCAACGAAAGCCTCGGCGCTCCATCGGTTCGCGCGATGCAGAAATTGTTTGCGGCAATCGACGCCGAGCCGCAGGTCACGGTACGGCCCTCGCTGCCGCTTTCGGCACGCGTTTCCGCCTTCGTTGCCGGCCTGTCGCCGCGGACCCTGGCCTGGTCGGCAAGTCTCGGCGCGATCGCGCTGGTGTTTCAGGCCGGCGTCATCGGCGCGGTTCTGCTGAAGAACCAGAGCGTAGCCTACCAGACCGCGTCGCTCAGCATGAACGAGCCGATCACGCGCGCGCTGGGCGAACAGACGCCGCCGCGCGCATTGGTGCGGTTCGTTCCGGAGGCGCGGATTTCCGATATCACGGTCCTGCTGGACGCCTATCAGGCTACCATCGTCGGTGGCGCCAAGGGCGGCATGTTCGAGCTGCAATTCGGGAACAAGACCATGACGAAGGAAGAGGTCGCAGACCTCATGGGCAGGCTGCAACGCGAGAAGATCGTCGGTCTTGCGGTCGCCGCCCCTTAAGGCGCCACTCCCGCTCAAGTCCGGGGTTCTGGCGATGTCCGATCAAGCGAGCTTGCGGAAAGCGGTGCGGCCCGCAGCGCTGGCGCTCACCATCGCGGTGCTGCCGCTCGTCGGTGCTGCGAACTTGCCGGCGCAGGCGCAAAGTTTTGTGCGCTCGCCCAATCTCAACATTGGGCCGCGAATCCCCACGATCAACGCGACACCGCGCATCAATCCGAACGTCGCCACCGTCAGGACGATCTCGCCAAACCTGAATGTGCGGCAATCCTGCAGCTATGCCTATCGCACGAGCGATGGCCAATGCAGCGGCCAGCCGGTTTCGACGAGTGGTGGCGGCGGTACCGGCAACGGGTCGGCGGGCGCCGGCAGGTCGGGCGGTTCGCGCAACAATGTCACGGCGACGAACCCGAACCAGCGGATCACCAACGAACTCGTCGCCGAAATCGACGGCGCGCTGACCGACCGGCAGGCTGACGCCCTGGCGCGGCGGCACCGTCTGATACGGCTCGGTTCGCAGAATTTTCCACTGATCGGTGCGACCATCGGACGTTTCCGCATCGCCGACAGCCGCTCGGCGGATGCGGCCAGCCGCGATTTCGCAAGCGACGCCAGCGTGCATGCGGTGCAGCCGAATTTCCGCTATGTGTTGCAGGAGCAGCAGGCGATTCCGACCGAGGGCGATCCGGCGCAATATGCTGTCGCCAAACTGCGCCTTGCCGAGGCGCATACGCTCGCCCATGGCACCAATATCCGGGTCGCCGTCATTGATTCCGGAATCGACGCGAGCCATCCGGAGCTTTCCAATTCGGTCGTCGAAAGTTTTGACGCGCTCGGCAGCAGCGAGGGGGCGCATGTCCATGGCACCGGCATTGCCGGGGCGATTGCAGCGCATGCGCGACTGATCGGGTCTGCGCCGGCCGCACAGATCCTGGCCATCCGCGCCTTCGGCAAGGCATCGACTGGGGCGGAAAGCAATACCTACGTCGTTCTGAAGGGATTGGATTACGCAGCCGCGCACCAGGCGCGGATCATCAACATGAGCTTTGCAGGCCCCAAGGACACACTGATCGGGCGCGGCATTGCCGCACTGGCCGCGAAAGGCATCGTCATGATTGCCGCGGCCGGCAATGCCGGAGCGAAGTCGCCGCCGCTTTATCCGGCTGCCACATTGCCATTGCCGCGCCCGGCGTCGACATCTTCCTGCCCGCGCCGGACCAAAAATACCAGATGATTTCGGGCACCTCATTTTCCGCCGCTTATGTCAGCGGCCTTGCCGCTCTTATGCTGGAACGCGATCCGGCCCTGAAAGCTGACGAGTTGCGTGCAATCCTGACCCGGACGGCGCGCGACCTTGGCTCACCGGGTCGTGATGATCTCTTCGGTGCCGGTGAAGCCGATGCGTTTGCGGCGACGGAGGCCGCAGCGAGTGTCGCCATGCCGCCGCCGGTCGCCAAGGAACCGGCAAAAGCGGATGAAAACAGGACGGAAGGCACCGAAATGCCGGCAGTTCAGCCGCCAAATCCGCCGGTTGCCGCCGTGGTTTCGGACAAATCGACCTCGACCGAACCCACCAAGCCTGCCGCGCAATAAGCTTGCGCGTTCAACAAATCGTTTCTCGGAGATTAAAAAAATAGCGTCACAGCGTTGAACGTTGGATAGCCCCTCCGCGACCAAAATCGTGTGGGAGCGGAAATCCCTCCCCACAGCTATATTCGGCGCGAGCGCCCATCCACCCCAAGCGCCCATATGGCTTTGACCCGTCCGGTTGTCCCCCCGGACGGGTCTTTCATTTTGGCGCTCTCTTTAGCGGGCGAAAGCGTCTGCAAAGCTCCCGAGTCGCTCGGTACGGCGCGAACGCGCTGGACAACGAAAAAACTTTTCCACAACATAATCCTGTCACGTCTAGTTGATTCGCTGTCGTTGCGTCTGCGTCCGTTCATTCCACACGGGCTGGTTCATGACACATCGTCTAGACGTGGCTGGTGGCCACGAACTCGTTGCGCGCTGGTGCGCGCTTGCCGAACAGCGGCTGCAACATCTCACCGAGATGTTCGAGAGCGGCCGTTGGCGGCGCTATTACAGCGAGGTGGCATTCCTTGAAAATATCAGGGAAGCGAAGCTGGCAGTCGAAACCTGGCGCGGCCTGTCGACGCCGGCCTCGATTGAAGGTCGCTCCTCGGTTCCGCTCTCCTTGCCGGCCCCGCCGCGGGCGCCGCGGCGCGAGCGGATCGCGCCGGATCCGGTAGCGCTCGCTCCCGCGCCTCCTCAACCAGCGGCTGCCAGCGCTGAATTGGTATCTCACGGGGACGTGCCGTCCGAAGAGCCGGCCATCGACATGCTGGCGCTGGAGCGCGCGCTGGCATTTCCGCCGACACGGCTGGACGTGGTGACGATCGAGCAGCGATATCCGCTGTTGCGCAATTCCCTTTAAGGGATTACCGCCGCATCGCGTTGGTGCCGATCACCACTTGCGCGTAGCGTTGGGCGCCCTCGGCCGACAGGTCCGTGGTGATTGCGCTGTTGTGATCGAGCCCGACCACCGCGCCACGGGGCGTTTCCGAAATCATGTTGTTGTTGACGACCGCGGTGCCCGCGCCCGCAACCACGGACACGCCGATGCCGGCAAACGCGTTGCGGATCACATTGCCGGTGATGGCGACGTCGCGTAGATATTTGCCCCAGCCCGCAACAATGCCGAAGGCGGGAGCATTCTCGATCACATTGCCCGTCACCGAAGTGTCCGCTTCGACATAGATGCCAATGCCGCCGTCGTCGTCGGGCGCAGTGCCGATCGGGCGCTTCGCAAGCAGGTTGCGGATGATGTTGCCGGAAACGACCGCGATGCGACCGCCCTCGTTGAAATTGCAGACGGACACCCCGAGCGCCGCGCCGTCCACGGTATTGCCCGATATCACCGCGCCCTCGAACGAAAATTCCGAGTAGAGCGCGACCTCGCGGACGTCGCTGACGCTGTTGTTGGTGATCTGGATGTTGGAAGCGGAATTGCCGCGCACGGCCGAATAGTCGCAATTCCTGATGCGGTTGCCGCGCACGATCACATTGCCCGCGCGAAACGCGTTGATGGCGTTGCCATATTGCCCGGAGCCGCCGGGACCCGCCTTGATGTCCTCGATGCGATTGTCAGCGACCAGCGTGCCGTCGTCGCCGATCGCGGTCCGCAGGATTTCGATGCCGTTGTCGTTGGTGCCAAAAATGCCGTTGCGCGCCACGATCAGGCCCTGCGCATCGAACGAGACGATCGCCGTCACGGCTGTGTTGGTGATGATATTGCCGCCGACCTCGCCGGAGATCTGTTCGAGCCAGATGCCGGCGCCGCCGCTGTTTGCGATCTCGCAGTCGGCGATGCGCAGGTCGCGTCCGCCAACACAGTGGATCAGGCCGCGCCGGGCCGGGAGGGGAATGCTGCCGCCCTCGAGCGTGATGCCGCTGATCCCGATGTGGTCGGCGCCTTCGCACACCAGCAGCGATGTGCCGCCGGTGAATTGAAGTTTGGTCGCGCCGCGCACGCCGACGAGTTGGGTGCCGTGCTGAAGGTGCAGAGAGCCGGTGCGGTAGACGCCCGGCGGCAGTGCCAGCGGGTTTTGTGAGCGCGCCGCCTCGTCGATCGCGTGCTGCAGCGCACGGGTCTGGTCGTCCGTGCTGCCGGGCTGCACGCCATATTGTGTCGCGTCGCGCCCCAGCGCCGATGTCAGCGGCGCAGCACGTGCAGGATCCGTCGCAGCAAGGGCGCCGGCCATGCCGGCCGCGGAAGCCCCGAGAATATGGCGGCGATTGAGGTCCATGAACCGCTTGCTCTTTTTTCGAAGGCGCTCGAGCCCTATGAATTACCGCAGAAATGCGGGCGCGAGCGGCGGGCGCAGGCGATTGTTGGGGGGTAGGGTTAATGGTTCGGCATGATATGGCACGCCGCGGCGTCCTTGCCGGTCCGTTGCGCCGTGGCTGAGGGCGTGCATCATGGGGTCCATGAGGCATCGAGGTCAGGCTGCATCGATTGTCCGGCGCACGCTGTTCGAGGGCGCCGCGATAGGCATTAGTTCGTTCGCGGCTCATCCGGAGTCGGATGCCTGCGGTGATGTAGAACGGCAGAATCGGAATGTCGTGGTGCTGCCCTTTAGTGGCGTCTTCGCCAAGCACGACGCGCCCGGCCGGCATGTGGTGGGCACGCCCAGCCATGCAGTCTTCATCGCATCAGATACACCTTACCGCGTCGCCTTTCCGGGCGCTGTCGGCGATCGGGCAATCATCCTCCGGTTCGACGATGCACTGCTGCCCGAAGAGGTTGATCGGCGGCGGTGCGGTGATGCGTTGGGATCGCAGGGCCTCTTGACGGTCGAGGCCATGATGCGCCGCGATCTGCTTCGGCGCCGCCTGACCGACACGACTGCAGAGCGGCTCGAGATCGAGACGCTCGGCCTCGAACTCTTGAGCCTGTGTCTGCTCGTGCTGCGCCATAAGCACATGCCGAATCGGGCCGCCGCGCGCCAGCGGCGGCTGCGTGCGGTCGAGCGCGTGAAGGAGGCGGTAGCGGTGGCGCCCGCCGAGGCGTGGAGCGTCGCCAGGCTGGCGGCGGTTGCCAACCTTTCACCCTTTCATCTGTGCCACGTTTTCCGCGAATTGGTCGGCGCCTCGATCCATGAGTACGTGCTGCGCGAGCGGCTGGCGCAGGCGCTCACCGCGGTGCTCGACAGCGGCGACGATCTCACCGGGATCGCGCTTGAGGCGGGTTTTGCCAGCCACAGTCACTTCACGGCCCGGTTCAGGAACTTCTTCGGTTGCACTCCATCCGCGCTGCGACAAAAGAAAGGCGTCGGACAAATCAGCCAACTCCGCAAGATCGTGACAGCCCGCACGAGTGACCGAGACTAGCCTTGCTTGAGGCAGTCAGATTGGACGGCGACTCGCCGGACATTCGGGTCACGAGGCACAGAATGGACATCGCTACCTTTCATGCGCGCCGGCGCTTTGCCGAAGTTAAATCCGGGCGGATCGCCTATGTCGAGGACGGGGAGGGACCGCCGGCGCTCTTCGTGCACGGCGTGCCTCTTAACGGCTATCACTGGCGCCATGTCATCGACCGGGTGCGGCACCGGAGGCGCTGCATCGCAATCGACTTGATGGGCCTCGGCTACTCCGAGATCGCACCCGCGCAGGACGTCTCCTTCACCGCGCAGGCGCGCATGCTCGCCGAGGTGCTTGATGCGCTCGACATCGAACGGGTCGATCTGGTCGGTAACGACAGCGGAGGCGCGATTGCGCAGATATTCGCAGCGCATAATCCGGACCGGTTGAACTCATTCGTGCTGACCAATTGCGACGTGCACGACGGCTGGCCGCCGCCTCAGGTCCTGCCGCTGATGAAGCACGCGCGCGCCGGCACGATTGCGTCGATCTTCCAGCCGATGATCGAGCGGCCCGACCTCGCGCGCCAGCGCTTTGCCGGAGGCGAGTCCGTGCCGCTGTTCCGCAGCTATGCAGACCCGGGCGTGCTGACTGACGAGGTGATTCGGCTGTATCTGCAGCCTCTGTTTTCCTCGCCACGGCGGATCGATGCCTTCCAGCGCTACTGGCTTGGTTTCGACAATGTGCACACCGTCGCCATCCATGACGCTCTGAAAGCGCTGCAGGTGCCGACGTTGATCGTGTGGGGCCTGCGGGACTTCTTCTTCGACAAGAAGTGGGCCTACTGGCTGCGCGACACCATCCCCGGAGCACGCGAGGTGATCGAGGTCAATGACGCCCGGCTGTTCTTCCCGGAAGACAGGCCGGATAGCCTCACAGAGCCGATGCTGCGGTTCTGGAACGAGCTGTCGAAGGCGCAGGGCTGATCTGTCAGCGCAACATCCCGGCGATCTGTTCTGCGCCAAGAGCCGGCGTGAGGTGGCCGGCGGCGACCTCGGCCTCGGTCTTCTTGACCCGCGCGCGGGTCGAGGTATCCGCGCGCAGCCGCGCCAGCACGCGCTGCTCCAGCATCGACCACATCCACTTCACCTGCTGCTGGCGCCGCCGCGCGGCAAAATCGCCGGAGGCCGTCATCGCGTTGCGATGATCGACGATCTTCTGCCAGAGTCCCGCAATTCCTGCACCGGTCAACGCCGAATAGGTGACGACCGGCGGCTGCCAGTGCTCCGAGCGAGGCTGCAGGATATGCAGCGCGCTGCGATAATCGGCGGCGGCAAGATTGGCGCGCTTGATGTTGTCGCCATCGGCCTTGTTGATCGCGATCATGTCGGCAAGCTCGACCAGCCCCTTCTTGATGCCCTGCAACTCGTCGCCGGCACCCGGCAGCATCAGCGCGAGGAAGAAGTCGGTCATGTCGCTGACCGCGGTCTCGGATTGTCCGATGCCGACGGTCTCGACCAGGATCACGTCGAAGCCGGCGGCCTCGCAGAGCAGCATCGCCTCGCGCGTCTTCGCCGCGACGCCGCCGAGGGTGCCCGAGGAGGGCGAGGGGCGGATGTAGGCGGAATCTGACGCCGCCAGCCGCGCCATCCGCGTCTTGTCGCCGAGGATCGAGCCGCCGGTGCGTGCCGAGGTCGGATCGACCGCCAGCACGGCGACCTTGTGGCCGCCTTCGATCAAAAAACTGCCGAGTGCATCGATGGTGGTGGATTTGCCGACGCCGGGCGAGCCCGTGATGCCGACGCGGATCGCCTTTCCGGTTGCGGGCAACAGCGTCTGCACCAGCTCACGGGCCGCAGCCTGATGATCGCTGCGCCTGCTCTCGATCAGCGTGATCGCTCGCGCCAGGCCTGCGCGATCGCCGGCGCGCAGCGTTTTGGCCAATGTCTTGATATCGAAGCGGGAGCTAGCTTGGGGGACCATGGCCTGCTTTACAACGGCAGGCCGGAACAGGCGAGGGGCCGGGCCAAGTATGCCGCTCCTGGACGAGCCCGATCCCGGGGTCGAACAGACGTTGCGTTATTCCGCCGCCTCGCTGTGGCCGAGCCGGGCGTTGAGCTTGTGGATCAGCTCTTCGGCGGCATCCGCGATCACGGTGCCGGGCGGAAAGATCGCTTCCGCGCCGGCCTTGTAGAGCGCGTCATAATCCTGCGGCGGCACCACGCCGCCGACGATGATCATGATGTCCTCGCGGCCGTGCTTCTTCAGCGCGGCCTTCAGTTCCGGCACGGCAGTGAGATGCGCGGCCGCAAGCGAGGAGACGCCGAGAATATGCACATCGTTCTCGACAGCCTGGCGCGCGGCTTCTTCGGCGGTCGCAAACAGCGGCCCGATATCGACGTCGAAGCCGACATCGGCGAAGGCCGAGGCGATCACCTTCTGGCCGCGGTCGTGGCCGTCCTGGCCGATCTTCGCCACCAGAATGCGCGGCCGCCGCCCCTCGGCCTCCTCGAAGGCGTCGATCAGCGCCTGCAGCTTTTCGACCTTGTCGGACATGGCGGAGGCCTCTCGCTTGTAAACGCCGGTGATGGATTTGATCTCGGCGCGGTGGCGTCCGAACACTTTTTCCATCGC
>Ga0306922_10005102_pt1 | contig 12505 bp, 14 predicted proteins | sample sta12Cox44000082_FD_203758 | JGI IMG/M metagenome (GOLD analysis project Ga0306922, IMG submission 203758) | Lab enrichment of tropical soil microbial communities from Luquillo Experimental Forest, Puerto Rico - statoxic.12C.oxic.44.000.082 (v2)... | ecosystem: Environmental > Terrestrial >... | reverse complement strand
GTAGGGTCGCATCCAGCACCAGTTTCTAGAGGACCGCGAAGGATGGATTCGATCTCGCTTGGCAGAAACTGGTGCTGGATCGGACCCTACCGCCACCCCATCACAGCGCGATCTCGTGTTGCAGGCCAACTCTCGTTGCTCGCCAATCAAATACTGATGCTCGCCTACTGGCTTCCGACACTATTTGAGTAAGGAGGTCGCTCCGCCCCGCCCGAGTCCTCCAATATCTGGAGCCTCCTTCTTATTGAGCATGCGAGCGACAAGGGCGAAATCGCCGAGCAGGCACGCAACAAGGTCATGGCCGAATTGCGTCTGTAGAAGGAGGTGTGCTTTCGATCAGCGGCGAGCGCAAGGCCGAGAAAGAGGAAAAGGATAAGAAGTACCATCGCATCGAACGCAGTTATGGAACCTTCGTCCGGAGTTTCACGCTACCCGAGGGTGCTGCCACCGACAAGGTGAGCGCCGAATTTAAGGACGGTGTACTCAAAGTGCACTTACCGAAGGACGAAAAGGCCAAACCAAAATCGATAGAAGTGAAGATCAGTTAGTCGCCTCCGTAAAGGGGATTTGACGCGCTTGTATAGTTTATGCGAACCAGTGAATCGATCCTCATGTTGACCAGGCCTTGCCCATCTCAGCGCTTGATTAAGGAGATTCTTCCCAAGATGACGATGGTTGGCATGGAACTTTTCCCATGGGAGGAGCTTTTCTTTTTCAGACTGATACCCAGAATGGGAACGGGTTATGGCTATGATCTTTGAAATTTGACGTTCATCGTCTACTTCTTTTGCGACTTCCTCCAGTGGTGCTTCTAACTTTGCCTTTTTCTCTTTCGTAACCTTATCTGTAGGGCTATTGCCTAATAAATCGAACATTGCGAGCCCGTAATGCACCGATTTATTAATATGGATGCCGCGAACCCAAATTCCGCAATTGGAACCGCAGATTCCACCGATTTCACAGATTTTGAGGAGGTTATTGGGGATGACCGTACAAATCTTTTCGTGGCAAAACTTCAGGGTGTCGCTAATCGTAACCTATGTATCTGTAATCTGCGTTATCTGTAGTTAAATCCGTTTCGGTTTTTGGGCTAAATTGAACGGGCTAGAGCGGACATTTTCATAGGGATGCATTTCCGGCGAAGTGTAGCAGCTGAAGGATCTCGCTGCGAAGGCGGAGAAACTCCGTACCGCTGCGATCTCTGGGACGGGCGAGATGCACGGGGATGGTCTGATCGACTCGCCCGGGGCGGGGGGTCATGATGAGGATCCGATCACTCATGTAGATTGCTTCATCGATGTCATGGGTGACCAGGAGCGTGGTGGTGAGGCGAGCTTGCAGCAGGCGCAGGACCTCGTCCTGCATGCGCATACGAGTAAAGGCGTCGAGAGCGCCGAGAGGCTCGTCGAGCAAAAGGACTTTGGGGTGAGTAATCAGCGCTCGCGCCAATGCAACGCGCTGGGCCATGCCACCGGAAAGATGATGAGGGTAAACATCGGCGAATCCTTCAAGCCCTACCAGGCTGATGAATTCGTTCACTTCACCACGTTTTTCGCGCAGCATCCCGAGGGCCACAAGACCGGCCTGGATGTTCCGGCGGACCGTAAGCCACGGGAATAAGTTGGGGTCCTGGAAGACAAGGCCCCGTTCTGCTCTTGGACCGGTGATAGCCTCAGATCCGACTCGCAGTTCCCCCGAGTTCGGGAAGTCGAGCCCGGCAATGAGTCGAAGCAGCGTGGACTTTCCGCAACCGCTAGGGCCGATGATGGAAATCAATTCTCCCGCTGCCACAGAAAAGGAGATCGCATCCAAGGCGATTGTGCGCATCGCCACGCGATCGCGCGCCTCGAAATCCTTTGTTACGTTCTTCACCGACAGCGACGAGCCTTCAGTGGCTACTGCGCCGGCCAAAGTTTCTACCATTTTATGACCCCCTTTTGCCAGGCAAGTACCCGGTCGCGAACTTTGAACAGGGCCGTCATGATGGTCGAGAAGAAGGCAGCCATGATGACCAGTGCAGCATAGACTTTCCCGTACTCCGCCCATCCCTGGGCCCAGCTCACATACCAGCCCAGGCCTGACTTCACGCCCACGGTTTCGGCCACCACGAGTGTCAAAAACGACGCTCCGAGCCCCATAAACAGGCCGATAAAGATGCTGGGCATCGCTGCCGGGATGGCCACATGGAAAATGAGATAACGCCGGTTAGCGCCGAGCGTGCGGGCAACATCGAGATACGAGGCACGGGTGTTGGACACGCCCGAGGCGGTCAGCATGGTCACCGGAAACCAGACCGCCAGCGCAATCAGTGCAACGGCGGAAAACATTGCGGATGGGGAAAGAACCATCGCAAGTGGAATCCATGCGGTTGCGGGAATCGGACCGACGATCTTCAAGACAGGCATTCCCCAATAGCGGGCCTGGGGAAACCATCCGATGCAGACTCCGCTGAACAGACCCGTCGCAACGCCGAGTGCGTAACCCCCGAGAAGCAGGAGCAGCGAGTGACAGGTGCTATCAAAAAGAAGGTCTCGATCATTGATCAGGCTCTGCAGGACCCCTGCCGGACTTGGGAAATAAGGCATTGGAAGCAAACGAAACCCAGAGGTAGCCAACTCCCATCCTGTCAGGAACAAGACCGTGACGGCTATCAGGGGGCACACCGTACCCATCCATTGGCGCAATCCGGACCAGAGCGACTGAAGAGCTGCGGCGCTGATGGAGGCAACAAACAGGCCCCCCAGGAAATAAGTATACAAATGGGTTTCAGCTGGCGGCTCTTTTTTAGACGTCAACCAGTGGAGAGCGAGCGCGAGCGCGACGGCAAGAGGGATGGCGAATAGAATCTCCCGTCGCGTTTTCCCAACCGGCGGGTCGCCACTTTTCTCAGGGCCAGGCGACCGCTGAGTAACGTAGCCCGCCTGTGCGCGCTCGCTAATCTCATTCACTTTGTTGCCGGCGAACAGCACGACGCTAGGTTCAAAATGACTCCGGCGCCTGCGCACTCCGCGAGCACCCGCGATTTCTGGTCGGGAGGCAACTGCCCGCCAGCAAGTTTTTCTACTTGCAGAGACTGAAGCCACTTATCCGACACTCCTTCCAAATGGACAAAGGCGCTTTTTGCCAGGGTGGGAACGTCTGTCGTCGGGTTAAGCATCCCCGCACGCTTCATTTCTACGGCAGCCGACTTCACCGCTTCCTCGGCTCCGGAAACGCTCGGGATGTATCGCAAATGCGAGATCGCAAGGGCGTTCAGCTCCGGATTTGAAGCGAGATACTTTCTTTCGACGGAGAGTCTTGCCGCAGCCACGGGATTCGTCTCGACCCACCTGGCACCCTTCAGCAACGCTCGCGTCGCAGCGGCGGCAGCCTTCGGGCTTTTGGCGAGGAACTTGCCGTTCACGACCACCGCGCAGCAGTATTCGTCGCTGTAGGGCGAATCGCTAGCTTGATCTGCGATGTTGCGAACTTTCCCGCCGACCAGAAGCAAGGTGCCGATCGGCTCGGAATCAGCTACCGCGTCGATTTCACCTTTTTCCAAAGCCAATCCAAGCTCGCCCGCGGGAAAGACCTGCCAGCTGACATCCCGGCTACCGTCGATGCCGTTGGCGTTCAGGACCCGATTGGCGAAAATAAACGGAGGGGTTCCCATCCCCGGTACACCGATCCGTTTTCCGCGGAGATCCTGCACCGTTTGCACCTTGCCATTGGTTGCCGCCTGCACCCGGAGACAACCACGATGGATTCCAGCAGTGAACTTTACGTCCAACCCCTGCTCAATCGGCTTGAGCAAATACATGATCAGATGGTGCGTGATGTCGAATCCGCCGAGTGCAAGCACATCCTTGTATTTCGACCACTCGCACTTCACCAATTCCACGTCGAGTCCCTCTTCCTTGAAGAAGCCTTTCTCTACCGCGGAGAAAATTGGCGCTTCGCACGTGATGCCGATGTAACCGACACGGACTTTCACGCGATCGCCGCCGGCGTCTGGTGACGCTCCGTCCTTCTTGTCGCAGCCCACGGTGAGGATCAAGGCTCCAAGTGCCGCGGTTGATATGAGTTTCGAAATAGACATGGTGCGCTACGAGAAAGGCTAACTTGGGAAGAAATGTAGCAATTGCCAAAGGAAATTTCTGAAATCAAAAAGTCTCGCTTGATGGACTGGCATAACCCGATAGTAACGGCTTATCTGAAACAAAATATTACCATGAAAATCGAAGTACTTGCAGATGCTGAAGCGGTAGCACGGGAAGCTGCCGCGCTTATAGCCGCAGAGGCTCGAGCCGCAGTGGCTGAGCGCGGACGCTTCGTCGTGGCGGTCAGTGGTGGACACACTCCGTGGGTGATGCTCCGAGCCCTGGCCGAGGAAAGGGTCCCGTGGGACGGCGTGCATTTGGTACAGGTTGACGAACGCGTGGCGCCCGCGGGTCATCCGGACCGGAACCTCACTCACTTGCATGAAAGCTTGCTCGAGCATGCGCCGTTGCGCGCCGATCAGATTTACGCGATGCCAGTGGAGTTACCGGACCTGGAAGCGGCTGCCAGGCAGTATGCCGGTACACTTGCGAAGATCGCCGGGTCACCACCGGTGCTTGATCTCGTTCACCTGGGTTTGGGGCCAGACGGCCACACCGCGTCGTTGATACCAGGAGACCCGGTGCTTGAGGTGAACGATGTGGATGTCGCCGTGACAGGAACTTACCAGGGCAGGCGCCGGATAACGTTGACATACCCGATCATCAATCGTTCTCGGCATATCTTATGGTTAGTAACCGGGCATGAGAAGGCCGGAATGCTTGTTCGCCTGCGCGATGCCGACGCTTCGATCCCTGGCGGAAGAGTGAGCCAGGCAAAGGCCTTTGTGCTTGCTGATTCGGGTGCTGCGGAACGGAGATCGCAGTGAAAGTACTCGTTACAGGCGCCGCAGGCATGCTCGGCTTCAAGTTTTGCAGAAAGCTTGCTGAGACCGGCATCATAGCAGGAGGACACGTCGAAAGTCTTACGATGGCCGACGTCATCGAATCGCCCCCCATAGCGGATGCGCCATTCAAAATCCGCTCGGTGATTTGTGACCTCTCTGAGCCGAACGCAGCGGAACAGCTGATTGCCAACCGGCCGGATGTTATATTGCATACCGCCGCAGTCGTTTCCGGGGAAGCCGAGACCGATTTCGACAAAGGATATCGAATCAACCTCAGCGGTACTCAATATCTCTTTGATGCGGTTCGCAAAGCCGCCTACATGCCACGTCTCGTCTTCACCAGCTCGATCGCCGTATTCGGTGCGCCTTTTCCAGAAGTGATAGGCGAAGAATTCTTCACCACTCCGCTCACATCATATGGCGCTCAAAAAGCAATCGGTGAACTGCTCCTTGCAGATTACACGCGACGAGGCTTTTTCGACGGAATTGGGATACGGCTTCCGACCATTTGCATACGCCCGGGCAAGCCCAATAAAGCGGCTTCAAGTTTCTTTTCCAATATCCTCCGCGAGCCATTGAACGGCAAGGAAGCTGTGCTCCCGGTGTCCGATACGGTCCGGCATTGGTTTGCATCGCCCCGGTCGGCTGTCGGATTTTTCTTTCGCGCAGCCGAAATTGATGGCTCGCTTGTTGGCCCTCGTCGAAATCTCTCGATGCCCGGCCTCTCCGCGACGGTGAGGGAAATGATCGAAAGTCTTCAACGATGTGCCGGGGCAGAACGAGCCAGGCTTATCCGGTGTCAACCGGACCCCTTCATCGCGCGAATCGTTGAGGGATGGGCCCGCAACCTGGATGCTTCACGGGCCATTTCTTTGGGTTTTCAGGTGGAAACGAACTTTGACGCCATCATTCGCGCGTATATTGAAGATGAGCGTCTGAATATCTGAAAGAATGAATATTGCGCATTCGCCCGAAGCGGTCTTCAACCAACCGCCACCGTTGGAGGATTACAACCTTTTCGATAGCGACTGTGCGCTACGGGAAGCTGTCAACCGGGAGGGAGGGGGCTGGATTAACGCCGAAGCGCACAAGCTTGGACAAGTACTAGGCAAACCAGAGACGATCAACCTGGGCGTATTGGCCAATCGATTTGTGCCGGAATTGCGAACGCACGATCGCTTCGGCTATCGCATTGACGAGGTGGTCTACCATCCGGCGTATCATGAGCTGATGCGCATCGGGATTGCAGCGCAAACTCATTCCTTGCCTTGGATGGAAAAGCGGCCTGGAGCGCATGTCGCGCGCGCCGCATTAGTGATCCTTCGGCATCAGATCGACGAAGGTAGCAGTTGTCCGTTGACAATGACATTTGCTGCGATCCCGTCGCTTCGCTTGCAGCCGGAACTCGCAGCTGAATGGGAACAGCGGGCCCTTTCTTCTGTGTACGATCCTCGATCGATGCCGGGCTTTGGAAAGGATGGCGTCCTTTTCGGGATGGGGATGACCGAACGCCAGGGAGGCAGCGACGTACGAGCCAATACAACTTTGGCTGAGCCCGTCAATGGCGGCGGCCCCGGCAAAGAGTATGTCATTACCGGTCACAAATGGTTTTGTTCAGCGCCCATGTGCGACGCTTTTTTGATTCTCGCTCAAGCGCCGGCTGGCCTTTCTTGCTTTTTACTGCCTCGTTGGCGACCGGACGGCACGAGGAACGCTTTTCATCTTCTCCGTCTAAAAGACAAGCTCGGTAACCGCTCAAATGCCTCCAGTGAAGTTGAATTCCGAAGGGCGTGGGCTCGATTGGTTGGCGAAGAAGGTCGCGGTATAGCGACGATCATGGAAATGGTGCGCCACACGCGACTTGATTGCGCACTAGGATCGGCCGCTTCGATGCGAAGGGCGGTGGCGGAAGCGACGCATCACGCCGCCCACCGGTTGGCATTCGGTCACCTCTTGATCGATCAGCCATTGATGCGAAACGTTCTGGCCGATTTGTGCCTGGAATCCGAGGCGGCCACCGCACTTGCGATTCGTCTCGCGCATGCGTTTGATTCTTCAACGGTAGACACGTGCGAACAAAAGTTTGCCCGGATCGCTACGGCCATTGCCAAGTATTGGATCACAAAACGAGCTCCTGCGGTTGTGGCCGAGGCTTTGGAGTGTTTAGGGGGCAACGGCTATGTTGAAGAATCTCCGCTACCTCGTCTGTATCGGGATGCCCCGTTGAATTCGCTCTGGGAAGGTGCAGGAAATGTCCAGTGCCTGGACGTTTTGAGGGCGATGCAGAAGGATCCAGGCACGGTCGAAGCTCTGCAGCAGGAGATAGCGTCAGCAAGCGGTGTCAATTCAGCTTTCGATCGTTTTACAAGGTCCCTGATCTCAGCCAAACAGATTGGAAACGATACGGAATTTGGAGCTCGATGGTTCGTGGAGAAAATGGCGCTAGCCTTGCAGGCAGCTGCTTTAGTGCGAGGCGGAAATCAGAAAATAGCAGATATTTTCTGTGCCGCCCGTCTCAGCGAGAGTCTTGGGCTGGTATTCGGAACGTTGCGGTCCGACGACGGCGTGGCAATGCTTCTGGAACGCGCCCGACCAAGGGTGTGACCGGAATCTTCTTACGCGGCTTTAGGCCTTATGCGACTGATCGCGGGAATTTTGTCCCCGTTGTTCCATTGACTTGCGGCGCTCACGAACTCGCAAAAGCAGCCCGACACCCTGTTTCAGTCCGGCTAAATCCGATTTTCGCGCTAGCGGTACCAATCCTTCCGAGTCAACGGCAAACCGCTACGGCCTTTGTCGGGTTTCAGAAGCAAGGCCTGGTAGAGATTCAGAAGTCCAGATGTAAAAAAATATGCTGAGCCGTGCAGGAACAGCTGCCATACACGGAAGGTGGGTTTGTCTACCACTTGCAGGGCCTGATCCTGATGCAGTTCCAGGCGGCGCGCCCAATGGCGTAAAGTAAGAGCGTAATGCTCGCGCAGGCTTTCTACGTCGCGTACTTCAAATGAGGCTTGTTCGGCGTAGCGCAATGCAGCGCTGACAGGTACAAGTTCGCCATCCGGGAAAACGTAACGCCCGATAAAAGTCGGACCAGCATGCCGCCGATCGGTCGCTCGCAGTGCGATGCCGTGGTTGAGGAAGACTCCGCCTGGACGCAAGAGTTGCCAGGCACGTCCAAAGTAAAGCTGGAGCCGGCTTTCGCCCACATGCTCGAACACGCCGACGCTCACAATTTTATCAAAGCCGCTAATGTCGCTCATGTCGCGGTAGTCGCGTATTTCAACACGGCAGCGGCTTTGTAAACCCGCTCGTGCGATTCGTTCGTTCGCCAGCATCGCCTGGTTTTGACTGAGTGTAATGCCAAGAGCCTGTACGCCATAGCGTTGAGCTGCGTGGATGACTAGACCGCCCCAGCCGCAGCCGATGTCTAGCAGGCGCTCGCCGGGTACCAGGCGCAGCTTGCGGCAAAGGTAATCGAGTTTGCGCTCCTGGCCTGTGTCGAGGTCTTCGTCGGCGGCTTCAAAATAGGCGCAGGAATAGACCATTCGTTGGTCCAGCCAGAGCGTATAAAAATCATTCGACACATTGTAGTGATAAGTCACGGCTTGCCGGTCGCGTTCGATCGAGTGAAGTTCGCCGCGAATCCTGGCGGGCTGTCGCCCGTTCGATCGGTGCACACTCTTGGGTATCCGGAGCAATTGCCAACCGATCCGTGCTACCGTCGAGGCGCACCATCGGCGACTCATCAAATGCTGAGCCATGGGCATTGCCGCTTCAAGGTCTCCCTCAACATCAAGTTTACCGCAGATATAGGCTTCGGCGATGGAGAGATCAGTCGCGGTATCCAGCAACATGGATCGCAGGGCGTCGGGATGCTTAAGGACCAGCGTGAAACGGGGTGAGCTGGTCTCGGCAGGTAACTGGCTGCCGTTCCAGAGGCGGATTTCAAAATCGCGTGGATGATAATCGTCCAGCATCAGCCGCAAGATGGCCAGCGTCCTGGCTGCCTCCTGATCCGGGATATCAAACTGCCTTTTCATTCGGCAAACCTCGCCAGCCTCTTTCGATCAAGGCCCGTTCCGCCTGAAGGAAGTCGGGGTCCTTCAGCAACATACGTAAGGCTCAACGGGATTTCGGACAAGCTGTTATTCATGGGCCTGCGATTGTCCCCGTGGTGGGGTCAGATCTCCGACGAGCAACGCAGCCGCCGGCCCATTTTCAAGGCAACCCTGTGGGCCGCGGCCGGTTGGTGTTTTTCCGCGTTGCTCGCTCCTTAGGTCCCGCACCAGTTTCGCGCCGGCAGCACGGACGCAGATCAGCAGGCGTGCAAAACTGGTGCGGGATGCTCGTCGTCAGCGCCAGTCCGGCTCGGACCGCATTGAAAAACAGCCAACTGCCCTGCGACGAAACCTGGCGAAACCCAAGGGATTTAGGAGACGATACACGAGTCAGTGAGATGGACGTCCGTTGTGCAATTCCCAATATCTATCGACGACAGATAGGTCTTGCGGAAGGCCTTGTTTAAACTTCCTCTGATAAAATCCGTTTGGATCATCCGTATCTGACAGCCGGTTAAACCCGCGATGGCCTATTATCTTGTCTTCGATCACAATGCCGTCGTGGTGAAAAATTGGATAAAGGTAAATATCTGCAGCGCGCGCCCCGTCGAATTCCGCTTTGTAAGAAGGTAAACCTATCCTGGGGCTTTCGGGATAGATCGGGCGGTCTTCGACTCTTTGCCATTTGCCGACGTTAATTAAATCAAATGAGTAACTTTCGTATATTCTGGCTGTGTTATCAGGCAGGAAAACGAAAAAGGATCCCTGCATCCGATTAATCCAGATGTCTACGATCTGATCGGCTTGATGTGCCGCAGTGAATTTAAGTTCGGAAGCGTGCTTCATTTTAGCGACGAGAATCGCAAACGCCGCACAGCAGGCGCCAACGAGCGCGAAACCAAGGAAAAAAACGATGACACCGCGGAACCGCATAGATCGTTTCTTTGCGAGAGTATCCGCTGGGCCGGATCTCCGGTAAAGAGGAAGCTCGCCTACATTGTCCTGTCCCCGAAATAAGCATATCGGACAATTGCCTGGCATCGTCGAACACAGCCACAAGCTGGCGTGGCGCAATTTGGTTGACAATCCAGCACAAATCGAACTCCGGAATCAGCAGGACCCCTACGCCGAGGCGAGAAGACCACATGGCCGTACTGTCGAAATCGGCCCGAGTGGCGCATAGGTTGATGTGCTCCAAGCACTCAGACAAAAGAGGGAGCAGGAGTTGGCTAGCGGTTATGCTGGTTACGGGCGATTTGGCGTTGAGATCTTGCTTAGGTGGAGTTCTTGGGAATTGTTCATGATCGACGATTTACCGAACCTATGACTGATAAACAGCTCGTTCTCGACATAGTTCACAAGCTTTCGGACGATACACCATTGGAAAAGATCTCGGAAGAAATCGAGTTTTTAGTGGCTGTGCAGCAAGGTTTAAAAGCTCTAGACGGGGGGACGAGTGGTCGCGCATGAAGACGTTAAAGCTCGGGTCGCGAGTTGGGCCCATCGCGGACGAAAATAGAGTCTCCCTCGCGATCAGAGGTCAAGGGTCATCAGCCAGCTGGGGGGTGCCTCTAGCTCCATGCCAGATTCGTAAAATCGCCACTAGCTGGCCCTCTTCGTCGAATTTATAAATAATTCGATACGATTGAGAGATGATCTCTCGTATTTGCGCGTTGCCGAACTCTGGAACGATGCGGCCGAGATGCTCAGACCGCAGAAGACGACGACTTTCTACGGTAGGCAACCGGGAGAAAAGTCACGCTGGAGCGGAGAAGCCGTCGGGCCGTGGAAACCCGTGACTCCGACCAAAGTAGTACCCGAAGAACATCGTCGGGCAGCCGGGGATGGTTAACGCTTTGCACAGTATGGTCAACGAGTCAGGGGTTGATGATGACGACATCCGGACCGAAGTTTTAGCGGCTACTAAGCAGTTCATTGTTGTCAGGGAAAGAGTGCACCAGGTCGCGGCAGCCGCACGGATAGAAAACGAGTATTTACGGAGATTATAAATGACACACGAGTTCAAAGTTGGGGATCATGTTGAGTGGAACTCGGAAGCAGGCCGAGTCCGGGGCACTATCAAGGAAAAAATTACCTCTGAAATCACGTTCAAGGGATATACTGTCCACGCCTCGAAGGAGGAACCGCAGTATTTGATCAAGAGCGACAAGACCGACCACTTGGTCATGCACAAAGGTTCGGCTCTCAAAAAGATCCGTAAAATCAAACGCTCAACCAAAGAATCTCTGACGTAGAAGGAGCCAACAATGACTAAACCGTTCGTGAAATTCTCAGTTTGATTATCGGAGCGAAAATCTACGCGCGCTGACCAATCTAACACGGCCGCTCAATCACGGCGACGTGACGGGCTAAGGAGAATGAAGTCTCAAGTTGATCCCTAGCCCACCTCGAAGGATCCGGATCCATTTAAAAGCGACCGCCCGCACCGCGACATGGTGCCCTTTGCGCGGTCGCGTTCGGTTTGGTAACAGGCTTGGGCCCAAGAGCAGTAACGGATGGAGCAAGCGGCAAACTCATGAAAGCTTTGGCGCTGGAACTTTTGGCAAGTGCTGCGGCAGTGGACGGTGGCATGTTTGCCGCTCTTTTTCCCGCTGGATCTGCGCACGGGGCCAACGCCACTCAAGGCTGAAATTTCCATGGGGTGTTCGAAGCGTCCCCGCTGGGTCCCAAAGGCGGTCAAAAGCCTCGGGCACATCGCACCTCTAGCCTCCGGGAATCCCGAAACAGGAAACTATCAGGGTGAGTGTCGAAGAGCTCGGCTTGCTTTGCTCAAAAATATTATAGATAACTTGAACGGTATCGACTGCACCGGTCTCGATGAGTTTGATCACGTTGTCCGGCTGAAAGTCGTTTATTGAGACGCCGAAGAATCTTCTTTTACCCTGTTCTTTGAGCTTCTGAACGGCTTCTAGCCAATCCCCACGCTTGACCCATTCGTCCGACCAGACGTGAAACTGCTGTACGTCAATAGCGTCGGATCCAGTTGCTCTTTCCAATTCCCCACGCACCATATCCCACTTCTGACACCTGCAATCCTGTTTTACCTAGTGTTCGGCAGTTCATCTCAATTGATGTTCTTTTAGTTGTAGACTGGGATCCGGCATCCTTTGCGTTCGTCCCAGTATTGGAATCTTCCATGTTGAGGCGTGCGCCGACAAAAAACTGATGGACCTGGGAATAAATAGCTCTGAGAACAGGTATAGAATTGGGCGGAGGTGGTCATTGGCCGTATGGGGCCCGACTCTGCGATCTCCTATGATGCGGTGGAATTGGAACCCATCAGCTACAAGCCGTCTGAAAAAGTGGCAGCTACATCTGAGTTCCGAGCTTATAGAATTTATCAAGAAAGAATGCCAAAATGAAATTCCATCAACTAGCAGATTCCGCAATTGCAGCAAGTCGTTCACCCCTTTCGCGTGACCGGGCGCATGATTCCCCGAAGAGGAGGCTCTATCTCAGCATTTGTATAATTTGTATTGGGACAGTGGCTGCAATGGGCTCG
>Ga0306922_10005097_pt1 | contig 12512 bp, 9 predicted proteins | sample sta12Cox44000082_FD_203758 | JGI IMG/M metagenome (GOLD analysis project Ga0306922, IMG submission 203758) | Lab enrichment of tropical soil microbial communities from Luquillo Experimental Forest, Puerto Rico - statoxic.12C.oxic.44.000.082 (v2)... | ecosystem: Environmental > Terrestrial > Soil... | reverse complement strand
GACGACGGGGTGATCGATGCCATTGCCGAGATATTTGCCGATGAACGCCGTGCCATTGACCATGTGCTTGTCGTTGATGCGGTAGTTGATCTTGCCAATGCCGTTGTCGCTCGTATTGATGTTGGGGAAATTGCTCTGGAACACCGTCGTCGTTGGCGAGGCCGTCGGCACCAGCCCGCCCGTGCACGCGGTTCCGGTTGTCGTGCAGCCAAAAAGTGCCAAGCTGACCGGACTCGGCGTCACGTTGTGGGCCTTTAGATCCTTGATCGCATCCACCATGCTGTTGGTGTGATCCGGCGTTGATTGCGCGGCGGTTTCGGGAAAACTGAGGATGAACGCGTTGCCGATAAAGGAACGCAGGCCCTCATAGCCGCCGAAGAAGAACAGCTTGTCCTTCTTGATCGGCCCGCCCAGCACGCCGCCGAACTGCTCCAACTCGGTTGGCGTCTTGTCGTTAGGAGGGGAGTTGAAAAAGTTGCGGGCATCCCAGTCCACATCGCGGCCAAAGGCGTACGCCGAGCCGTGAAAGTTGTTGGTCCCGGAGCGGATTCCCACGTTCACCACGGCCCCGGGGCTAAAGCCGGATTCCGCCTTCGGGTTTTCGGAAAGGTTGAATTCCTGGATGGCGTCGATGGGCAGAATCGTGGCCCCATCAGTGAACGGACTCGGCATGTTGGCGATAGGCCGGCGGTCCTGGAAATTGGCATTGAAGATGCCATCTACCAACCAGACACTTTCATCGGGGCGAACATTGTTGGTGCTCTGAGTCCAGGGCGAGCCGCCTGGCTGGATCATCACGCCCGGACGCAGATTCAACAGATTCTGGTAGTTGCGGCCATTCAAGGGCATGTCGTTGATGTCCGCGTTGCCGAGCGTGCCGCCCAGCGTGGCGCTGGCGGAATCCACCAGCGGGGCGGTTGCCTCGACGGTGACGGTCTGATTCTGTTCGCCCGGCTGCGGGGTCAAGTCCACTCGAATCTCCTTGCCTACTTCCAGCACAATGTTCGGACGATCCAGCGTCTTGAACCCGCTCACCTGGACTCGAACCGTATAGGTACTGGGGGTTAGGTTAGGAGCGTTAAATTCTCCGGCCGCATCTGTGACCAAACTTCGTGCGATGCCTCTCTCGGTGTCAATCACGGTCACCGCGGCACCCGCGAGCACGGCGCCGGTCTGGTCCGTCACGGTTCCAAGAATCCGGCCGAAATTGGCCTGCGCAAGCAGCGAGACAGAAAACAGCAGTACACTTAGAGCCAAAGCCAGCAGGTACACACTCTTGCCGACCTGGGCTGTTTTCATTGCTACGGACTTCATTAGTCACCCCGTTTCGAAAGGCGAGAGGAAACCACTCTTCGGCGGAGGCTACCAAGATTTGGAAGCGCTAACACTCCGACTGCTTGGTTTCGACACCCCGTCTCAGACACCCCACGACACACCGCCCCCATCCGTCGCACGGCGGGGCTTCAAACTAGGCGTGCATTGGAAGCGAGTATAATGTTCGAACGTCGGGATGTCAACAGTATTTTGTTAAAAATCAAGCCATTTTAGAGCTATGTATTCCTAGCTCTTTTTGGGGAGGCGGCCACTTTACCTTGCATGAGTGTCTTCAAAACTACATAACCACTACTCCTTATATTCCGAAGGCCCCACTTGACGGGGGCCTCGGAACAGCATATAAGACTTTGGACTCCGGAAATGACCCTTATTCGCCAGCCATCCGATCAGAGCGCCCGAGAGGGATCGCCGGAGGTGCACTCGCTGCTGACGGCTGACGATTGCGATCTCGAATTGTTGTTCAGGGGTCGTGATCCGCTTCCCCGTGGTTTCAAATTCAAATTGGGCTCATCGACCGTCTTCTACACCAGTGCTTCAGAAAGAAGGACGCCGCCGCTGTGGATCGCCTGGCGGCTCGATCAGAGAATTCCGGTAATCCTCTGCGATCAGTGGACGCCGCAACAAGTGAAAGCTCTCCGGTTCATGGTGAACCACCCGGTGACCTGGGCCTCGGTGATCACTCAAAACCTGGGCTCGACTCGGATGAAGAGCGCTTTCCCCGCGTCCTGTGGAAGTTACCGGAATTGAACGGGTCGGACTTTCGACCTGATTCTGACGGACTTCCGACCTCGCGAGATCGACTGGCTATCGGCGATTCCCGACCAGAAGCGAACAACTGCGGCGCCGCCATTACAAACGATCACGCTTCAGTGAGAACAGTCAGAATTTCACGAGCCATCCGCTCCTCCGACCGCAATGGGTTCTTCCGCCTGGTCCGCCATCCCCGCCCTTATTTGCACGGAGGCCGGGATGCAGTTCCCATCCGATCCCACACGGGGGCGGCCCGAATCAAGCGGATACCCACCAGTCAGAATTTCAACCGTAGGGTGAGTTGTAGCCGCCGTGCGGGTTGGGAGGCTACCGCTTGGCCGAAAAATGGCGAACTGAGGTTACCGATATAGGACACGTAATTGACGCGATTGGCTACGTTGAAGGCGTCGAAGGCGAACGTGCCCACCGGTCCCTTTTCTCTCTTGGCGTGGTTGAAATGGAGATCGTGAGACCATCGCAGATCGAGATCGGCATAACCCGGCCCTTCCAGGTTGTTGCGCGGGACACCGGGCGGACGCGCATTCACGAGCCCCGTGTGATAGAAATCCTGTCCGGTGGTCAGGGTGTACGGTTTCCCCGAGGCAAGCGTCAGGCCGATCCCCAAGTTGAGCCACTTATCGGAGTTGAGAGTGCCCAGCAGATTAAAGCGGTGCCGCTGGTCTAGGTCGGAGCGACTCCATTCGCCAGTAGGATCGTACTGGTTGGCCGGAAACCAGGTAATCCCGCCCGTATTGTTAGAGCTGTGGCTGAACGTGTACTGGGCCACTCCGCTGAAGTAGCGTGTCACATCACCTCGCAGCGTGACGTCCAGCGCGTTGTCGAGCTGCCGTCCCGAAGACTCGATCTGCCGCCAGACTCCGAGTACCGGATCCGGGCGAACCAGATAATCCGGCGGCAGAGGTGCATTCACGTTTCGGGAACGGAAGTTCCTGATGCCCACCGCCCCCCGGTATGTGGCCGCGATGGTGGTGCGCTTGGCAGCCTGTTCCTCGACTCCCATGCTGTACTGCACCGAATAGGGTTCGCGGATGTCAGGCGCGAACCGTACGATATCGCTTGGCTGCGCTTCTAGGGCTCCAGTCAAGAGAAGCGGATCGGGGTAAGTCGGGTTCGTGATCAGGATATTTCGCAGCACCTCGCCGTTGTACCTCAGCACATCGGCAATAGGGCCGGCGTTGGTGCGATCGTAAAAGATGCCGGCTCCGCCGCGCAGCACCGTCTTGCGGCCCTTGTGAGGCGCGTAGGCAAAGGCCAGCCGCGGCGCGAAATTGTCGTTGTCGCGCAAATAATTTTGCCAGTTGTAACGGACGCCAAGGGAAAGCGACAGGTTCGAACTGACCTTGTAGTCATCTTGCAGGAATCCGCCCAACTCCTTTTGCCAGTAGACGATGTGTCCAGAGCCCTGCTGCTGGCGAAACGCATATGGCTGCCCGGCGGCATAAGCCGCGAGACTGGAGAAAAAGAAAGTGCCTCCGAAGTCGCTGTAGTCGTCTACGCCCCGGCGGCTCCAGTCGGGCAGGTTGACGCCCACCTTCACAAGATGCCGGCCCGAAGACCAACTGGCGATATCGTTGCCTTGAGCATGGTTTTCGGTGCGCAGCAAGTGCATTTGCCCTCCGCCGGTAGTGAAGGCGTCCTGCACCACGATCTTGGGGGCGGCGCTCACGCTGGTAGTCTCCTCTCGTTCCCGACCGATCAAGATCTGGAACTGGTTCAACCATTTTGGCGAAAGAGTCCACTGATCGTTGAAAATCACCTCCCGCTCTACTGGCCGGATGTGGGTGCCGGCCTCAGCCATCACGACTCCGCCGACCCCTGGGTTGTCGCTTGGAAATTCACGATCGTTGTATTGCCAATAATCGGTGTGCCTGGCACTGAAACGATGCGCTACGCGAAACGAGATCTGAGTATTGCGCTTAGGCGCCGGCACGTTGTCGCGGATTTCACCGGACAAGCCGCGCGCGAACACAACGGCCTCCAGGTCTTCTTCCTGGCGTTCTCCGGAAAACAGAAACGAGGTGCTCTTGCTGTGGCCCAGGGGACCAGTCAAAGATCCCTCGAAAATCCGGCGTTGCTCGGGCGCCCGCACCAGAGCGAAGGCGTCGCGAGCATTCCAGACCGAATCACGAAAAATGAAATTGAAAGTTCCGTGGTATTCCGAGGCGGTTGCCCTAGTGATGATCTCCAGGCGACCCCGGCCCGGACGCGCAAACTCGGCGGAGTACGGGTTCTGATTGATCCGCACTTCCTGAATGGCCGAAGGCGTGACTCCCACGTTGTTTACTTCCATTCCATTCACGATCAACTGCGTACCGCCTGCGCCGAGCGACGCTGGGTCGAGAAAGACCGTCATGGTGGCGAGAACGTCCTGATCGAAGATCGGCACTCGTTCGAGCAGGCTCAAGTCCACCGTAGCCGAATCACGGTTCTCGGCGGCCTCGGTAGACACGGGAACAGTATCGGCAGCCCCGACCGCGATCTCTGAGGAAATCGTCGCGATGGCAAGTTCGATGCGCAAAGGCGACATCGCCCGACCGCCAATTCGGAGTGGAGTTACGGAAAGTCCAAAACCCTCGCGGATCACTTCCAGGGAGTAGGTGCCCTCAGGCACAGCGTCAAAATGGAAATCCCCAGCTTCCCCGGTGAGGGCTGGAGGGCTAATGTAGTTCTTGCCCCGCTTGAGCGTGACCGTCGCATCTGGAACCACAGCACCGCTGGGATCCAGCACCGTGCCCCGAATCGACTGAGTCCTGGGAGTCGTCTGCGCCAAGACGGCAGCGACGCCCAAAACCATCAGCACGAACGATTTGCGGAGCATAATCCAGGTTACATCCTAGAACGGCGATCATGAAATTTTGAATGACCCACTGCCAACCTGGTTACCCAAAAATTCGCCCCCAAACCTACTCCCCAAGCGAGTCCTTCGTCAGAGCGGCAGCCGCCGCGTTTGGTTGACCCACTCCTCCGCTTCCGAGAGGTGCCAGATTGCGAACAGATCCAAGCCGATCGGCCGCGCCTGGCCGCGCTTTGCGCGAATCACGCCGGACCGTTCGCTGAACCGCGGGCCTCGCCGCCGAGCAACCGCGGTGGCGAGAACCGCTTCGTGGCCACGCAGTGGCCGAGGTCGCCAGACCGCCGATCCTGGCGCGTGCCCGGCAGGGCAAGCGCCAAACGGAAGCGTTCCATGGACGAGCTGATTATGGCACTTGCGACATCATTGAAGTCCAGAAATGGCACTCGAAAAAACACGGTCCAAAAGTGAGAATTTCCCGTGCACGCACATTTCGACTCCTTAGTCCCGGATTCTTACTCCTAATGAAAAAGAGCCACAAGCTTCGCTGCCGCATCAGCAACATAGGATGCGAGTGCGGCTGCCGCTGCGAAAACTCTATCTACGAAAGGTAAAGAACGACTATGAGCGAGTTGGTGGCGGTTTCTTACCCGGACGTTTATCGTGCCGGCGAAGTCTGCGCGGCGCTGCAACGTCTGCAGCAGGAATTTCTGATTGACATGGAAGACGCCGCCTACGTTACCCGAGAACGGGACGGCAAGATCAAGCTTCATCAAACCCAGCCCATAGTCGGCGTGGCGGCTGGGATTGGCGCATCCCGAGGCACAATATGGGGTGCGCTGATCGGCCTCTTATTCATGCAGCCTCTGTTGGGCATGGCCGCCGGCGCCGTCCTTGGAGCGGCGAGCGGAGCGATCACCGGAAGAATGGCTGATATCGGAATTCCTGATCAGTTCATGAAGGACCTTGCCGGAAAACTGCAGCCCGGAACATCGATGTTATTCGTGCTGTTCCGAAAGGTCACCTGGGAGAAGGTTCTGCCCCACATTTCTCAGTATGGCGGAAACGTCATGCATAGTTCCCTTACGCCGGAAGCGGAGGCCCGGCTCCAGTCGGCCCTCACCGAAGGCGGTGCGCCGAAGGCCGCCTGAAGTTTGGGAAGATCCGCGATGTTGACAATCGAGAGGATCCTTTGTCCCGTAGACTTTTCGGAGTTCTCCGATAGGGCGTGTGACTATGCACACTCGTTCGCCCGTCACTTCGGAGCCAAGCTGTTCGTTCTGCATGTGGCCGAGCCGTTCGTGCCAGTGGATCCGAGCTCCATTTCCCCGTCCCTGATCGATCAGGTCTATGCACAAAACATTGCCGATGCGGAAGAGAAAGTGCGCGAGCTGGCGGTGCGGCAAAATTGGAATGACGTGGAGCACGAAGTTGTTCTGGAGCGAGGTGCGGTTGCCGATGCGATTCTCCGGTTCGTCGAGGGTAACAATATCGACCTGATCACCATGGGGACGCATGGCCGGCGAGGCCTCGACCGCCTTCTGTTGGGTTCCGTCACCGAGAGGATTCTGCGCACCGCCCGCCCTTCGGTGCTGGCAGTTCACAGGCTGCCCCAAGGGAGCGGCGCGCGGGAGGGACCTGTCCAATTCCGTAAAATTCTGTACTGTACGGATTTCTCGGACAACTCCCCGCGAGCGCTCGAGTATGCCTTCCTGCTTGCCTGCAAATACAAAGCGGAGATTTCCCTGCTGCACGTGATCGAGCGTTCGCACAGCGGGAAGGACCTGGAAGCGGAAAAGTGTCGGGTATTGCAGCAGCTTCGGGCGGTGATCCCGCACAATGTTCAGAACTGTGCGACGGTGGAACCGGCGGTTCGCGCCGGAAAAACATACGAGGAGATTCTGGGGCACGCGGCGGAGACGGAAACCGATCTCATCGTAATGGGAGTACGCGGGCGGAACGCCCTCGATCTGGCCCTTTTTGGATCGACCACGCAGCGAGTGATGCAATTGGGTCAATCGCCCGTTCTGGTCGTGCGGACCTGAGATCGGTCGCGAAATACACCCACGAGATTCACCCAAAATGGAAACGTCGATTCTTAGCCTCGAATCAAACCTCCAGGACTTTAGCCGCCCGTGTGAAGGCGGGGAACAGAGGAAGGCGTGCGGATTCAAATCAATAGCGACCAAAACGTAAGGGTAGATACGCGACTGATACAGTTCGTCCGAGGCGAAGTGAATAGGTTTCTGAAAAGGTTCGGCAGCAAACTTACCCGAGTGGAAGTCCACCTCAGCGACGTCAACAGTCGCAAGTTCGGCATAAACGATAAGCGTTGCCTGATCGAGGTACGTCCCGCCCGGCATCGGCCGTTGACCGCCACCAATAGGGCGCAAACGGTGAGGCAGGCGGTCGGCGGCGCCTTGACGAAGCTACGTACCGGCCTCGAAACCTTTTACGGCCGTCTGGAAAATTGGGGCGAAGATACGGTCACCCCGAAGCGAAAGCGTCCCCCGATCGGACGTCGCCGTGCGCCATTGGCGAGCGACTCCTCGGGGTTCGCCGCGTAAGGCGCAGCAGGACGAAGGCGCTGGCGGCGGCCAGAGGGTGGATTTCCCACGCACTCGCCTGGGGAACAATTGATCTGGAGAAACGCCGCTCGCCCCGCTTACCCCCGCTAGCAGATAGAACACTTCGCGGTAAAAGCCCGCAGCGGAACGACCGCGGTTGCCGCGGACGCAATTTGCGCGCAACCGCGGTAATCGGAAACCCACGATGATCATGGTGGCACGCGTGCCTCGCCAACGCGGAGGCGGGAAACGGCGGCCCGACTGCCACAACGTTGCCAACGTCGTCGCCGTCAGCGTCGCTGCCGCCGCGTTCCGGCGCCGGAGCGCCGTGCCTTGGCCGCAGCCGCACTTCGAGGCGCGATTCCCGTTCTGGGCGCGCCTATTACCTATGTAGTCAGCATTACTCTTCAGACGGGGCGGATGACGGAACGCGAAGCGTCTCAGGCCGATCTGGTTAGCGCAAGGACGGCTCCGAATTGTGGGGCCAACAGTACCCCTTAGGTGTCTCGGAGATGCCGAGAGTTGAAGGCCAGGTGGTCCTACAGATTGTTCAGAAGTTGCGAGTCGCCATCAGGCGCGGATACCGGAGGCCCGCACCGAGAACTCCGAGGCCTATCAACAATATCTCAGAGGCCGCTTTCAATGGAACCAGTACTCGCCCGAGGGATGGAAAAGGGCCCTCGGCTATTTCTCAGCGGCCATCCAGATCGAGCCCGGGTATGCATCCGCGTGGACCGGCGTGGCTGGCAGTTATTAACAGATGCCCAGCCTTGTGCTGCCTCCCCCGAAGCCATCCCGAAGGCAAGGGCGTCGGCAATAAAAGCGTTGGAGCTCGATGAAACACTGGCTGAAGCCCATGCATCGCTAGGCGTGATCAAAGCCTATGGACGGGCCAAGGGCCGAGAAGGAGTTCAAGAGAGCCATCGAACTAAACCCAAACTACTCGCCAGCCCATGAATGGTATGGTATGCTCCTCCCCGAACAGGCGAGACAATGGACGCGGCGCTTACCGAATTTATGCGCGCGCAGGAGCTCGACCCCCTTACATTCTTTTTCGGCGTTAACGTGGCTTGGCCCCTGCACTACGGCGGCCGGTAAGAAGAAGCCGAAGAGGAGTCGCAGCAAACGAAACAAGGACAGGACGAGGGTCGGCATGAGCCTCGATTCTTGGTCTTCCTGCCTTGAGAGTCAAGTCGTTACCGACGGACACCTTATTGGCGAGCCACAACAGGCCGGAAAGGAAAACGGATCAGCTTTCGCTTCCGGAGGGGCTGTGGAACGTGAGAAAGCCCTTCTCGGTGTTAAACTCGTTTATATAGATGTAAGCGCCCTCGACCATCCGGACCTCGATTTCCCAACCGCCGTCGTCCAAATCGTGCACGGTGACGGTCGCGTTTTCGGGAATTGTGATCTTTCGGCGATCCAGCTCCTTTCGCGGATCTATCTTCATATCCTGGCGAAGGTCGTCACTATTGTGAAGATCATTCAGAAGTTGAGCGAGCCCCGGAGTCCTCGCAAACTCCAAAGTAATCTCGTGGCTGCGAATCACGTGCGCAATATCGTCGTCTTTCAACGGGAACTTTCGGAAAGGCCAGCTCATCGTATTCTCCGGTGCACAAGGGTGTGTAACTGTACCATTTCGCCCGGAAAGAATCAACCCTGGATGGTAATGGTACGAACGTGCGCTTGCTCCTCCGGCTGGATCGGCAGCGGGGGGCAGGCGCGCAGGACCGGGATCAGATCCCGGCGCAGGGCGGTGACCGAGCGATAACGGTTCCCCACCTCCCGTTCGAGGCAACGCCGCAAAATGCGTCTGAGCTCCTTGCCTTCCTTCCCTGTCGCCTCCAGGTGCATCGGATCCTTCAGCAGCGATTTCAGAAGTTCGGCAGGCGTCCGGCCCCGGAACGGCCGCCGCCCGGTGAGAGCTTCTACCGTTATGACGCCGAGCGAGAAGATGTCGCTGCGTTCGTCGACCTCTCCTCCGGTGAACTGTTCCGGCGACATATATCCCAAGGTGCCGACCACCGTACCGGCCAGCGTAAGGCTGTCGGGATCGTTAAGGTCGAGAAGCCGCATTTTGGCCAAGCCGAAATCGAGAATTTTGATCAAGCCGCGATCGGACCCGCTGGACGCAATCAGCACGTTTTCCGGCTTGAGGTCGCGATGGATGACCCCCTCCTGATGCGCCATGGCAACCCCGTCGAGGAGCTGATCGAGCCAATCTGCCGCGAGCGGCGGGGGGATCGCTACCTGTCGCCGCAGTTCGGAGCGCCACGTCGTGCCGCGGATCAGTTCCATAGCCAGGTAGGCGCCATTGGGGCGCGCCAAGCCGTAGTCGTGGATAGCGATGATGTTAGGATGATTCAGACGCGCTGCGGCTTGCGCTTCGCGCTTGAAACGGCGAATGGCGGATTTATGAGCCAGCAGACCGCTGGTTACCACTTTAACCGCGACGCTTCGCTTTAGCCCCACGTCCCATGCCTCGTAAACAGCACCGTAGCCGCCTTTGCCGATTCGTTGATCGAGGCGATATTTGTCATCGATCATCCGCTCGACCAGCAGCGGAGAGGCCAGAAGCGAGCCGTCCGACGCGCACTTGTCGGTGCCGTGGTCGTAGCAGGCGCCGCATTGCGAGCACTCACAGACTAAATTCAGTCTTTCTCGGTCCAGCAAGACCAGCGCGTTCTCTTTCATTCTTTGCTCGTCTTCCAGCCGTTCGCGGAGCCATATCAGCTCCAAGCTAGTGCCCATCTCCGCAGCGATCGCCTTTAACAGATTCAGGTTCGCTAAGGTGTATGGCTCTTCGGATTTTTTCTCGCCCAGCAGTATCAAACCGACCGCTCGTCGCTGCGAGTCTTGGATAGGCACGACCAGACGGGCGCCGAGAGGTTCGAGCAGTTCGGCATCTTCATGGCGCAGATTGCTACGTCCTGGAATGAACTCGATTATGCTGTGTGAAGTGCTTGCAAGCTCGAGCAGGCGTTGCTGGTCCAGCCCGCCAAAGTCGGCCAGTTCCCCGAATGAGGAGTACGCCGGAGCCGACGGGTCGCCGTGCGGGTGGCGGCAGCACAGAAGGAGAGTTCCCGGATGCAGCGCGGCACTGACCTGCGTTCCGACCATTGTCAGGATTTCGGAAACGGATTCGGAGAGTTTTAGGCGCTCGATAAGATCCAGAAGGACCACTTCCTGTACATAAGCCTCCCGGAAGAACCTGCGATCGACCCAGCCCGTCAGCCGCCCGCGGTATTTGAGACTCAATGCGGCGCTCAATAAGAGCACCCCGTATGAGGAGATGGAACTCTCGGTGACGAGTTGGGCCACGGTTCGGTCCGGATGCGCGGCGGCCTTCCATGCGATTGCCAGCGCCGGAAATAACAAGATCAGCCGAAGGGAATTCCTGGCGAAGAGATATTGGATGCCGAGTCGGATTACCACGTCTACGCCGAGGACCCGATGCTTGATCACCGCGTAAGCCAATGTGACTGGGATGACCGCGGAAAACAGGTTCGTGGTGATGATGTCGATGTTGTCGATCTTGTAGGGTCCGCTTCGAGGCAAGAGCGTAAACAATCCCGGCAGGACGATGCCGACCGCCGCGGCCAGCGTGACCCATTTTACCCTGCGCCTCTGGTCCGGTCTTTCCGCCATCAGCCGGTAGTTTCGCCACAGCACCAGGCAGATCGCCAGCGCAGCCGCAATCTTGAACGCACTTTCGAAAGCAACGCCATGGGCCTGATACGGCCCGATCCAGCCCGTGTGTTCGAACTCGTATTGGATGGTCGTCTGCGCGCCGCGTGTCCCCACCAGATTGAGGATGGTCCGGGGGACAAACACCAATGCCGAATACAAACAAAGCAAGAGGGTGGTTGCTTTCCAGAAGCGGTCTTCGCGCACCGGGGACGGAAAGCGGGAAAAGAAAAGATAACCGAGCGTGATGTGCCACGGGATGGCCGAGAAAGCCAGCGCAGAGATCAGTTGCGGGCCGCCCGCGAGCAGCGGGCTGAGCGGCCGAAGGATCAGGCCGGCGATGTGGACCCCCGGCACCAGGGCCGCAATGCAGCCCAAGCGCGTTAAGGTGGAACCCGGCCTCACCAGGCCCAGCAGCAGTCCGACGGCAACAAACGTCAAGCCGGTAAACAGCAGCGAGAGGACCCATGCCAGATTCGGCACGCCTTTCCGTTGAGGCAACTCAAGCCGCACCTCATTCTGATCGTCACCACGCATAACGCGCATGGAATACGGTTGTGGCGGACCGAGATACAATCTGAGCGCGGGATCCACCGACGAAAATCGCGCGTCGCCGTCGATGGTCAGAATACGGTCACCCCGCCGCAGCTTCCCCGCCGCCGCGCCGCGCGCGTCCACTGTCTGGACATACCAGCCCGACCCGGTTCGCGCGGCTGTCCAACCCGGATCGCGCGACTGCGGCCCGACGCGGATTAGGATAATGGATACAAAAATGTAGAGGGCGGCGACAGCGGCTCCCAGAGAGATGGCCAGCCACACGAAGGCGCCAGTAATCCTGTTAGGCGCCATTCGCGGGTTCCATCAGCTTTCCTCACGGAGTCGGGGACCTACTAATCATACTTACCGAGACGAGGCGAAGCAAGCCTGAACCTTTCTCAATATTCCGTATAGAACCGGCCTGAGGTTCGGATAGTAAGTTCCGCCGAGACCGGATTCGCCCGTCTCGAGGCTGGAGGTATTGGTCGACGCTTCCTACAACAGGTCGACTTCGCGCCCGTCGGCACGGTTATCCGCCCGCCCCGCGCCCGCGACCTTCCGCACCTATCTATGCCCCGCCGACGCCTGCTGCACCCGCCTGCTCGCGCCTCATGCCAGGAACGCTTTGCGGATCTTCTAACCTCCGACACGGTACGGCGGTACCACGGTTGAGGCGCGAAGCCGGAGCGCTCGACCCATCCCGAACCCGACCGGCCCAGATCTTCATCGATGACGATCACTTGTTCTTTGGCCCAGCCCAGTTGGCAGACTTTATCATTCAAATCATAATGGCGAGCGGTGGACTCGCGGTTGTTTTGGGCCTC
>Ga0306922_10005096_pt1 | contig 12514 bp, 9 predicted proteins | sample sta12Cox44000082_FD_203758 | JGI IMG/M metagenome (GOLD analysis project Ga0306922, IMG submission 203758) | Lab enrichment of tropical soil microbial communities from Luquillo Experimental Forest, Puerto Rico - statoxic.12C.oxic.44.000.082 (v2)... | ecosystem: Environmental > Terrestrial > Soil... | reverse complement strand
TTCAGCTTTCAGCGAGAGCTCGATTTCCGTTCCCGCGCCCGGGCTGCTCCAGACTTCCAGTGTGGCGCGGATCTTCCGCGCCCGCTCGCGCATGCCGGGCAGTCCCCAATGTCCCGGCCGCCCGCTCCTGAGCACCTTGGCGTCCGCGCCTCGACCATCATCGCGGACTCGCATTTTCAGCGCGCTGTCGCCGTAGGCGACCTCCGCTTCGATCGTGCTGGCACCGGCGTGTCTGAAGGCGTTGGAGAGGGCCTCGCGGCCTATGAAGAGGAGCTCCTCGCGCGCGATCGGATGAAGATCGCGCGGCACCCCTTCTACTGAGCCCCTGAACTGCGCCGGATAGATCGACGCGAGCTGCTCGCCGGCCGCAGCGAGTGCCTGTGCCAGCTCGCCGACATGCCCCGCGCCCTCGCGCAGATTCAACACCCGATTACGACTCTCTTCCAGCACCTGATCCGCCCGTTCCAGGGCGCGATCCAGCAATTCGGCGACGGGCTGCCGCTTGGCAATGCGGTTCGCAACCGCCTGGAAACGCAATATCAGACCTTCAACGCCCTGCAGCAGGGTGTCGTGCAGGTCGCGTGCGATTCGTTCGCGCTCGGCCAGGCGCTCTTCCAGCCGACTACGCACTTTGGCGCGGATCTGCGCCACGCGGAAATCATAGAGACGCCACAGTAGAACGAGACAGATGCAACCACACAGAACGCGGAACCAGGTTGTCTGATAGAAGGCCGGCTTGATCGTAAAGTTGAGTGACGCCGCGACGGGGTTCCATACCCCGTCGTCGTTCGCTGCCGTGACGTGGAAAGTGTATTCACCAGGCGCGAGGTTTGTGTAGAAGACCTCCCGTTGCCCTCCCGCGTCCTGCCATTCGTTATCGGAGCCATCGAGCCTGTAGCGGAAGTGCACCCTCTCGGGGATGGTCAGGCTGCCGGCCGTGTACTCGATCTGCACCTTGCTCGTGTGGGCTGGCAGCTGCAGGGCCGCCGAGGTGACCGGATAACGTCGTTGACCGGCGCTCACCGACCAGACCGTCACCGGGGTCGGCAGGGTATTGCGGTGCAGTCGCGTGGAGACAATCGATGCCAATCCGTTGGCGGTGACGAACCAAAGAGCGCCGTCCGGCGTCTCGAGTGCGGAGGGCAAGGGTCGCAGCTGCACGGCCATCCCCGGCAATCCGTCGAGATGGTCGAACGCCTCGTAGCGCACTCGATGGCCTGAGTCATGAACGACCTGATGTATTTCGTCGGGCGAGAGGTGGAAGACACCCTTGTTGCCATTCAGCCAGAGGTCGCCCTCTGCGGCTTCAACGATTCCCGTGATGCCGGTGAATGAATCGTCCGAAGTGCCCTTCACTGCAACGAAGTGGCTTCCATCGAAGCGCGCAAGTCCGAGCTCACCGCCGACCCACACGTGCGCTCGGCCGCCCGCAATGGCCGTAACATTGCCGAGCCTGAGACCATCCTTCTCATCAAAGAGCCGTACTGCGGTCCCCTCCACCCGCGCGACACGATCATGCGTGTAACCGAACCACAGGCCATGGCGCGGGTCGGCGGTTTCGACGATCGCGGTCTCATGCGGCAGCGCTTGCAGACCTCCATTGGCGAGCCACTGGCCGTCTGACAGACGAAACACACCCCTGCGAACCATGGATACCCACAGGGCACCGGTGTAGTCGCGCACGATCGCCTGCACATCCGAGCCCACAGCCTGCTCTGGCAGTGCCTGTGTCAGCAACCGCGTGCCCTCGATGTGGGCGAGCGCCGTTGGGCCGCCGAACCACGTGGTGCCATCTGGATCGCGGTAGGCCGTTGAAAAATCCGGTGCAGGCTGTTGTGCCACGACTTTGCCGTTTCGCACTCGCAGCAGCACGCCTGACGGATATTTCGTCCGCAGTGCAACCCACAAGGCATTGCCATCGCCGGGCGCGATGACGGGTCCTTCGATCGGATCGGCAACCTCGAGGTTTGGCGGCAAAGCGAGTCTGACCACTTTGCTGTCACTGAAGCGGTCGACCCCGAGCGTGGTGCCCGCCCAGAGATTCCCTTCACGGTCTTCGAACAGACAGAGGACACTTGAGCTCGTCAGGCCATCGGATTTTCCGAAGGCTTCCGGCTCGTTCACCCCCAGGTTCCTCGGGTCGGCCAACTGCGTGCTCCTCGACACACGTCGGACACTATGGCCTCCGAGCCACAGGTTGCCTTCGCGATCAAACAGCAACGGGCCTTCGGCCACATTAGGAAATCGTCGGTTGCCCCGCGGACGAGCACTCGCGGCCGAGTCCATGCGCGTGAGCCCGCCGGCATCGGATGTCCACACAGCGCCATCGGGCGCCACGCCCAACTCCATATGTGGACCGTTGGGTGCATACGCTCGCGCCGCGATCTCCTGGAATCGCCCCGTGCCGGGCGCTTGCGCCAGCACCCTGTCCGGCCCGAGTACCCAAAGCGTCCCAGCCCCGTCCACGAGCGCCCCGTAAGGGGAAAGCTCATTTTTCTCAATCGGCACGCGTTCCCAGCGCGTGCCGCGCAGCCGAGCCAGCCCACCTCGTGCCGCAACCCAGGTTGTACCGGCGCGATCCCAGACTATGCTTTTGACGGTCCCATTCGGCAGACCGTCAGCCTCGCCGTAGTGGGTAAAGCGACCGTCCTCGAGAACACCGACACCGCCGAAACGGAAACCGAGCCATAGTGCCCCCTCCGGGGAGGTGGCGAGTGAGGAGATGTTGTTCGATTCGAAAGGTTGACCGGGAGGTCCTGCATAGCGGACGAAGGTCAGGCCGTCGAATCGAAAGAGACCCATCTCGCTGCCGAGCCACAGCGTGCCATCGGGCGTCTGGGCGAGCGCGACGACGTTACCGGGCGCCCCGTTGGCGGCCGTCCACCCTTTGTGATTGAGCTGCTGCAGCGTGAGGTCGGGTTGCAGAGACCAGACGGGACTGCTAAGCAGCAGTGCCCCCAAGCATAAGCCCACGGCTCGCAAGTAAACGCTCCTTTCGGTCCGACGGACCATACGGTGAGGTGAAACCTCGTCCGGCACTGCATACAGAGAGGCTCTGAGCCGCACATCCCCAAAAAGGTAGACCCGCCGGTGCGCGTTCGGGCAGGTGCTGCTCTTCTAATCCGAGCCGCGGGCGGTGACTACCCCAAAAGGACCATCCGCAGGCAACGCGTTAGTCGGTATCCGCTGCTTGTCTGACCGAGCAATCTCTTCGCCATGCAGAGGTTGTTTCGTTGTCATCACTGTGATCGATGCGGTGGTACTTGCGCCGGGATGCTCGGGAAAAATGGCGCTCGGCCTGCACGTGCAATCGTTCTGCCTGGAGGCTCAGTCGGTTTATGAGAGTTGATATGCAAACGTCGAATGGAGCCGCTATCGCCTTTGGACCCTACCGACTCCTGCCCTTACAGCGCATCGTCCTGCGCGACCGCATGCCGCTGCAACTCGGCAGCCGCGCGCGGGAGATACTGGTTGCGCTGGTAGAGCGCGCGGGCGAGGTTGTAGAGAAGCGCGAGCTACTCAAGCGCGTCTGGCCGGGCATGGTGGTCGAGGAAGGGACTCTCAGGGTTCACATAAACACGCTTCGCAAGGCGTTGAGAGAAGGTGAGGCTGGCGCACGCTACGTGGAGAGTGTTACCGGCCGCGGGTATAGGTTCGTAGCGCCAGTTGTGCCGGTAAGTGAAACCACTCCAACGCAGTCCACACCGTCAGCGCCGAGCCGCCGACTGGACGAGGTCCCGAACGGAAGGAAGGAAGGGTGTCGGCTGCTTGCATTCGTTCATGTGGATACGACCAGTCTCGCCGGAGTCCGGCAGCTCATTGAGTTGAAGGAGCTGCCGCAGGTGGAAGAGATTCACTCGGTTACAGGCGAGAGTGCCATGCTCCTGAAGGTACGCGTCCGCGATACGCGTGAGTTGGATCGCGTGTTGGAGCGCATGTCTGCGATCGAGGGATTCACAGCCACCCGCAGCTACATCGCGCTCTCGACGTACCTCGAGCGTGGACCCGGTGGCTCGAACGAATGACGGCTGAACACCTCTTAACGGCGATATAGGACAGGTCCGCTTACAATCGCGGAACAGAAGTCGCGTGTGAAACGGAGGCTGCATGCCCGATATCACTGGTATGGCGATCCTCATCGCAAGTTGCGCGTTGCTGGTCTGGTTGGCGTTCCGCGCCTGGCGTGCAAAAAGCGCTCTGGTACGATGGAGCGCCGGGGGCCTCGCAAGCCTGTTGGCGATAGTCGCGTCTCTGTTGGTCGCAGTGTCGATCTCGGGGCTGTCGCGGGCGCATACACGTACCGCACCCGCTCCCGACCTGAAGATCGCACCTACGGCCGCGCAAATTCAGCGTGGTCGGGCCATCGTCGACAGCTTCTGTAGCGGCTGCCATTCCACAACGGACCGTCTCACCGGTGGCAAAGATCTGGGCAAGGACCTTTCCGCTCCTATCGGGTCTTTCGTGTCCTCTAACCTGACGCCGGCGGGGCAGTTGAGGCACTGGTCTGATGGGGAGATTTTTCGTGCAATTCGCAACGGAATCGACGCCGAGGGACGTTGGCTGGTGATCATGTCATATACCAACGCCGGGAAGCTGACCGACGAAGACATAGAGTCTCTCATCGCGTACCTGCGCAGCCAGCCGCCCACCGGGACGGCAACCGTGGATCCGCCGGATCATTTCAATTTGCTCGGGCTCATCATGTTGGGAGCGGGCCTGCTCCCAGAGGGTAAACCCGTATTCACCGGGGTCGTCACTGCGGCGCAAAAGGCTCCTACAGCGGAATATGGCGAATATATCGCACGTTATCAGGATTGCCGCGAATGCCACGGCGCTGATTTGAACGGCGGTAAGCCAGGTCAGATCGCCCCTATCGGGCCCGGGTTGAATTTGGTCAAGCAGTGGCAACGGGAGGAATTCATCGCCGCAATGCGCACTGGCACGGACCCATATGGCCATCAGTTGGGAGAGCAGATGCCATGGCGTTACATCGGAAGAATGGATGACGAAGAACTGACCGCGCTCTACGAATATCTGGCTCACGGGCGGGACTCCCGGTCCGCGGCAGCGAACTGAAGCGGGCAGCGGACCTCAAACAGCTCTTACGGCAGATGGAGACAGAGTTGAAGACACTATCGTCCGCGGTGTTGCTCACGACCTGGTTGCATTTGACTGAGTGGGTCGTGAGCCCGCGAGAAGAATGTCCACCAGCCTTCTGGCACTTTCCGGCCAGTCCGGCACTGAGGACACGTTGGAGACGCCGACGAGTGCCCGAAGCAGGTCAAACGGGTCGAGGTCCGGGCGGATGTCGCCGCTCTTGATCGCCCGGTTCACCAGCGAATCAATCGCACCGTGGATCTGCGCGCGCGCTGACTCGAAGAGCTTCGAAGGTCCTCCAACTACTGTGTTGAGCGCCGCAACGACGATCTGTTTCGTCGCAATGTAGTCGATGAACAGCAACATCCACGCCCGCAACGCCTTGATGGGGGACATCGTCCGCGAAAATTCCTTCTCGGCGGCTGCCAACCTTTCAACCTCGGTGCGATAGACCGCCTCGAGAAGCGCATCGCGCGTTGGAAAGTGGCGATAGAGGGTTCCCGGTCCGACTCCGGAGTGCTTGGCGACTTCGTCCAGGCTGACGTCAGCGCCGGAGCGCGAAAAAGCCGCCTTGGCGACCTGCAGGATGCGCTCGCGGTTACGTTGCGCGTCAGCGCGCGGCTTGCGACGAACGTTCTTACTCTTCTTCGGACCGGTCATGGCGCCTCACTTGCAATCGGAGATGGTCTCCGCTTAATATAGACGGAGACGCTCTCCGTTTCTATCGTTTTCCACCCAGCCCGTCAATTTGTAATACGCCATGGGTGGCGGGTCCGTTTTGAGGTGTGCCGCTGAGAAGTCTGCTGCGGCTTCTCAGATCGAATGCAGGCACCAGCACGAGAAGTGAATGGGCCGGATCGAGATTGACGCAGATCTGCAAAGGAGTTCGCGATGATTACATCTCGGGAGCTACTGGACACATCGATTGCGCAGCTTTGGACGCTCGCTCGCTTTTTGGGTGAACAACTCGGCGAGGACAGAGACGGAATAGAGTCCGATACGGCAGAGACTCGTGCATGCCATGAGATCGTTCGGTCCCTCAGGGAGCTGATTCTGAGCCTCGAGGCAGCTGGCGATGTACGCGGCGGTGATACCGAACTGCCGGCGACCCGGCGGAGATGGCACGAGAGTTACCCGCATGGGCACCGACCAAAGTCGAAGCGCGGCGAGCTTTGTTCACTGGTTGACAAGGGCGCTGCTTCGCGACCTTGGTGATGGGAGGTGCATACTCGTAGTTGCCTCCGGAGGGACGGAGCCCCTTTAGAAGGGTTACGGGTCCGTTGAACGCCAGGATGAGTTGACGCTCAGCGACGTTAGAACATCAGCGTTCGTGGTGACCCGTTCGGAAGAACTCGTCGAGGGGTAGGCGCTTGGATCGTTAGGAGCGTTGCAGCTCCCTGCCACTTTCAGAGTATAGCGCACCGGGGTCTTGCGGTAAGGCCCGGGTCGTGGTCCAGCATCGCCGGCCGATGCCTCAATGGGCCGAAATGGGATCGGAGGGTGGCCATGACTGAGCATGCGGTGGTGATTGCCGGAGGAGGTCCGACGGGACTGATGTTGGCAGGCGAGCTGGCATTGGCGCGGGTCGACGTCGCCATTGTCGAGCGACGTGCCAACCAGGAGCTCGCTGGCTCGCGTGCGGGCGGTCTGCACTCACGCACCATCGAAGTTCTCGATCAGCGTGGAATCGCCGATCGGTTCCTCTCAGAAGGGAAGGTGGGTCAGGTCGTGCACTTCGCCGGGATCCCCCTGGACATCAGCGACTGTCCCACCCGCCACAACTACGGGCTCGCACTCTGGCAGAACCACATCGAGCGCATACTCGCGGACTGGGTCGCCGAGCTGGCGGTGTCGGTCTATCGCGGACGTGAGGTTACGCGTTTCGCGCAAGGCGACAGCGGCGTCCAGATCGAGCTGTCCGATGGCCAGTCGCTGCGATCGGAATATCTCGTCGGGTGTGATGGCGGGCGCAGTCGGATCCGTCAGGCAGCCCGCATCGCGTTTCCTGGGCGGGAGCCGACGACCAGCTGCCTGATCGCCGAAGCTGAGCTGGCCGAGGAGCCGGAGTGGGGCATCCGCCGAGATGCACTCGGTGTCCATTCCCTCGCCAGGCTCGAGGATCGTGGCCAGGTGCGGGTCCTCGTCACCGAACAACACCTCGGGCAGAGCGGGGGCCCCACCTTGCGCGATCTCAGTGAGGCGCTCCTCGCCGTGTACGGGACCGATTATGGGATCCACACTCCCACCTGGATCTCCAGGTTCACCGACATGACTCGGCAGGCCGCGGCGTACCGCGACGGACGGATCCACCTGGCCGGCGACGCCGCACACGTTCATCCCCCGGACGGTGGACAGGGCCTCAACACGGGTGTGCAGGACGCAGTGAATCTGGGATGGAAGCTGGCTCAGGTGGTCAAGGGAACATCGCCGCAGAGTCTCCTGGATACATACCATGCCGAGCGCCACCCGGTCGCTGCCCGCGTGCTCCGTAACACGATGGCGCCGGTCGCGCTGCGTCGCTCGGACGACCGCACCAGGGTCCTGCGCGACACCATCACCGAGCTTCTCACCATGGACGAGCCGCGCAAACGGTTCGGTGCCATGCTGTCCGGTCTCGACGTCCATTACGACCTCGGCGAGGGACACCTGCTGCTCGGACGCCGTATGCCTGATCTCGACCTGGTGACCGCCGACGGTCCGTTACGGCTCTTCACCCTGCTGCACGGTGCCCGGCCGGTGCTGCTCAACCTCGATGAGCCCGGCGGCTTCGACATCACTCCGTGGACGGATCGGGTTCAGCTGCTCGACGCCAAGTACGTCGGTGCGTGGGAGCTCCCTGCACTCGGGCCAGTCACGGCTCCCGCGGCCGTGTTGATTCGGCCCGACGGATATGTGGGGTGGGTGGGAGACCTGACTCGGCTCGGGCTCGCTGACGCGCTAACCACCTGGTTCGGACCGCCGACTTCCCCATCCCACACATGTTCGTATCGCAAGGGACTGCGGCATCAGGTCTCAAATTCATCTGGCGATCACTGACCTGACATCACCGGGACATAGCCTGGTGGTTGCATCCCCAGGGTCCCGCTGTAGGTTAGCTCTGACAGCAGTAAGTAGGAGTTTTCCGGCAGATTTTGAGTCGTACGTGGCTACACTCCGCGGGTCCGTGGATATCGGCAGGGACGGCGATGCGGACCAAACTTCCGAACGCTCGCACGCGAGCCGATTACTACAGACAAATGGCACAGTCGCTGCGCGAGCGCGTTTCCACCTTGAAAGTCTTCGAGGCCCGGAACGAGTTCCGGGCGCTCGCAGCCGAATATGAACGTCTCGCGGACTTCCTTCAACGAGCCGAGCTATGCGATGTGCGTCCCCGTCCAGAACTGCATCGAAGGAACTCGTGCGGAGGGGGTGTTCGTTCTGACATCAACGGGCGAGTAGAATTGGCACTGCGGTCTGGCACAAATTCAATAAACCGCCCGCAGGACACAGAACTCATGCCTACCGAGCCGGTGTTTACCGAGAGCGATCTCCGCTCCCGCGTCCTGCAGCGCATTGAGGACGGCCGATTGCCATTCATGCTGTCGACCAACATCGAAGCAGGATACGGCGCGGGAGGCAGGTGCGATCTGTGCGATCATCCGATCGCCCCCGACAAGATCGAGTACGCTGTTCAACGACCCCGTGGCGCTAAGTGCCTGCATTTTCATTTTGCTTGCCACTCGGCCTGGCAGCGTGAGTGCGTGCTACGTTGGCGAGACTTGCCACCACCTTCCACGCAAAGCTGAAAGAAAAACGCGCTGCCCATCCTAGGCAGCGCGCTCTCGTGAGATTTAATGGGACGAGGGGCCCCATTGTATTGCGAAGTGTCGCGAATCCCACGAGGTCTGGAATAGTTGCAGTTGGAAGTTACGAAGCGGTGAAACGCTATCTGGGTGCCGTTCCCGGCAGGGCGCTTTCGCGCTGATTCACCGGGCGATCACCGGCCTGACATCACAGGCGCGTACGTTGACGCGGGTTTCCCGGGCTGAGGCCTTGTTACGCGTCAGGCGCGTCGACGAGCCATTTCTCGGCGACCATACGGACGGCACATCTCAAAACGAGCCAAACAGGCTGCCTATAAAAATGACCGCCACGAGCGCTATGATCGGACCGGTCATTGCCGCCATGACGATGTCGAGATAGCTCGTCTTGTGAGTCGCGCCGCATACCGCCAGCAGCGTGACCACCGCGCCGTTGTGCGGAAGGCTATCGAGCGTGCCCGCGCCGATCACAGCAACACGGTGCATGAGTCCCGGGTCAATACCGTGCTTGCTCGCGATCTCCATGTAAGTGTCCCCCAGCGCGCCGAGCGCGATGGTCAATCCCCCCGACGCCGATCCCGTCAGCGCCGCCAACACGTTCGTGGCCACGGCCAGGCCTACGAGCGGCCCACCCTCGATGCCCAGCACCCAATCACGTACCGACGCGAATGCGGGAAGTGTTGCGACGACGCTGCCGAATCCGACCAGGCTTGCGACGCTCATCACAGGCAGCACCGAAGCGTTCATGCCTGCATCAGCCGTGTCGCGCAGCGCGCGCAACCGCTTGCGGTTCAGCAGCACGACAACGACGATCGCCGAGGCGAGCGCCACGATCACGGACCAGACGCCGGCGACGTCGGACAGCGTAATTCCGCCCCAGCGCTGCTCGGCGAGGAAGCTGGTGTCCATGCGTGGCAGCACGAGTAAAGACATCATGAGGTTGACCACCATAACGACCGCGAGCGGCAAGAAGGCGAGCACCGCAGGCGGACTTTCCGCGGAACGTCTGCCGTGCTGCAACTCCGCCGGGTCGAATTCGCGGGCCGTTGTGGCTCGCTCGCGCACCAGCAGGTCGTTCGCCGCCGCGCCCGCGGTCATGGTCGTGGTTCCGAATGTCTCTCCGGCCCGAGTCGCCGCAACCTCGCGGCGGTGCAGCCACCACAAGCCAAAGCCCAGCATGATCACCGAAGCGATCAGCCCTAACCCAGGTGCCGCGAACGGCGTCGTGCCGAAGTGCGGCATCGGTATGGCATTTTGAATCGAGGGTGTGCCCGGCAACGCCGACATCGTGAACGTCGACGTGCCCAGCATCACGGCAGCCGGCAGGAGCCGATTCGGAATGCCGGCCGTGCTGAACAGCGCCTGTCCCATCGGAACGAGCACGAAGATCGCCACGAAAAGACTCACGCCCCCATAGGTCACGAGCGCGCCTGCCAGCACAACGGCTAAAGTCGCGCGGCCGGTGCCCAGCCGCATCGTCATCCACTGCGCGATCGCAGCGACGGATCCGCTGTCCTCCATGAGCTTCCCGAACAGAGCGCCCAAGAGAAAGAGCGGAAAGAATTGCGCAACGAAGCCGCCCGCGGCGAGCATGAAAGTCCGCGTCCAGTGCGCGAGGAGCGGTTCGCCCGACGCGGCCGCGGCGACGAGCGCAGCGACCGGCGCGAGCCCCAGCACGCTCCAGCCGCGGTAGGACATACCGACGAGCAGTGCGAGGCCGAGGACGATGCCGGCAAGTCCCATCGCTCAAACTCCCTCGAGGAAAGCGTCGAGGTCGAGCGACGAGCGTTGCCCCAGGTCGCGACCGTGAGCCGCAATGAAGGCGTCGGCACACCGCCGTCCTTCGTCCCGTAGCTTTTGGAGAAATCTCCACTCGGCGATGAGCTTGGACGAAGAGCCTAACTTGACCATCCAATCACTTGCGATGCGGTGAATGCGCATCCGCGCCCACGATGCGCTTTCGGCCCCTCTCGCGCAGGATGCCCGCCGCAGCAGCGCGATCATCCGCAACTCTTTCACCAATGGCGAATTGAAAGAGATTTCGTTCAGGCGGTTCAGGATGTCGCGTGCCGACTTCGGCGTGCCAGGCCGACGGATGGGATTGATCTGTATCAGAATCGTGTCGCTCGCGTTGCACTCGCGAACGAGCGGAGTGATGGTCGGGTTCCCGGCGTAGCCGCCGTCCCAATAAGGCTGCCCATCGATTTCGATCGCCTTATACATCGTCGGCACGCACGCGGATGCGAGTAACGCGTCGACGGTCAGCTCGGCATTGCGGAACACTCGCCCGCGTCCGGTCTGGACATTGGTGGCCGTGATGAAGATCTTGATCGGCGATTCACGCAAACGACGGAAGTCGATGCTTTTGGCCAGGATGTCGCGCAAGGGATTGAACGCCGCGACGCCGAGGTCGTAGGGCGAGAACAGGCGTGAGGCGAGGTCCATCGCGATAAACATGGGCGAATTGTCGAGTGTCCAGTTGCCGAGCAGCATGTCGAGCGGCCCGCGTTGTAACGGGCTCAGCTCAGCGGCGCTGGATACGCGCCGCCAGAAACGTTCGAGCGCTGCGCGCGCACCCTCGGGCCCTCCCTCGGCATAACCGTCGGCGAGGACCGCGGCATTCATCGCTCCGGCCGAAGTGCCGGAGATCCCGTCGAGTTGCAGCCTCGGCATTTGGAGCGCCCGATCGAGGACGCCCCAGGCGAAAGCTCCATGGGCACCACCACCTTGGAGTGCGAAGTCGACAGCAATGGCTTTACGGTTGATTCGTCGCGGAGACTTTCGGGCACGTGCCTGTGCTGACATGAGGGCCATCATACCTGCAGCCCTTTAACACGCGTCGCGCCCACCCGCGCAGTCAGCGCCAGCGCTCGCTGACGCTAAGACACGCGGCAGCTGTCTGAGACAACCGGCGGTATGTATGAAATCCGATCGGCGCTATTCGTGCAGCAGGGAACGCCAATTGCGCGGCACGCGGCCCTTGGGACCTGGGACCGGCTGATCGATGGGATGGGAGGGAGGTGGCAGCAATTCTGCACCCGGGATCATGGCTTCTTGTTCGTAGTCGTAAAACCAATCCTCACCCGGCTCGAAGCTGGCAACGACCGGATGGCCGCTCGCTCGGGCATGTTGAGAGGCGTGCTGCGCCGGCGAGCTGTCACAACAGCCGATGTGACCGCACTGCGCGCAGCGCCGCAGGTGCAGCCACCACCCGCCCGCGGCCAGGCATTCCACGCAACCATCTCCGCTCGGTTTCGACGCCGGGTCGATACCGCGGCGGTGCGCGGGTGGATTTTTCATCACACTGCTCCGTTCGGATTTGCCTCGACGTTACTTTCCTCCTGTCCTGGCCACATGTGAATCCCAAGGTATGCACCGCCATGGAAACCATCGGCCAATGGTTGAGGCCGTATGACTGTGGTGAAATGACCCCAGGACGAAATGGTAGCTCGAAGCATCCGCAGACCTCGCGTCCTCACCTGGCTGCGGTCTAGCTACCTGAAGGCGGGCGCGACTCGCTCGTGCACGACCGCGGAGATCAACGATGCTTGTCTTTAACCCGCCATTCTTATCTGATCTGCGTTTCTCTTTCCTCGCGTTAGCAGTTGCGGTGCTCG
>Ga0306922_10005090_pt1 | contig 12522 bp, 14 predicted proteins | sample sta12Cox44000082_FD_203758 | JGI IMG/M metagenome (GOLD analysis project Ga0306922, IMG submission 203758) | Lab enrichment of tropical soil microbial communities from Luquillo Experimental Forest, Puerto Rico - statoxic.12C.oxic.44.000.082 (v2)... | ecosystem: Environmental > Terrestrial >... | reverse complement strand
CGGAAGATGGCGATGCTGGAATTCGTCCGGATCGTGCTCGTCATAGGCTTGGCCCGGCAGCAAAACGCTGAAGATCGCATCCCGGCGAATGGCATGATACGTGCTCCACTCCTGCGGCAATCGCACCGGCCGCAGCGCGTAACGCTCGAGAGCATGATTCATCGGTGCCCGTGTCAAATTTGTTTGTGATTGTCAGCTTAAGATACCGAGCGTAGAAGCCCAACCCATTCGCTCCCATTCATTGCGGCAGGCAGCAGATGTTCGAAGAAAAAGAACTGACTGCGGCTGCGCTCTCGTCCGCGCTACGCGATGAGGAGGGGGCGGTACGTGCGGATTTTGTCGAGCGCGTTCAACAGGCGATTACCACGGAAGATTCCGCGGCGCTACGCGAACTCCTCGGCGATCTGCACCAGGCTGACGTCGGCGATCTGATCGAGGCGCTCGAGCCCGAGCTGCGTCCCAAGCTGGTCAAGCTGATGGGACGCGGCTTCGATTTCACGGCGCTGACCGAGGTCGAAGATACCGTCCGCGAGCAAATCCTCGCCGAACTGCCGCCCGGGGCGGTGGCCGCGGGCGTGCGCAAGCTCGATTCCGACGATGCCGTGGCCATCCTCGCGGACCTGCCGAAGGACGAGCAGACCGAAATTCTCGAGCGATTCCCGCCGCCCGAGCGCGTCGCGCTGGCGCGCAGCCTGCTCTATCCGGAAAACTCTGCCGGTCGGCGCATGCAGACCGAGTTCATTGCCGTGCCGCCAGCATGGACGGTCGGGCGCACCATTGACCATCTGCGCGAGACGCCCGATCTACCCGACCGCTTCTGGGAGGTCTACGTGGCCGATTCCGCCGGCCTGCTGCAGGGTACGGTTGCGCTCGACCGGCTGTTGCGGACGAAGCGGCCGGTGCCGATAGCGAGTTTGATCGACGAGGAAATGCACGCCGTCCGCGTCACCGACGAGCAAGAAGACGTGGCGCGCCTGTTCGAGCACTACGATCTGGTTGCCGCCCCGGTCGTCGACGAGAGAGATCGGCTGGTTGGCGTTATCACCTTTGACGACATTGTCGACGTGATCGAGCAGGAGGCCGAGGAGGACATTCGAGCCCTCGGCGGCGTCGGGCGCGAGGAGGAACTGTCGGACCCGGTGTGGTTCGTCGCGCGTGGGCGCTTTAATTGGCTGTTGGTCAATCTTGCTACCGCTTTCCTGGCGTCATCGGTCCTCGGCCTGTTCGAGGACGAACTGCAAAAAATGGTGGCATTGGCGGTATTGGCTCCGATCGTGGCAAGTCAGGGCGGCAATGCCGCGACGCAGACCATGACCGTGGTGGTGCGGGCGCTGGCGCGGCATGAATTGTCGAACGCCAACGCCGCGCGCATCATTCTGCGTGAAGTGCTCGTCGCCTTGGTCAATGGCCTGGCCTTCGCCGTCATCACCGGCGTGGCAGCGGCGGCATGGTTCAAGGTGCCCGACCTCGGCGTGGTGATCGGTCTCGCCATGATTTGCAATCTCGTGGCAGGGGCGCTCGGCGGCATTCTGGTGCCGCTCGCGCTCCATCGCTTCCACGCCGATCCGGCGATTTCGTCGGGCGTGTTCGTGACCACGGTGACGGATGTCGTCGGGTTCTTTTCGTTCCTCGGCATCGCGACCCTGTGGTTTGGGCTCAAGTGACGGCGACGGCGTTGCGCCTGGTCGCTTCAGCGATGCCTATGGGCCAATGACCTAGGGCTCACTGGACGACTCGATCAATAGCCTATCGGCCGGTGAGCAATCGCGCGGGCCATGTAACCTCTTGGCCGATCAACGGGAATCACGTAGGCCTGTGGCCGCCATGCTGCGGGTCAGACTCAAAGCCGACGGCCGGATCGTCGAGATTCTTCCCGACGGCAGCGAGGCTGCGCTGCCGAGCCCGCTTGCGGAGATCGCCCAACAGATGCGCCAGGGGCGGCCGGCCGGCGGTTGGGTCGCGGCGGCACGGGCCGCGCGAGGGGCAACGGCCGATGCCGCCTACGCGCGCGGCGTGCGCGCGCGCACCAAGCTCACGCAGGCGCAGTTCGCCGCGCGCATCGGGGTGCCGATCGAGACCGTGCGCAACTGGGAGCAGGGCAAGCGCTCGCCCCGCGGCCCCGCCCGCGCGTTGCTCAAGGTGATCGACGAGGTGCCCGAAATCGCTTTTGCGGTTCTCAGTGCTGCGAAGCCGCAGACCTGACGCGTGCCTGTTCCGGGCGCGGCCGTCCGAACATCGCGGCTACGCTACGCTGGTGCGCGCCTGGCACGGGTTGGCGCCGCGAGCCATGCGAGCGCCGCCATGGCCGTGAGCGTCGCGAGATAAGCGATGAGCTGCAGCTCGGTCGGGCGGTCGGTATAGCCGATGAGCGTGTGCAGCACGTGGCCGATGATGCCGTCCTGCGGCAGCCACGGCGAACTGTCCCACAATTGGTGGCTGAGCACGTTGATCACGCCGGCGGCGTCGAGATATTGCACCGCCTGCGCCGCCATGCCCGCTGCCAACAATGCAATGAGCACGGTCGTTGCGGTGAAGATGTGCCGCGCGGGGATGCTGACAAGCCCATAGTAGGTCAATGCGGTGAACGCCGCCCCGACCGCGAGCCCGAGCACGCCGCCGATGAAAAGCGAGGACCCCGACGCGCCGCCGGCGAGGATGCCGTAGAGGAACAGCACGACTTCCGAGCCCTCGCGCAGCACCGCAAGTCCTACCACCACGACGAGCGCGGTCATCGGCCGCTTGCCCGCGCTCACCGCCGCGCCGACCGCGGCCATCTGCACTGCCATCTCGCGGCCGTGGCGCGCCATCCAGACCGTGTGCCACATCAGCATCACCACCGCGGCGCCGAGCACGCTGGCGTTGAGCAATTCCTGGCCCGAACCTTCGAACGCGCTGGCGATGGCCTCGGCGAACAAGGCGACGATGCCGGCGCCGAGCGTGCCGAGGAGCACGCCGGCCGCAACCCAGTGTCCGCGGCCGCCGATGCCGCGGGTCGCCGCCAGCACGATGCCGATGATCAGACCGGCCTCGATCACTTCGCGGAAGACGATGATGAGCGCGCCGAACATGCTGCTATTCCGCGATTACGACGCCTTTGGCGGTGTCGGCGTTGAACTCGCCGATGAACTCGTAGCGGCCGGGGGCGAGCGGTCCGATGCGCACCAGGGCTTTGGACTTGCCGGGAATGATTTTCTCGACTTTGAGCGTCGCGCTCTCGAATTCCTCAGGGGTCGCATCCTCGTTGGCGACATAGATCGACACGCGCTTGCCCGCAGGCACGCGCAGTTCCTGCGGCTCGAACTTGTGATTGCGGATGACGAGGTTGAACTCCTGCGCGAGGGCTTGCGCGCTCGGCATGCCGAGCGCCGCCAGCAGGATTGTCACTGCAAATCCGCGCATCACGTCTGCCGTCCAGTGAGCTCTCGAGTGATATGAAGGGCTTCGCAAGGCACAGCGCAAGTGTTGTATTATTGAATTGTTCTAATCTTGCGCAGCGAAGCGCCGCGTGGCGGCTGAAAATTCGGTTGCCATGGCCGCCGAAGACGGGGCATCCAGGAGCCGCGCGCGTTCGGGTGCGATTAGGGAATGCGATGAATTTCGTCGAAGCCAACGGCGCAAGGATTCCCGCCCTCGGGCTCGGCACCATGACGCTGATGGATGCGGTTTGCGTCGACACGGTCGAGACCGCGCTCTGTGTCGGTTATCGCCACATCGACACTGCCGAGCGCTACCGCAACGAGAGCGAGGTCGGCAAAGGACTGCGTCGGGGACTGCGCGCCGCCGGCATCGCGCGCGAGGACGTGTTCGTGACCACCAAGGTTTTTCACGATCAGCTCGCCGCCGCCGATTTCGAGCGTTCGCTGGATCAAAGCCTCAAGAAGCTCGAGCTCTCCTGGGTCGACCTTCTTCTCATCCATTGGCCGAGTCCGAACGTGCCGCTGAAGGAAACGCTCGGCGTTCTGTGCAAGGCAAAACGCGACGGGCGGACCAAGCATATCGGGGTGGCGAATTTCACCATCCCCTTGCTGCAAGCCGCGGTGAAGCTCGCGAGCGAACCGCTGGTGACCAACCAGATCGAAGTCCATCCGTTCATCGACCAGGACAAGGTCATTGCCGTCTGCCGCGGCTACGGCCTCGCGGTGACGGCCTATTGCCCGCTCGCCCGCGGCAAGGTGCCCGGCAGCGAAGTGCTCGCGCGCATCGGCAAGACCCGCGGCAAGAGCGCGGCGCAGGTGGCGCTGCGTTATCTCGTGCAACGGGGCGTCATCGCGATCCCACGCACGCCCAATCCCGATCATCTCGCCGCCAATCTCGCGGTCTTCGACTTCAAACTCAGCGATGCGGAAATGGTCGATATCGATAAGCTCAAGCAGCCCGGCATGCGAGTGGTAAATCCGCCGCACGCGCCGCGCTGGGACAATTGAGGCCGCGAACCGGCGATGCAGAACGGAGGCAAGTGGTGACGTCCGTTGCAGCGCGCGTAATCGAAGCGCACGGCGCGCACATTCCCCTCGTCGGCCTCGGCACCTGGGAGCTGCGCGGGCGCGCCTGCGTGCGCGTCGTCGAGCACGCGCTGCGGCTCGGCTACCGCCACGTCGACACCGCCGAGCTCTACGACAACGAACGCGAGGTGGGGGAGGGGCTGCGCGCCTCCGGCGTAAAGCGCGACGAGGTGCTCGTCACCACGAAAGTGTGGCCGTCGCACTTTGCCCCCCGCGACCTCGAGCGCTCCGTTCAAGCGAGCCTGGAGCGGCTCAAGCTCTCGCAGGTCGATCTGCTCCTGCTGCACTGGCCGAATCCGCAGATTCCGCTACGCGACACGCTTGGCGCGCTCTGCAAGGTCCAGCGCATGGGACTTGCGCGCCATATCGGCGTATCGAACTTCACCGTCGCGCTCATCGAGGAGGCCGTGAAGCTCGCGCAGGAGCCGCTGGTGTGCAACCAGATCGAGCTGCATCCCTTCATCGACCAATCGAAGGTGATCGCCGCCTGCCGACGGCACGGCATGGCGATCGTGGCCTATAGCCCGGTGGCCCGCGGCGGCGTGAACAGGGACAAGCTGCTCTCCCGCATCGGCAAGGCACACGGCAAGACCGCGGCGCAGGTGAGCCTGCGTTTCCTGGTGCAACAGGGCATCGCGGCCATCCCGCGGACAAGCCGCCTCGAACGGCTGTCGGAAAATCTCGCGATTTTCGACTTCGACCTCTCGCCGGCCGAGATGGCCGAGATCGCGCGGCTCGCACACCGCGACGGACGCATCGTCGATTACGCCTACTCGGGAACGCCGCAATGGGATTGACATGCAACGGTCCTCGACGCTCGACGCGCCTGGCGATGCTTGCGCTGCTCGTGGGAAGCGCGCCCATCGCACATTTGGCGCTGACGAATGCTGCCTGCGCCGAGCCGACGCGGCCGGCGGTTCGCTCATCGGCCGCCCCGCGCGATAAGATCACGCTGCCGCGCTCGCGGCCCGCTGCCGTCGGCACCCAGGAAGCAGAAACCGGTGACGACGCGGACGCGCCCGCGCTCCCCGAAGGCTTTCGCGAGCTTGCCAGAGGGTCTGGCGAGCCGCAGATCCCGGGGCTCACCATCGTCTACCTGCATCCGCTCGGCTCGCCGGCCGCAGCCAACAACTGGCGCAACATCATCGTGCACCAGACCGAAGGGCCCGCCGGCTCGGCGAAAAGCATGGCGCTGGCGCAGGCGCAAAATCCCACCAAGCGCGGCGTGATGTTATGGGTGGAAACCGACGGCACCGCCTATTGGGCGACGGCGGAGACCGCGATCACGACCCACGGCGACGGCGCCAATCGAAACGACAACAAATACATCGATAATTCCAAGACCTATCGCAACGTGATCAAGACCAACTCGATCGGCGTTGAATTCGTGGGCAACTACCCGGACGTGGCCAAGCCGGCAACGCGCGCGCAGAAGCAAGCGTGGCTGGTGCTGGTGCGGTTCTTGCAGGAGCGCTACGGCATTCCGACCGAGAACGTCTATGCCCACAACTGGATCGACTTTAAGGACAATCGCTACTGCGAGGGCTGCGAGCTGGCGACGCTGGCGCGCAAGCTCGCCTTCCAGCCGGGCCAGCGAGCGAGCGGCGAGTAACGACCGGCGTTCGCCCATGCCGGTTTCGAGCTGCGCGCCGTTCGCTCGCAACTCGCCACTCGCACGCAAGTCGCCACTAAGCCTGGAGCCGTCATCGTGACCGCGATGGATCCCGACCGCGCGCTCGTGCTGTTCTCCGGCGGGCAGGATTCGACGGTGTGCTTGGCGTGGGCGCTCGAGCGTTTCGCTCGCGTCGAGACGGTGGGCTTCGACTACGAGCAACGCCATCGCGCCGAGCTCGAGGCACGGCCGCGCGTGCGCGAGCGCATGAAAGCCCTCGCGCCGGCGTGGGCGGCAAGGCTCGGCGAGGATCACGTCCTCGAGCTCGGCGCGCTCGCCGCCATCTCCGACACCGCGCTCACGCGCGAGGTCGCCATCGCGATCGGCGAGAGCGGGCTGCCGACGACGTTCGTGCCCGGCCGCAATCTCATCTTCCTCGCCTTCGCCGGCGCACTCGGCTATCGGCGGGGAGCCAAGCATCTCGTCGCCGGCATGTGCGAGACCGACTTCTCCGGCTATCCCGACTGCCGCGACGACACGATCAAGGCCATGCAGTTGGCGCTCAACCTCGGGATGGAGCGCCGCTTCGTGATCCATACGCCGCTGATGTGGATCGACAAGGCCGCGACCTTCGCGCTGGCGCACGAGATCGGCGGAGACGCGTTGCTCGACGTGCTGGTCGAGGATACCCACACCTGCTATCTGGGCGACCGCTCGCAGCGACACGACTGGGGCTACGGCTGCGCGACATGCCCGGCCTGCCGGTTGCGGGCCGGCGGGTTCGCCAAATGGATGTCCACGCGATGATCGAGACGAGGCGCCGCGACGAGGGGATCGTGTTTCTCGTGCTGTTCGCGCTCACCATTCCGGCGGCGAATTGGCTGATCGGGCACGCCGGTACGGTGTGCCAGCCGCAGGGACCTTGCCTCATTCCGGTGGCGCCGGGGCTGATGGCGCCCTCGGGCGTGACCATGGCCGGCGTTGCGCTGGTGCTGCGCGACCTGGTTCAGCGCCGGCTCGGGGTCGCGGCGTCCTCGCTCGCCATTCTCGCCGGCGCCGTGCTTTCGGCGTTGCTGGCGCCGCCCGCGCTCGTCATCGCTTCGGCGGCCGCGTTCCTGCTCTCGGAATTCGCCGATCTCGCGGTCTATACCCCGCTCGCGCGGCGCGGCCTCCTCGTTGCCGTCGTCGCGTCGGGCGTGGTGGGACTGGTCGTCGATTCCGTCGTGTTCCTGTGGCTCGCGTTCGGTTCGCTCGATTTCCTGCTCGGCCAGATCGTCGGCAAGGCGTGGATGGTGCTGTCGTCGATTCCGTTCGTGGCTTGGCTGCGGCGACGCGACGCGCGCCTCGGCATCGCGCCGGTCTGAACCGACGCACGGAGGCTTGCCAAAGAGGTGCGCCAAAGAGGTGTTCCAATGAGTGCGGCCCTTTACGATACGCTGCGCGCGATCACCACCGCGACCATCACCACCATGCTGTTGAAAAAAGGCATCCGCCGTTGCTGGATGAGCGGACCGCAGCCGCTCGTTCCCGCCGGCGGGCGCCTGGTAGGTCCTGCGTTCACGCTGCGCTTCGTGCCGGTGCGCGAGGACCTCGCGACGCCGGAAAGCTGGGCGAAACCGATCTCGACGCGGGGCGCCATCGAGGAGATGCCGACCGGCTGCATCGCCGTGGCCGATGCGATGGGCGTGACCTCGGCCGGCATTTTCGGCGACATCCTCACCATGCGCATGATGAAGCGCAACGTCACGGCGCTGGTGACCGACGGCGTGGTGCGCGACAAGGCGGGCGTGCTCGCCTCCAAGCTGCCGGTGTGGTGCGCGGGCACCGCCGCGCCGGCTTCCGTCAACGGGCTCACTTTCGTCGGCTGGCAGGAGCCGATCGGCTGCGGCGGCTGCGCCATCTTTCCCGGCGACGTCATCGTCTGCGACGACGACGGGGCGGTGGTGATCCCGCAGGACCTTCTTGCCTTCGTCGCCGAGGAGGGTGCCGAGCACGAGCGCATGGAAAGCTTCATCGTCGGCGAGGTCGAGCGCGGTGCCAAGCTTCCCGGCCTCTATCCCATGAACGCCGACACCAAGGCGCGCTACGAGGCGTGGAAGAAGAAGTGATTGGTGGATGTTCTTTCCCCTCTCCAAGATCCTCGGCTTCTTCGCCATCCCGTCCAACCTCGCGTTTCGATCGGCATCCTCGGGCTGTTGCTGCTGCCGACGCGCTTTGCGCGCGCCGGGCGGGCGCTCGCCTTCGCGAGCCTCATCGTGCTCGCGATCCTCGGCCTCTCCCCGGTCGGCAATGCGCTGATCATACCGCTGGAGGAGCGCTTCCCGCGCTGGGACGCAACGCGCGCAGCGCCTGACGGCATTATCGTGCTCGGCGGGGCGATCTCGCCCGACGTTTCCTCCGCGCGCGGCGAGGTCGCGCTCAACGAGGCGGCCGAACGCCTCACCGTGGTGGCCGAGTTGGCGCGGCGCTATCCCGACGCCCGCATCGTGTTCTCGGGCGGCAGCGGCGCGCTCATTTACGACGAGGGCGCGGAGGCCCCCTTGGCGCTGCGCCTGCTGGAAAGCCTCGGCATCCCGCGCGCGCGCATCACGCTCGAGGATCGGTCTCGCAATACCGTCGAGAACGCGGTTCTTTCCAAGGCCATCGCCCAACCCAAGCCGGGCGAACGCTGGCTGCTGGTGACGTCGGCCCACCACCTGCCGCGGGCGGTCGGCGTGTTCCGCAAGGCGGGCTTTCCGGTTGAAGCCTACCCGGTCGACTGGCGCACGCGCGGGCCCGAAGACGCGCTGCGCCCGTTCGCGAGCGTGGGCGATGGGCTGCGACGAAGCGACACCGCCGTGCGCGAATGGGTCGGGCTTGCGGTCTATTGGCTCACGGGGCGCAGCTCGGAGCTCTTTCCGGCACCGACGCAGGACGGCCATTGAAACGCGCGAGCGCGATTGAAAATCGCGGTTGCGGTGCCGCGCCGCTCCCCGCTTACCATTTACCCGCCGTTCACCGGTTGCGAGCAAGATAGCCGAGCGCGCGACACGAGTTTGTGACCCGTGTCCTTTTGCACCCGCATCCCCAGGAACAGGATTTGAATCCTGACGCTCTTTGACTGGGGCGCGGGCATGTCTGCGCACGAGCGCCTGGGAAGGAGCATCATCCGATGATGCGCGAGATGCGACCAGCAATGCCCTCGGCCTTGCCGCGGCCGGCGGTCTCGCAAGCCCGTCGTGAGCGGCTGTTGCGGCGGTCTGCGCTTGCGGTGACGGTGCTCACGGCGACGGTCGCCGTCCTGGCCGTCGCCGTGGCGGCCGTGATGCTGGGGATGACCTGATATCGCGCCGCTGCGAGCGCGGTTCCGATCCGATCGTAGGGGCCTCGCGGTCGAGGCCGGGGCTTGACCGCGCCGCTGCGCTGCGCCCACCATCGTCGCCGCAAGCAAGCGATGCCGCCAAGCATCATCGTTCACGTCCACGGCGCGGGTCGAGGCTGCCGGCCGCTGGGCGCGAGCCATTACGGCGCAAGGGGATGAGACCCAAACTCACCATCGGCAACAAGAATTATTCCTCGTGGTCGCTGCGCCCATGGATTGCCATGAAGGTCGCGGGCATTGCTTTCGACGAAGAGGTGATCTCGCTCAATGCCCAGGATTTCAAAGCGCGCGTGACCAAAATTTCGGGCACCGGCAAGGTGCCGGCGCTTGTCGACGGCGACGCGCAGGTCTGGGAGTCGCTTGCGATCCTCGAATACCTCGCCGAGAAGCATCCCGACGCCCGCCTCTGGCCGGCCGATCCGGCGCCGCGCGCGCTCGCGCGCGCGATCGCGGCCGAGATGCATGCGGGCTTCGTTCCGCTGCGCCGCCATTTGCCCATGAACATCTGGCGGCCGGTGATGCCGCGCCAGCTCACCGCGGAGGTGGAAGCGAACGTGCGGCGTATCGAAGCCATGTGGACGGATTGCCGCAAGCGCTACGGCGCGGGTGGCGCCTTTCTGTTCGGCGGCTTCGGCGCCGCGGATGCCATGTATGCCCCGGTGGTCTCGCGCTTCCACACCTATGCCGTCGAGGTTGGCGCCGTGGCGCGCGCCTACATGGATGCGGTCATGGCGCTGCCGGCTTGGGCCGAATGGCGCACCGCCGCGCTCAAGGAACCCTGGGTGCTGCAGGAGGACGAGGTGGACTGGCCGACGGTTCTTCGCGTATGAGCGGCCCTGTCCTAACCGCCTGCGACATTGCGCCTAAAAAATCCCGAGGAAGTGTATTGATTCCGGCGCGGGGACGAAAGAAAACCACGCCCATCCCGCAGCGCCTTTTAGGGGCCGCCGGGAGGGGGCACCCAACAGCGGGACTACCTGCCTTACCGCCTGGAGTTGTCATCATGCGATATCGTGTTATCGCTCTGTTTTCGGCTGTGTTTTCGGTCCTCGCCGTCTTCTGCATTGCAGCAACGGCGGAAGAAGCCAAGAGCGACGTCAAAGGGCTGTTCCTTCTGACCGATTACCCCGCGGTCACCCTGCGCCCCGGAACCACGTCGTCGATCAATCTCAAACTGCAGAACTACGGGCTTCCGCCGGAGCGCCTGGCGCTCTCGGTCGGCGGGGTTCCCTCGGGCTGGTCGGCGACCTTGGTCGGCGGCGGCCAGCCGGTGGCGGCGGCGCTGGCGGCAACCAATGCCAACGTGCCGCTCGAGCTGCGCCTCGACGTCCCCAAGGACGCTCCCATCGGCACCACGAACCTGACGGTCACCGCGCGCGGCGCGACCAGCGACGCAACGCTTCCCATCGAGGTGAAGCTCGCCACCGATCTGCCCGCCAAGCTGACCCTCAACCCGCAGCTTCCCGAGCTGCGCGGCACGTCCAAGTCGAGCTTCGAGTTCCAGCTCGCCATCAAGAACGACAGCCCGAAGAAGGTGGTGGTGAGCTTGTCGGCGCAGGCGCCGCAGAACTTCGACGCCACCTTTACCGAGCAATACGGCAGCCAGGAGCTCAACGCGCTTCCGCTCGATGCCGGCCAGTCCAAGGACGTGAAGCTCAAGGTGCGGCCGCCGAACACGGTCGCGGCCGGCAAATACAACGTGGCGGCGAAGGTGTCGGCCGATGACGCCACCGCAACGTCCGACCTCGTGCTCGACATCACCGGTCAGCCGAAGATCGACATCGCCGGCCGCGAAGGTCTCCTGAGCACCCAGGCTTCCGCCGGCAAGGAGGCATCGATCCCGGTGATCCTCACCAATTCCGGTACAGCGGCAGCTGACCAAATCGAGCTGTCGGGCACGGCGCCGACCGGCTGGAAGATCAGCTTCGAGCCGAAGAGCGTCGACCGGATCGCTCCTAATGAGAACAAGGAAGTGAAGGCCCTGATCACTCCATCCGAAAAGGCCGTTGCCGGCGACTACGTCACCGCGATCCGAGCCAATGCGCGTGGTGAATCGGCGTCCCAGACGTTCCGCGTTGCGGTCACGACCTCCACGATCTGGGGCATCGTCGGGGTCGCGCTCATCGGCGGGGCGCTGCTGGTCATGATCGGCGCCGTGGTGTGGTTCGGACGGCGATGAACGTCATCGAGGCGAAAGACCTCACCAAGCGCTACGACGGCGTGGCCGTCGTCAACGGCATTTCGTTTTCCGTGGCGCGTGGCGAGACTTTCGGACTGCTCGGTCCGAACGGCGCCGGCAAAACCACCACCATCCTCATGCTGCTCGGCCTGAGCGACATCTCGGGCGGGCAGGCGCGGGTGCTCGGCCACGATCCCACGCGCGAGCCGTTGGCGGTGAAGCGGCAGGTCGGTTACCTGCCCGACCAGGTCGGGTTCTACGACAATCTCACCGCCGCCGAAAACCTGCGCTACACCGCGCGGCTGATGGGGTTCGAACGGGTCGAGCGCGAGGCGAAAATCACGGCGTCGCTCGGCCATGTGGGGCTCGCCGAGGTCGCAGACAACCGCGTGGGCACCTTTTCGCGCGGCATGCGCCAGCGGCTTGGCCTCGCCGAAATCCTGATGAAAGAGGCACAGATCGCGATCCTCGACGAGCCGACATCGGGCCTCGATCCGCAGGCCACCGCCGACTTGCTCAACATCATCCGCGACCTCAAACAGCGCGGTGTGAGCGTGCTGTTGTCCTCGCACCTGCTCGAGCGGGTGCAGAGCGTTTGCGACCGCGTCGCATTGTTCAGTCAGGGAAAAATCGTGCTCATCGGGACGGTGCCGGAGCTGGGACGTCAGGTTCTCGGCGGCGGCTTCCGCGTCGAGGTGGAAGCCGAGGGGCAGGGCCTTGCCGAACGCATCGCGGCGATCCCGGGGGTGCAACAGGTCCAACCGGCGGGCGCCAATCGCTTCCTGTTGCTGGCCGCCGGCGACGTTCGCCCGGAAGCCGCGGCGGCGGTGGTGGCAGCCGGCGGGCGGCTGCTGCGCCTGTCGGTCGA